>Ga0307312_10001987_pt1 | contig 10673 bp, 9 predicted proteins | sample ER_DNA_202_FD_194489 | JGI IMG/M metagenome (GOLD analysis project Ga0307312, IMG submission 194489) | Bulk soil microbial communities from the East River watershed near Crested Butte, Colorado, United States - ER_DNA_202 | ecosystem: Environmental > Terrestrial > Soil > Floodplain | place: USA...
GTCATCGGAAAGTCTGGCCCTGGCGATCCGGAAGAACTCGGGCGTGTACAGCGTCGCCACACCCGCGACCCACGGATTCGACGGCTCCGAGACGATGACGTCGTAGCGCTCGCGGTCGAGCTGGAACGCGCTGCGTGCGTCATCGATGACCACGCGCACGCCGGGCCGCGCCAGCACTGCCCCATTCACCCCGACAAAAAAGCTGTCCATCTGCACGACCGCGGGCTCGAGCTCTACCACTTTCAGGCGCTGCACGCTCGGCACGGCGGCCAGGACATGCGCCGTTACGCCGGTGCCATATCCGATCACGAGCGCGGACGTGGCACCCGTCCGTGCGACCGCGGGCGCGAGGCCGAGCATGACCTGGGTGTCCATGTCGCCGCGATCGGAGCCGTCGACTTTGCCATTCACGCGCAGTGATCGACCGGATTCGCCTTCCCACACGCTGACGGTCGCGTTGGCGCCTTCACGGAACGCGAGCTGCCGTACGCCGCGGTGGTCGAGGAACCGCTGCCGCGCGACTTTGTCCATCTGCTGGCGCGCGTAGATCGTTGGACCCAGATCGATGAGCCGCGTGCTCCAACCCGGCGCGGCCGCGGCCGCCACCAGCGCCAGGGTTGCGAGGCCGGCGGCCGACAAGACCCGCACCCGCAAGCGGCGGTCCTCGTGCGAGCCCTCCGCGACGCCGCGCGCCGCCAGCCAGGCGAGCGCCAGTGCCGCGAGCCCGTTGACGACAAGTCCGACGCGCAGGGTCGCCTGCGTTCCCAGGGCGACGACGAGCACAAAACCCGTGAGCACCGCGCCGAGAATGCTGCCGATGGTATTCAGGGCGTAGGCAGCGCCCACGTCGGCCCCGCGCGCCGCGCGACTTCTCGCAGTGAGATCGGTGAGCAGTGGGAACGTCATGCCCATCCCAATCGCGGGAATCAGCACGACCGCACCGACTGCCACACCCATCAGCACCAGCCGCGACGCAGCATTCCAGCCGGGGACCTGGAACACCGCGATGATGTAGGACGGCAGGAGCCCGAAGAAGAGGAACAAAAGGGCGGCGCCGACGCCGGTCACTCCCTGGGCGAGCGCCGCGGTGGCAGCGGTCTCGGCACGCGGCGCGCTGCGCCGGGCGACGATGAGACTGCCGAGGCCGATGCCGAGGAGAAACACCAGCAGGATCAGCGTAAAGGCATAGGTCGATCCGCCGACGAGCATGATCAGCACGCGCGTCCAGGCGATCTCGTTGAGCAGGGACGCAAAGGCGGTCAGACCCAACAGTACCAAGGCGACGGTTGTTAGCGAGTCGCGTGGGACGATCTGTTCTTCCCCGGACTCGCGCCCGGGCTCAGGCAGACTCTGCTCGCGGCCCAGGCGAATCGCCGCGACGCCGATCGCGAGGTTGATGGCGGCTGTCAGCCACAGCGACATGCGAACCCCGACGAACTCGATCAAAAAGAATCCGGCGAGCGCCGTACCGATCATCGCGCCGAGGGTGTTCAAGCCGTACAGGCGGCCCAGCGACGGCTTGAGAAGTCCACGATCCTCCCCCATGAGCGCGCGGGTCAACACCGGTAGCGTCCCACCCATGAGCGTGGTCGGAATCAGCAAGACCAGCGCCGCCAGTCCAAACCGCAGCGCGACACTCGCTGCACCGTCGAGCGCGAGCGCGCGGGCCGTCCCGATGTACACCCAGTGCGCGAGACCGAGGACCAGCGGCGACAGGATGCCGAAGATCCCAATGGCGATCTCGAGCCAGCCATACAGCATCGCGGGGCGTGGCGAGCGGTCCGCACGCCGTCCAAACAACCAAGCGCCGAGGCCGAGGCCGCCCATGTAGGCGGCGACGACGGTCGTGACGGACTGGATGGTGGAGCCGAAGGACTGATAGAGGACGCGAACCCAGAGCAGCTCGTAGATCAGACCAGTCGCACCCGACAGAAAAAAAAGAAAGCCGTACGTGAGTGCCGGCCTAGAACGCATGCAGCTCGCGCATCGCTTGCGCGAGGTCCTCCACCTGGGGCAAGATGAACTCCTCGAGGTCGGGCGCGTACCCGACGAAGGTGTCGGTCGACGCCACGCGCTTCACGGGTGCGTCGAGCCATGGGAAGCAGCGATCGGCGATTCCAGCCGCGATTTCGGCGCCGTATCCCCACGAGAGCGCGTCTTCGTACGCGACGATGACTTTGTTCGTCTTCCGAATCGACGCCTCGATCGTCTCCCAGTCCACCGGCGACAGCGACCGCAGATCGATTACCTCGACGCTGACGCCGCCTTGCTCATCGAGCTCCTTGGCCGCAACCAGCGTGCGCTGCACGACTGCGCCATACGTGACGACCGTGAGCGCCGTCCCTTCCCGCACGACCTTCGCTTTGCCGAAGGGAATCATGAAGTTCGGGCCGGGATTCGGGGCTTTGTTGTACGTCTGGCGGTAGAGGTGCTTGTGCTCGAGGAAGATGACGGGATCGTCGCTGCGGATGGCAGTACGGAGCAGGCCATTCGCGTCCAGCGCCGTGGACGGACAGATGACACGCAGGCCCGGCACGGACGTGAAGACCACGGCGCCGGTCTGCGAGTGATAGACCGAACCGCCCTTGAGGTACCCGCCGTACGTCACGCGCACCACGACCGGCGCGCTGAACGCGTTGTTGGACCGCCAGCGCATCGTCGCGAGCTCGTTGCGAAGCTGGTGATAGGCCGGCCAGATGTAATCGAAGAATTGGATTTCCACGACGGGCTTGAGACCACGGGTCGCGAGACCGACGGCTCGACCAATGATGTTGGCTTCGGCCAGGGGCGAGTTGTAGACGCGGTCGCTGCCGAACTGCCGCTGCAGGCCCCACGTCACCTTGAAGACGCCGCCCTTGCCCTTCACTTCCTTCAAATACTGCTCGCGGCTCACGTCCGCGACGTCTTGACCAAAGACGAGGATGCGCGGATCGCGGATCATCTCGTCCTTCATGCAGCCGTTGAGCAGATCCACCATCGTGGTCGGCTCGCCCGTGAAATGCGGGTCGTCTTCCGTATCGAACTGCTCCGACGTCGGATCGACGTCTGGCGAATACACCCACTGCAGCGCGGTCTCAGGCTTGGGCTGCGGCGAGGCGAGCGCCATCTCGGTAGCCACCTGGACGTCTTCTTCGACTTGCGCCTTGATGGCCTCGATCTCCGCTTCTGTGGCAACGCCCTCGTCGATCAGCCGTTTCGGGAACGCCGTCACGGGATCGCGCTTCGAATCCTCCTCACGCTCGCGGGGCGGCCGGTAGAGGATTTCGTCGTCGGACAGCGAGTGCGAGTAGGGGCGGATCACGTGGGCGTGGACCAGCGCGGGGCCCTTCCGCTGGCGACACCACTCCGCCGCGCGGGTCAGCGCGGCATAGGACGCGATCGGGTCGCAGCCATCGACTTCCTCGATCAGCAGATTGGGGAAGTTCGCGACGAGCTTCGACACCGAGCCGCCGGCGGTCTGGACTTCGATCGGCACCGAGATCGCGTACTTGTTGTCCTCGACCAGGAACAGCACGGGCAGCTTGAGGTTGCTGGCGCTATTCATGGCCTCCCACCACTCGCCTTCACTCGTGGTACCGTCACCGGCGGAGCAGTAGACGATCTCATCGCCGTGGATGGGCTTGTCTTTCAGTCCGTCGATGCGGGAATAGCGGAGCCACGCTTCGGCGCAGCCAACCGCTTGCAAGAACTGTGTTCCTGTCGGGCTCGATTGGCTGACGATGTTCAGCTCTTTGTGGCCCCAATGGGACGGCATCTGCCGCCCACCGGAGTTGGGATCGTCGGCGGCGCCCACCGCCGAGAGGAGCATCTCGGTCGGCGTCATGCCGACCGTGAGGCAGAGCGCCCGGTCCCGGTAGTACGGATAGAACCAGTCGTATGACGGCCGCAGTGCTTTGCCCGCCGCGACGAGCACGCCTTCGTGGCCGGCGCCTGAAATCTGGAAGAAGATCTTGTTCTGCCGCTTGAGCTGGATTTCCTTGTCGTCGATGCGCCGCGAAAGCAGAATCAGCCGGTACATATCCAGCAGGTCAGCCTTGGAGAGCGCCGCTGATGCCTTGGGTGATCGAGTAGCCGCGGTCGCCGCGCGGGGACGTGATGCCATAGGGTTGCAAAATAGCCTAGATTCTCACTCCAGTCATGGACGAAGCCGCCAAGAAAGCGATTCTCCGCCACTTCCCCTATGGTCTGTACGTCGTCACCGTCACGCACAACGGCGAGGACCACGGGATGACCGCCAATTGGCTCACGCAGGCCGCGTTCGAGCCCCCGATGGTCGTCGTCGCAATCGAGAACACGTCCAAGACGATCGGCATGATCCGCGACTCGCATCACTTTGCGATCAATCTCTTGTCGAATGGGCAGCGCGATCTCGCAGGCAAACTCGGACGCAGCTCCGATCAGACGCCGCAAAAGCTCAAGGGAATCAAGACGAAGCCGGCGCCGGCCTCGGGCGTTCCGCTTTTGGTCGACGGTCTGGGATGGGTGGAGTGCCGCGTCGTCGCGACGCTCCCGGCCGGTGATCATACGCTCGTACTCGGCGAGGTGGTCGGCGCCGGCATCGAGCATGAGGGACAGCCTCTTACGCTTGCCGAGGCCGGTTTCAAGTACTCAGGCTAGGACTGTTTTCGGTACACGACCTTCCCGCCCACGATCGTGTAGCGCGGCTTGACGGTTCCGAGCGACTCCGGCGCAACCGCAAACGGATCCCGATCCAGTACCACGACGTCGGCGAATCGGCCTGGCGCAAGCGTTCCCCATTTCTGCTCGTTGAACGTGGCCCACGCGTTGCCGTACGTGTAGGCGCGCAACGCCTCCCCGACCGTAATCTTCTGCTCCGGCACCCAGCCGCCGGGATTCTTGTCATCCAGCGTTCGGCGCGTCACCGCCGCGTAGACGCCGAGCATGGGATCGAGCGGCGCGACCGTCCAGTCGGAACCGAAGGCGAGTGGGGCCTCGGTGTCGAGCAGCGTCCGGAAGACGTACGTCGTTTTGATGCGCTCTGGTCCGATCCGCTGCTCGACCCAGCGGCCGTCGTCGATCGCGTGGTAGGGCTGCATCGACGGCACGACGCGACGCGCCCCGAACAGCGGAATCTCCTGCGTCCGCAGGTGCTGCGCGTGCTCGACGCGGAAGCGGCGGTCGCGAGCGCCGTGTGCGCGCGCGACGCTGTCGTAGATCGCCATGATGATGGCGTTGGCGCGGTCGCCGATCGCATGCACGGCAATCTGGAGACCCGCCGAATCTGCGGCGCCAACCCACGCGCGCATCTCAGACTCCGGCTGCCGCATCAGTCCGTAGTATCCCGCGGAGTCCGAGAACGACTCGAAGAAAAACGCCGTCCGCGATCCGGCCGAGCCGTCCATGTACCCTTTGACCCCACCGATCCGCACCCAATCATCGCCCGCGCCGTTCCGGTGCACGCTCTCGGCCACGGCGCGCCATCCGTCGATCGGGAGATAGAGCAGCACCCGGACCGTCATCCGGCCCGCACGCTCCATGCGCTTGTAGGCGGCGAGATTCGCCCACGACGCCGACATGTTTCCCGTTGCCGTGACGCCCAGCGACGCGGCGTGCGCGAGCGCGCGCGCGACCGCGGAGTCGTCCTGCTCGGCGGAGGGAGCCGGTATGGCCGCACCGATCAGATCCTCGGCGTTGTCTTTGAAAATGCCCGTGGGCTCGCCGCGCGCATCGCGAGGCATTTCGCCACCAGTGGACGCCCGCGTCGCGGCCGTGACTCTCGCCGCGCGCATCGCGGCGGCGTTCGCCAGCGCCATGTGCCCGTCGAGGCGGCTAATGAACACGGGATTGTTCGGCGTGACCGAATCGATCCAGTCATGCCGCGGCAACGCCGCGCCGCGCCACAGCGTGTGATCCCAATCGCCGCCCAGGATCCATTCGCCAGGCTTCAGATGCGCGGCGTACTCCTTCAACCGGCGAACGAATTCCTGTGGTGTCCTCGCGTCGCGCAGGTTGATCGAGGCGAGCTGGAACCCGCCGTCGACGAAATGAGTGTGGCCATCGGCGAACCCTGGCATGATGAGGCCGCCGGCGGCGTGCAGCACTTCGGTCTTCGAACCCACGTAACGTGCGATTTGTGCGGAATCACCGACCGCCAGGATCTTGCTGTCCGCGATTGCGACTGCACCCGGTTGGCCGCGGCCGGTCGAAAGGCCGGTCCATACCGGACCGCCCTGGATGACGATGTCGGCTTTAGAGCCACAGGCGGCAAGCAGGACCAGCGAGACCACGCACCACGGACTACGCACAACGACCTCCTAGCGAAGCTTGGTGATCCGGCGAATGGTGTCGAGCGCGGCGATCGGATTGCTCGGTTCCGGCTTTGGCTTCGCGGACCCGCTGATGCCGTCGCGAATGTCGAGGAGTACTTCCAGCAGCAGCTGCTCGCGCTGATACGCGGCGTCGAGATCCGCCATGCGCCGGTCGTCTTTCGCGGCTTTGGCGCGCTCGTAGGCTTCTCGATACACCGAATCGAGATTGTCGAGAATCTGCTGTCGCGGACGTGGACTCACAGCGGCGAAAGATATAGGTTCCGCGCATGACCCTCAAAGGCAAGCGCGTTCTGTTTTTTGCAGCCCCACTCTATGAAGACCTCGAGCTGTGGTATCCCAAGATTCGGCTCGAAGAAGAAGAGGCCAGCACGACCGTTGCAGGAATGGGCGAAAAGACCTATCCGGGGAAGCGGGGCTACCCGATCACGGTCGATACCGATGTGGAGAGAGTCGAAGCCCGAGACTTCGATGGCCTCGTGATTCCCGGCGGATTCGCCCCCGATCAACTTCGGCGCTCCGACAAGGTCCTGCAACTCACACGTGAGATTTATCAGGCGGGAAAGCCTGTCGCCTTCATCTGTCACGCCGGCTGGGTCCCGATCTCTGCGAAGATTCTCAAGGGCAAGCGCGCGACGAGTGTCCGGGCCATTAAGGACGACATGGAGAACGCCGGGGTCGTGTGGGAAGACAGCGCCGTCGTCGTCGACGGCAACCTCATCTCGTCGCGCACGCCGGCCGATCTGCCCCAATTCTGCAAAGCGCTGATTGCCGCGCTACGACAAGGGCCTCAGGACTAGGCCACTCGGGACCTTGGGAACGAAGTAGGTGGACTTCGGCGGCATGACGTCCCCCGCATCTGCCACCGCGAAGACCTGTTCGACCTTGGTGGGATTCAGCAGCACAGTCGCTGCCGCGCCCCCATGTTGCACCATGCCCAGTGCTTCCTTCGCATCCGCCACGTAGCGCACGATCGGCGTCGACACGCCGGCGCCAAGGATTTCCTTCACGACGAGCGACTCGATCCGGGCGACATCGAGATCGCGCACGGCCGTGCTCTGGGCCAGGCTCGGCAACCGATCCGGGAGCGCGCCGGGCTTGAGCAACAATGCAAGGACGCGCGAGCGGTCGGCCACGAGGCAGGCGGTGCGATCTCGGCCGAGCGACGCGAGCGCCGTCACCGGATCACGATCCGCGAGCGGCTGCACGTCGAACCATTCGCGCCAGCGCGGCAGCATGCGCTCGAGCTCCCGCCCCGTGCCGAATATCACGCGATGCGTCGGGAGCACCGCGAGTCCCGGATCCTGCGCCGACACGATCAACGCCAGGACGCGATCGGCCGCGGGGTTCTCGAGCGCATACGCGCTCGCGGTTTCGTAGCGATGATGACCATCGGCGATGTACAGAGGGGACAGGGGAAGGGGGAAGGGGGATGGGTCGCGCACAATCCAAAGCCGGAGGCCAACGCCGTTGAGTTCGGCGGTCGCATCCGGTTTGCCCGACGATGCCGCAGCAATCGCGTTCGCAAGCGCACGATCGTGATCGGGTGCCAGGAGAAAGATCGATTCGATGTTGGTCGCGGTCGCGCGCATCAAGGCCAGTCGATCAGCCTTGGGCCCGGCGTGCGTCCGCTCGTGCGGCCGCACGCGCCGCGGCTCGTAGCCTTCCGCGGCGACGGCGGCGAAGACGCCGCGTCGGGTGAGCCGCTCTCCTGTCGGCAAAGCGAAGTCCTGGGCCAGCACATAGAGCATCGGCTGCTGGTCGCGCCGTAGCACGCCTTTCCGGCGCCAGGAGGCGAGACGTTCGGCGGCGACGCGGTAGCGCGCATCGTCCGGTTCGCCGGCCGGCGCTTCCGGCAGCATGACGTGCACGATATTCTCTGCGGCGAGCGCGGCATACCGAGCCCGCTCGGCTTGATCGATGACATCATACGGCGGCGCGATCAGCGAGCTGAGGCGATCGACGGCGGCGTACCGCTCACCCTGAAAGGGCGCGACGAGGTCAGCCATGAGCTTTCGTGATGCGCAACAAGCGGTAGATCAATGGGTCGGCCAGTTCGAGCAAGGCTATTTTCCGCCGCTCGCGAATGTGGCGCGCCTCGCCGAAGAAGTCGGCGAGCTGGCCCGCGAAGTGAATCACCAGGTTGGCCCGAAGCACAAGAAACCTGACGAGCCGCCCGGATCGATTTCGATGGAGTTGGCCGACATTCTCTTCGTCGTGATCTGCATGGCCAACTCGCAGCACATCGACCTCGACGACGCCTTCGCGCGCATGATGGCCAAGGTCACCTCCCGCGACGCCGACCGCTGGTCCAGGAAGGCTCACTGACTTCCTCGTAGATCCGTTCGTACGACACCAGTCGATCGGGATCGATGGCGCCGGCCGGCGCGCCGCGTACTGCACAACCGGGCTCGGCCAGATGCCGGCAGTTGTCGAAGCGACACTGATCGAGATACGGACGGAATTCGGGAAAGCAGGCGCCCAGCTCGTTGGGATCGATGCCCCAAGCACCGATTTCGCGGAGGCCGGGGGTATCGACGACATAGCCGACGCCGGCAACAGGCACCAACTCTGCGGCGGTGGTGGTGTGCTTGCCAGTGCGCCACTTCTCGCTGATCACGCCCACCCGCAGCTTGAGCCCAGGCTCGAGGGCATTCAGCAGGCTCGATTTCCCCGCGCCGGACGCACCCGTAAAAACGGAGTGCCGGCCGCGCAGCAAGTCGCGCAGCGCCGGAAGGCCTTCATCCGCCTTCACCGAAGTGGCCAATAGTTGGTAGCCCGCGGTCTTGAAGCGGCGGGTGAGAGACTCCTCGATCGCACGATCGAGCTCGATTTTGTTGAGCAGCACCGCTGCCGGCAGGCCGTTCGCCTCCGCAATGACGAGGAAGCGGTCGATCATCCGGGGACTCGGCTCGGGATCACGGGCGGAGGTCACGACGATCACCTGGTCGACGTTGGCCGCCACCGGCTGTGCGCGCCGGGGACCCGCGCCGCTGCTGCCCTGCGCCGCTCTGCGTGCCAGCACTGACCGGCGCGGACGGATCTCGGCGATCGTCGCGCCCTCGAGAACGACGACGTCGCCCGGGACGACGCGATCCGAGTCTTTGAACTTCAGTTTGCCGCGGAGCGAAGCGATGATTTCGCCGGCGTCCGTGTGCACCCGATAGCCGCCAGCCGTGCGGGCCAGCACGACGCCACTGGTGGCGCTCACGCGCCGCCCCGCGCGACGCAGTGATCGAGATGCGCCTTCACCTGTTCGAGCGTCAGCGCGAGGACCGGCGCGAGCGCTTCGTCAGGCGTCGCGCCGAATGCCAGGTACTCGGTTTCCAGGTGGCCGACAGGCTTTTCTCCTTCGCCCCAGCGCACAAACAGCAGCGCCGCGCCGTAGCGGCCGGCCTCGGCGGTGTCATCGGCGAACGTGGCGACGGAGTACGCCTGCCCGTCCGCCGTTCCGAATGCCGGAGGACGCCCATGCACTTGTTGGTAACCCCCTAGCGTCGTGTCGTCCATTCTTTGACGATGTTGGCGGTGAGGAACGCGATGTTGGCCGGGCGTTCAGCGAGCCGGCGCATCAAATACGGATACCAGTGCGTCCCGAACGGCACGTACACGCGCATGTTGTAGCCGTCGCGCCGCAATCTGTTTTGGAGGTCGCGCCGGACGCCGTACAGCATCTGGAACTCGAATCGTTCGGCCGAAATCCCCTTCTGCTTGGCGAACGCTTTCGCATGCTCGATGATCTTCACGTCGTGGGTCGCGATCCCGGGATAGTTTCCGCGCTCGAGCAACCGCTCCATGCACGCGACGTAGTTGGCGTCAACATCGCTCTTTTTGGGAAAGGCGACGTCTTCGGGTTCTTTGTACGCTCCCTTGCAGAGTCGCACGCGGGCGCGCACGGCAATCATTGCGTCGACGTCCGCCGCGGTGCGTCGCAGGTACGATTGCAGCACGACGCCGACCGTGTTGCCGAACTCCGGAGAAAACAGGTCGGTAAAGAGCTGCAGCGTTTTGGCGGTATAGCTCGACTGCTCCATGTCGATGCGCACGAATGATTCGTACTGCTTCGCCTTGCCGATGATCGCGCGCATGTTGCGCACGCACAGCTGCTCGTCGAGGTCGAGTCCCATCTGCGTGAGCTTGACCGAGACATTGGCATTGGCGTTGGCGCTGTGAATGCGCTCGAGCAGGTCGAGATACGTGCGGCAGGCACGCTGTGCTTCCTCGGCATGCAGCACCGACTCGCCGAGCAGGTCGAGAGAGGCCGAGAGGTTACTCGTGTTCAGCTCGCGGACCGTCGCCATGGCTTCGTCGATTGTTTCGCCCGCGACGAACCGCGACGCCAATTTGCGCGCGAGGCGATTCTTCCGAACGAACCTGAAGATTCGC
>Ga0307312_10001990_pt1 | contig 10666 bp, 9 predicted proteins | sample ER_DNA_202_FD_194489 | JGI IMG/M metagenome (GOLD analysis project Ga0307312, IMG submission 194489) | Bulk soil microbial communities from the East River watershed near Crested Butte, Colorado, United States - ER_DNA_202 | ecosystem: Environmental > Terrestrial > Soil > Floodplain | place: USA...
CGGAACCAGGTCTTCTGAAATAGGCTTTTTCCCCGTACCAGCCACATTCACGTTCTTCCAAATGTCCGGAATCGCAATGGGCATGACGCAGGCTGCCTTGCTGGTCAGGGCCACATGGGCCGCGGCCAAGGCCCGAATAGACATGGTGCTGGCGCCGAAGATGCTGGCGAACCACAAGGGAATCCCGCCGCCGGTGTAGGTGACCGTGACCTTTTCATTCGGAAGATCGACGTCCACCGCGACTTCCGGGTCCGTCACCGGAACTCGATGGACCGTGTGCTTCTTCGCGAAATCGCGGGCGCGTACTTCGGCCTCCGCCACCTTGTCTACAGTAGGATCGGGTATCAGGAACGCGCTGGCACCTGAAAGAGCCGCCGAATCCATGGCCCGCTGAGCTTCAGCCTTGGCAGCCTTGATCATCCCGTAATCGATGGCGAGGGCGCTCATTCCCAGCGTCAGAAACAGCATGAGTGCCATTAGGACCAGAGTGACTCCGCGCTCTTCCCTCAGCGCAGATTTGCGCGTGCTCATACGACGACCTCCTCAAGTGCTCCTGATAACTTCTAGTGCTCCTGATAACTTCTCCAGGCCGTGTCGGCTGGTCCCTTCATCTTCATCTGGCCAGTCCACTTCCAGTTAGCCGGCTCGCCCGTCGGCAGCAATGCCGGCGTATCGCTCGGCAGTACTAGCTTTGGGGAGACCAGTACCAGGAGCTCGGTACGCCGTTGCCGGGCGTCCTTGCTCCGGAAGAACTGCCCCAGAATGGGGATATCACCCAGGATAGGAACCTTGGTCGCGTTGTCGGTCATGGTGTTGTCCACCAGCCCGGCGATGGCCAGGTACTGTCCGTTCCTCATCTCCACTTCGGTCTCTGCCCGCCGGGTGAGCAGGCTGGGGATAGTGAAGCCGCCAAAGACGAGCGGGTTGGAGAAGTCCAACGCCGACACCTCCGGGGCCACCTTCAACCGAATGCTTCCACTTCGGGTGATCGTGGGCGTGAACTTGAGCCGGATGCCGAACTCCTTGAACACGATCGAGACCGAGCCGGCGCTCCCGCCACCCTGGACCGCCGGGTAGGGGAATTCGCCTCCGGCCAGAAACGTGGCTTCCCGCCCTGGCAGGGCGATCAGGTTCGGCTCGGCCAGGCTCTTCAGCAGCCCCTTGGAGGAGAGGGCCCGGATGAGCAGCTCGATGCTGGCATTGGCGTTGAACAGCCCGAAGTCCACCACTCCATCGGCAAAGCCACCCTGGTCCCCGGTATTGGCGGAGCCGACCCAGCCCGGATTGTAGTCGCGTTCCGCGTCCAGCCGGTGAGGATTGAGGGTGGCCAGCTGGGAGCGGAACTCCTTGATGGCGCTCTTGTTCACCTCGGCAAACCGGACTCTGAGTAACACCTGCACCGCTTCTGGGGTGCTCAGATTGTCCACGATGGTGGCGCCGGAGCCCTTGGCGATCTCGACCGCCCGGTTGGCCACGCTGGCATCCCGGACGGTACCGGAAAGCGTCACCACGTTGCCGCTGGCAATCACATCGATCTTCTCCCCGGCGAGCACGGAGGTGAGATAGCGCTGGAGCCCGGGGGCATCCGCGGTCACCTCGACCGAATACAGCTTGATTGCGCCGGTGTTGTCCCACAGGAAAAGGCTCGTGGTTCCGAGCGCTTTCCCGTTGATCAGGATCTCCGTCGGCGAGACCACCACCGCCTCCGCGACGGCGGGGTCGCCGATGGAAAAGCGCTGAATCGCCGTCGTATTGACCAAGAGCGCGGACGCCCCCTTCGATACCGAGACGACTTGTTCCGGCGCGCGAACTACCCGCTGCGCCTCGGCCGGCCGAGTACCGCCGGACAGCGCAGCAGAGAGGAGAGCACAGGCGAAGCACCACCGCCAGGCATACCGGAGCGGAATGGTCCAACCGTGGCGGTAGATACGCACGAGTTTTCCACTGGTAGAGGTCAGGGTCTCTGGAACGTGGTAAGTGTCCGCTCGCCGCCGCGATATCCTTCGACCACGGTGGGGTTTGCCCTCGGCACGGGAGTGGCGGCGCGGGTCCGCTGCGGCCGGTTCGGGCTGGACGATGCGCCACTGGGGGAGAGCTTGTCGGCCCGAGCCCCGCTGGTGGCAACAGCCAGGGTGTCGAGCGTGTTGCGAAGCGCGAGCTGGAGCCGGCCCTCCTTCGCGGCCAGAGCCAGCAGCTCGGCGTCGTCCGGGCTGACCAGCACCGTGATGACGGTGACAGTCTGGGGCTTCCCTTCCTTGTCCCGGGTCACCGACTGACCTGCAGCCAGGGTTTGGACGTTCTGGAGTAGTGTCTTGGTGATCGACTGTGGCCGGTTTGCATTCTTGTCCAGGGTCAGCAGCACATCGACCCGCGTGCCGGGAAGCACGAAACCGGCAACCCCGATTATTTCGTCCACCCGGACACTGACCGCGCGCATCCCGTCACGAATGATGATTGGAAGACCTCCGCCGGCGTCCTTGGTGGACACCTTAGCCTCGAGCAGCGGCTCGTTCTCGGCGACGGGCGTGATAACCCCCCGACCAACGGCGTCCTTTACCGACCTGATGTACCCGCTCGGCACCGCCTCGCCCGGCCAGCTGACGACCTTCAGGTCGCGTTCAGTGAGAAGCGCCCCGACGGGCAGATTGCGGGCCGAAAGGACGATGGTTGCCGTCCGGGGTTCGGATGCCATGAGCGGAGTGGTGCGCTCCCGGAGATATCGAAGCGCCAGGAGCGCCGCAACGATACCCGACGTCAGAGCCAGGACGAGCATGAACCAGGGCCGCGATTTTCTCATAACGCTCGCTCACTCGTCTCGAATGTCCCCCTGACCCCCAAAGAGCATGGGCCGGGACCGCTAAATTTCCGTGAAAAGGCTGGCCTACTCGTTTCGCATGGTCGACGTAGTGGCGATTGTCACCACCGAGGGCGCCCCGGCCCAACTGAGCAGGGAGCCGATCAAGCCCATTTGGAACTGGGTGGAGACGCTCACCGTCATCTCTTTGCCGTAACCGAATTCGTTGTGGAAGCAGGCCGACACAGGGGAGCACGTGGGGTCGGCGCTCGTAACGGCGATGTCGCTGGATTCGATCGAGGCCAGCGCGAGCCGTTCCTCGATTTTCGCCTGGACGTCCGCGAGCGTGACGTCGTCGTCCCTAACTACGGTATAGCGAGCACCCTCACGGGCGGCATCGGTGACCGCCTGCTTGATGTTCCAGGCCCGACCCATCTCGATAATGCCAGCGATGAAAAGGAGCACCAGCGGCAGGACTAGGGCGAACTCCGCCAGCGCCTGACCCCGCTCGTTCCGCCGTCCCCTAGTGCACTTACCGGCTATCATACACGAACCCCCTCTGCAAACCACCAGATGAGTGTGCCCAGCGCGATCGGGACCGCGTACGGAATAGTCAGAGCGCCCGGAGATTCGAGCGTTCGAAGCTGACCCGCCCGTCCCCAGCTGCGCCAGGACTTGATCAAATCCACTGTGTTAAAGATCAGCAACGGCAGCAAACCCTTGCGGATCATGCTGGCCAGCGCGAAGGCCCCGCCCAGGACCGCCATCAAGGCAAGCCCGCCAATCACGTCGGGGAAGCCAAGGAACGCGCCCACTGCGGCCAGCAGCTTTGCGTCACCGCCTCCGATTGCTCGAAGGGCGTATAGCACCAGACCAATCGCCAGGGCGATGAGCGCCCCTGCCAAGCCTTCAATCGTTGCTGCCACGCCGCCCGGGGCTCGCAGCAGAATCGCCGCTACGAGCCCCGTAACCGACAGCCAGTTAGGAATTCGGTGCGCAGTTACGTCGCACCAGGCAGCAGTGCAGACCACACCCGTGATAGCCACATCCGCCGCGGTCTGGATAATCGGCCCAAGGTGATCGGGACCGGCTTGCACCAGCGCTCAGCCTTGTATGCCAGCCCGGGCCTGCAAAATCACATATCTGCGGTGGCCAGCTCGTTGTTGGCCTTGCCGAAGATGTTCTGGATGTGCTTGCCCATGCCCTGGATGATGAGCACTACACCCACCACGATGAGCCCGAGCAGTAGAGCGTATTCCGCGAGTCCTTGTCCCGACTCATCGTTCCAGAACTTTTTTGCGAGTGCCATCATACCGTGTTTCCTCCGCTCCAAGGTGAGGGTGGTACAAACAGGAATCGCGACCCGACGCGACTCCTAGACCTGGCGGAACGCTCCGCTAGTTCCGCGAGATGCCGAGGTGCCAGTTCCATTGGGAAAGTGGGCAATACTGTTGCGGGATTCGTGACGAATCATGATATAACGCGAGTTCCGCGTCCCCGCTAGTGGTAAAGACGTACTAATCTGGTCATTTGTGGAAAAGGTACCGCCTGATATACCTCTTGGAACGCGACTCCGCTAGTGCCACCATCTCGCCACCTGAGCACACCGCGTCCCAATTCACAATTTTACCTATATTGGAAGGCATTGCCGGGAAATTTGACCGCCGGTTAGATTGCTGAAAGTGCTTGCATAGCAAAAGGTTGTGGAACCCACCCGGGAGCTTCATGGATCAGCCTGCAGTTCGAAGCGTGGGTCGCGGTGGGCCCAGGTCGACCCCATCGATACCTCCCCGAAGTGTTGTTGCTCCTCCATCAGTACCGGCCGTAGTCTTTATCCTTCTCGCCGTGCTCGTCCCCCTCGGCTTGCAGCAGCCACTCCTGAATTCCGACGGCGATCTCGCGAGACATTTGCGTCACGGGCGGTACATGCTCGAACACGGCGGGCTCATTCACACCGACCCCTTCTCGTTCACCCGTCACGGTGCGCCATTTGTTGGCTTCGAATACGGCAGTCAGTTGCTGTACGCATTGGCCGAGCAAATCGGAGGGCTCGCGGGAGTGACGATTCTGGCTGGCCTATTGATCGGTCTGGCCTACGCTCTGGTCACTCGGTTCTTGATTCGGCGAGGAGTGGACCCTCTTCTTGCCTATCTGACGACTGTGCTCGCCGCGGTTGTAGGTGTCGGCCATTGGGTAGCGCGTCCGCACCTCTTCTCGTTCGTGGCCGTGATCGTCCTGCTCGATTTGCTGGAACGAAGGGCTCCCACTCGGGTGCTTCCTTTCGTCGTCCTGTTCATCGTGTGGGCGAATCTCCACGGCGGGTTCATATTCGGCTGGATTCTTATAGCCATTTACCTTTTCGGCAGCGTTGGCGAGATGCTGCTGGGCAACGCTCGAGACCACTGGAAATCAATGGTAGGGTATTACGCCAAGGCGCTCGCGGCGGCAATCGGAGCGACGCTCCTCAACCCGCATGGTCTGGCACTGCATCGTCATGTCATCGACTTTCTCGGCGAGCAGTACATTTTCGACAACACCTCCGAATTCATGTCCCCGGATTTCCATGAACTAGGGGCCAAGCTCTTCCTGGTGGTGCTGCTTGGGTGTATTGCAGCCCTGGGTCTGAAGGGGTCACGACCGACCCTGCCGCGCCTCCTCCTGCTGTGCGCCGGAACCGGCTTTGGTCTCCTGGCAGTCCGCAACATGTCCCTCTTCGGGCTGACAGCGCTGCCGGTGCTCGCGCTTCATGTGGACGATGCCTGGCGCCGCCTGCCAGACCCGGGGGGTGTGCGTGGCCGTTTCGAGCAGACCGCGGGCCGTACTTCCACCCTGCCTTGGGTTCTGCCCGTTGTGGTTCTTCTCTGCGGACTGGCCCTGGCCCACGGCCGGCTCGGCCGGCTTCAGCTGATCGATAATCGGTTTGACGCGACAGTGTTTCCTCTCGCCGCAGTGGCCAAGGCCCGAAACGCGCATCTCGAGGGAAATCTGTTCAGCGAGTTTGCCTGGGGCGGGTATCTGATCTACGCCTGGCCGGAGCAGAAAATTTTCATCGATGGCGGCACGGACTTCTTTGGCGAGGAGGTTTTCCGGGGGTACTCGACGATCAAACGGTTGAGTCCAGGTTGGCGGGATGTGCTCAAAAAGTGGGGCATCTCGCTCATCCTGCTCCGCCGCGAATCGGCATTGACCCACGAGCTTGCGAGAGATGCTGTGTGGAACCTATGGTACTGCGACTCTCTAGCAGTCGTGCTGCGCCCCTCTGCCGATACCTTGGCGGTGACGCCGGCGATGGCCGATTCGGCCGAGCATGCGCTCAATGGGTGCGCCAAACAATCTTCAGGCCCGTTGAGCGACTCCCACCAGTGAAACGCCCCACGGAAGCGGCGTATATCGCATTACCAAGGCCTCCGCGGCTAGGAGCGACGCCAGGCCTTCGTTGATCAGCCAGGGAGTCGGTCTTGTATCCGATCGCCGCCGACCGGATCCATAAGCCTTACTGAGTCCCCGGTAGAGACAAACCAACGGGAAAAGGGCAGAATTCCAGTACGATAGCCGTGAAATTCGAAGTCCACCCTTCTCCAGCACGTTTCGGAGTGATGCCTTCGTATACCGGCGGTGGTGATACAGTGCCTCATCGGTTTTTGAGAACAGCCACGGGTGTGCCGGCACGCTAAAAACAGCCGCACCGCCCGGCCGGAGTACTCGAGTGATCTCCGAGATGGCCGCAGCGTCATCCGCGATATGCTCAATGACGTCAGATGCTATGACCACATCAAAAATCCCGGATCGGAACGGGAGTTCCGTTCCACTCGCGCGACAGTAGCGGGCGAGTCCCCGCGTGCGTGCCAGTCTGAGTGCGGCCGGCTCCGGCTCTATACCCACCACCTCGCCGAAAGGGACGTAGGCCTGAACATTCCCGCCCGTTCCGCACCCGAAATCGAGAATCTTGAGTGAGCCCGATCGGTGCTCCGCGACTCGCCGAAGGAGATCGACGAGCACTCGTCGACGCCCTCGGAACCACCAGTGACTTCTCTCCAGAGCGTACATCGTCTCATATTCGTGAAGGAGCACTGGTATTCTCCCGCCGAAGAATCAAGAGGCCACCCACATCTCCGATTGGCAGGTACTCGCGTAATAGTGAGGCAAAATGCGGGTCCTGCCCGAAGTACGAGCAATAATCAAAGCCACCGGGAAACCTGGTCCGACGCTCGTTCAAGGCACGAGATTCTACGACCAGCACATCCGGCGGCTGGAGAATGAAGTCTGAGACCACACGTCGGAACGCTAGCTGCTCCACCGGGTCCATTTGGTCGGGTGATCGATACGCCGTGTGCTCGCTAGGGCCGGCATAGCTGCGATAGCGGACCAGGGGAACCCAGAGGACTGGGAAGGTGCCGTTCCATTCCAACTCTGTGTCATTGACCAGAGGAAAGGCGTCCCGCAGCTGAGAAGAAAGGACGAGTATCGAGCGAGCGCCGTGCAAGTTGCCGACAACAGCACGAAGCTCCAGTTGGGCCACTTGGCGTTCGCTCAGCTCGCCCGCCGCCCGGCGCATAGTGTCTATTAGGGTCATTGCACCGAAGAGGATCAGCAGTACTCCATATATGCCGAGCGCCGCACGCTGCGCCAGACGGTGCCAGGCTCTGGAGAAATTCCTACGGCCGGTCGCAGAAGCGATGGTGCAGATCCCCAGCAGAACCGCACATGCGGTTACCGGGTAATAATGGTAGCTCCAGCCTTTGTGCTGGAGGCCAACGGCCATCACGAACCCGAGCCCGGCCGCGACCAACGGCCCACCCAGGCCGGCTTCGCGCCCGGGCACTCCCAGAATCCACCAGGACAGCACGGCGATATAGAGCCAGATCGCCGGGGTGTCGCCCAGCAGGATATCTGCCAGCCGATGTTGCCCGAAGACGAGGTAGTCGCGGGCGGTTCCATGCGCGAAACCGAAGTACCTCGGCGTAAACGTGATGACCGCGAGGATATAGAGCAGCCCGGTGGCCATAACGGCCCCGTCCTCTACCAGGATTCGGGGAGGCTCCTTACGGAGATGCCACGTCCGGTACCCGAGCAGTAGAAGCCAGACCGCCAGGAAGTGAGGTTTGAGCGAGAAGCCGACGGCCGCCGCGATTCCGATGGCGAGCGCATGCATCCTTGAGACAGGCTGTCGTTGGACCCGAAGGGCGACGAGAACGACAAACGGCAGTATGAGTGCCAGTGCGAGATGCTCCCGTTGGCCGAAAATTCCACCCACCAAGGGCAGTAGCACAAACAGAAGCGACAGAATGAGCAGGCGTGCACGCAGGATGGTAGCTGGACCGCGTAGCTGCCGGCTTAGCCGAACGCACGCCGAAATGCTTGCCCCGAGCACCACCAGCACGAACACCCGGAACGCCAACGGACCGCTCACACCGGTGATCCGATGCATCAGTGCCGCAGGCAGATTGAGCCAGACAATGAGGGGCGGATTGATTTCCAGGATGTCGGTGTAGAGCTGGCGGCCTCGCAACACCGAGTCGGCTGCGTAGGCCAGCCAGGCGGCATCCGCGTTCAACGGGGATCGGAATTCTGCGATAATGGCCGGAAGGGCCAGCAGTCCGGCAATACACCAGAAGATGAGCCTAAGGCCGATGCTCTCCAGTAGCCCGGCTAACACCGGGAGGGTCCGGGAACAAAGGTAAACAGATATGCCGCGGGGTCCTCACCGGCCAATTCGCAGCTGAGTCTTCCTCCCAGATTCTTCGCTTCCTGCTTGAGTGCATGTCCCAGATCCACTCCCTCGTAGGAAGTGTTCCCCAGCACCAGCCACACCCGGCCGGCGGCGCTCTGCATTCGATGACCTTCATTGTTCACCCAGCCTTCATCAGGCTGACCAGGCAGGTAGCCGAACATGGGACGCCCCTGGATGCCGCTGGATGTGCCCAGGAGTACGCGATGGCCGTCGAGTTGGTAGGCCAACTCGCTTCCTTCGCCCGGCGGTCTCGGGCCGCGCGCAGGGCCGTTCTCGTGACTAGGCCCTCCGGGTCCCGACAACTCCATTGCCCAAGCAAGCTGCTGGAGGTTTGGCGCGCTCCAGTCGGTGCTATAGAAGAGCCATGCCGGAATCACTCGGTGGAAGACATAGACGGCATCACCGGGCTGCCAGTGGCCGCGTAAACTATGAACGAGAGGACGCATCTGCTGATCGCGGCCGTGTGCCAGCGCCCAGGCAAGAGCCGTGGATACCGCGGGGAGAAGCAACAGTGCAAGGACCCAGCGGGTCGGCAACCTGGGGGCCAAACGGTGAAGCGATTTTCCAGCGACCATCATGCCGACGCCGGCCAGCATGACTGAAAGGGGGGCGACGAAGAGCATCAATCGCGTGGCGATCGGGTATATCCCCACCGTGGACGCGGCAAACGGCGCGAGTCCTGGCACCACTAAGAGGATGGCGTGCGCCGCCTGACCACGGCGCCACAATGCAATGGCTCCAAGCAGTATCATCGCAAGGGTGACGAACCCGAGTCCGCAAAGGGCTGTTCCGGGATCGATACCCCACAAAACCTCCCCTATTGCCACGCGCGTGCGTGCCAGAAGATTGGGCGTCCCGGGGACGAGGAATGCCCCTTCCCAAAACGACCGCATGTAGGAGGCGTTCGCCGCCGGGCGGTAGAACGTCGCGTAGATCAGAGCGTAAAGAGCCGCCCAGGCGAGGCCCAGAAGACCTAGGCGTGGGAGCAAACCCATGCGCCTTTCCCTGAGCGCCTGCACCAGGAGGGCAAGCCCCACGGCGAGGCAGACGAACGCCGAGGTGAGGGAGACGACAATGGCCCCTGCGCCCAGAGCGGCAAGGCGCCACCAGCGACCAGGGCTGTCCATTCGCTCGAGCAGTGCCGCAGCAGCGCCGGCCGTCGCGACGGCAACCAGAGCATCGATGGCGTATGGCTTGACCTCGGCGGAGTATCGAATGAGGGTTTGCGAGAAGGCTACCAGAACGACCGCAACCAGGGCCTCCTCTGGCCGCAGCATCCGCCGTGCAACGAGCGCGACGACGACACAGACTCCGCTGCCAGCGATCAAGGGAAGTAGGCGCAGAGCCCATTCGTTGATCCCGAACAGCTCCACCATCAGGCGCTCTGCCCATAGGAAGGGTACCGACGCCACCTGCCCGTAGCCGAGCGGACCGAGAAGCTGGTGAAATGAACGGCTGGCGATGCTCAGCGAGAGCATCGCCTCGTCTCCCCATAATGAGTCGTTGTGGAGGTATTCGGCCAGGCGGAGAGCAAGACCCAGAGCGATGACGGCTCGCTGCAACGCCCAAAACCGCGCGTCATCTGCGAGCACCCTCATCTCGGCTGAGGCGTCTCCGGGAATGGTGCGGGCGAGGCTTATGCTGGTCCTAGCTCTTCTCGCCGCCGAGAGGCGAGCGGCGTCGGATCGGCCGCACGCGCGGTTTCAGCCGAGGGTAAGCGGGGCGCCGGGGGAAACATATTGAACCGGACAATGTGCCAGGCAGCTGCAGCACCATCCCGCCACCCGATTTTCTTACCCTCGGCATATGTGCGGCCGGAATACGAGATGCCGATCTCCCACACCCGCGCGCGCGCCTGGGCCAGGCGCGCCGTCACCTCGGGCTCGAAGCCGAACCGATCGCTGGTCAATGGGAGAGACTTCAAGAGCGGAGCCCGGACCATTTTGTAGCCCGTCTCCATGTCCGTGAGGTTCAAATTCGAAAACATGTTCGATAAGAGCGTCAACAGCTTGTTGCCCACTGAATGCCAGAAGTAAAGCACTCGATGGTCGCCCCCGAGAAAACGCGAGCCGAACACCGCATCAGCCTCTCCTCGTTGGATCGGCAGGAGCAATCTGACGAATTCCTGCGGATCGTACTCC
>Ga0307312_10001994_pt1 | contig 10660 bp, 7 predicted proteins | sample ER_DNA_202_FD_194489 | JGI IMG/M metagenome (GOLD analysis project Ga0307312, IMG submission 194489) | Bulk soil microbial communities from the East River watershed near Crested Butte, Colorado, United States - ER_DNA_202 | ecosystem: Environmental > Terrestrial > Soil > Floodplain | place: USA...
AGCGTGCGGGGGTTGCTGCGCGCCTGGGTCGTCGCGACCCCGGTGTACCTGGCGGCCTGCGCCGTCCCTGACGGGGGGCTCTTCCGGGCCGCCCGCTTCCGCGATCTGCACATTTACCAGGGCTACGCTGAGAAGCTGCTGCACGGCGCGCTTCCCTACCGGGACGTCTTCGTCGAGTATCCGCCGGGCGCGTTCGCGGTGTTCCTGCCGCCGTCGGCTTTCGGCGAGAGCCACTACAACGGCGCATTCAAGGCGCTGATGGCGCTGTGTGGCCTGGCAACGATCCTGCTCGTCGGGCTTGTGCTCGCGGAGCTCGGGGCCTCGCGTCGGCGGGTCTACTTCTCGATGGGGCTGGTCGCGCTCTCGCCGGTGGCGCTCGGCCCGATCTCGCTGAATACCTACGACGCGTGGCCGGCGCTGCTGACCGTGCTCGCGCTCTGGCTCTTCTTGCGGGAGCGCAACGTGCTCGCCTTCGCGGTGCTGGGGCTCGCGATCACGGCCAAGGTCTACCCGCTCGTGCTCGTGCCGCTCGCGTGCATCTACGTGTGGCGTCGGGCCGGTCCGCGCAACGTGGCGATCGGGCTGCTCGCGCTGCTAGCCGTCGCAGCGGCCGTGGTGGCGCCGTTCGCGGCCTATGCGCCGCACGGCGTCTTCGAGAGCTTCCGCACACAAGCCGAGCGTGGCTTGCAGGTCGAGAGCCTAGGAGCCTCCGTCCTGCTCCTGCTCGACCGCCTCGGCCTGTACAACGCGCAGGTCGTGCGCACGACCGGCGTGGCCGGGCGGAACCTTGCGGGCGGCTCCGCGGATGCAGTCGCGGTGGTGAGCCTCGTGCTCGAGGCGCTGGCGGTCGTCACCGTCTGGGCGCTCTACGCGCGGGTTCGGGACGCGAGAGCGCGCTTACCGCTCGCCTTCGCCGCCGCGGTCGCCGGCTTCATCGCGTTCACGAAGGTGTTCTCGCCGCAGTACCTCGCCTGGCTCGTGCCGTTGGTGGTGCTCGTGGGCGGCGCAGCCGGCGTGGTGGCGGTCGCGCTCACGGCGGTCGCGCTCGTGCTCGCGCAGGTGTGGTTCTTCCACTACCACGCGCTCTTCCGGATCGAGTGGCCCGTTTGGCTTCTGTTCGCGCGCGACCTTGTGCTGGTCGCGCTCTACGTCGTGCTCGCCGGTGCGCTGGCTCGCTGGAAGATCAGGATCCCGTCACGCTCGAAGACGAGCCGCCACTCGGGGTTGCGCCGCAGCCAGGAGAGCTGGACGCCGGTCGGCAAGGGCGCGAGCCGGTCCGCGTAGCCGGGCGCGGTCTCGTCCGCGGCGATCCAGCGCGCGTCCTGCAGGTACGGGAAGCTGAGCACCCGCCGCCGCGCTGACAGGTGCGCGCCGAGCGAGTTGGTCGCGCTGACGACGGCCGAGGCAGGGATCAACTTCAGGGCCCGCGCTGCGATGCGGTCGTGCTCGGTCACCTGCGCGGCATAGGCCTGATGCTGCTGGCCGCCGGGGAAGTAGCGCCAGAGCGGAATCGGGCCGAGGATGTAGTTCGAGGTGAGCCCGAGCACGACCGCGGCGGTCGCGAGGGGCAGGGCTGCGTCCGGTCTGCGCCGGACGATTCGGGCCGCTCCGAGAACTGCGGCCGCGATCAGCACCGGGATCAGGCCGGCGGTGTAGTGGAAGCGGATCGAGGTCTGGGTGGTTGCCGCGGAGAGCAGGTTGATCCCCAGCTCCGGCAGCGCCGCGATCAGCACCAGCGGCGCGAGCACGACGAGCAGGCCGAGCGGGAGGACGAGGCTCGCGAGGTACCCGAGCCCCCGGCCGGTAACTGCGGTTGTGACGAGCCTCCACGGGTCGGTGAGGGCGGTGTGGACGATGCCGGCGGGCGTGCTGCCAACCTCGCTGTAGCGGGTGAAGAAGCTCGAGGTGCCGGCCCGGTTGAAGTGTGGGATCACGACTTCGATCGCAATCAGGGCGACCGCGGTTCCGGCCACGAAGATCGCGGCGCCCGGCAAGCGGCGGCGATGCGAGAAGGCGTACCAGGCGCCGAGCCCGGCGACCACGAACGCGATCTCCTCCTTCGTCGTGGCCGCGAGCAGACCGAAGGCGGCGAACGGCAGCAGCCGGTCCTCGTCGAGGTACCAGAAGGCGAAGAGCAGTAGCGGGCAGGCGAGCGCGACGGGGTGGAACTCGTTCAGGGTCAGCCATTGGGTTGGCGGGTAGAGCAGGTACGCGAGCGCGAAGCCGAGGGCCGCTTGTTCGGAGCCGAGGTGCTTGCGCGCGAGCCAGTAGACGGGCAGCGCGCCGAGCGCAACCGCGACCGCCTGGCTCACGAGTAGCAGGTCGGGGCTCGGCCAGACGAGCCAGAGGGGAGCGAAGGCGGCCAGGATCGGGTCGAAGTGAGCGCCGAGCCGGGAGATCTGATCGCCCCGCAGGCCGGTGATCTGGAGCGAGTGACCGTGCGCGGTCGACCAGACCGCCTGGACCATGTTCCCGAGGTCGAACCGCCCGGTCGAGAAGGCACGGTGCCGGAGGATCGAGAGCGCGGAGAAGCCGGCGGCATAGGTGGCGATCGCCGTCCAAAGGAGGACGAGCACGCTCGGTCGCGCGATTCTGCGACCGCTCATGCGTTCTCCAGCGCCCGCTCGAAGAGCCCGCGCCACCGTGCGCCGAGCGCCTGCTCGCTCGCCTGCGCCTCGTAGGCCGCACGGCCTCCTCTGCCGAGCCTCTGGGCCAGCTCGGGATCGGCCCGGAGCGTGCGCAGGGCAGCCGCGAGAGCTTCTGGCTCCCCGGCTGGGACGAGCAGGGCGCTCTCGTCATGGACGAGGAGCTCCCTGGCGGCGGGCGTGTCGGCGGTCACGAGCGGGGTGCCGCAGGCGAGCGCCTGGAAGGCTTTGTTCGGGATCACGCGCATCGCCTTGTCCGAGGTGCCGAAGATGCCGAGCGCGCACCCGGCGCGGTGGAGCTCGGCGGGCAGGCGCTCGTACTCCACCCAGGGAACCCACTCGACGTTCTCGGGCCGCTCTTGCACAAGGCTCTCGAGCTGGCCGCTGCCGACGATGCGGAAGTGGAGGTCGGGCGCGGCGTTGGCGGCGGCGAGAATCGTCTCCAGGCCGTGCAGTGGGATCAGCTTCCCGACGAAGAGCGCGGTGAACGGGTCTACTGGCGCCCAGCCCGGTTTGAAGAGCCGCTCCTCGGCGCCGACGAAGCAGACCTCGATTCGCTCCGGCGGGAGGTCGGCGAGCTCGGCGAGATGCTCAGCGTTTGCGCGCGTGTCGGCCACGACCAGGTCGGCGCTGCGCAGGGCACGCCGGTCAATCCTCGCGAGCGTGCGCGCCGGGAGCGAGCCGTCCCGGAAGCGGCCGCGATCTGCGACGAGGGTGTCGGAGAGCGAAACCAGGGGGTTGAAGACAACCGGTCGCCCGCGGGCTGTGCGGCGGGCGGCGGGAAGGTCGAAGTGACCGGGATAGCCGACGAGGACGGCGTCGAACTCCTCGCGCGGCCGGCGCAGCAATCGCAGCTCGGCAAGGGCGAGGCGGGCGGCGGCTACCGGCCCGGCGCTCCAGTTCTGCCGGCTGTTCTCCCAGACGCCCACGTGGCGCTCGACCACCTCGACCCCGGCCCGCCGCAGCGCGGAGATCACCTGGGCGTTGCGCGGGTAGTCGCGCTCGTAGGTGCCGAAGTAGAGGACGCGCATCACGCAGCGCCGGGTGTGTGACGGCTAGGAGAGGACTTCGTCGACGTGCAGCTCCGTCCGTTCTCGCGCTCCGGCCCGCTCCTCGTGCTGACTCGTGATCAGCTCGCTGATCAGGCCGAGCGAGAAGAACTGGAGCCCCACGACCACGAGCAGTACCCCGAGGATAAGGAGCGGCCGCTGCCCGATCGCGTGGCCCTCGAGCTTGAGCACGGTCAGGTAGACGAGCACCCCGAAGCCGGCTACGCCGAGCAGCAGCCCGAGCCCGCCGAAGAGGTGCAGCGGCCGGTAGCGGTAGCGGCCGATGAACGAGACCGTCAGCAGGTCGAGGAATCCGCGCAGGTAGCGCTCGACGCCGTAGCGTGAGCGGCCGTGCTCGCGCGGGCGGTGGTTGACCGGCAGCTCGGCGACCCTGTGCCCGCGGTAATGGGCGAGCACGGGTATGAAGCGATGCAGCTCGCCGTAGAGCGGCAGGCCCTGGACGACCTCCGCCCGGTAGGCCTTGAGGCCGCAGTTCAGGTCGTGCAGCCGCAGCCCGGAGACGCGGCCCGTGACCCAGTTGAAGAGCTTAGAGGGAAGGCGGCGGCTGAGCGGGTCGCGCCGGTGGGCCTTCCAGCCGGTGACGAGGTCGAATCCCTCGTCGAGCTTCGCCAGCAGCCGCGGGATCTCGCTCGGATCGTCCTGGAGGTCGGCGTCGATGGTCACGACGATCTCGCCCTCGGCGTGCGCGAACCCGGTGGCTAGGGCGGTGGCCTTGCCGAAGTTCCGGCGCAGGCGGATGACCCGGACGTTGTCGCGTGCGTCGTGCAAACGAGTGAGCGCCGCGAATGAGCCGTCGGTCGAGCCGTCGTCGACGAACACCACTTCCCAGGGCTGGTCCAGCGGCTGGAGCGCGGAGTCGAGCTCCTCTAAGAGGAGCGCCACCGTCCGCTCCTCGTCGTGAACGGGGACGATGACGGAGATCACGGCGGCTGAGCCTATCCGCCGCGCGTACGGTATGCGGCGGTCGTGGCCGAGCTGCTGACGATGGAAGAGGCGCAGCGCCTGATTCTCGAGCGCGTCCGGCCCTTGCCCGCGGAACGGGTTTCGATCGAGGCGGCGGCCGGGCGGGTGCTCGCTGAGCCGGCAGCCGCGGTGGTTGATCTGCCGCCGTTCGCGAGCTCGGCGATGGACGGGTTCGCCCTCCGCGCCTCGGACACGCCGGGAACGCTGCCGGTCGTGGCGCGGATCGCTGCGGGCAGGCCGGCCGAGCGAGAGCTGCGTCAGGGGGAGGCGATGGCGATCGCCACCGGCGGCGTGGTGCCTGAGGGTGCCGATGCCGTCATCCCGATCGAGTATGTTGTCGAATATGACAACAGACTCGAGATTGCCGCTCCTGTTCCTGCTGGCGCGAACGTTCGCCCTCGCGGCGGCGACGTGCGGGCGGGAGAGACCGTCGCGGAGGCCGGCGTGCTTCTCGGGCCGGCGCAGCTCGGCGCGCTCGCGGCTGCGGGAATCGCCGAGGTCGCCTGTGGGGCGCAGCCGCGCGCCGCCCTCCTCGCCACGGGCACCGAGCTGCGCCGGCCGGGTGAGCCGCTTGGCCAGGGCGAGATCTACGAGGCCAACGGGCTGATCCTCACGGCGCAGCTTGCGTCGGCCGGCGCTCTCGTCGAGCGCCTGGCAGCGGTGGCCGACGACGAAGACGTCCACCGGGAGGCGCTGGCGCGCGGGCTCGAGCACGACGTGCTCGTGACCTCGGGCGGTGTCTCGGTCGGGCCGCATGACCTCGTCCGGCGAATCGAGGGTGAGCTCGGCGTCGAGGAGATCTTTTGGCGGGTGGCGGTCAAGCCCGGCAAGCCGGTCTCGTTCGGCGTTCGCGGCTCGACGCTCGTCTTCGGACTCCCCGGAAACCCGGTCTCGTCGCTGGTTGGCTTCGAGCTCTTCGTGCGCCCGGCGGTGCTCGCCCTCCAAGGCCACGGTGACCCGCTCCCTCGGTTCGAGCCCGGGAGGCTTGGTGCTGACGCAAAACTGAACCCGGACCGGGACGAGCTCGTGCGGGCCCGGACGCGCCTGGAGGACGGCGCGGTCGTGCTCGACCCGCTCGGCGGCCAGGAGTCGCACATGATCGCCCGCGCGGCTGGAGCAGATGCGCTGGTCCTGTTCCCGCGGGGCGACGGCGAGCTCGCGGCCGGCGCGCCGGTGCGTTACCTCAGGCTCGGCTGAGGCAGGGTCAACCCTGCCTGGCGGCAAGCGGTGCTGCCGCGAGAGCCGTCGCCGGCGGCTCGAACGCGGCGCCGCCACGCGGCTCGACCCGCACGAGTCGCGCGTAGGCGATGTAGCGCTGCGAGGCAAAGAACCTTGGGTGGCAGGCCTGGAGCTCGACCACCTCGACGCCGTGAGAACGCAGGACCGACATCTCGTGCGCGCCGACGATCCTGTGCTTGAAGACGCGATAGCGGAACGTGGCGTACGGGACGTCGAGGGTCACGGCGTCTCCGCTCCGGAGTCGCTCGATATGGGCGAACGGCGCGAGGTAGGTCGTGCGATGGCCGGCGATGTAGACCAGCTGCCCCTCACCCGGCATGTAGGTCCGTCGGTCGCGGCCTGGCCCCTTCGTGAGTGAGCTGTGATCGGTGCCGTTGACGAGGATCATGTTCAGGTCCAGGCGCGGGACGCGGATCCGACCGATCGCCTGGCCCCGTCCGGACTGGATCCGGTAGAGGCGCGCCTCCCGCGCGATGACCTTGGTCCTTGCGGAGACGGAGACCTCGTTCCGGCGTAGCTCCGCCGGCTCGTACGCGGAGAACCGGCGCTCGTAGGCCTGGGAGAGCTGGTGCTGCTTCCAGTGCGTGTACAGCGCGGTGAACGGGTCCTGCCAGCGCCAGACGACGAGTACCCAGGCGAGCATGCCCAGGCCCGCCACGGCCAGAATTGTTCCGGCGATTCTCGACAGCCGTCTCATGTTCACCCTTCCAACGCCCTTCGCTCAGTCTGGGATCCGCGCTTCCTAGCGCTCTGCACTGTAAGCACGGCGCGCCGCACCGTCTCGCGCAGGGGCCCGCGGGGCGGTCGCTCCTGCGCGGTTGGATACGGCGCGTACCGTCCAGCGGCAAGGGCGGCCATCTGCCCAGCTGAGGCGAGCCAGCCGACTGCGATCACGAGCGCCGGCAGCTTGACGTAGCCGCTCGCGGTCAGCTCGCCGAGATACCAGGGCGCGTCGAGGCCGAGGTCGTAGCGCAGAGCGAGAGAGCCGAGGAGCAGGAGCGGCCCGAGGAATCCTCCGGCCAGGACCGCTGCGCGAGCCCAGGCCGGCCTGCCGCGAAAGTGAGGCAACCAGAGCCAGGCGTGCAGCGAGGGCAGCAGGAAGATGAGCGCGAACGGGTTGGTCGCCACGACGAGCAGCGCGACCACGGCAAGACCGAGCAAGGCTGCGGTCGCGCCGGCGAGTTCCTCCGTCGCCGAGACCGGCCGCCGGGGAACAAGCCGTGCACGGACAACCACCCAGCCGAGCCCGCTCAGGAAGCCGAGCCCGACCAGGGCCACCACCGGCCAATCTGTTGCCGGAGAGGCGTCCAGGGGCAGCGGGACCGCCGGCGCCTTCGGCCAGAAGCCGAGCAGGGCGAAGAGCTCGAACAGCACCGCGACCCAGAGCCAGAACCCGAGCCTGCTGCGGTAGCTCCGTAACGCGGATGTGAGCGGGATGTGACGGCGGCGGCAGCGCGCGAAGAGATCGATCGCCGCGAGGAGGAACGGAGCAAGCGCGGCGATCAGGACGAGCTCTACGGCCCAGCCGGGCAGCACGCGCGGCCCGAAGTAGATGTAGCTCGCCGTGCCGGGCGCGAGCTCGGCACCCGAGTCGAACCAGCGCAGGAGCTGTTGCGTGGAACGGCCGAGCTGGTTCAGGCGGACAGCGTTCAGCCGCGAGGGCTGGTCCGAGAACGCTGCGGGCGGCCGCTCGTCGCCGCTCGTCAGGGTCAGGGCCGGTATGCCGTGTGCCAGCAGCGGCCCCTGCTCATACAGCGTGAATGGGAAAGCAAGGTCGATCAGCTGGCCCAGCGCGCCGGGGTGGGCTGGGCGCCGGCCGGTTTGCTCGAGCACGCGCTGGGACGCTGTCTCGACCAGGCCGGGTGACGCCAGCCGGGGCTCGGTCCCCGTTAAGACGATCCGCGGTGGCCCGCGGCCGGCGAGGGCGGTCAGGTCGATCGCGGCGACCACCCGGCCACGATGCTGCTCCGCGAAGCGCCGCGCCCCGAGCGCGCCGAAGGCGCCGCCGTCGGTGATGACGAAGACCAATGTGTGCGTCGGACTCACCGGCCTTGCGCCAATCGGTGAGCCGTACGAGCGCGCGAGCTGGATCAGCGCCGCGATCCCGGAAGCGTTGTTATCGGCCCCGGGGCCGGTGCCGTCGTCGTCACGATGCGCCATCAGGACGATCTCGTCGGGCGAGCGGCCGGGTACCGTCACGACCTGGTTGACGAGTGTTTCCTTCCCGTGTCCGGGGAGGTCGGCACGGAAGCGGTCGGCCTCGACCTTGAGCCCGTACGGTGCGAGTTGCTCGCGCACGAAGGCTGCAGCGCCCGCCGCACCGGCGGTTCCCGGCATGCGGTCCGGATAGAAGCGGGCGAGCCGGTTCGCAAGCTCGAGCGCGCCGAACCGGTCGAAGGCCGGGGGCAGCGCAAACTGCGGCGCAGGCAGCGGCTCGGCTTTGTGCACGCTGAAGGCGGCCGCTAGGAGAGGGATCCCGACGAGTAGCCACGTGCCTCGATACAGGCGGCCGCTGACCGGGCGCTCGAGCGAGCCTAGGCGCGGGCGTCGCCGCGCAGAACGGGGCGGGAGCGCCGCCATACCCTGGCTATAGTAGGGCGCAGACCGACGTGCGCCGGCAGGCGCTGCCGATGCCCGACTCCTCAACCATCCTGCTCGTCGACGACGAGGACTCCGTTCAGAAGCTCCTCGCGTACCCGCTCGAGCGAGATGGATTCACGGTGATTCAAGCCCGGGACGGCCAGGAGGCGCTCGATCGCTTCGCAGAGCAGCACGTCGATCTGGTTGTTCTGGACGTGATGCTGCCCAAGCTCGACGGGCTCGAAGTCTGCAAGCGCCTACGTGCGGCGAGCAGCGTGCCGATCATCATGCTCACGGCCCGCGACGACGAGCTCGACAAGGTTCTCGGCCTCGAGCTCGGAGCCGACGACTACATCACGAAACCCTTTTCGATCCGGGAGTTCCGGAGCCGTGTGAGGGCGCTGCTTCGCCGAGCGGCGACAGCGACGACCGACCGGGAAGAGGAGGCGATCGAGGCGGACGGACTACGAATCGACCTCGCCACGCGTGATGTCGAGGTTCGCGGCAAGCCGGTGCAGCTCACGTACGTCGAATTTGAGCTGCTGCGCACGCTCGCCTCGCATCCGGGGCGCGTCTACAGCCGAGAGATGCTGCTGCAGGCGCTCTGGGGCGGCTCCGAGTATCGCGAGCCACGCACGATCGACGTCCACGTGCGTCATTTGCGCGAGAAGCTCGAGCCTGACCCGCGCGCGCCCGAGTTCATCCTGACCGTCCGCGGCGTCGGCTACCGCTTTCGCAGGTGAGCCGCGCGTTTCGCAGCGTCGGGGCACAGCTCAGCCTGGCGCTCCTGATCGTCGTCGCAGTGGCGCTCGGCGTCGTCTACGAGACGGTCGTTCCCTCCCTGCAGAACCGCTTGATCGAGACGCGGATCTCGCAACTCGAGGAGGCCGGGGCGAACCTCTCCCTCCGGGTCCCGGGAACGCCGGTCGACGAGCAGAACTTCGTCGAGAACGCCTCGGCCAGCACGAACGCGCGTGTCTTGCTGGTTTCGCTGCTTGCGGCGGAGCCCGAGCCTCTCTTACAAGTGTTCAGGGACTCACGCGGCGTGACCCTGTCCGAGGACGTCCAATCCGACCCTACCGCCATCCGCGCGTTGCTGCGGGAGCGCTCCGAGAGCGGGACGGTGGACCGGGGCGGCCGGCGCTACGCGGAGGCGGCCGTCTTCGTGCCGAGCCGCTCGGCCGCTCTCCTTCTGACCGACTCGCTCCAGGACCAGCTCTCGAGCGTCCATCAGGTTCAGCGCCGTCTGCTGATCGCTGCGGGTGCTGCGTTGCTGATCGCGCTGCTGCTCGGCTACGGGGGTGCATGGCTCTTCGCGCGCCGCATTCGGCGTCTCGAGCGCGCTGCTGACCGGATCGCGAGCGGGCGCTTCGACGAACCCGTGCGCGACACGGGCGGTGGGGAGCTGCGGAGGCTTGCCGACGCGTTCGAACGCATGCGCGTTCGCCTTGCGCAGCTGGACGACGCGCGGCGCGAATTCGTTGCGAACGCCTCGCACGAGCTGCGCACGCCGCTGTTCTCGCTCGGCGGCTTCCTGGAGCTCCTGTCGGATGAGGAGCTGGACGAGCCGACCAAGCGGGAGTTCCTCGCCTCGATGCACGAACAGGTTGCGCGGCTGACGAAGCTCGCCTCCGATCTGCTCGACCTCACGCGATTGGACGCGGGCCGGCTCACCGTCGAACGGGAGCCGGTCGATCTCGGGGCGCTCGCCGAAGAGCTCGCAGAGGAGTTTCACCCCGTGGCGCAGGGCACCGAGCATTCGCTCCAGGCCATCGCCTCGGAGCGGGTCTTTGCCGACGGCGACGAGCTGCGCGCGCTGCAGATCGGCCGGATCCTCGTCGAGAACGCGCTGTTACACACGCCGCCAGGCATTGCGGTCCGGGTGCTCGCGAGCCTTCGAGACGGCCAGGCCGTGCTCGAGGTCGAGGACGAGGGGCCGGGTATCGCCTCCGAGCAGCTCGATCAGCTTTTCGAGCGCTTTTACCGGCTCGACGGTACCCGCGCCTCGGGCAGTGGCCTCGGTCTGGCGATCGCGCGGGAACTGGCCGAGCTGATGGACGGCACGATCGAGGTCGATTCCCGCCCCGGCCAGACCGTCTTCCGGCTGGCGCTTCCGCGGGAGAAAACGGCGAGTCCGGAGGCGTTTTCACGCGAAAAGCCACT
>Ga0307312_10001995_pt1 | contig 10660 bp, 15 predicted proteins | sample ER_DNA_202_FD_194489 | JGI IMG/M metagenome (GOLD analysis project Ga0307312, IMG submission 194489) | Bulk soil microbial communities from the East River watershed near Crested Butte, Colorado, United States - ER_DNA_202 | ecosystem: Environmental > Terrestrial > Soil > Floodplain | place...
GCCAATGGGGCATGCCGTAGCGCCGCGGACGCGATTAGCGGGATCTCCAAAGCCCTCCGCGAAGCAGGACTGAGCACGTGAGTCTCCTTATTCTCGTCGTCGACGACGAATGTGATGTCGAGATGCTTTTTCGCCAGCGGTTCAGGCGCGACCTCCGCGCCGGGCCGCTACGCGATGGATTTTGCCCAGTCGGCGGATACCGCCCTTCAACGCATCAGTGACGCGGCGGGTGCATCATTGATTGATCCTTTCCGACATCAACATGCCCGGGATGAGCGGCCTTTGAATTTTTGCCGAAGGCGAAAGCCGCTCGACCGGATGTTCCCGTCATTATGATCACTGCCTACGGTGACGCTGAGACCGGCGAAAAGTCCTGGAAGGCGGCGCCGAGGCACTCCTGACGAAGTCCATCGATTTTGATTTGCTTCGCAATGAAATCGACGGCCGCATCGCAAGGGCCGCGTGATCGACGTCTAAAGATCCCTGGGCTGCAAACCTCAGGCAACGAAATGCTCAATGTCCGCTCTTTTCCCTCAACAACGGAAATTCATCAAGTCGACGGTTATGTCAGCTTCGTGCCATGGGACTAAACCGCTCGCGCGGTAGGGCGCTGCGGCATGGCCGTGCCAGCAATGGATGGAACGATGAGAGCGTCTTACCTGATGACGATGAGGGGCCAGAAGCATGACCCCAGAACCGATGATCGTTCAGCATGATGATCGCGCGATCTATCGTCGACGGCGTTGGGAGCGCACCGAACGTAGCGAGATCTGCATCGCGGACAGTTTCGAATATTCATTGCGATGGTGCGCTCCGCGCGGCTCGAACCTGGCCCGGAGCGCGCGCTCAAACGAGGTTGCGGCCTCAGAGGTCCCAGCGCCAGTGCTCGGGCACCCAGCGGTAGGCGGCGCCGTCGCGCGCTACGTTGCCGACGCCTGGGAACGGCAGGTGATACCCGAGGAACAGGACACGGTCGGTTGCCGCTTGATCGAGCAGTCGCCGTCGTGATAGCACGGCCTGGTCCATCTCTCCGTCGTAGCCCGGTTTCCACTCAGGATGGGCGAAGCTGATAAGCTGGTTCGTGATGGCGTCGGCGGCGACCAGGGCTTGCTCACCATTTGAGGCGAGCTGTATGGACGTGTGCCCAGGCGTGTGGCCGTAGGTCTCCATCGTCGCAATTCCCGGGACGATTTCCGTGCCGGACTTGATGCGCGTCGTTCGGTCGGCAATCAATTTGAAGGCGGATTGCGTGCCTGGGACCATGCCGCGCCAGCGTTCCGGGACGGAGCCACGGCGCTCGGGATCGCTCCAGTATTCCCACTCTACATCCGAAATGACATAGCGCGCGTTTGGGAAGCGCATTGTGCCGGCCTTGGTGTCAACCGCACCCCACAGATGGTCTGGATGGGCGTGAGTCAGGACGACGAGATCGATGGCGGTCGGGTCTATGCCGGCGGCCTGGAGATTGGCCGCGAGATGGCCGGTGGTGGGCAGCGAAGAGCCGCCGCGTCCGGCATCGATCAACACGCGGTGGTCGCCGGTGTTCACCAAAACGACATTCATCTGGACGCGGAAGGTGTCCGCACCGAGATGGTTCGCCCTCACGAACTCCTTCAACTCGGGCTCCGCGAGGTTCGTGGCGAGCAACGGGCTGGGCAAAGTAAATGAGCCGTCGCTGAGCACGGTGATCTCGAAGGCGCCGAGCTTTAAACGGTAGATGCCCGCATTTTGGTCCGACGGCTTGGATGTCTCGGCCCTTGCAAGTTGCGAGGCCATGACCGTGCCGCCGAGGGCGAAGGTGCTGTCTCGGAGCGCCTGACGTCTCGTGATAAGCATGATCTTCCTCCCTGCTTTTGTGGACCGGGTCTCGGTCCCGTGCCAGCCAGAGGTCGCGCCAGGCAACCCCGGCGAGCCGCACTCTACTCTTTCCTGCCGCCGGCAGTGAGGAGAATAGTCCGGATCACCTCAATGATCGGACGGTTTGCCCACGACCTCGGCGGGTCCGAATCGGTTCAATCCGCCATCGCGCCCCCTTCCGCGCACGCGGCAACCGGTATAATTTATTCGAGAGCTGCCAGCGGGATATGCCGAAGTCCTGGTTTGTGGCGCCAGCGCTGATGCCGTCGGCGGGCCAGTAACTTTCAACCGATCAACTTCTTTTTGTCGGTACTCCAACATTCACATTCCACATGTCTGACGACGCATTTGCTGCGCGTTTCGAGCCCTTTGACCAATTGAGGAGAAAACGATGCAACACAACATCGCTTCAGGTTGCCGAAAAATCACCCGGCGCACGATGCTCGGCGCGGCTGCTACCATCGCCGCCGTGCCGGCCATGGCGGAGGAATGCCGGGTCGGCCCACCGCCGCACCACAAGGGCCCGCTGGTCTTCATGGATTATGATCAGGTCGAGCTCGATGCCTCATACGACCAAGAGGTCTACGAGCCGCTCATTGGCCAGGTCGTAAAGCGCCTCGCCTCCAACAGCGAGGCCGTGCGCGCCCGTATAGGCGCGCCCCAGCGAGTCGCTTATGGGCCGACGGAGATCGAAAAGCTCGATGTTTATCGCACCAACCTTGCCAAGGCGCCAATCTTCGTCTTCATCCATGGCGGCAACTGGCTGGTAGGCTCGGCCAAGGACAGCGGCTACCCCGCGGAGATGTTCGTCAATGCTGGGGCGCATTATGTCGCCCTGGACTTCACTTCGGTGAAGGAGGCGGGCGGAGACCTCAGCGTGATGGCGGCGCAAGTACGCCGCGGCATCGCTTGGGTCTACAAGAACGCCGCGAGTTTCGGCGGTGATCCCGACCGAGTCTACATAGGCGGCTTTTCCTCCGGCGGGCACCTCTGCGGCGTCGCGCTCGTCACCGATTGGCAAGGGCAGTTCAGTCTCCCCGACAACGCGGTGAAGGGCGGGCTTTGCATGAGTGGAATGTACGAGATGGTACCGGTGCAACTCTCGTGGCGGCGCACCTACGTGAACTTCACCGAAGCGATGGCGGACGCGATGAGTTCGCAGCGCCACATCGACAAGCTATCCGCGCCGATAATGGTCACCTACGGCACCTTCGAGACGCCCGACTTCCAGCGCCAGAGCCGCGACTTTGCCGCCGCGGTTAAGGCTGCAGGCAAGCCGGTGCAGCTCATCGAAACGCCAAACTATGCTCATGTGGAGATGGCTGAATCGCTGGGCAATCCCTATGGCCCGAACGGCCGCGCTGCACTCGCTCTCATGAAGCTCTCACCATCGTGACAATACAGCTCGAAAAATAACTTTGACGGTACCTTTGCAGTGAAACGCGGAATTTAGGGACAGGGTTTCGCGACTTCCGGAATGGGTCAAACTGAGAAGAACTCAGTACGAGCATATGTTTTCCGGTTTGCCCCCAGGAACCGACATGGCTCTTCGTTCTATATTCTATGCGCTTAAGTCCGAAAAAATGCCAAACGCACGGGAACCTATTTGCCTTTCCCGCATCCAATCCATCAGTAGTACAGCGTCGTCGGATAGAGCGAAACGCTATGCGCGCACAAGCACCACAAATTGCTCCCGCCGGGACAAGTGACGCCGAATTGGTCCGGCGTGCCCGCGGGCGCGATGAGGCGGCCATTCGTTTGATCCTACAAGCGAACAATCGCCGGCTCTACCGGATCGCTCGCGGCATTCTGCGCGACGAAAGCGAGGCTGAGGACGTGGTCCAGGAAACCTATGTCCGGGCGTTCACGCAACTGGATGATTTCCGCGGCGACTCAAGTCTCGCGACATGGCTTGCGCGGATCGCCATGAACGAAGCCCTGGGCCGGTTGCGCCGCCGGCGGCCCGGGGTCGAGTGGACTTCGCTGCCGCCGGGAGCGCTTGAGGCGCAGGTCATCCAGTTTCCTCACTCGGCCGCGTCCGAGGACCCTGAAAAGTCCATGGCACAACGTCAAATTCAGCATGTCGTCGAACATGCGATCGACGAACTCCCCGACGCTTTTCGCATCGTCTTCATCACCCGTGTGATCGAGGGGATGAATGTCGAGGAAACCGCCGACATTCTCGGGGTGAAGCCGGAGACCGTGAAAACGCGACTGCATCGCGCCCGCACCATGTTGCGCGACAATGTCGAGAAGAAAATCGGTCCCGTCGTCATGGAGGCGTTTCCCTTTGCCGGCAGGCGCTGCGAACGCCTGACCGGTGCGGTTCTAAAACGGCTGGGTTTCAGCGCATAATTTTTCGGGAACCTTTGCGTTCACGCGCCATCTAATCCCTGTGCAACCGACAATGCGCTGATGGCCAAAAACCCGGCGCCACAGGAGTGTCAAACCATGTTCGTTCGATTGAGCGCGGCAATTGCCGCGGTAAGTCTGTTGAGTAGTGCTGCGCTGGCGCAAGGCGCAAAGCCGACCGATCCGCAGATCGCGCATATTGCCTACACCGCCGGCGTGATCGATATCGCGGCGGCAAAACAAGCGCTGACGAAAACCAGCACTAAGGACGTCAAGGCGTTCGCGGAAGATATGGTACGCGACCATGAAGCCGTGAACAAGCAGGCGCTGGATTTGGTGAAGAAGCTCAAGGTCACGCCCGAAGACAACGACACCAGCCGCACGCTGTCGAAGAATGCCGCTGAAAAGCTCGCCGAGCTCGGCAAGCTGAAGGGCGCCGAATTCGACAAGGCCTATGTCGCCAACGAAGTCGCCTATCACAAGGCGGTCGATAGTGCGCTTGAGACGTCGCTTATTCCCAACGCGAACAACGCGGAACTGAAGAGCCTGCTGCAGACCGGCCTTAAGATTTTCCAGGGCCACGAACAGCATGCCGAACAGGTCGCGGCCGGCCTTAGGTAAAGAGCCTCCCATGACGCCGAGGTGGATTCTCCCGATCGTGACCGCGCTGATGTTGGGAGCGTCCGTCTCGGCGCATGCGGCGACCATTCAAATCACGATGGAGAATCTCGTGATCTCGCCAGCGGAGGCGTCTGCGAAAGTCGGCGACACCATCGAATGGATCAACAAGGATATTTTCGTCCATACCGCGACGGCGCGAAATGGCGACTGGGACGTGACGATGCCGCCGAAAAAGACCGGCACCCTAGTTTTGAAGAAGGCCGGTATGATCGACTATTACTGCCGCTTCCATCCGAACATGAAGGCTACCCTCGAAGTCGCGCCATGAGACCCTTGGAAAGGTCGGAAATGGGTCAAAGCCGGACCTCAGCGCGGTCCCGAACCGCTTCCGCTTTAGCCTCAGGAGCGAACAACGCCGAACGGGTTATGGTACAATTTTGTAGGCTTTGGTTGGTTTCTGGCGCGGCGTGATAGCAGGATCTGGCTTGCCGTGGTTCAACCGTCCGCACGGCTATCCGCGCGTGCATGGTGAAGTCGCGACCCTCGGCGGTGTTGATCAGCGTCTCGATTGCAAGCTGCCAGTGCGGGCTTTCCTGATCGACCCTCGGCAATTTCTGGACCGGCGGTTTCTTGCTGGCTTGTAAAGCCGCGGAATGACGCGCAGTCTTGCCCGCACCTCCCCCGCGGGACCTGACGTTGCTTTCGATTGCGCGGCATCAATCATGATTAGGAACGGAATTTATTTAGCTACGACAAAGTTTCTGGACGGCGTGGAAGCCTACAATAGACATGTAATGGTGCTGCGTGACGGCACGATGCGTGGGGGCGGCGGATTTTATTATACCGTCGGAAGCTACACTTGTTCTGGCGGAAAGTGGAAAGGTGAAATGACCAGCCGAGAGCATTCACCCATTGACGGTACGTATCCATGGGCACGAAAGGAAATCAGCATTGGATTTACCGGAACCTACTCTGATGACGGTGCTGAGTTTGACGCCACGGCACTAGCTGGCAAGCGAAGCTATCGATTCAAATCAATCTACAAGCTGCTTTTCGCGGATTGAAGGAGAACGACTCCCTGGAATCAAAATCCGGGCGGGAGGTCCTGCAAATCAATGGACGCCTTTGTCACACTCGCGCTGTCACCGATTCGTGACACGCTAATCGAAGGCTTCAGCCACTTCGTTACCTCCATGAATGCTCCGATTGCTTCCGGCTGGAGCGGTTGCCGGGTGGGACTTGCACCCACTGGAAAGCGCCGCCTTTGCACGGCGCACGCCAATAGGCGACATTGGACGCTTGGCTTGAACGAAAAAGGCCGCCAACTGACGCGGCCTTGGAATCTGTCTTATCTTGAGGGCAACTGATCTGTTATACCGACGCGGTGACGATAGACCATTTCCCAACCCTTCCAGCCTGTGAACAGCAAGATTAGAACGACGACAAGCGACAAGATCAGGCCGATTGGGATGACAGCAGCGCGCCCGTGTTCATAGCGCGAATACCAATTGTAGAGTTCGATCACCACCGCAACGACGTTGCCGCCGGCGTGCAACCACGCGTCCGATAGATTGCGGATTTGAACATCTCCCAACACGTCGGTTAGCCCCATCACCGCCGCGAGCGCGGCCATGATGAGGCCGATGCCCAACAGCCAAAGCGAAGCGCTCGCCCAAAAATCGTTTGAAGTCTTCCAGAAAGCCAGATCGGAAACCAAGGTCAAAACGAAGCAGGCGATGGGAAAAGGAATGAGCATCGGATGGACGGGATGCCCGGCAATCTGAGCAGTCGATTTGGGGTTTGCCATAGATGCCTCCAAAAGTTGCAATCAGGAATGCTTCAGCCGCGCTTAGCGCCCGCGACGTAGCCGGCGGTGACCTCGTCTTTGTGGGCGGCGAAGGCTGTCAGGACTTCGCCCTTCTCGCGCTTCGGGACCTTGGCGAAGTCCAAGGTCCGCCCGAGTTCCGCTGCCACCTCATCGAACTCAGCAGGGGAGATCCGGAGGTTGCGGTGGGCCTCCTCAAGGCCGAGCGGCGTCGCGCCCGGCTTGGTGGCTGTGAACTGGAACGGCCCACCCGAAACGTTGCAGACCCACAGCGTGCGCATGAACTTGAGGCCGGGCAACCTTCCCAGGCTCATGGTGTGCCACTCCCGCAGCTGCGGGTTCTTGGATTTCTGGCCGACGGTGGGGTTCTTCACGACGGCATCGCTGAAGTGATCCACTACCGCCGCGATGGCGAAAACGCCGCCCAGCCGCTCATACAGACTTTTCTCAGGGATGGTTTGCTTGTCCTGCGCGTACGCGTTGTCCGCCCCCGCCAAGGCCACTGGGGCGGCGGTCAGCGCCAGCCCTGCGACCACGCTTCGTCTATTGATAGAAGTCGAAAGAGCCTGTGCCATTGGTTACCTCCTTGATGATGGTTCGAAAGGCATTGCCGTCCCGAGCGCGTGCGCGCTCGGCATCGTCCGGCGCCAACGAGTCCGCGCGTATGCTCGCGTCCGAGCATACCTGTCTCATCGGCGCTCTCCGTACTGCCGCTTGGATGGACTTGAGGGGAAAAGGTTCCCGAAAAAAACCAACTCAGCGTCCGAATCCTGCGCTACCGGCTCGCGACCGCAGAGGGTCAACTTCGGACTCGGGCGCGCGCAGTTGCGAGGTCCGCTTTGCCCCAGATTGTGTTGCAAAACTCCTGTTGAGACGACTCACGAACCGTGATTCCGTTGGTGAAGAGGTCATCAGCGGGAGCCGCGCATGATGGGGCGTCGGGAAGCTGGGCAAGGACAGTTTTTCTATTCATTCGATCTCGACAAAGTGGTTCCACCCGATCATCTGGTGCGGCAGATCGACGGGTTGCTTGATCTGAGTTGGGTGCATCAGGAGTTGGCGCCTTATTACTCGCACACGGGACGGCCCTCGATCGACCCGGTGCTAATGATGCGGATGCTGCTTGTCGGCTATGTGTTTGCGATCCGCTCGGAGCGACGGATTTGCGCTGAGATTCAGGTGAACCTTGCCTATCGCTGGTTCTGCAAGCTCGGTATCGAAGACAAGATTCCCGATCACTCTGTATTCTGTCGTGCGCGGCGCGAACGCTTGTATTCGAGGGTGTGGTGGCGATGAGTATATCTTGAAGTGATGAGTTTTCACTCGCGCACTTTACCCACTCAATCAGCTCTGACACGGTTTGAAATACCGCTGTCATCGCGCTGCTAATCATGCGGTTGTTGCCAGTTGGGAGGGCCCGCCGTACATCTGTTTGAAGTGCCACGCAGGTACCCCCCGTCGCAAACATATATCCAATCTCAAAGGCAACCCCCTCGTCTATCGCGTTCCCATCGAGCACAGCGATGAGAAGGTCTGCGTTCTGGATCGCCGAGAGATCCTTCTGAAATATTAGGCTGGCAGCAATGTCAGGGCTTATTCCCTCTTTCACGTACTGCATAAGTAGACCACCATCCCGCTGCGGCAAGAAAACGTCGACATACTCTTCAAGTTGCCGGGTAACGTGATTGTTGTAGCCGCGCTCCATCTCGTTGAATAGCGGCGCGGCGAAATAAGCACAGATCCGGTCTTGCTTTGTAGCCATCAACGCGCCCCCTTCGAAAAGCGCTCTAACGCCTTCGCGACATCGATCTCATCATAAGTGATCGAGAAAAATTACCTTCGCCAGTTCCTTCGACACCTGCATTACGGTGCGACCGCGGGTGCACACAACAGTCTTCCTTACTTTCCCGTACACTTCTTCAATCTTTTCTACGAGATCGCCGATCTCATACGTGCTCCAGTGCTTATGTTTGAAAGTGCCGCGCTCACGAATTTCGTCAACACTGCCGTCCAAATAAATCAAATGCCCGCGCTCGATGGAGTGCTTATTGCCATCGGTGATCGCCTGTAGGAGATAGCTAGCCTTCTTCCGTCGCTCATTTTTTCTACCAAAGGTGAGTGGATCCAACGGGCAGCGGTCGCTTAAATGGATGCCACTTTGAACCTTCGCCAAAGTTAGATTCTTTTTTCGGAATTGTTCTGCTGTCCATTTGAATCCGCTCAGCTCTTCGAGGCGCTCCGTGAGACCAATATGTGGATGGTCAAGGGCCAGCAGATCGGCCGCATGGGCAGTTATCGATGGAACACACGGACTCTGCTCTCACGCGCTTCGCGCGAATGCTACCGGATCTTCGACATCAACCTAGACGTAAATCCGGTACCGTTCGAGGCATTTAAGGACCGTATACATCCGGACGACTTCCCTGCCTTGGAGCAAGCGCTCGTGGAGGCCGTCAGCACCAAGTCACCATTCAGTCACGAGTACAGAGTAGTTCATAGAGATGGCACGACGTTGCGCGTCATCGCCGAAGGGGAATTCGACCTCGGCCCGACCGGTGATGTCGAATTGGAAGGCATCATCACCGACATCACGGCGCGAACGGCCGCGGAACAAGCGCTTACCGACCCGCGAGCTGGCAAATGCCGACCCCAAAACAGATGCAAAAACTGGCCGCTGAAGCCGCCCGTAGGCCGGGCCCCTCCGCTGCGGCTCCGGATGCGCCCCTCCCGGCCGGATACTGGGAATCGGTCCTCAAAGACCCTCGCGCCGGCACGACCGGGGTCCAGATTCGCCAGCGACGTCTTTCGGAAATTCAGCGCCACGTACTGCGCGTCTCCTGCCGCCGCTGCGAGCGGACCGTGGAAATCCAGACCGCCGATGCAGTCCGATTGTATGGCGGCAACGCGGTCTGGAAGGACGTCGCGCAGCGGCTGCTCGACGACACCTGCCAGCAGCGCACCGGCAGGCATGAAGAAGACGGGTGCTGGCCGGCGTTCGAGACGCCGTAGCCCGCTCCGGATTTGCCGATCCGATTTCTTTGCTGCTGAAGCCTGGTACAAATCTCCTAACTATCAAAACAATAATCGGCTTAAGACATAAGAGCTCAAGCGGAAATCTAATTATTCTGGACGGTACGTGACGAGCAATTTGCCAGAAATGCCCGGCGCGTTACTTCCGTTCTGGCACTTTTCGGACGTCACAGCCGGACTCAGGACTCAAGAGTGTCTGCTGTTGGAGGACGAGCGGAAGTCGTGATTGCGTCACCCGACTTCCGAGTCTGACCCCGGAACGGACATCAAATCCGGAAGGGTTCGCGCACCACGCTGCACCTCAGCCAACCCCGCGAGCGTGTCAGGGCCGCCGACGGAAGAACCGGAAGTTCGCGCATCACGGCTTCCGCCAGCGAACGGACGGTCTTGAATGAATTGCACTCTTGGGCTCGCGGGTGCGGTTCTTGACCCTTATCTAAAGTTTGTGATTGACTGTCGTGTGTCTTTTTCTAGGGAGTTGAGCATGAAAAAAATCACCCTTGTCGGTCTTGCTATCCTCGCCGTCTCTATTTCTCCCGCTTTGGCTAAGGGCAAAGCGAAGCCGAAAGCAGCTGCCGCCGCCACGAGCACGGCTAGCGCAATGCCGGTCGTCGGCCAGGTTAGTGCCGCTGATCTCGCGCTGTATAAGAAGAATAAGCTGGACTCCGGTGTGAAATAGTAGTCACGGCGAATCGTTCGGATCTTGTTAGCGCCGCTGTCCGCTGGATGGCGGCGTTAATTTATTTTCGCACAATCCTACCCGAACCCCATCATCGCCCGTTGCCACCCGGGTTCCTCGCACTAGCAGATGAGGCTCGAATATCGATGCGGCTTCCGCTTTTGGCAAACTGAGAAGAACTCAGTATGAGCAAATATCTTCCGGGTTACCCCTGAAAGCGGACATTAATCAAAACAGTCGGCATGTCTCAAACGTGCCAGCAACGAAAGTCGGCAGTTTTTTATTGTAACACCTTG
>Ga0307312_10001996_pt1 | contig 10655 bp, 9 predicted proteins | sample ER_DNA_202_FD_194489 | JGI IMG/M metagenome (GOLD analysis project Ga0307312, IMG submission 194489) | Bulk soil microbial communities from the East River watershed near Crested Butte, Colorado, United States - ER_DNA_202 | ecosystem: Environmental > Terrestrial > Soil > Floodplain | place: USA...
GCTGCCGCCGCCGACGTAGATGCCGACGTGGCCGAGGCCGTCGAAGAAGACGAGGTCGCCGGGCTGCAGCGAGCCTTGCGAGACCGGGCTGCCGTAGCCGTACTGCGCCGCCGCATTGTGCGGCAGGCTCACGCCGATCTGGCTGAAGACGTACATCACGAGACCGGAGCAATCGAAGCCGCCGGGCGAGGCTCCGCCCCACACATAGGGCGTGCCGAGGTAGCGCATCGCGATCCCGACGACGCCGCCGTAACGGGCCGGCGGAGGCGCGATCGTGGGCGACGGCGTGGCGGTCACGGTCTGCGAGAGCGCCGACTGGCCTGCAGCGGCCTGCTGCGCCGAGAGCTGAGCGGCGAGCTGGCGTTGGAGCTCGGCCTGCCGCTGGCGCTCCTGCGCCTGCAGATGCTCGATCTCGCCCTTGATCGAGCCGAGCAGCGCCTGGCGCTGTCCGAGCTGGCTCTGGATCGAGGAACGAGCGGCATCCCGCTCGGAGACGACCTGCACCTGTTCGCTGTGGGCGTGCTGGAGGCGACGCTGTCGCTGTTGCACCTCGCGGCGGAAGTGCGCGACCTGGCGCAGGACGAGCGAGTCCTGCTGCGAGACCCGGTCGACGGCGTCCATACGGCTGAGCATGTCGTCGAGGCTCGCTGAGCCGAACAGCACCGCGAGGCCGGAGTCCTGGCCCTCGGTGGTGTAGATGTCGACCAGCCGCGACGAGAGCTGCCTCTGCGCCCGCTTCAGGCTCTTCTTGGCGACGACGAGGGCGTCCGTGTTGGAGGAAAGATCGTGCTTGATTCGTGTCAGTTGGACGTTGGCCAGGTTGTAGGCCTCGATCGCCCGCTCCAGGCTCGAGTCGAGTTGCTGGATCTGGCCGAGGACGCTCTGGGCCTCAGCGCGTTTGGACGCGACTGTGGGATCCGCAAATGCGGGTACAGCAGCCAACGCAAAGGCCGAAACCAGTGCGATGACCGTTGCCGGCGCCATTCGTCTCGTCGAGCGGGAGGGGGGCTGGATGCTCGACAGGCGCCCTCCTGCGAGGGGCCGGTACGTCACAAGCACGGCACCCTAACAAGGGTGTCGGACGACCGCAAACGGCGTCATTGGCCCAAACGGGCCAAAGCAGTCCCCCGGGCCCGGACCGCACAAGCTGTGTGGTACGGTGCCGCGTCGTGCCGGGGGAGACGCGCAAGCTGCGAGCCTGGCCGATCGTCCTCGGAACGCTGTTGGCGCTCAGTAGTCTCGTTCCAGGCACGGTCGCCGCGGATTCCGCCTCCAGCATCAACGAGCGGGCATCGCAGCTGTCTAAGCAGAACGCCGACCTGGCGGGGAGGTCACGCAACGCGTTGCTCGGTTTGTACGCGCTCGACTCGAAGCTTGCCCGCGAGCAGGCGCGTCTGGTCGCCCTTCGGATCCGGACGGCCGAGATCCACGCGGAGCGCGCCGCCGCCCAGCAGCGCCTCGGCGTAGCCCGCCATTCGCTGAAAGTTGCGCAGGACGCGCTGGCTCGTCGCCTCCAGCTTCTCTACGAGCAGGGCGACTCCGACCCCCTCGCCGTCGTCCTAGGAGCCTCCACGGTCGACGAGGCGCTCAGCAGCCTCGACTCACTCGATCGGCTCGCCGACCAGGACCGCCTCGTGATCGAGCAGACGCGCAAGGCCAAGCAGCAGCTCACGCGCATCACGCGCGCGCTCGCCAAGCGCCAGCTCGAACTGCAGGGGCTGGCCGACCAGGCTATGCAGTCCACGCTCCAGCTGAAACAGGCGCGCGCCGAGCGGTCGTCCTACCTTGCGACACTGGCAAGCCAGCGCCGGCTGAACGCCGCTGCGATCTCGTCACTCCAGCAGCAGGCTCTCGCCGTCGAGACGAGGTCCCGCCAGCTCACGGCGGTCGCCTCCGGACGGCCCGCGCCGACGATCGAGCCCGGGCTTGGAGGCCGGACGCTCACGGTGACGGCGACCGGCTATGCGATCAAAGGGCGAACCGCCACCGGAGCGCCGACGGGCTGGGGGATCGTGGCCGTCGACCCGAGCATGATTCCGCTCGGAACGCGGATGACGATTCCCGGCTACGGCTCCGGCGTTGCCGCCGACACGGGCGCCGCGGTGCGCGGCGCGACGATCGACCTCTGGTTCCCGTCGCTCGCCCAGGCTCGTGCCTGGGGCCGCCGCACGATCACGATCACGCTTCACTAACTAGACTTTTCGGCTCCGCCGCGAAAGGGGGGCCACTGAGCGACTCCGTCGAGATCCAAGGCGAGGAAGTTGCCGCCAACGTCCGCGTCCTGCTGGTAGACGACCACGACCTGTTCCGCACGGGGCTGCGGAACCTGCTCGAGGAGCGCGGCGTGCGCATCGCCGGCGAAGCCGGGGCGGGAGCGGAAGCGGTCCGGCTGGTGCGGGAGCTCGTGCCCGAGGTGGTCGTGATGGATCTGCACATGCCCGGCATGACCGGGATAGAGGCGATCCGGCAGATCATCGGCTTCGCGCCGCTCACTCGCATCCTCGTGCTGACCATCTCCGACCAGGACGACGACGTCCTCGACGCGATTCTCGCCGGGGCCTGCGGCTACTTGCTCAAGGACGCGTCCGTCGACGAGCTGATCCGCGGCATCCGCTCGGCGGCCGTCGGCGAGTCGCTGGTCTCACCGGCGATCGCGGGCAAGGTACTGCAACAGGTGCGCGCCACGGCGATCTCGCCGGAGGCGGCCGACTCGATCCGCGCCGAGCTTTCCGAACGAGAGCTAGACGTCCTCAAGCTGATCGCCGCGGGCAACGACAATGCGATGATCGCGGCCCAGCTCCACATCAGCCCGAAAACGGTCAAGAACCACATCTCGAACATCCTGATGAAGCTTCAGATCGAGAACCGCATCCAGGCTGCGGTCTACGCGGTGCGCAGCGGGATCGTCTAGCCGACTGCTGCGCCGCGCACGGCTGTGGCGTGGTTGCGTAGCCGCGTCAGCGTGGAGCGCAGGCTCTCCAAGGCGGTCCCGTTCGACGAGAGGCGACGCGAGATCTGCGCGAGCTCCTGCGACTTCTCGTCCTGGTCGCCCTCCTGGAGCTCTCCTGCGAGCTCCGACAGGCGCTGCTCGAGCCGCCAGCGCTCGGACTCGAGCGCCAGGGCGTAGGCGTAGCCGTCGGTCAGCGTGCGCTCGAGGCGGGCAAGGGTCGCCGGAGCCCATTCCGAATCGGGCTCGGCGAGCAGCTCGTCGATCTGCTCGAGAAGTGTGGGTATAGCGTCGGGTGCCAGAGTGCGCCTCTCAACGATTATCGGCGGGCGACTCCGCGGCGAACAAGGGCCGCTCGACCTATCTCCAACGCGGGTGCGGCCTACGCTTGACGACCGTGTTCATGCCACGAACAATCGCCAGATGACCCGCCGTCGGCTGCCGGTCGTCATCATCCTCGCGCTGCTTCTGGCCGGCCCGGCGGGCGCGGGAGGCTCGCCGCTGGCGAAGCGACTCGCGAAGGCGCTCGCGGTCCCGCACGTCTCCCAAGCCAGGACGGCCGCGATCGCCTTTGACCTGGAGACCGGAGAGACGCTGTTCGCCGACCACGGGGGGCTCTCGCTGGCGCCCGCCTCGAACGAAAAGCTGGTCGTCACCTACGCCGCCCTCGTAGGCCTCGGCACCGGCTACAAGATCGAGACCGACGTCCTCGGCCGAGGGCAGCAGAACGGCACCGTCTGGCATGGGCACCTGCTCCTGGTCGGCCACGGCGACCCGACCCTCTCGAGCGCCGACCTCGTCGAGCTCGCGGCGCAGGTGCGCGCCGCCGGGATCACGCGCGTGACCGGTGCGGTCTTCGGCGACGAGACGTTCTTCGACACACGTCGAACGGCCCCGGGCTGGAAGTCTTGGTACTACGTGAACGAATCGGCGCCGCTCTCGGCGCTGACCGTGGACCGCGCCGGCTACCGCGGCCGGATCTCGCGCAACCCGGCGCTGGCGGCGGCGCTGCTCTTCCGCGACGCTCTCCGGCGGGCGGGTGTCGCAGTCGGAGGGGCCGGGCTCGGCGAAGCCCACGGCGGCGAGGTGCCGCTCGCAGCTGTGGACTCGCCCCCGCTCTCGCAGATCGTGCGGTACATGGACCGCCACAGCGACAACTTCACGGCCGAGCTCGTGCTCAAGCAGCTGGGGGCGATCGAGAACGAGGTCGGCACCAGCGCCGCGGGAGCCGCCTATGCCCGGCGCCTGCTCGCCGAGGCCGGAGTACCGCTCTCGGGCGTGCGGCTCGCCGACGGCTCCGGGCTCTCGCTGCTCGACCGCCTCACCGTTCGCGCGCTCGCGTCGATCCTGCGCGCAGCCTGGGCCGACCTCGAGGTGCGCCCGGCGTTCATGGCGGCGCTGCCCGTGGCCGGTATCAGCGGCACACTCGCCGACCGCATGCGCGGTCCTCCGGCCCGGGGAAACGTGCTCGCGAAGACCGGAACCACCTTCCAGGCGTCTGCCCTCTCGGGCTACGTCAAACGCCGCTACGTGTTCTCCGTGCTCCAGAACGGAAATCCGGTCTCATCGTTCTGGGCCCGGCGTGCCCAGGACCGCTTCGCGACCGCGCTAGCCGCGCAGTAGCTTCTTCAAGGCCGCTTCGTCGAGCACGGGCACGCCGAGCTGCTCGGCCTTCGCCAGCTTCGAGCCCGGGCTCTCGCCCGCGATCACGCCGGTGGTCTTCCTCGAGACCGAGTCTGCGACCTTGGCACCCCGCTCCTCGAGCGCCATGCGCGCCTCCTCGCGAGTGAAGCCCTCGAGCGTGCCGGTGACAACGTAGGTGCTGCCGGTCAGCGGCCCCTCGACAGGCCGCTCCTCGGGGCCTGCCTCGAACCGCAGCCCGAGCTGCTGGAGCTCCTCGACGAGCGCCCGGTTGTCGGCGTCTGCGAACCACTCGACGATCGCCTCGGCGCGCTCCGGCCCGATGCCGTCGACCTCTTCGACCTCTTCCTGGGTCGCCCCCGAGAGCTTCCCCACACTGCCGAAATGGCGCGCCAGGCTCTGGGCGGTGACCCAGCCCACGTCGGGAATGTTGAGGCCGAACAGGACACGGCTGAAAGGCACGGCCTTGGAGGCCTCGATCGCAGCGATCACGTTGGAGGCGCTCTTCTCCTGGAAGCCGTCGAGCTCGAGGAGCTGGTCCTTCGTCAGGCGATAGAGGCCGGGAAGCGACCGGACGAGGCCGAGCTCCCAGAGCCGGCGCACGAACTGCTCCCCCACGCCCTCGATGTCGGCCGCGGCCATGACCCAGTTGTTGAGCGTCTCGAGGCCCCGCGAAGGACAGGCGCGGTTGGGGCAGCGGTGCATGGCCTGACCCTCCGGCTTGACCACGTTTGCCCCGCACAGCGGGCACTTCTTCGGCATCTTGAAGGGCTTCGTGCCCTTCACGTGGGGACCGGCGGGACCGACGATCTGCGGGATCACGTCACCCGCACGCTGGATGATCACGTCGTCGCCCTCGCGGATGTCCTTGCGGTTGATGTCCTCCTCGTTGTGCAGCGTCGCGCGCGAGACGGTGACGCCCCCCACCTCGACCGGCTCGAGCATCGCCCACGGGTTGAGCGCTCCGGTGCGGCCCACCCGGATCGCGATCTTGTTCAGCCTCGTCTGCGCGGTCATCGGCGCCCACTTGAACGCGCGCGACCAGCGCGGCCGCTGGTGGAGCGCGCCCAGGATCGCCTGCTGCTCGAGCGAGTCCACCTTGATCACGATCCCGTCGATCTCGTAGTCCAACTCGGTTCGGCGCGTCTCCCAGTCGCGGCAGGCCTGCTCGACCTCTTCGATCGTCTCCAGCCGCTCGGCGAACGGGTTCGTTCGGAAGCCGTGCTCCCGCAGCAGCTGCAGCGTCTCCCAGTGCGAGCTGGGCTGGAGGCCGTCCGCGGCGCCGAGGCCGTACACCCAGACCGCGAGCGGGCGCGACGCGGTGATCGACGAGTCCTTCTGCCGAAGCGAGCCCGCCGCAGCGTTACGCGGGTTCGGGGCGAGCTTCTGGCCGAGCTCGGCAACACGGGCATTCAGCTCGCGGAAGCCTGACAGCGGCATGTAGACCTCGCCACGCACCTCGACCAGCCCCGGAACGCCGTCGCCCAGCATCTTCAGCGGCACCGAGGGAATCGTGCGCAGGTTGACGGTCACGTCCTCCCCCTGCACTCCGTCGCCCCGCGTTGCGCCGCGGACGAGCCGGCCGTCTTCATAGGTGAGGTTGACCGCGAGGCCGTCGATCTTCGGCTCGATCACGTACGCGACGGGCTCGTCGGAGTCGAGCCGCTTGCGCACGTCCTCCGCCCACTTCAGCAGGCCCTCGCCGTCGGTCACCTTCTCGAGCGAGCCCATCGGCGTGACGTGCTGCACCTTCTGGAAGCGCTCCGAGAGCGGGGCGCCGACGCGCTGGGTCGGCGAGTCAGGCGTGACGAGGTCCGGATGCTCCTCTTCGAGCGCCTGGAGCTCGTCGAAGAGCCGGTCGAACTCGGCATCCGAGACCTCAGGCTTGTCGAGCACGTGATAGCGGTAGAGGTGGTGGTTGACCGTCTCCCGCAGCTCGTCGAGCCGCTTCTGGACGTTCTTCTGCGTACGCGTCGCCATCGAGGTGATCGTACCGAGGGCCTGCTATCCCACTCGCTCTAGTAGCGGACCGAGACCAGGTAGAGGCCCGCCGACGGCGCTGTCGCGCCCGCCTCTTCGCGGGGGCGGCCTTCGAGCAGGGCCGCCAGCTGCTCTGGTGAGCGCTCGAGCATCGTTCCGACCAGGGTTCGCACCATGTGGCGCAGGAACGAGTTCGCAGTCAGCTCGAGCTCGAGCGCGTCACCGCGTCGGTGCCAGACCGCGGACTCGATCGTGCGGGTGAAGACCTTGTGATGCGTCTCGGTACGTGTGAACGCGCGGAAGTCGTGCTCACCGAGAAGCAGGTCGGCCGACTCCGCGAGCTTCTCCTCGTCGATCGGGTGGGGATACCACCACGAGCGGTTGGCCTCGAACGGAGAGCGCTCGCTGCGGCGGTAGACGCGGTAACGGTAGACGCGAGCCAGCGCCGAGTGGCGCGCATGGAAGTCGGGAGATGCCTCATCCGCGACGGTCACGGCGACGTCGTCGGGAAGCTCCGTGTTCAGGGCAGCCGCCGCGCGCGCAGCCGGCGCACCGCCGTCCACATCCACGGAGGCAACCTGGCCCAGGGCGTGGACGCCGGTGTCGGTGCGGCCTGCGACCGCCAGCGACGACCAGCCGGGATAGACGCGCTCCAAGGCCTCCTGCAGCATCCCTTCCACGGTCCGGAGCCCGGGCTGCGCCGCCCAGCCTCGGAAGCCGGTGCCGTCGTACTCGAGCGTTAGCCTCAGGCGCACGTCAGGAGCCCCTGACCACGTTTGTAAGGTGTGCCTTATGCTCTGGTTGCTTGCGGTTTGATCGGTATACTCTACTCATGACCGACAAGCAAGCCTTCCTCCTTCAGCGCGTGCAGCCGGCCATGACCGGCCTGATCGACGGATCCCTGTCGACCCTGGCGCCGATCTTCGCGATCGCGATCCACACGCACAAGCCGTTCGACGCGTTCATCGCCGGCGTCGCGACAGCGATCGGCGCGGGCATCAGCATGGCCTTCTCCGAGGGCCTGTCCGACACGGGTGAGCTGACCGGGCGCGGGAACCCCTTCGTGCGCGGCTCGATCACCGGAGTCGGCACATTCGTCGGCGGCATCCTGCACACCTTGCCGTTCCTGATCCCGACTTACCACATCGCGATCATCTCCGCGATCGCGGTCGTGGCGTTCGAGCTGGTGATCCTGGCGTGGCTGCGCTGGCGGTTCTTCGATACGAGCTTCGCCCGCTCGTTTGCCTCGGTCACGATCGGCGGCCTGATCATTGCCGCCGTCAGCGCAGCGCTCGGAAGCGCCTAGACCCGGGTCGGCGCCTAGGCGGTCTCTTCGACCGGCTCGGCCTCGCGCTCGGCGCGGGCCGGCAAGGCGAACGTCGCCTCGGGCACGAAGTCGACTAGCTCGAGGTAGACCATCTCGGCCGCGTCGCCCTGCCGCGGGCCGATCCTGACGATTCGGCAGTAACCGCCAGGACGGTCGGCGAAGCGCGGCCCGACGTCGCTGAAGAGCTTGTGCACGACGTCCTGCGAGCGGAGGTACGCGAGCGCCTGGCGCCGGGCGTGGACGCCGCCGCGCCGTGCGAGCGTGATCATCTGCTCGGCGATCGGCTTGACCTCCTTCGCCTTGGCCGCGGTCGTCTTGATCCGCCCGTGCTCGAACAGCGCGCCGGCGAGGTTGGAGTAGAGCGCCTTCCGGTGCGAGGCGTCGCGGCCGAGCTTCCTGCCTGACCGCCGGTGCCTCACGCCGAGGCACCCTCTTCGCCGCGCAGGTTCAGGCCGTGCGTCGCAAGCGTCTCCTTGACCTCTTCGATCGACTTCTTGCCGAAGTTCGGGATCGCGGCCAGCTCGTTCTCGGACTTCGTCACGAGGTCGCCGATCGTCTCGATCCCGACGCGCTTGAGGCAGTTGTACGAACGCACGCCGAGCTCGAGCTCCTCGATCGGGAAGTTCTCCATCCCGTGAGCGAGCGCAGGCTCGGCCTGGGTCTCCGCAGCAGCCTGCTCGCCGAAGCCCTCCATGCGATCGATGTCGGTGAAGATCGCGAGCTGCCGGATCAGGATCTCCGCAGCCTGGCCGATCGACTCGCGCGGGTCGATCGACCCGTCGGTGGTGACGTCGATGCGGAGCTTGTCGTAGTCGGTGCGCTGCCCGACGCGGGCGGCTTCGACGTCGTACGAGACGCGCCGCACCGGCGAGAAGATCGAGTCGATCGGGATCACGCCGATGGTGTGCTCGGGCCCGCGGTTCAGCTCGGCCGGGACGTAGCCGCGGCCGCGGCCGATAGTGAGCGTCACCTCGAGCTTGCCCTTGTCCGAGAGGTTGGCGATCTCCAGATCCGGGTTGAGGATCTCGAGCTCGGCCGGTGCCTCGATGTCGGACGCCTTGACGGCTCCGGTGCCCTTCTTGTTCAGGCGGACCTCGATCTCAGGAGACTCGCCGTGGAGCCGGCAGATCAGGCTCTTGAAGTTGAGCAGAATGTCGGTCACATCCTCGCGGACGCCCGGCAGGGTCGTGAACTCGTGCGCGACGCCCTCGATCTTGACCGAGGTGACAGCGGCGCCCTCGAGCGACGAGAGCAGCACGCGGCGCAGCGAGTTCCCGAAGGTGTAACCGAAGCCGCGGTCGAGCGGCTCGATCACGAACACGCCGCGGGTGTCCTCGACTTCCTCGTGGACGATCCGCGGGATCTGGAACTCCATCAAACTGGTGCGTACAGCCATTACCTTCCTTCCAAACGGTTGTGGATCCTAGAACGCGTAGCGTTCTTCCTTTCACAGCCCTACTTGGAGTAGAGCTCGACGATCAGCGATTCCTGGACGGGGGTGTCGATCTCTTCACGCGTCGGCCACTTGAGCACCTTGCCGGTGAGGCCGTCGTGGTCGGCCTGGAGCCACGGCGTGACGGACGCGGTGAGGTCGGTTGCGTCACGCACGACCTGCTCGGCCGAGCTGCCCGGACGAAGCATCACGATGTCATCTGGCTTCACCTGGTAGCTCGGGATGTTCACGCGGCGGCCGTTGACGTGGAAGTGGCCGTGGCGCACGAGCTGGCGCGCCTGCGAGCGCGAAGCGGCGAAGCCGAGCCGGTAGATGACGTTGTCGAGGCGCGTTTCCAGCATCCGCAGCAGGTTCTCACCGGTGATGCCGGAGCCCTTGGCGGCCTTCGAGTAGTAGGTGCGGAACTGCTTCTCGAGCAGGCCGTAATACCGGCGCGCCTTCTGCTTCTCGCGCAGCTGGAGCAGGTACTCGGACTGCTTGATGCGGCCGCGGCCGTGCTCGCCCGGCGGGTAGCTGCGGCGCTCGATCGCGCACTTCTCGGTCAGGCAGCGCTCGCCCTTGAGGAAGAGCTTCATGCCCTCCCGCCGGCACTGCCTGCACTTTGGGGAACGGTCGCGGGCCACTAGACGCGCCTCCGCTTCTTCGGCCGCACGCCGTTGTGGGCCTGCGGGGTGACGTCCTTGACGCCGAGGATCTCGAGGCCGGCGGCCTGGAGCGAGCGGATCGCGGTCTCGCGGCCCGAGCCGGGGCCTTTCACGAAGACCTCGACCTTCTGCAGGCCATGCTCCATGCCTTTGCGGGCGCACGAGTCGGCCGTCACCTGTGCCGCGAACGGGGTCGACTTGCGGGAGCCCTTGAAGCCGGCCGAGCCGGCGGACTCCCACGCGATCACGTTCCCGTCGTTGTCGGTGAGGGAGACGATCGTGTTGTTGAACGACGTCTTGATGTGCGCCTGCCCGATCGCGATGTTCTTTTTCACGCGGCGGCGCGTGCGACCCCTGGTCGCTTGTCTGCGAGGAGGTGCCATCAGGTCTTGGTCGGCGCCTTCTTACCGCGGCCCACGGTCTTCTTCGGGCCCTTGCGGGTGCGCGCGTTGGTCTTCGTGCGCTGGCCGTTGACGGGCAGCCCACGCCGATGGCGGATTCCCCGGTAGGCCCCGATCTCGCCGAGGCGCTTGATCGCCTGCGTTCGCTCGCGGCGGAGGTCACCCTCGACCTGGAGCTTCGAGTCGATGTACTCGCGGAGCTTGGTGATCTCCTCGTCCGTCAAGTCCTTGATCTTCTCGTCGCAGGAGAGGCCCGTCTCGG
>Ga0307312_10001997_pt1 | contig 10648 bp, 11 predicted proteins | sample ER_DNA_202_FD_194489 | JGI IMG/M metagenome (GOLD analysis project Ga0307312, IMG submission 194489) | Bulk soil microbial communities from the East River watershed near Crested Butte, Colorado, United States - ER_DNA_202 | ecosystem: Environmental > Terrestrial > Soil > Floodplain | place...
CGCGAAGAGTCGTGAGCGCATCTGGCGCACCCCTTTCTTGCGAAGGCGTGTATGCCCGAAGCGGTGACCCCCAGGCGACCCGAGTTGAGGCGTGAGTGCCTTTCACGGTGGCGCGACCCTGCCGGAATCTCACCGGCTTCGCTGGAAACCCCGCGTATTCAGTTTTTCGCGAGGCTCTTAGGCCGGCACGTGCTCCTGTGTGAACCGCGCGTTGTCAGTGAGGTTTGACGCGAAGACACGCTGCAGCGTCATGACATGGGCGCAGAGACCGCTCGTATGGAAGTGCTCGCACTCGCAGTTCCAGTCATCGCCCCTGAGCGAGACAGCGTGCGTGCCGTTTTCGCCGCGGAACGCGACCTCGAAGCTCCGGAAACTGATGCGTTCGGGCTCTTCGGCGTAGCGCTTCGCCTTCTCGATCTTGGAGATGAGGCTCGAGTACATGACGTCCTCCACACTCCTAATTCAATTCGCGGCCGCCAGATGTGCCGAGTTTAGACCCGCCTCGTATCGTTCGAAACCCTGTGGAAAAGCGGCCGATTTCCGGCTGGGTGCGCATGACGATCCTCTTCGCGATCGCCGGATTCTTCGAGGTGGCGACCTACGGACAGGTCACCGCGTTTACGCCGTTGTACCTGCCTCGCCTGGGCATCGAGGTCGTCGCGGTCGCGTTCTGGGTCGGTGCGATCACGTCGTTCTCGAACGTGGCGGGTCTGCCGTTCCTGCCGTTCTGGGGAGCGCTCGCCGACCGACACGGACGGAAGCCGCTCATCATCCGCTCGTTCCTCGTGGCGTTCGTCGCGCTGTCGCTGACCGCGCTCGCGCCGAACGTCTGGGTCTTCGCGCTGGCGCGCGCGATCCAATCGCTCGGCCTGGGTAACACCGGCCTCATCCTCGCGACGCTCGCCGAGCACGCGCCTGCCGGTCGCATCGCGTTCGCCTTCGGGATCGTGAACGGCGCGAACCCGATGGGCGCCTTCATCGGTCCTCTGGCCGGCGGGCCCATCGTCGATGGACTGGGATTTCCGGTGCTGATGGCGGCCGACGCGGCGATCATGCTCGGGGTCGTCGCGCTACTGGCGTTCGGCTACCGCGACGGATTTGTCCCGAAGACGACGGGCGGCTCACTTCTGCGGATGGCCGGCGACGGCATCCTGCTGATCGTCCGCTCACCGCGACTGCGCGCGCTCTTCCCCGCGCTCTTCCTGCTGTTCGCAGGTTGGATGCTCGGGTTCATCTACGTGCCGCTCGTCGTTGCGCGTCTCTACACGGGGCCGGACCCCAACACGGCGGTGGGCATCGTGCTCGGCGCGGGCGGGCTCGGGGTCTTCATCCTGTCGCCGGTGATCGGCGCGATCGCCGACTCCTACGGCAAGGCGCGGACGCTTTTCATCGGAAGCGCTGTGCTCGCCGCGATCTGGATCGCACCGTTCTTCGCACGTGACATCGTGCCATTCACCGTCCTGTGGACGGTCGTGAACGGACTCGCGGCGGCGCTTTTCAGCGTGTCGTTCACGCTCCTGTCCGCGTCCGCGACGGATGCGACGAGGGGACGCGTGATGACGTTCGCGTACCTGCCCACGAACATCGGCTTCGTGATCGGACCGGGCATCGGCAGCATCATCGCCTCGGTGGACGTGTTCCTGGTGTTCCCGACGGCCGCGGTGCTCACCGCGGTGGGCCTGGCCGCGGTCATCTTCGCATGGCGCCAGCCGCTTCCAGCGGACACCAGCCAACTAACCAACGCATGACAGGCGTCGCTACGTGACTAAGATTTCCGCGTGCGGCGCATCTGGCGGTTCGTTGTCGACCTCTTGGACGGGATCTTCGCCTCGGTCCTCTACGGCGGCCAAGGCGGATTGACCTACACAACATCCGACCTGGAACGTCAGAACCAGGACAAGATCAGGGGTTGGGCCGCGGGCGAAGGGGAGCCGACACAGGCCACCGAAGAAACGACGGCGGACTTCGACGAACGAATGCGACGCTACCGCGATCGAGTCAAAGATCGAGGCGAGTCGGGCTAGACCGCGTGCGCGCGCGAGTGCGTGTGCGGGGCATCGTCGGCGATCGCATCGAGATGCTCGACCGGAACGCGGACGAACGCGTCGACGATGTTTGGATCGAACTGCGTGCCACGGCAGCGGGCGACCTCGACGCGCGCGTCTTTGACCGACATCGCGCGACGGTACGGACGGTCGCTCGTCATCGCGTCGAAGCTATCGGCGACGGCGAAGATCCGAGCGCCGAGCGGGATCGCCTCCGCGGCTATCCCATCCGGGTAGCCCATTCCGTCCCACCGCTCGTGGTGGTGACGGACGATGCGCGAGACGTCCTGAAGAAACGGGATCTGCGAGATGATCCGCGCCCCGTGGTCGGGGTGACGTTTCATGACGACCCACTCCGCGTCGCTGAGCGCGGCCGGCTTGCGGAGGATGTTGTCCGGCACGCCGATCTTGCCGATGTCGTGAAGCAAAGCGCCGCGCCGCAGCGTCGAGAGATTCTCGGGAGCGACGATTAGCTCGGCGATGATGAGCTCCATGTAATCGACGACCCGGCGCGAATGACCTTCGGTCTCGCTGTCGCGGACATCGAGCGCGTTGGAGAGCGCCTGCAGTGTCGTGTCGTAGGTGCGCTCGGTCTCCGCGAGCGCGGCGCCGAGCGCCTGCGACTGCGACATGATCTGACGCGAGGACCGCACATAGACGCCGCGCAGGACGAGCCACAGGAGAACCGCCGCCAATGCGATGATCGTCGAGGTCGACATTTGCATCTCGCGTAGCGCGCGGTCGATCGACGAGAGATCTCGCCACACGACCACCGCACCGATCGGATGGTCGCCCTCGCGCATTGGTACCCACATCTCCAGCGAATGGACGAGCGCGGGCGCCGGTGCTCCCGCGGCAGCCGCGGCATGGTCGTGCTCGTTGGCGGGACTCGCTCCCGGCACCGGGTTGTACGACGTGCCGGCCGTCGCGGGATTCGCGTATCGGGTGTCTCCGACGATGTCGGCGCGCTCGGCATACGAGCGGCCCGCGAGGGCGGCCCCGAGACCATCGTTCGAAGCGGGATCGATGCGACGGCCGATCTCGGTCTCGTCGTACGAGAAGACGATCGTGCCGTTCGTGTCGAAGAACTGCGTGGCGACGACGTTATAGATCGAGAAGTGGAAGGCGACGATTGTCTCGAGGAGCTCGCGCTCGTCGTCGGCCAGGGGACGCTTGAACACGTCCTCTTTGAAGACGGGCCCGAAGTGGGACGCGACGGCGTCGGAGGTAAAGCGTGAGGTTTCGTCCTGGACGTAGCGGTCAAGAAGGACGGAGCTGACGCCGGCGACAACGAGAGCGGTCACGAAAAGGATTGCGGCCAGCGCGATCGAGAACCGGCCGACCGGTCCCAGATCCCCCCGCCCGAAGATCTTCATCTAGCTCGCCATCCCGCCATACGGGAGGATGCCCGTCGCGGATGCTCTGGTGAGCTGCGGCGGCTCGTGACCGATTGAAGTGCTACCGGTCCGATGCGGCGGCTAGACCATTTGAATGAATCCGGTACAGCCGATTAGGGCCGCGGCGGCTCGTACGCGCGCCAGGCGTCGAGACCATGAACGGTCGACGGCCAAGCCAGATCCTCGAGCGGGGGCACCTTGTCCTTCGGGAAGAAGGCAGCCTCGGACGCTTCGTCGGGCGCGACCCGCAGCGTTCCCGATGTGATGTGCGCCCGATAGATGACGACGAGGATCGGAAATCCCGGACGCATCCACGTCGCGAGGAGCCCATCGAGCGCCACCGTGAAGCCGGTTTCCTCCGTCGTCTCGCGGCGCGCGGCCTCCTCGAGCGTCTCGTCGTTCTCGACGAGACCGCCGGGTAATGCCCAGCGGCCATCCCGCGGCCCGTAGTTGAGCCGGACGAGAAGCACGCCCCCGTCCCGTTCGACGATCGTGTTCGCGCCGATCTGGACGTACATGAATTCCGCGAACCCGCAGACGGGGCAGGTCGGCCGGTCGCGTCCATCGATACGGGTCATCACGAGCGGCGTCCCGTCCCGAGGGCAGAACGAAAAGCGGAACTCCGCGGGCTCCCTGGAAAGCTCTTTTAGTGGGTGCGGCTGGCTCAACCTTTCGCGAGGCGATCCTTCAGATAGTCGATGGACTTGACCGGCGTGGGATCCGCGCCGTTCAGCAGGGCGATATAGAAGGACACGTAGTCCGTGAAGTAGACCATCTGCAGGACCTCGGAGAGCATGTTCCGGCCCGCGAACTGGAGCGTCTTGTGCGGGACGCGGGCGCGATCGAGCAGCTCGCGGGTGACTTCGAAACGCAGCTTGTGGCGCGGGTTGTCGCGATCGCTTCGCAGGAGCAGAACGGTGAGCGCCTCCTTCGCGATCGGCGGGTGCTCGAAGCCGACGACCGCGTTGTGGTTCAGCTCGCTCATCACGTCGAAGGCGGACCAGTTCTTGGCGTTCTCGTTCCACTGGCCCTTTACGCGCCGCGCCATGACTCCCATCACGCCCGCTCCGTATGCGAACGGGATCCGTCCCTGAAGCTCGAGCGCCATCTTCTTCGCGTCGTTCGTCCGCGCGCCCTCATGCACCCGCTCCTCGAGCTTCGCCAGATCCGAGAGCGCCGCCTCGATGTCGCCGGAGAGGTCGTGGGCGAAGCCGAGCTTGGTCAGCACGCCGAGCACCAGGCCGAGCGAGTACCCGAGCGCGGCACGCGGCTGCGCCTTGTAGCTGAACGTCACGACCGGGTAGTTCGACGCGCGCGCGAGCTCGGCGATCTTCCCGCCGGTCGTGAGCACGAGGACCTTCGCGCCTCGCTTTCGCGCCTCCTCGAAGCTCGAGAGCGTCTCCTCGGTGTTGCCGGAGTAGCTCGACACGATTACGAGCGAGTCGCGGCCTACGTACGCCGGCAGCCCGTAGTCGCGGTGCACGGTCATCGGGACCTTGAGCTCGTCGGCGAGAAGCGCCGCCGCGAGATCGCCGCCGATCGCGGAGCCACCCATGCCGGCGACGACGACGTTCCGCACGTCGCTGTATGCGGGAGCGATCGTCGCCTTGCTCGCGATCGCCCACGCGTCGCGAACCTGCTTCGGAAGATCCTTGATACGGCTCAGCATGTCGCCCGGATCCGCCTCGCGGATTCGCTCCACGCTCTCGATCACCGATGTGTCGCGGCTCTCTGCAATCGCCATCGCTAGGCTCCCTTCACGATCTTCACGCCGGCGTCGAGCAGCGGCGCGAGCTCGCGTTCTTCTTTTGTCTCGGCGTACACGCGGACGAGCGGCTCGGTCCCGGAAAGTCGGATGAGAAGCCACGAGCCGTCGTCGAGAAAGAACTTCGTTCCATCGTTCGTGTCCAGGTGCACGATCCGTGCGACGGCGTGCCCGGCGAGCTTTTCCGGTGCGACCTCGCGGAGCGTCCGCATGGTCCGCTCCTTCACGGCCGCGTACTCGGCAGCGCTGAAATGCAGGTCGCGCCGTAGATAGAAGGAGGGGCCGGCCATCTTCATGAGCTCGGCGATGAGCTCCGACGGCTTCTTCTTCGTTTTCAGCATGAAGTCGAGGAAGAAGAGGTCGGCCACGATGCCGTCGCGCTCGGGCAGGTGCATCGCGAAGCCGAATCCGCCGGACTCCTCGCCGCCCATCATCGCCCCGGTCTCCTGCATCTTCGGGCCGATGTACTTGAATCCGACCGGGACCTCGTAGACCTTCACCCCGTACCGCTCGCCGAGGCGATCGACCATCGACGTCATGTTCACCGTCTTGACCACGGGCTGGCGAAGGCCGCGGACCTCGCACAGGTACCACATGAGCAGCGCGTAGAGCGTGAGGGTCGTGACGAAATGACCCTGCTCGTCCGCGAGACCGGCGCGGTCCGCATCGCCATCGACCGCGAGGCCGACGTTCGCATGCTCCGCAGGAATCCGCCGGAGGAACTCGTCGATGTTCGGCGGGATCGGCTCGGGGTTCACTCCGCCGAAATAGGGATTGCGCTCGGCGTGGAGCTCGACGACCTTCGTCTTGCCGCCGCCGATGAGCTTGGGGAAATAGCCGCTCGCGCTCCCGAAGAGCGTCTCGCAGACGACCGTGTAACCCGCGCCGCGGAACGCGTCGAGATCGAAGAGCTCGGCGACGTGCGCGAGGTAGTCAGGCGCGGGATCAAACTCCTCGATGCGGCCCTTGGCTTTCGCATCCGCGAAGGGGATCCGCCGCACCTTTTCCGGATGCGCCTGAAGCGGATGGATGATCGCCTCGAGCTCCTTGAGCATCGCCGGTCCGCCCGCGGCACCGGTCTCCGCCTTCACCTTGAAGCCGTTGTCGGTCCAGGGATTGTGTGACGCCGTGATGACGATCCCGGCCTTCGCCTTTCGGCGCATCGTCGCCCACGAGAAAGACTGGGTCGGCGCGGCCGCGGTGGCGAGGTGCACGTTCACGTCGTGTGCCGCGACCACCTCGGCAGCCGCCGCGGCGAAATGCTCGGATGCGAAGCGGCGGTCGAACCCGATGACCACACCGCGATCGGCGCCGCCGTTCTTGTGGACCCACTCGGCGACGGACTGCGCGCAGACGCGGACCGCGTCGAACGTGTATTCGTCCGCGATGCGAGCCCGCCACCCGTCCGTACCGAAGACGATGTTCACGCCCGGGCCCCCTCTTTATCTCTGTGCCGGATGGCCGAACGCCAGAAGTCGAGCGTATCGCGGAGCGAGTCGGCGAGCGCGATACGGGGCGACCAATCGGTCTTTTGCCGAAAACGCGCGGCATCGAGGGCGATGCGGGTCGGCTCGCCGCCGCGGACGCGCGCGGGGTCGAGCTCTGCGCGGACCGGGATGCGGGCGAGCGCGATCAGCGTGTCGAGGATCTCCGCGATCGCGACGGCACGGCCGGTACCGACGTTGAACGTGCCGCTTTCGGCAAGGCCGAGCGCGGCCGCGTACGCGCGCGCCATGTCGCGCACGTCCAGGAAGTCGCGCTCGGCGTCGAGGCGGCCGTGCCGCACGACGGGCTCGGCGCGTCCCGCCTCGGCTTCGGCGATCTGCTTCGCGAACGCCGACGCCGCGAGACCGGGGTGCTGTCGCGGGCCGTTCTGGTTCGCCGGCCGAAGGATCACGACCGGCGCGCCGTGGCGGCCCGCGAGCTCGCGCGTCAGCGCTTCGGCCGCGACTTTCGTGGCCGCGTAGACGTTGGTCGGCCGGACGGGCGCATCCTCGTCCACCGGCATGCGCTCCGGCGCGCCGTAGACGTCGGCGCTGGACGCGAGCACCAGGCGGGTCTTTGGATGTTGCTCGAGCGCGGTGAGGACGGTCGCGGTCCCCAGCACATTGATCCGCACCGCGGCCACCGGGTCGGCTGAGGCCTGCGTGGGAACGGCCATGCCCGCGAGGTGCACGATGGCATCGGCACGCGAGCCCGCGAGCGCACCCTGGACATCCTCGAGACGAGTGATGTCACCTTCATGGATACGCACGCGATCCTTGATCGCCTCGAGGTTCCCGAAGGGCGGACGTTCGTGCGCGAGGCCGTGGACCTCGTCGCCGCGCGACACCAGGTGCTCGGCGAGGTGACTGCCGGCGAAACCGGAGATGCCGGTGATGAGCACGCGGAGCACGGCCGCATCGTGCCACGTATGGTTCGAGCATGCCCCGCTCGCTCCTGACGCCAGTCGCCGCGTTCTGCGTCGCGCTCGCGTGGAGTGGTTCGTGGATCACCGGAAAGCTCGCGCTCGCGACCGCACCGCCCCTCGAAATTTCCGCGGCGCGCTTCATCATCGCGGCGATCGTTCTCGCGGCGATCACGCTCGCTGCCCGAGCGAATCTTGGTCGAGGCAATCCGTGGCCGGTCGTGTTCGCCGGCGTGTTCGGGTATTGCGCGTACAACGCGTTCGTCTTCGTCGGTCTCACGATGGCGCCCGCGTCGGATGGCGCGCTCATCGTTCCGACGACCATCCCGGTCCTCACCGCCATCGCTGCCTCATGCGTCGGCGAGCGCCTCACCGCGACGAAGGTCGCCGGATTCGCGGTGGCCTCGATCGGTGCGGCTCTCGTGATCGCCGCCGGGCAGACCGCTGATGAGATCTCGAGCCGCCGGCTCGTCGGCGACGTGTTGATGCTTCTCGGTTCAGGTTGCTGGGCGATCTACACGGTGCTCGGCACGATCGCGCTCCGCACGCGTTCGCCGCTCGCGATCGTGACGATCGCGGCACCCATCGGGGCTCTCTGTCTGATTCCGCTTGGGTTCCTAGAGAAGGGCTATGCCGACATCGCCGGCTGGAATGCGACGGTCTGGCTGAACGTCCTTTATCTCGCACTCGTGGGGTCCGTCGCCAGCTTCATCGCCTTCTACTGGCTCGTGCGCCGAGTCGGCGCGGGAGTCGCCGCGATGACCTCGTATCTCGTCCCCGTCCTCACGCTCGGGATGGCGGTCGTTTTCCTCGGCGACCGGCCCGAGCCGCTTCAGCTCGTCGGCGGAGTGGTCATCCTCGCGGGAGTGCGCCTGGCGACGTGGCGTCTGAAGCAACAGAACCAGCCCATCCCGGAGGGGGCGGCCTAAGTTTTCAGGCGCCCTTCCCTGCTCCCGAACTCGGAGCCACGGAGCGCAACAACAGCGCAAAGAAACACGAGAAGGAGGGTGATCCCGCCGAGGACCCAGCGCTCCACGGTGCTCGAGGACGACAGATTCCCAAGAGTATTGAGGGCCAAGAATCCGACGATGCCCCAGGCCGCCCAGCGCGCGAGTCGATAGCTCCGCACGCCGACACGCATGACTCCACCTCGCATGAGGATGATCAAAGCGGCGGAAATCAGAACGACCGTCGCAACGGCGCTAGATATGCGAAGGCCGGTCGGGAGGACGCCCTCGGCACCGGCCGCTCCTCCACCATACGCTGCCGACCCCCACGGGGCACCGAGGGCCAGCCCCGCTTGGAATAGCGCGACGCCGATCAATAGAAGCGCTGCTCCGAGAGCAACGAGGCGGATGGAAGGAAAGGAACGTTCCATGTGCATCAACTCTCTGCGGCCGTCGAGGCCGCCACCTTCCTCATCGAGATACGAGCGTCAAGGTGCGTGGAGTTCTCCGTATCGTCCGACCGTCGCGTCGAACGTCGAGGTCGGGGTCCCGCGAATCCCCTGGTCCAGAAACGCCCGGACGACATCGCGCGTGATCAGGACGCCCCGCGCGCCGTCGATCGATCCAAGATTCCCCACCGCGTGAAGCAGCGGCATGAACAGCACGCTGTTGTCTGAGAAGTTCAGGTGCTCTGCCCCATCGAGAGCGAAAACCCGCACGGGACCAGCCAACGTCAACGCCTTGAAGTCGGCCTTCTTCCGCTGGCAGAAGGCGTCGCACGACACCTTGTCGTTGGCCTGCAGGATGAGCCCGGGGACCTTCAAGCCGGTACCGCGGACCTGACTGAAGATGGTCCCGTCCAAGTCCACGGCGGCGACACAACGCGAGTCGCGCGCGCAGACTTCGAACGACGCGTTGCCTCCGAGCGAGTGACCCACGTACGCGACGTGACTGAAGTCCAACGCGCCCATAGCCGGTGGATTCTTCGCGAGCGTCGATACGACGAACGCTGCGTCGTCGACCCAGACGCCGATGAGCCGACTGGCCGTCGCGTACCACGCGTCGACGGTGGTCTCCGCGATGCTTCCCTCCGGCGTGCCGTACACGAGGTGCCCGTCTGGAAACCCAACGACCGAAGATGATTCCGTCGGGTTGATGCCTACGACCGCGTAGCCATGGCTCGCGAGATCCTCAGCGAGCTCGCTGTACTCCGCGATCGAGTTGCCGAGGCCCGGCATCAGGACTACGACCGGCGGGCTCTTGCTTTGAAGAGGCGCGCTCGCGATCGAATTGGTGCGCACCGCGTTGTTGTCCTGGAAGAGAACGCCCGCTGGACCGTTGACCTTGTTCGCTGCGTCTGCCCATATCTTGGGCAGATACGGGGCTGTTGCTGCGGAGTTTCCCTTGGCGGTCGGGTACCAGATCCACACCGGGATCTCGCGCGCTCGACCGTCGCTCGCGAACGGATCGACCCGCGCCGAGTCCGTCAACGCGATTTCGACACGACCGACAGCGGACGGTCCGGTGGGCGCCGCGAGTTGACGCGCCTGCCCACGAGCGACGCCGCTCGCGCCCGCGCCGACCATCACGACGGCGAGCAGCGCTACGAAGAAGATGCCGAGACCTTTCGCGATTTTGCGAAACATCGCTACCTCCCCAGGAATAGCCGCGCTCTGCGGCCCGCGAACGATGAACCTGCATGTGCCGGAGAACCCGTTACCCTCCGGCCGTGATCGACGAGTCGTTCTTCCTTACCGTCGCGGGCATCGCGATGAGCTTCGCCGGCTTCGCCGGCCTCATGAATGCGCTTCGGAGTCGCGGCGAGTCGTGGGCACCGATCGAGCTCTATCAACTGCGCATCATCGTCGCGTATGCGATCACGACGCTGTTCGGTGCACTCTCAACCATTCCGTTCGTGGAATTGTTCGGCCAACGCGAAGGAGTGCAGTCGCTGGGCTTGGTCATGCTCATCGCGTGCTCCGCCCTCGGGTTCGGCAACATGCTCAGCGACATGAGGCTCGGGCACGGGACGCCCGTCCGCACGCGCGTGCGCGCGACGTTCACCATAATCACGTTCCTCGGACTGG
>Ga0307312_10001998_pt1 | contig 10647 bp, 11 predicted proteins | sample ER_DNA_202_FD_194489 | JGI IMG/M metagenome (GOLD analysis project Ga0307312, IMG submission 194489) | Bulk soil microbial communities from the East River watershed near Crested Butte, Colorado, United States - ER_DNA_202 | ecosystem: Environmental > Terrestrial > Soil > Floodplain | place...
CCCTCCAACCCGTGCAGTGGGACGGCATCAGCAGCTCCGGCCGGAGCTCGTCGAAGGCTGCGACGGTCGGCTCGATGATCGGCTCGAACATCGGGCCGCTGAGGTGGAACCCGCCGATGACGGCAGCGACCTGCGACTCGCCCGTCAGCCGCTGCGCGTGCCTCACGACGTTGACGATCCCGGCGTGTCCACAGCCGGTGAGGACTACGAGGCCGGGGCCGGCGAGACGCAGCACAAGTGCCTGGTCGTCGAGGATCAGCGGGTCCGGCTCCCAGCTGCCGTGCACGTGTGCCTCGTGTCCGGCGAAGCCGGTTTCGAACGGTGTCGTGCGATCGACCTCGCCCGTCACGAGCAACGAGCCGTCGAGCAGAAAGGAAGGTTGCTGCTCCTCGACGATCTCGAAGCCCGCTCCTTCAAGCGCGGAGCGGCTGGTTGAGGGCAGCTCGCCCGGCGTCAGGCCCGGGATCGCGATCCGGCGACGCCGCCAGAACTCGGGATGGATGAGCACCGGAAGGCTCGCGCGCCCGACCTCCTTCGCAATTCCTTCCATCCCGGCGACGTGGTCCCAATGGCCGTGACTCAGGACGATCGTCTCAACATCCTTCGGCGTGAGCTCGAGCCGACGCATGTTCTCGACCACGCCGGTGGGAGTGACGCCCGCGTCGAAGAGAATCGTCCGTTCGCGCCCGCCGGTTGTGACTCGGACGAGCGCCGAGAAGCCCGGCTCGGCGATCAGCGCGTCAGGTAGCCCGTCGGCGGTGACGGCCGAGGCCATCCGACGCCGCGCGAGTTGATGCAACCACGTCGTGCGATCCACACCCTCCGACGGGAAGAGCAGTGGGTCGGTCATGTTGTCCATCAGGATCGTGATCCGGACGGCGTCGACGGGCGCGAGAGGAATCGTGGCCATTGCCAAGGATCTCAGAACTAGACGTGCCGCAGACCGCGTCGCATGATCACGGAAACATGGGGCGCAACCTTCCCTCCGGGGCAGTCACCTTTCTATTCACGGACGTCGAGGGCTCGACCAAGCTCCTCCACCAGCTCGGCGCCGAGGCCTACGCCGAGAAGCTCGCTGCGCACCGGCGAGTCGTGCGCAAAGCCTGTATCGCTCGAGGCGGTGTCGAGGTCGACACCCAGGGCGACGCGTTCTTCATCGCCTTCCCGTCTGCGCCAGACGCACTCGAAGCCGCCAAGGCGATCACAGAGGGGCTCGTGTCCGGACCGATCACTCTTCGGATCGGCCTGCACACAGGAACGCCACTCCTCACGGAGGAGGGCTACGTCGGCGAAGACGTCCACTTTGCCGCTCGCGTGGCTGCATCTGCTCATGGCGGTCAGGTCGTCCTCTCGCATGCCACCCGAGCCCTCATCGACGAACGCGACGCGCTCGTCGACCTTGGTGAGCACCGTCTCAAAGACATTCCCGAGCCCGTCGACATCTTCCAACTCGGTGATGGGAAGTTTCCGCCTCTCAAGACGATCTCGAACACGAACCTCCCTCGGCCGGCAAGCTCCTTCGTGGGGAGGGAGCGCGAGCTTCGCGAGCTGCTCGCCCTGATCGCGGACGGGAGCCGCCTCGTGACCCTGACCGGCCCCGGGGGCTCCGGAAAGACGCGGCTTGCAATCGAGGCGGCCACGGCGCTCGTCTCGGAGTACAAGGCGGGCGTCTTCTGGATCGGGCTCGCCTCGCTACGCGACCCTGCACTTGTCACCGAGTCGATCGCCAAGACGCTCGGTGCCAAGGAGGGGCTCGCCGACCACATCGGCGAGCGAGAGATGCTCCTGCTCCTCGACAACCTCGAGCAGGTGATCGAGGCGGCGCCCGAGCTCTCGACCCTTCTGGAGCGCTGTCCCAATGCAGCGCTCCTCATCGCGAGCAGAGAGCTCCTGCGCGTGCAAGGCGAGCTCGAATACCCAGTGCCGGCGCTCGCGGAAACGGAAGCCGTCTTCCTCTTCTGCGAACGCGCGCAGATGGCGGCAAGCGGCGAGATCGCCGAGCTCTGCCGCCGCCTGGACAACCTGCCCCTCGCCGTCGAGCTCGCCGCCGCCCGCACGAAGGCGCTGTCGCCGACCCAGATCCTCGAGCGCCTTTCCCAGCGTCTCGATCTGCTGAAGGGCGGCCGCGACGCAGACCCTCGCCAGCAGACGCTCAGGGCAACGATCGACTGGAGTTACGAGTTACTACTACCGAACGAGCAGCGGCTTTTCGCCCAGCTCTCGGTGTTTGCCGGGGGCTGCACCCTCCAAGGCGCGGAAGACGTCGCAGAGGCCGACCTCGACGACCTGCAGTCACTCGTCGAGAAGAGTCTGCTCCGCTTCTCGGCAGAGCGCTACTGGATGCTCGAGACCATCCGAGAGTACGCGGGAGAGCGGCTCGACCAGTCGGGAGGGGGCGACGCGGCTGGCCGCCGGCACGCGCAGTTCTTTCTCGAGTTCGCCGAGCGCCAAGGCCCGGGGTTGCGCACGTTCCGGCGGCCTGAGTTGTTGGAACTCATCGAAGACGAACGAGCGAATCTCCGAACCGCCCTCGCGGAGCTGGTCGCTTCGCGACAAGACGAATCAGCGCTGCGTCTGCTGGGCTCCCTCTGGATCTTCTGGTTCATACGCGGCTACTTGCGCGAGGGACAGCGTCTATCCGAACTGGCATTCTCCGCACGGTCGCAGGTGGCTCCTTCTTCACTCGTAGACGCGCTGTGGGGAGCCTCGAAGTTCTCGCTCTTTCTCGGTGACCGGGATGCTGCCGCGGCACACGGGAACGAGCTACTTGCCCTCGCCGAGCGTCACGCCATTCCACGGGGCGTTGCGATCGCCACGGAGATCTTCGCAATGGTGGCAATGGAAGAAGGGGATTCTCAACGAGCAAGCCAGCTGTTTGCGCAGTCGGCTCAACTCGCGAGAGATACTCGCGATTCGTTCCTGCTCGGCTCGGTCGCGAACAACTTCGGTGACTTGGAGCTCCGCCAGGGTAACTTCGAGGCCGCAGCCGACCTGTTCGAGGAGAGTCTCGCGGTTGGCCAGGCCCAGGGCGACCAGCTGCGGATTCTGACTTCCCTGGCGAACCTTGGCTTCGCGCGCATTGAGCTCGGGGAGGCGGAGCGCGCACGATCGCAGTTCGCTGAGAGCCTCGAGATAGCCGTCGAGTTCGGCTACGTGGACGGCGCAGCGTATGCGCTCCTCGGCCTTGCACTCTGCGAACGAGATCCACGTCGCGCTGCAGTGCTGATCGGCGCAGCCGATTCGATCCTCGAGGAACTCGACACTTCGATCTCCGACTACGAGGGCCGTCTCCGCCGGCGGAGGCTCGCATCGATCGGCGCAGAAATCGGAGAAGCAGCGTCCGCCGATTCGCTGCTCGAGGGACAGGTTATGCCGCTCGAGGACGCGGTCGAGTATGCGCTCGCGTCCTCCGGTTGACATCCGAACCCGTTGCCGAGGGTGGGGCCCACTGTGGCCCCACCCTCTCGAGGCGGCTACTCCTACGTCACTGCGGACCGGCCTGCTTGCATAGACCGGGCGGGCTCTCGGTCCGTCCGAGGTCCTTCACCCAGTGGTTAGTGGTCGCGATGTTGTCGTCGCGGCAGTCGAGCGCGTTCTCGAACGCCTTGTTGTAGGCGATCAGGTTGTCGCTCGAGGGGCTGTAGGCCACAACTCCGTTCTCGTTGTTCCGTGCGTTGTTGTACGAGATCTCGGCAAAGCCAGTCACCGTCCAGAGCGATACGCCGGTGTCGTTCATGAAGACCTCGTTGTGGTGTGCGCGTGCCGGGACGGTGTTGGAGTAGAGCAAGATCCCGGTCGCTTCCACGGTTGCTGGCAGGTACTGGTTCATGGACACCTTGTTGTGGTGGACGTTGCCGCGGCCGGCCCGGCTCACCTGGATCCCGTTCTGGGCGATGTCCATGCTCGGCGTGCCGGTGACCTCGTTGTAGGCAACCTCGCCGGTGTACGCGCCGGTGTTGTCCACGGTCACCCCACCCTTCTGGTAATGGTCGATCAGATTGTGGACGACCTGGCCCGACCCAACCGTGTCCTCAGTGGGACCGAGGTCGGGTCGGTTGCGCCCGAGGAGGACGCCGATGCCGTTCTGGCAGCCGCTGTCGAACAGGTCCCGGATCTCGGTGATGTGGTTGTCGGTGATGAGCGCAGAGCCACCCGAGTCGACGCGGACGCCCCAGCGGATGCTGTCGCAATCGCCGCCGCCCGGGCCCGTGATCGTGAAGTGGCGGATGGTCACGTTCTGTGATGCGCTCACGCGGACGATCGCCTTCGGGTCGAGCATCGCCAGCGGGGCCTTGATGACCGCCTGCAGGGCCGGCTCGGAGAAGAGCGTGATCCCGTTCTTGCCGGCCGGGATCGTCACCTGCTCCATGTAGGTGCCCCGGCAGACCTTGATCTTGTCTCCGGGCGTCGCTGCGTTGACCGCTGCCTGGATCGTCATGTACTCCGCATTCGGACAATCGAGTCCGTCGTCGACGATCAGCATGTGGTCGTCGGCCGCTGTCGGAGCCAGCAGAGGACCGACCGTCGCCAACTCCCTGAGTAGACAGTTTCGTCGGTGCAACGGTGCGATCTGAAGACGGGATACGCGCTGGAAACTGACTGATAAGTCAGTCAATCCACCCGTCGCAGTCCACCCGCTCAGCGGCGCGCCGGGCGGCGCAGCTAGCGCTTGGCGGGGAGCGCCCCGGCGAACGCGACGCCGCGGTCGACCCACGCAGTCAGCGCATCGTTCGCCTCGACGTCGGGTGAGGCGACCCGGAGCCAGCCCGCCATGGTCCTGCCTCGCATCTCCATCTCCGTTGCCGGTGTCGTCTCGACAAGCTGGGACGACTCGGTCGGGTCTACCCGCACCAGCAACCCGCCCTGGCCGCTGGCGGCGACTGCCATGTTGCCGTTCACGAGGAAGGCAAGGCCCCCGAACATCCGCGTCTCGGTGACTCCGGCGTGATCCGCGACGAGTTTGCGGATGCGAGCGGCGAGATCCTCGTCGTAAGCCATCACCGCGCGATCCTACGCCCCGCCGAGCGCGCGGCGGACCGGAGCCCGCCGGGGCGCATGCCAGGCCTAACCGGTGGCCGTGCTCGCCCGGTCTCGGGCGTAGCTGTACCCGCCGGCCTACTTGGTCGTCAGCCCGAGGAAGATCGCGGCCGCGACGACGAGCACGTGCGGCAAGCCACTCGTTCCTGTCTCGCGGCACTCGGGCGATGAGTTTTTCCCTAGCGGCTCGTCTAAGGGGTAGCGATCAGAAAGGAGGCCAGGTGACCAACGACGAGTACGAGGACGCACCCATCAGCTTGAGATCTCTGGCGTCTCGACGCCGGACGACTGCTCTCCTCTTCGGCACGGCAGCGGTTGCTTGGGCCGTCACGGTCGTGCGGATGCGCGGCATGGACGCAGGCCCGGGCACCGACCTCGGTGGGCTCGGGTGGTATCTGGGAATCTGGGTCACGATGACCGCAGCGATGATGCTGCCGTCGGCGGCTCCCGCTGCCCGGCACGCGGCGCGGCTTGCTCGGCGCGCGCCGACCGTGCTGTTCACGGCCGGGTATCTCGCGGTCTGGACCGGCTACGGCCTGGCGGCCTACGGCCTCTTCCGGGTCGTGACCTCGCTCGACCTCGGCTGGCTCGCGTGGGATCGAGACGGCCCGTATCTCGCCGGTGGCGTGATCGTCGCAGCCGGGCTCTACGAGCTGACCCCGTTGAAGCAGCTCAGCCTCCGCCGCTGCCGGAGCGCGCAGCCCTCGGTCACCCCAATTCGCAGCGGTCTCGTACACGGGCTCGACTGTGTGGGCTGCTCGGGCGGCCTGATGGCCGCGCTGTTCGTGCTGGGCGTAATGAGCATCTTCTGGATGGCGGTGGTCGCCGCCGCGATCTTCGCGGAGAAGGTTCTGCCGCGGGGCGATCGGCTCTCGGGCATGCTTGCGCTCGCCCTGGTCGTCCTCGGAGTCTGGGTCGCCGCCTCGCCGGCGAGCGTGCCGGGGCTGACGGAGCCCACCGGGTCCCCCTCGATGCAGATGAGCCCATGAACAGCGTCGGATCCCGCAAGGAGTGGCTGGCCGCGCGGACGTCGCTCCTGGCGGAGGAAAAGGAGCTCACCCGCCGGAGCGACGAGCTCGCTCGGAAGCGGCAGGCGCTGCCGTGGGTGGCCGTCGAGAAGGACTATGCCTTCGAGGCCGACGACGGGACGAAGACGTTGGTCGACCTCTTCGACGGGCGCTCGCAGCTCCTCGTCTACCACTTCATGTTCGGCCCGACCGTCGACGGCTGGCCGGACACGGGGTGTCCGGGCTGCTCGTTCACCGCGGACAGCCTCGACGGCGCCGTCGTCCATCTCCCGCCGCGGGGCGTGACCTTCATCGCGGTCTCCCGCGCCCCGCTCGAGAACCTGCAGGCCTACCGGCACCGGATGGGATGGGGCTTCCCGTGGGTCTCGGCCGCCGAAAGCGACTTCAACCTCGACTTTGCCGTGTTCACGGACGAGGAGCGAAAGACCGGCGCCGGCTTCAACTTCGGCACGCCGAAGCACGCGGCGGAAATCGACGTTCGGCGCGACGAGCTCCACGGCCTCAGCGCCTTCGCGCTCGAGGACGGCGTCGTCTACCACAGCTACTCGTGCTACGACCGAGGCACCGATGCTCTCAACGCCACCTGGCAGCTGCTCGACCGCAGCCCGAAGGGCCGCGGCGACGACCCGCCGGGATGGCCGCGCCGACATGACGAGTACCCAAATGATTGAGAGGAGTCCCATGAACCTTCCCCCGGTCGTCTGTCAGACAGAATGGCAGGAAGCGCGCGAGGCGCTCCTGGCCGAGGAAAAGGACGCCACCCGGGCCCGGGACGCGCTCGCGGCCCGGCGTCGCAGGCTGCCGATGGTCAGGATGGACAAGGACTACGTCTTCGAGGGGCCCGACGGCAAGGCCGCGCTGCCCGACCTGTTCGAGGGACGGAGCCAGTTGCTCCTCTACCACTTCATGTTCGGGCCGAATCAGGAGGCCGGCTGCGACGGCTGCTCGATGTTCATCGACCAGGTCGGCCACCCGGCCCACCTGCACGCGCGCAACACGTCCTTCGCGATCGTCTCGCGTGCGCCCATCGCCAGGATCGAACCCTACAAGAAGCGCATGGGCTGGACGATCCCGTGGTTCTCGTCGTTCGACAGCGACTTCAACGTCGACTTCGGAGTCTCCCCGGAGACGCCGCAGCCCGACGTCTACCAGGACGGCGAGTCGTTCGGGCTCAGCGTGTTCCTCCGCGACGGTGACAGCGTCTTCCGCACCTACTTCACGACGACCCGCGGGGTCGAGGCTCTCGGGAGCGTGTGGAGCTTCCTCGACCTGACGCCGCTCGGTCGTCAGGAGGAATGGGAGGACTCACCCGAGGGGTACCCACAGGAAAAGCCCTACGAGTGGTGGCGCCGCCACGACGAGTACGAGAACGCGCGCTAGGCAGGCCGACGATCGATCACGCGTCCGGCTGCTGAGCGTCTACGTGGCGTCGAGGCCGCCGCGGCCGCGCTCGGTCGACGAGAGCAGAGTGATCCCGATCGCGGCGAGGGCGACCGCGACGAGGAACCGGACAAGCCAGCCGGCGTCGAAGAGGTCGGCGAGGACGCCGCCGAGGAGGCTGGCCGCGATGCCGACGAGCGCCGTCGCAAGCAGGCCGACCTCGTGTTTGCCCGGGAGCACGAGCCGCCCGAGGCCGCCCACGATCAGGCCCGTGAGCGCGAGCCAGAGGAGCTCCAGCGCGAGACCGACGAGCGCGCCGGCCAGGAGCAGCGCAACGATGACGACGAGCAGGATGACGACGACCACAACGGCGCGGACGCTATCGAACGCCGAGGCCGCTGGCGCGGCGGGGAGTACCCGCCGCGCCTTAGCTTGGCTACCCGGCCGCTGTGGTCGGGCTTCGGCGGTAGCTGTAGCCCCGCTGGATCGTCGTCAGGCCGAGGAAGATCGCGGCCGCGCCGACGATCACGTGCGGTAGCCAGACGTTTGCGCTCTCGTCTGCGAAGCCGAAGAGCCACGGCGAAGCGGCGAGAACAGTCCCGGCGACCACGTCGATCACGTTGTGAACAGCCATCGGCGCGACCTTCCAGACGCCGAGCTCGTAGTTCGTGAACAGGCTGTACGCGATCAGCCCGATGCCCAGCACGATCGGGACGACCGTCGCGGCCTTGTGCTCCGAGAACTGGAAGATCCATGGGGCGGCGATCAGCGCTGCGCCGACGATGTAGTCGAGCGGCGCGTGGAACTTCGTCGGGATGAAGCGCATGGAGACTCCTTTATCGTGACTAAGTGCTTCCCGACTGATTCGCATGGGACGCGGTTTCGGTTCGGAACACCTCGGCGAAACGTCAAGTCCTGCGAGCCCCGTAGCCCCGCCAGGCCGGGCTCGTCGAGGGGACGGCCGGTGCCCGCTTGTGAAGGCCCCTCAGATCAAGCCGACACGGCGCGCCTTCGCGACGGCTTCGAGCCTCGAGCGGGCGTCGAGACTGCTGAGCACCCGTCGGACGTGGTTGCGCACAGTCTCCTTGGAAATGTTCATCTGCTCGGCCATCTGCTCCGTCGAGTATCCGGCGGCGAGCAGTGTGAGCGTCTCGCGCTCGCGTGGGCTGAGCCGCGGCGCGCTACCGGAGGACGGGTCGATCTCTCCCAGAACCTGTATCAGGCCGAAGCTCCCGATCATGGCCCCGTCCGCATTCCTGAGCGGAACAGAGTTGACCGCGATGCGCACGCGATGCCCGTCCGGGCGCATGACGGACACTTCCAACTCCGTGTGCGGGGCGCCGTTCTGCTTCTGTCTGAACGCTTCTTGCGCGCGGGCGAGATCGTCTGGTGCGACCAGGCCGGCGTCGAGGCGGCCGCGCAGGTCTCCCACGAGCTCGATCGAAGCGGCGTTCTGCCAGCGAAGCCGCCGCTGGCCGTCCACGATGTAGGCCGGAACGCTGACGGCCTCGAGCGCCCGCCGGACGTCGGCGGACAACGCGTCGAGCAGATCGTCTGCCGGGACGCTGAGAGAGTCTTGCATCGGTGGGACACGCTCCCTTCAACCCCGTTCGCCGTACGACACCAGCACGCTGAGAACGGGTCTGTGGCGACCATACGCTACCCGCGGGGGAATCCGATGGCTATCCGTTTACTCGTTCGATCTTTGCGGCTACGGCCTCGGCGAGGTCGTCGAGCGGGATCGGACTTGCCAGGCTCGCGCGGCCATTGCCTGCCGGGTCGTAGATGCGGAGAACATGCAGCCCCGCCTGAATCGAGCCGAGCTGGCCGAGGAGGGCCTCCATCCGCGTGTCGAGAAGGGACCCGATGACCAAGACGTCGACTTGCACCCTGTGCAGAATGTCCAGCGCCTCGAGCGGATCGTTGGTGCCCACGACACGATGGCCGGCGTCGCGCAGCGCCTGATCGATCAGCTCCTGAACGGCTGTGTTTTCTTCGAGCACGAGGACGGTCGCGTGACTGGATGGCACGCCGTCCACGTTGACCAAACGCTCAACGCTCGGATAGACCCAGATGGGTCAGCGCCGTTCAGTCCAATTCAGCCAACGGGCTGACGCTCAGGTACTTAAAGGCCGTATCGACGGCCAGGGTCACGATGACCGCGTCCGGGCCCAGTCGTTCGGCCAGGCGATGCGCGCCGACCACGTTCGCGCCGGTCGAGATGCCAGCGAAGATGCCCTCCTCGCGCGAGAGCCGGAGCGTCATCTCGACCGCCTCGCCGTCGCCGATCGGCTCGAGGTGGTCGACCTTGGCCGGATCCCAGTGCGGCATGACGAGCCCGGTCCACCCCTGGATGAGGAACGACCCGCGCTCGCCGCCGCTGATCGCCGCCGACCCCGCCGGCTCATGCGCCTGGATGAACACGCCGTGAGGCTTGAGCGCATCCGAAACGCCCATGACCGAGCTCGCCGTACCCATGCCCTGGCAGAACGCGGTCACGCGGCCCTCGGTCTGTTCCCAGGTCTCTCGCCCGAGCTGGTCACGGTGGCCCGGGACGACGTACGGGTTGTTGAACTGGTCGGTCGCGTAGTGGCCCGGGGCGCTCGCGAGCTCCGCGGCGCGCTCGACCATGTTGTCGATGTCCTTCGCAGTCACCTTCGGAGGGCCCTCGACGGACGGGATCACGTCGATCTCCGCCCCGAGCGCGCGCATAAGCTGGAAGCGCTCCTTTGTGAAGCAGTCGGCCATCACGATCAGAGCCCGGTATCCCTTTGCCTGACAAACGAGCGCCAGCGCGGGCCCCGTGCTTCCGCCGGTGTACTCGACGACGGTGTCGCCGGCGGAGATCAATTCGTCGCGCTCCGCGCCCTCGATCATCGCGAGAGCCATCCGGTCCTTCATCGACCCGGTGGGGTTGCGGTTCTCGAGTTTCAGCCACAGCTCTGCACCGTTCGGCGGCGCGCAGCGACGCAGGCGCACGAGCGGCGTATTCCCGATCGCCTCGAGGATCGACTCCATGCGGTGATGAAAGCAGCTTCGGTTCGGTAACGTGACGCTATGGATCCTCAGAGGGCCCGCGAGCTCCTAGACCGCGAGCGTGAGCGGATCGAGCGACTGCTGCCGAAGCTCGCGCACGAGGACACGGGCGAGCCCGCGGACGAGAAGGATCCGGGCAACCAGGCGTCCGACCTCTATCAGGACG
>Ga0307312_10001999_pt1 | contig 10647 bp, 11 predicted proteins | sample ER_DNA_202_FD_194489 | JGI IMG/M metagenome (GOLD analysis project Ga0307312, IMG submission 194489) | Bulk soil microbial communities from the East River watershed near Crested Butte, Colorado, United States - ER_DNA_202 | ecosystem: Environmental > Terrestrial > Soil > Floodplain | place...
CACCCGAAGCGGGAAGAGGACGGATCTCTCCGCCGGCGCGGTCTTCGGATTGGCGCCCGGCGGCAGCATCTGGGCCCTGGCACGGAAGATGCGCTCAGCTTCGCGCCGCGTCTGCTCGAGAATCTCTGCCGCGGCGCGCGTCTGCGCGATCGTGCCCATCGACTCGACCAGGGACTCGAGGAAGTTCGCCTGCGCAACGAGCTCGCCCTCCTTGACCTCGTGGCGGCGTCGTTCCGCGACCAGAAGCAGGGAGAATGCGAGCACGCCGGCGGCTCCGACGGCGCCTGCGAGGCCGATCCACGCAAGCCACCCGGCGCCTGTTGCGAGACCCACGATCGCTACGACCGCGAAGGCGACCACCGCGACGACGGCGAGCGCCGCTCTAGCCACTAATCGATGATCGCGTCGCGAAGCGCAATCGCAACGGCGTGCGTCCGCGTGTCCGCCTCGAGCTTGGTGAGGATGTGCCGCACGTGGCTCTTGACGGTCTCCTGGCTGATGAAGAGGCGCGCGGCGACGTCGGCGTTGGACATCCCGTCGGCGAGCAGTTGCAGGATCTCGCGCTCGCGCCCGGTCAGCATCTCGTCGCGCGCGTCGCCGAGGAAGGCCGGCATCAAGGCCGGGTCGACGAAGCCGTCGCCGGCGACGACCTTGTCGATCGCCTTCAGCAGGGTCTGGTGCGGCGCCTCCTTGAGGATGTACCCCTTGGCTCCCGATTCGAGGCCTCGGCCGAGCAGGCTGCGCTCGCTGTAGGCCGTGAAGATGAGCACGGCGGTCTCCGGCACCTTCTCGGTCAGGATCTTCGTCGCCTCGAGCCCGTCCATGCCGGGCATGCGGACGTCCATGATCACGACGTCCGGCTTCCGGCGCTCCGCGAGAGCGACCGCCGTGGCCCCGTCCGAGGCCTCGCCGACGACGCGAATGTGCGGCGCGCGAGAGAGCGAGAGCCGCAAGCCCTCGCGAACGACCTCATGGTCGTCCACGATCAAACAGGTGATCTCGTTGCGTCCCTGCCCATTTTCCGCCACGGCCTGCGGAATTGTATGTGGCAAATCGGCGGTTGGTCAGACCGCGAGCTCGAGCTGCTCCGCGATCACCGGCGGCTCTGGCTGCAGGCGGTGCCGTCGGCGGTCGCGGATGCCGTATTCCTTTGCGAGTGCATCGACCTGCTTTTTCAGCGGTGAGGCCTGGTCTTTGCCCAGATACGCACGCCTTCGGTAGAGGCGCTGATAACGCTCGAGCTCCTCGGGCCAGTCGTGCTCGAGGTTCTCGAGGAAATGCTCGCGCGTGCCTGGGCGCAGGAAGAGCAGGTTCGCCCAGATTCCGCAGGCGCCGGCCTCGCGCGCGCCTCGCACGACGTCGCGAAGCTGTTCGGGCCGGTCCGAGATCCCCGGCAGGATGGGCGCCATCCCGACCGAGGCCCGAACGCCTGAGTCGACGAGCGTCTTGAGCGCCCGCAGCCGCTGGCGCGGATGGGCGGTCGACGGCTCGGTCCTGCGCCAGACGTCCTCGTCCAGGGTCGGGATCGAGAACATGACCGACACCTCGGCGCGGCGCGCTGCCTCCACGAGCACGTCGACGTCGCGAACGATCATCGGCCCGCGCGTGATGATGTTGAGCGGGTTGTAGGCGTCTGCGAGCGCCTCGAGGCAGCCACGGGTGAGCTTGTAGTGGCCCTCGGCGGGCTGGTACGGATCGGTCGCCGCGCCGATCGCGACCGTCTCGCGTCCCCACGAGGCGCGGGCCAGCTCGCGGCGAAGCACTTCGACCACGTTCACCTTGACACGGATCGAGCGACCGTAGCGATCGTCCGAGGGGCGCTCGGCTCGCCGTTCGAACGCCCTGACGTAGCAGAACGTGCAGCGATGGACGCAGCCCATGTAGGGGTTGAGCGACCAGTCGAAGCGCATCCCCTTGACGCGGTTGAGGGCGCTCTTGCACGGCTCTTCGCGGTACTCGGCGCGCATGTCGAAAGTATACGAACAGACGTTCGTGTCGTCGAGTGTCATTCGAGCAGCAGGCCGTCGCGCTATTGGGGGCCGAAGGCCCCGCTACACTCCGACGAGACCTTGGACGACGACCCACTCAGTCCCCAGCCCGGAGAGGCCGGGACTCCATGACACTCTCTCTAGAGCTCCTCGGCGTCGCGGCGCTGATCTTGCTCAACGCGTTCTTCGTCGCGGCCGAGTACGCACTCGTCACCGCGCGCCGAACGAAGATTCAGGAGCTCGCCGAGCAGGGCAACCGGCGTGCCAAAGCGGTTCAGCGGATCGTCGCCGACCCGCCGCGCTTCATTGCTGCGATGCAGCTCGGCGTCACGCTGGCCAGCCTGGGTATCGGTGCTCTCGGCGAGCAGGCGCTCACGCACGCGTTCGATCCGTGGATGGCAACGATCCTCGCCGTCGCGCTCGCGTTCCTGATCATCACCTACCTGCACGTGGTGATCGGCGAGCTCGTGCCGAAGGGCGCGGCGCTGCGCTACTCGGAGGCGATCGCCCTCGGCGTCTCGGCGCCGGTGCGGGGCTTCTTCGTGGTCGCACAGCCGCTGATCTGGTTCCTGCAGCGCTCGTCCGACGCGATCTTGCGCGCGCTCGGGCTCGAGCCGCCTGGTGGCGAGGGCGAGGCGCTCTCGGAGGCCGAGTTGCGGATGCTTCTCGGCCGCGCGACCGAGCACGGGGAGATCGAGCAGGAGGAGCAGGAGATGCTCTACAAGGTCTTCGACTTCGCCGACAAGGAGGTCTCGGACGTGATGGTGCCGCGGCCCGAGGTCGTGGCGCTGTCGATCGACCTCCCGCCCGAGGAGGCCCTGGCGGCGGTGATCGAGTCGCCGTACACCCGTTATCCGGTCTACCGCGAGACCCTCGACGACATCGTCGGCGTCCTGCACGTGCGCGACCTCTTCTCCGCGCTGAACGACCAGGGGTTCGCAAACATCCACATCGAGCGACTGCTGCGTCCCGCCTACATCGTCCCGGAGACGAAAGATCTCGCCGCCCTGCTCGCCGACTTCCGCAGAGCGAGCTTCCACATGGCGGTCGTCGTCGACGAGTACGGGACGATGGCCGGGATCGTAACTCTCGAAGACCTGCTCGAGGAGATCGTGGGCGAGATCGAAGACGAGTTCGACCTGCCTGACGAATCGATCGAGCGGATCGACGAGCGCACGATTCGGATCGGCGGGACGTTTCCGATCGACGACTTCAACGAGAAGTTCAAGGTCGAGCTACCGATCGAGGACTACCACACGGTCGCCGGCTTCGTCTTCGGGCTGCTCGGGCGAGCCGCTGCCGCCGGCGATGAGGTCGAATACGACGGGCTTCGCTTCCGCGTGCTCGAGGTCGAAGGCTCGCGGATCGAGAAGCTCGAAGTCCAGTTCGTCGAGCCGCCGCAGCACGAAGAAGACGAGCCCCGTGAAGAGCGCGCTGCGGCCGAAGGCTAACTCTCAACAGACGTTAATCCGCAATTAAGGCCACGGGGCCGCCTGGCGCGCACACGTATCCTCGTACCGCCAACGTTTCTACGAGGAGACCACATGCTCAAAGGAAAGCTGAAGCTCGGCCTCGCGCTCGCAGGGGTCATTGCGCTCTTGGCCGTCGTTCCGGTTGCGCTCGCGCATTCGCATGCCGCCGCCGCGACGACCGTCACCGTGAAGGCGAGCGAGTTCAAGTTCGTCCTCTCGACGAAGAAGGCCAAGCACGGCGTGATCAGCTTCAAGGTCACGAACAAGGGCAAGATCCCGCACGACTTCAAGATCGCGGGGAAGAAGACGCCGCTGCTCAAGCCCGGCAAGTCGGCGACGCTGAAGATGACGCTGAAGAAGGGCAGCTACAAGTACATCTGCACCGTTCCCGGCCATGCCTCTTTCGGCATGAAGGGGACCTTCAAGGCCACCTAGGCACCTAGCTCAGGTCGAGCTTCGAGATGTGGCCGCCTTCGATCGTGAAGGCGGCCAGCTCTCCCGTCCCAAGCGAGAGAATCAGGTACGGGCGACCGGCCCAGAGCCCGATGTTCTCGACGTCGGTGCGGGACGGCCGCGCGGGCGCGGAAACGTGGGAATGGAAGACAGCGAGCTCGTAGCCCTCGTCCTCGAGGAACCAGATCTCGGGGTCGACGTCGAGCTCGAACCGGTATGGAGACCCCGCGCGGTTGCGGCCCGGCTCATAGCGCTCTGCGTGTCCGTCATGGAGCACGACGACGCCGCAGGCCTCGTTCGGAGCCTCCGAGCGGGCGTGTTCCACGAGCGCCGCACGCACCGGCTCGCCAATCACCACCAGAGCTCAGCCTCCATTGCGCTCTCCGGGTCGGCGGTGTCCCAGAACGGGGCCGAGAGATACTTCCAGCCGCCGTCGGCCAGGATTGCGACGACGACGCCCTCGTCCAGCTCGGCGGCGAGGCGGCGCGCGACGTGGACGACCGCGCCGGCGGAGACGCCGGCAAAGATGCCCTCCTCGTCCAGGAGCGCTCGCACGCCTGTCACCGCCTCGGCGTTCGAGACAAGCAGCTTGCGGTCGAGCTTCGAGACGTCGAGGACCGGGGGCACGTAGCCGTCCTCGAGCGAGCGCAGGCCCATGACCGGGTCGCCGGGGAGCGGCTCGGCCGCTGCCACGACGAGCTCCGGAAAACTTTTGCGCAACCGGTCGCCCGCCCCCATCAGCGTCCCGCCGGTGCCGAGCCCTGCCACGAGAACATCGACCCGGTCGAGGGCCTCGGCGATCTCGGCGCCCGTGCCGTCGTAGTGGGCGCGTGGGTTAGCGAGGTTGCCGTACTGGAAGGGCATGAAGTAGCGCGGTTCCTGGTCCACTATCTGCCGGGCGAGGCGGACGGCACCGTTCGAGCCCTCCGCGCCGGGCGACTCGATGATCTCGGCGCCGTAGAGTCGCAGGAGCCGCTTGCGCTCCCCGGTAACGTTTTCCGGCACCACGCAGGTCAGCCGGTAGCCCTTGAGCTTCGCGATGAGCGCGAGTGCGATCCCCGTGTTGCCGCTCGTCGGCTCGAGCAACTCGCGCCCCGGCTCGAGCTCGCCCCGCGACTCGGCATCCTCGATCAGCGCGACGGCCACCCGATCTTTGATCGATCCGGTCGGGTTCTGGCCCTCGAGCTTGGCGAAGAGCTTGACCTCCGGCTTTGGGCTCAGCTTCGGGAGCTCGACGAGCGGGGTGTTTCCGACGAGGTCGAGCAAGGAACTTGGAATCCCGGTCTCCCGAGCGGAGCGACGGGACAAACTAGCCCCGCGGAAAATGCGCAGCATTTTCCGCGGCGGAGCCACCGGCCATTGCCGGTAGCAGGATCACCGTGTCGCTCTCGGCGACCGCCGTGTCGAAGCCCTCGCGCGTGCGGATGTCCTCGCCTCCCACATAGACGTTCGCGTGCTCGAGCTGGCCACGGAGGCCCGGGAAGCGGGCAATCAGGTCGTCGAGCAGGTCGCGAACCGTCCCGCCGTCCGCGAGCACCTCGCGCTCGCCTCCGGTCTCGGTCCGCAGCGTCGGGGGGATCCGCACCACGCTCATGCGCGCACCGGGTTGCAGAACTCCACGTAGTCGACGTACTCGGTGATCGTCGGGTGCCCGCCGCAGACCGGGCAGTCCGGGTCCTTGCGCAGCGCGACCTCGGTGATGGTGGTCGTGAGTGCGTCGAAGAGGAGCAGGCGCCCGCTCAGCGGCTCACCGATCCCGAGCAGAAGCTTGATCGTCTCGTTCGCCTGGAGCGAGCCGATCACGCCGGGCAGGACGCCCAGCACGCCACCCTCGGCGCAGCTCGGGGCGAGCTCCGGCGGCGGCGGCTGCGGGAAGAGGCAGCGGTAGCAGGGGCCGTCCTTGTCGAACACCGTCGCCTGGCCCTCGAACCGGAAGATCGATCCGTGGACGAGTGGAAGCTCGTGCCACACGGCGGCGTCGTTGACGAGGTAGCGGGTCGGAAAGTTGTCGGCGCCGTCGATGATCACGTCCCAGCCGTCGGCGAGGATCCGCTCAATGTTCTCCGAGGTCAACTGCTCTTTGTACGGCTTGACCTCGACGTCGGGGTTCAGCTCGCGGAGGGTGCGCGCTGCCGACTCCACCTTCGGCTCGCCGAGTGAGGCGGTCGAGTGGAGGATCTGTCGCTGGAGGTTCGTCTCGTCGACCACGTCGGCGTCGACGATCCCGAGCGTGCCGACTCCGGCCGCGGCGAGGTACAGCGCCGCCGGCGAGCCGAGCCCGCCTGCGCCGATCAAGAGCACCTGCGACTGCAGCAGCTTCAGCTGCCCTGCCTCACCCACCTCGGGGATCAGTAGATGCCGGCTGTAGCGCGTGCGCTGGTCGCGCTCTAGCCCGCCGGCGTCTACCTCGAGCGGGTAGCCGCGCCGCTTCCAGTCGTTGATGCCGCCGGCGAGCGAGACGACGTTCTCGTAGCCAAGCTCTTCCAGTGTTCGGGCGGCGAAGGTCGACCGGTTGCCGGCGGCGCAGTAGGCGACGATCTGCCGGGTGCGGTCGGGAACGGTCTGCTCGATCCGCGACTCGAGCCACCCGCGGGGGAGATGGACGGCGGCCGGGATGTGGCCCTCGTCCCACTCCTCGCGCTCGCGGACGTCCAGGAAGACCGGCGGCTCGGCGTCGTCGTGTAGCTCGCGCGCACGCGCGACGTCGATCTCGTCGATCTGCTCTCTGGTCTCCTGGAGGAAATCGCGGTACGAACTCATTGCTTTCCAATTTATAGCGACTTGGCTCTGGCTATCGTCGCTCCGTGAGCCCACGTGCGCGGACGTACGTCTTCGTTGCCCTCGCCGCGGTTGCCGCCTCGGGGCTCCTGGTCGCGGCCGTGGCGTTCACACGGACCAGCTCGCCGCATGCTCAGAGCAAGGCGAGGCCGGCGCCGACGCTCGTCCTCGATCTCGGCGTGCGTACGGATCGCGAAGCAGTCGAGCTGCGGCGCGCCAACGCGCTCTATGCCGCCGGCAAGCACGCGGAGGCCGGCAGCATCTTCGCCCGCTACCGCTCGGTGCCTGCCGAGGTAGGGGCGGCCCTCGCAGCGTGGCCGGACGGGACCGTCGCGAGGCTCGAGGCGCTCGCCGACCGGCACCCATCGAGCGGGCTTGTGCTGCTGCACCTTGGCCTGGCGAGGGTTGCTTTCGGTGACACCCAGGCGGCCCAGGCTGCCTGGCGGCAGGCGCTCGCGCGCGATCCCGACACGGAGCCGGCGGTGCAGGCCGAGAGCCTGCTCTTTCCCCGGTTTGCACCGCAGCGGCCGGCATTCGTGCCGAGCTTCTCCCTCCCGCAAGCGATCGCCGGGCTACCGGCGCCGCGCCAGTTCGCGTTGCTCGCGCGGGAGGCTCGGGGTGGTGACGCCCGTGCGAAGCTGCTCTACGGCTCGGCGCTGCAGCGGCTGGGCCGCTCGGTCTCGGCCGAGCGTGAGTTCGCGGCCGCGGCCCGCCTGGCGCCAGGGGACGCGGAAGCCCAGGTCGCGGCTGCGGTCGGCCGATTCTCGAAGGCCAAGCCCGCCGTGGCGTTCTCTCGGCTCGGGCCCCTCGCCCGGCGCTTTCCTCATTCCCAGAGCGTCCGTTTCCATCTCGGCGAGCTCCTGATCTGGATTGGGCAGCTGAAGGAGGCTCGCCGGCAGCTCGACCTGGCCGTTCGGGCAGGGCCTACGACCCCGCTTGGGCAGACGTCGCGCACGTTCTTGCAGCAGCTGCTCAAGCGGTAGGACCGACCGCACCAAATTAGGGCCGTTCGGCCTATGGCGTCCGTCCGAAACGCATGCAACAGTGCCGCAGCTTCAAAACGGTGCCCATTGACCGTGAGCAAACGCCCAGTAACGTGAGCTAGGGATTTTCGGGGAGGGGGACCTTGAGCGCACAAGCCGAGAAGGCACGTCCGACAACCGTCGCCGAGCTGCTCGAAACCGACGAAGCGAAAGGTCTGCTCGAGGCCGCGCGGCAGACGGGATCGCTGAACACGACCGAGATTGCGCTGGCGCTGGACGAGCTCGAGCTCGATGCCGCGCAGATTGACGACTTCTACCACGCTCTCGACGAGCTCCAGATCGAGGTGCTCGAGAACGCGGCCGAGCCCGAGCCGGAACGAGCCGAGCCCGAGCCCGAGGTGCGGGAGATTTCGACCGACTCGCTGCAGCTTTTCCTCAAGGACGTCGGCAAGGTCGCGCTGCTGACGGCCGCTCAGGAGGTCGAGCTCGCGAAGCGGATCGAGCGCGGCGACCATCGCGCGAAGCAGGAGATGGTCGAGGCCAATCTGCGGCTCGTCGTCTCGATCGCCAAGAAGTACCGCAACCAGGGCCTGCCGTTCCTCGACCTGATCCAGGAGGGGACGATCGGCCTCGTGCGCGCGGCGGAGAAGTTCGACCACCGCAAGGGGTTCAAGTTCTCGACCTACGCGACGTGGTGGATCAGGCAGGCCGTTGCCCGCGCGCTCGCGGACAAGGCCCGGACGATCCGGATGCCCGTGCACATCGTCGAGAAGCTGAACAAGATCGTCCGGACCGAGCGCAAGCTACGTGCCGAGCTCGGCCGTGAGCCGTTCGCCTGGGAGATCGGCGATGAGCTCGAGCTCGATGCGGACGAGGTCGAGTCGATTCGACGGAGCTCGCAGCCGCCGGTCTCGCTCGAGAAGCCGGTTGGCGACGACGAGGAGTCCGAGTTCGGGCATTTCCTCACGGACGAGAACGACGCTCTTCCCGACGAGGTCGCCGAGGAGCAGCTGCGGAAGGCCGCGCTGCGGCGCGTGCTGGACAGTCTCTCGCCGCGCGAGCGCCGGGTGCTGGAGCTCCGGTACGGGCTCGACGGCGAGCATCCGCGGACGCTCGACGAGGTGGGGCGGACGTTCAACGTCACCCGTGAGCGGATCCGCCAGATCGAGAATCAGAGCTTGAAGAAGCTGCGCGCGCTCGCCGAGGCGCAGTCGCTGAAAGACGTAGCGGCCTAGCTTCGTCGCCGTTTTGAGGGACTGGCACCTGTGGTGCCAGTCCCTGGAGCGCTGTCGCATCTAGACTCCCGCGCCGTGGAACAGGCCTGGTTCGACGAGCTCTCGGAGTTCATCCGCATCCCCAGTGTCAGCGCCGACGCCGAGCGCGCGGCCGACGTCAAGGCCGCGGGCGAGTGGGTCTGCGATTTCGTCCGCCGGGCCGGGGGCGAAGCCGAGCTTCGCGACTGGGACGGCCACCCGCTCGCGCTCGGCGAGCTCAGGGCCTCGAACGGGAGCGGAGACGCCCCGACGGTGATCTGCTACGGCCACTTCGACGTTCAGCCGCCGGCGCCGCTCGAGCTCTGGGAATCCGATCCCTTCGAGGCGACCGTCCGCGGGGAGCACGTCTTCGCGCGCGGGATCGCCGATGACAAGGGCCAGCTGTATTTGCTTCTGAAGGCGGCCGAGCAGCTCGCGCAGGAGAACGCGCTGCCGATCAACCTGCGGATCTGCTGCGACGGGGAGGAGGAGACCGGCGGGCACTCGATCGTCGACTTCCTCGAGGCGGACGAGCGCGGCGGGGATGCTGCCGTGATCTTCGACACCGCGATGCTCAAGCGTGGTGTTCCGCTCTTCAACCTCTCGACTCGTGGCCTCGTCTACTTCCACGTCCGCGTCAAGACCGGCAACCGAGACCTGCACTCGGGCGTCTTCGGCGGTGCGGCGCTGAATGCGATCCATGCACTCACGCAGGCGCTCCAGGCAGTGCTCGCGAAGGACGGCCGGCTCCCGGAACCGCTCCGAGCCGGCATCGCGCCACCGAGCCAAGAAGAGCTCGCCGGCTGGGCCGAGCTGACTCCCGGTGCCGACGAGCTCGCCGCCCAGGGGGCTCGGCCTATGGACGCCAAGGCCGCCGAAGAGTTCTACGTCCGCACGTTTGCCGAGCCGACGCTCGAAGTGAACGGGATCGAGGGCGGCTCGCCGCACCTGCAGAAGACAGTCTTGCCGGTCGAGGCCCACGCGAACGTCTCGATCCGGCTCGCGCCCGGCCAGGACCCCGAGCAGATCGCGCCCGAGGTCGATCGCCTCCTGCGCGAGGCCGCTCCCGAGGGCGCCGAGCTCGAGATCTCCAGGCTCTCGTCGGCACGTCCCGGGCTCGTCGACCCGAAATCACCGGCGGTCCAGCTCGGCCTCGAAGCCTTCGAGCGCGTGCTCGGAACGCGACCCTTGCTCGTGCGCTCCGGCGGCACCCTGCCGATCGTGCCGGCGCTCGCCGACAAGGGCATCCCGACGATCCTGACCGGCTTCGCGCTGCCCGAGTCGAACATCCATTCGCCGAACGAGAATCTCCTCGCCGAGTACGTGCCGCTCGGCGTCAGGGCCGCGGCCGAGCTCTACAAGTCGTTCGCGAAGCTGGGTTAGCCCAGCAGAGCCGGCTCGTCCTCGACGAGCCAGGAGTGCCCGAAGCGGCGCATCTCGGCGATGATCGGTAGCAGCGCCTCGCCCTTGTCGGTCAGCTCGTACTCGACCCGTGGCGGCGATTCGGGGTAGCTGCGACGCTCGACAATCCCTTCGTCCTCGAGCGCCCGCAGCCGCTCTGAGAGCGTCCGCGGGCTGATCCTGGCGCACGAGTGCTCGAGCTCGGAGAAACGGCGGGGCCCTTCGGAGAGGTCGTGGACGAGCAGCGCCGTCCATTTCGCGCCGATGATCTCGGCGCACGCTGCGACCGAGCAGGTCTCGTCGTGGATCGCCTTCATCG
>Ga0307312_10002005_pt1 | contig 10640 bp, 8 predicted proteins | sample ER_DNA_202_FD_194489 | JGI IMG/M metagenome (GOLD analysis project Ga0307312, IMG submission 194489) | Bulk soil microbial communities from the East River watershed near Crested Butte, Colorado, United States - ER_DNA_202 | ecosystem: Environmental > Terrestrial > Soil > Floodplain | place: USA...
CTATCTCTGCCTCGCGCGTCTCGAGCAGGCGCGCGCCGGCCAGGAGTCGCTGTTCGACGAGGGCCGCGGCGCCGAGCTCGAGTCGATCGCGGGATGGGCCGCGCGGACGGCCGATGGCAGCCTCTCCGATCTCGTCGAGGAGCCGTCCAGCGAGGTCTGGGACGCGGTCGCCGCCGAGTCCGATCTGTGCACCCGGCTCAAGTGCCCGCACTTCGATCGCTGCTTCGTGTTCGCGGCGCGGCGCCGCGCGGCCGAAGCCGACGTCGTCGTCGTGAATCACCACCTGCTCGCCTCCGATCTTGCGGTGCGCATCGCCTCGGACAATTGGCAGGAGGCCGCCGTGCTCCCGCCGTACCGGCGGCTCGTGCTCGACGAGGCGCATCATCTCGAGGACGTCGCCGCCCATCACCTCGGCACACAGGTCAGTATGCTCGGCGTGCAGCGGCTGCTCGGCCGGCTCGAGCGCAACGGGCGCGGGCTGCTGCCGACGCTGGCGGCCGAGCTGAGCACCCATACCGATCTGCTGGGGGCGGCGAGCCGCGATCTGTTGACGCGTACCGTGTTCGATGCACTCGTTGCCGCGCGGCGTTGGGCCGAAGAGCTGTTTGGGCGCTTAGGCAGGCGGTTGGATACCGAGCAGGTGCTGCGCTTCACCGATTCGTTCGCCGCGGACGCGGTGTGGCGCGAAGGACTCGACGTCGCGCTCGACAACCTGCTCGTCGCGTTCAGCAAGCTGCGCGACGGCGTCGAGACGATTGCCGACCGGCTGTCGATCGACGATCCCGCGGAGATGCGCACGCGACTCATCGGCGAGCTGCGCGGAGTCGTCCGCCGGCTCGATTCAGCCGCGGATGGTCTGAAGCAGACGTTGCAGCCAAAGGGCCCATCCGCCCATCCGCCCATCGGCCCCTCCGTACGCTGGATGGAACGGCGCGGCCGGCGTACGCCGAATCTCACGCTGTCCGCCGTGCCGCTCGATCTCGCGCCTGTTCTCAAAGAAGCACTGTTCGATCGCGTGGAAACCGTCGTGCTGACGAGCGCGACGCTCGCCGCCGGCGGCGAGTTCACGTTTCTCGAGGAGCGTCTCGGTCTGTCGCTGCCGCCCTCACGCGTGACCGTGCGCGAAATCCTGCCGTCGCCGTTCGACTTCGGCGCGCAGTGTGTGTTCGGCATCCCGACCGATATCCCTGAGCCGCGCGACGACGAATCAGGACACGGCGCAGCCGTCGCGCGCGTGCTGCTCGAGCTGGCACACGCGTCCGACGGCGGCATCTTCGCGCTATTCACGAGCCATGGAGCCTTGCGCCGGACCGCCGACGCGATCCGGGGGCAGGGGCACGTCGGCGCGCGGTGGCCGTTGCTCGTCCAGGGCGACGGACAGCGCGATCAGCTGCTGCGCCGCTTCCGCGATGCCGGCTCGGCGATTCTGCTGGGAACTGACTCATTCTGGGAAGGCGTTGACGTACCGGGACGCGCGCTGCGGGTCCTGATCCTCGCAAAATTGCCGTTCAAAGTGCCCAGCGAGCCGCTAACCGCGGCGCGGCTGGAGCGTCTCACGGAAGCCGGTGTGGATGGCTTCAGCCACTATCTCGTTCCGCTTGCGGCGCTCAAGTTGAAACAGGGATTTGGACGGTTGATTCGGACCAAGTCAGACGTGGGAGCGGTGGTCCTGCTCGACCGGCGCGTCGTCACGAAACGCTATGGGGCCACCATGCTGGAAGGCCTGCCCCCGGCCACCAAGGCCATCGGTAACTGGCCGGACGTGCGGCGGGAGCTGGAAGAGTTCTTCGCGATGCATAGCATCGGCGCGCCCGTTTCCTGAACGGAGAGCTAGATTCCCGGGGTCTACGGTCGGCGACTTGGAACGACACAGGAGAGATGGGTGACGGGATTCAGTAGGCGCGTTGCGCAGCTGCCGACGTATCCGATGGCCGAGCTGCCCGCGATCAAGCGGCGGCTGATCGAGCAGGGTGTGGATGTGATCGACGTCGGGGCCGGGGACGCCGACTTCCCGCCGCCGGACGTTGCCGTGAAGGCGCTCACCCGCGCGGTCCAAGATCCCACCATGAGCCGGTACGCGTTTCAGCTGGGCCTCGCCGCCTTTCTAGACGCCGCCGCGGGATACATGCAGCGGCGCTTCGGTGTCTCCGTCGATCCGGTCAAGGAGCTGCATCCGCTGTTGGGCTCCAAAGAAGGCATCGCGCACCTCGCGACGGCCGTGCTGAACCCCGGCGACGTCGCGATCGTGCCAGTGCCCGGCTATGCGGTTTATCACGGCGGCACCGTGCTCGTCGATGCCGAGCCGTACCTCTACGATCTCACGCCGCGCACCGATTTCCTGCTCGAGCTGGAGGAGATCCCGGCCGACGTATTGAAGCGCGCGAAGCTCGTGTATTTGAACTATCCGAACAATCCGACGGCGGCCGTGGCGCCGCGCGAGTATCTCGAGCGCACGATCGCCTTCTGCAGGAAGCACGACCTGGTCCTTGCCTACGACAATCCGTACTGCGAGATCACGTTCGACGGCTACGTCGCGCCGTCGATCTTCGAGATCCCGGGCGCGATGGACGTGGCGGTGGAGTTTCATTCGTTGAGCAAGAGCTTCTGCATGACCGGTTGGCGGCTCGGCTGGGCGGTCGGTCGTCCCGATCGGATTGCCGCGCTCGCGCGCGTGAAGAACTACGTGGACACCGGCGCCTTCCTCGCGGTGCAGGCAGCGGGCGCCGAGGTGCTCAAGCAGGCGGAGCGCATCGCCGCGGGGTACGCGGCGCAGTTCAAGGAGCGCCGCGATGCCATTATCCCGGTGCTGCGCGCGAACGGGTTCGAGATCGAGCCCCCGCGTGCGACGCTGTATCTCTGGATTCCGTTGCCCGAGGGCCTGGCGTCGGCGGCGTTTCAGAAACGCGCCCTCGAAGACGTCGGCGTCGTAACGTTGCCCGGCAGCGCGTTCGGCGCGGGCGCCGAGGGGTTCTTCCGCATTGCGTTGACCGTTCCCATTCCGCGACTCGTCGAGGCAACGGAACGGTTGGGAAAGGTGCTCGCCACTGTTTGACCGTCAGGTAGGACAGGCGCCGATCGGGCGTGCGTGGCTCATTACCGTAGCCATTCACGTCCTCGCCGTGGTGGTGTTCTTCACGGTGAACCTGGCGGCGCCCTGGCGGAAGGCCGAGTACGTCGTGCTCCCGCCGCGCGATGTCGGCGATACACTCGTGTTCGTGTCGGGGACGCGCGAAGCGCGAGCAAAGGGGCCGACGATTCAAACCACGCGGCCCCAGATTCCACCACCCGAGCCTGCGCCGCCTCCAAGCGCCGTGCCGGCGCCGTTGGATACCGGGACGACGCTTCCAGCATACGACCCGAATGCCCGTTTAGCGCCCGCTCCGCAGGTTGGCGACGGGCGGCTGTGGGTGAGCCCGCGGCCCGGCCTGCCGGGACCGGTGGCCGAGGCGATCTACGGCGATACCACGGGACGGCACGCGGCGGCGATCGAGCGTTTGAAGGTCATGGTAGACTCGCTGAATCAGGTGCTCGATCAGGTGCAGCGCGATCACCAGCGGCCGAAATGGACCATCGGCGGGACGCCGGGCAAGCCGGAGTGGGGAATCGATTCCGCGTATATCCATGTCGCCGGCATCAAGATTCCCACCATGGCGCTGGCGTTGCTCGGCAATCTGCTCCCGCAGGGCAATTTCGATGAGACGATGCGCGCTCGGCAGCTGCAGTACATGCGGGACGACATCATGCAGGCGGCCGCGCGCGCCCAGACGCTGCAGCAATTTCGCCGCTACGTGCGCGAGCTGCGGGAGCGGAAACAAGCGGAGCGCGACGCCGATGAACGGCGCGAGGCTCAGGACACGGTCAAAGCCGTCCCGTAGTGCATCTCGCGTATATCCTCCTCATTCTTCAGGCGCAGGGCCTCGACCGCGCCGAGCAGCGGATCCGCGACCGACTGGCAGCGGCGCGTGAGGAGCAGATCGCCTACCTCCAGCGCGTCGTCGACATCCCGAGCAGCACGCTGAATTTCGACGGCGTTCGCAAAGTCGGTGCGGTGTTCCGCGCCTCGTTCGACTCTCTTGGGTTCGCCACGAGGTGGGTCGCAGTGCCGGACGCGGTCGGCCGCGCGGGCCATCTCGTCGCAGAGCACTCCGGCCGGAAGGGCGCGGTGCGGTTGCTGCTTATCGGGCACCTCGACACGGTGGTCGAGCCGGCGGGGCCGAGCTTCGCGCGTCAGGACTCGACAGCGCGCGGTGTCGGCGCTGCCGACATGAAGGGCGGGGATGTGGTGATCCTGTACGCCCTTAAGGCGTTGCAGTCAGCCGGCGCGCTGCGCGACCTGAACATCACCATCGTGTTCACCGGTGACGAAGAGCATCCGGGCGAGCCGCTCGCGGAGGCACGGCGGGCGCTCATCGAGGCCGCCCATCACAGCGATATCGCGCTCGCCTTCGAGGGCGGCAACCGCGCCGACGCCACCGTCGCGCGGCGCGGCGCGAGTGCGTGGCGCGTGGACGCGACGGGTCGTCAGGCGCATTCGGCGGGCGTATTCGGCGAGGCGGCGGGGTACGGGGCGATTTACGAGGTCGCACGCATTTTAGACGCCTTTCGCACGCAGTTACGTGGTGAGCAGTACCTGACCTTCAACGCGGCAACGGTCGTGGGCGGGACCGACGTCACCTACGACACCGTGGCGGTCAGCGGCACGACGGCGAGCAAGCTCAACATCATCCCGTCTCGCGCGGTCGCGCATGGCGATCTGCGGTTCATCTCCGACGAGCAATTGCAGCGCACGCGGCAGCGTATGCGCGACATCGTGGCGCAGCACCTGCCGGGTACCGACGCGACGGTCGTGTTCCGGGACGAGTATCCCGCGATGTCGCCCACGCCCGGCAACGCACGCCTGCTCGCGGTCTACGATTCCGCCAGCAGAGCGCTGGGGTACGGTCCTGTCGCCGCGCTCGATCCCGGACGCCGCGGTGCCGGAGACATTTCGTTCGTCGCCCCGCTGATCGACGGGTTGGACGGACTCGGCGCGCTCGGCAGCGGGTCGCACGCGCCGGGCGAACGCGTGAATCTCGCCGCGCTGCCGATGCAGACCGAACGCGCGGCGCTGCTGCTGTATCGCATCGGCAGGCGGCCGGCCGCGCAGTTCACGAAGACCACGACACAGACCAACTAATGCTCGCCACACTGGCGGTGCTTGCCGCAACGGTAGGGGCGCAGCATGCTGCGCCCCTACAAGAACCAATCGTGCTCCGCGCTGCCACCGTCCTCGACGGCCGCGGCGGCTTGCAGCATGACGTGGACATTCTGGTCACGGGCAACCGTATCACCCGCATCGCTCCTCGCGGCCCGGTGCCGGCCGGCGCGCGCCTCATCGACCTGGGCGATCGCACGGTCCTGCCGGGGCTCATCGACGCGCACACACATCCCGCCTGGTATTTCAATCGCAAGAATCGGTTACATGCCGCTGACGACGGCGATACGCCGGCGCAGTCGATGCTCGCCGCGGCGGCGAACGCGTACACCACGCTCACCGCCGGGTTTACGACGATTCAGAGCGTGGGTTCGCGCAGCGACGCCGATTTGCGCGACTGGATCACGACGCAGGGGCTGCCCGGACCGCGCATTCTTACGTCGCTCGACCCTTTCATTGACCAGCGTCTGACGCCCGATTCCTTGCGCGCGTTGGTGCGGCAGCGCAAAGCCCAAGGTGCTGACGTCATCAAGATTTTCGCGTCTGGAAGCATCCGTGAGGGCGGTCAGCAGACGATGTCCGACTCGCAGCTCGTCGCCCTGTGCAGCGAGGCGAAAGCCCTCGGCCTACGCACGCTCGTGCATGCGCACGCGGCGGCCGCGGTGCGCGCCGCAATCCTTGCGGGCTGCACGCAGGTCGAGCATGGCCTGTTCGTGACCCAGGAGGTGCTCTCGCTGATGGCCGCGCGCGGCACCTACTTCGATCCGCAGTGCGCGCTCATCTTCCGCAACTACCTGGACAACCGCGCGAAGTATCAGGGGATCGGCAACTACACCGATTCGGGGTTCGCGATGATGGAGCGCATGTTGCCGGCGGCGCCGCACGTCATCCGCATGGCGCTCGCGACGCCGGGGCTGAAGGTGGTCTACGGCACCGATGCCGTCGCGGGGGCGGACGGCCACAACGCCGAGGATCTGATTTGCCGAGTCGAGCGGGCGGGGGAGGCACCGATGCACGCGATTGTGGCGGCGACGTCGCTCAACGCCGCGGCGATGGGGCTCGCGGATCGAATCGGGGCGATTGCCCCGGGGCTCGAGGCCGACATCATCGCGGTGGACGGCGATCCGCTGCGCGACATCGCCGCGCTGCGGCGGGTGACCTTCGTGATGAAGAGCGGAAAGGTGATGCGCTATTAACAGAGTAGGGGCGCAGCGTGCTGCGCCCCTACCCGCGATTTCTTGCCGCTATTGCTTTACCAGCTGTCCTCGAATTTCCCCGCCTGTATGAGCCTTGGTGTGAATGTTGACGTAGGCCAGTCCGGCCCGCATGAGTGTGATAACGCTATCAGGCGGGACGATTGCGCCGTTGGCCACGGTGCCGGTGAACCCGATACCGGTCGCCGTTGGCGACAGACTCTGAATGATGCCACCCGCGGAATCCGCCACACCGCGGTGAATGTGCCCGGCGAACACGCTATCGATCGCCGTGGTGATATCGACCTTCCAGCTGATCTCGTTTCCCAGCACGGTGATGATCGCCGTGGCGGTGGCGGTCGACGTGACCGCGGTCGGCCGTTCATTCGCGCCGTTCAGCGTGGCGGTGTAGACCTCGAGTCCCGCTGGAATGCCCGTCGAGTTGTTGTCATTGCACGCCACGCCTACCGCCGTGACGATTGCGAACATCGTAAACGCTCGCGTTCGACGCATAACAAATCCTCCTTATACAGCTAATCACAAGTGATACCGCACGAAACTTCGGAACCGGTTCGGCCCTCCTTTCAGACGGCGGGAATCATTGCACGACAAGCTTCCCCACCATGCCCAAGTCTCTATGTGGAATGCAGTGGTACGGGAACACCCCCGCTGTGGGGAAGGGGCGCGAGAAGCGAGCCCCGGGAATCAGCAGGGGTGAGTCCCAGATCCCCGTGGTGTCCGACGTCGTCGTGTGGGCCTCCACGCCCGCGTCTTCGCAGTTCACCCACGTCACCGTCGCCCCCACGGGGACAGCGATCGAATCAGGATGGAACGCGAAATTGCGCATTGCGACGATGTAGTGCATCGAGTCGATCACCGTGACGGGCACGCGGCACTCGGCGGCCGTGTTGACGCTCGGACCTGAGCCCCGCTCGGAGAAGCACGCCACGATCGCGACCCCGGCCAGCGCGAGTACTCCAATGATGAACCGCTTCATGGCTGCCTCACGACGACCACGGCCTTCATGAACGGGTGCGGCGTGCAGTGGAAGGAGTATTCGCCAGGCCGCGTGAACGTGTGACTCCATGACTTGCCCGGCTCGATCGGCCCGGAATCCCACGATCCGTCGTCGGCCGTGACGGTATGGACCAGTTGATCGTTGTTGGTCCAACGGACTGTCGAGCCTGCGGCGACCTCGATGCGCTTGGGATTGAACGTCATGGTGCGCATCTCGACCTGCACGGCCTTTGCCGCCCCTTCGCCGCCCTCCGCCGCCGCTTCATTCGCCGCCGTCTTACCACGCCGCCCGAAGTAGCGACTCAACGTGAACGGAATCGTGAACTCAAACCCTCCCCGCACCCGGTCGATGCCGCGCGACGCGCCCTGCAGGGTGGCGGTGTTCGTGTTGGTGACTTGCAGGGAGAGCGTGTGCGGCGAGTACGGAATGGCGAGCTGCAATCCGGCGCCCCAGGCGAGCTTTTCTCCGGCCCGCTTGTCGAGCAGGGTCGTGGCGTCGCCCGCGATCGCGACCCAGCGATGCAGTCGCAGCGTCGCGCCGCCGCCGACGGCGTAGCGCGTGGTGTCGGTGTGGTAACCGTTGGACAGGACTCTGCCGACGGCCATCAGCCGGAGCGGCCCCATGGTTCGGGCACCGGTCAACTCCGCGTCGACGCTGCCGGCCGCCTGGTTGTACCCTGCCTGCAGTGCCACCCCGGAGCGGCCGTAGCGCGCGAACGCTTCCCATTCGTTGGGAAACGCCGCGGCGACGTCGGACGAGGTTGCGTAGTTGAAGCCAATGAGGAGGGGGAGAGGAAGCTGATAGCTGAGGAGAAACGTCGGCGAATTCGTGACTTTGCGGAGCGGGGCGTCGCCCACTCCGAATCGGTGCACGAAGTTGAACTGCAGCGTGCCGCGCGTGCCCAACCAGCCGCCCGAGAGATTGGGTGGCCGGTCGAGAACGGATTGGCACGAGGCTACATCAGCAACTCCAAGAAACGCGGAGAGGGCGCAGGTGACGGACACTGCGATCTGACCAGACAGACGCAAATGGGCCTCCTCATGCGAGAGCCGCAGCCTCGAGGCGGCGGAGCGCCGCCTCTTTGCCGACGACCGACAACAGCTCGTTCACGGGTTCCGACACCGTTCCTCCGGTCAGCGCGATCCGAATCGGCTGGAAGATCTTCCCCGCCGGCACGGTCCGTTCGTCGGCGAGATCGCGCAGCACTTTCTCGAGACTCCCGGGCGACCAATCGGGGGCGTTGTTCAGCGCGATGATGCTCGCGGCGAGCGATGCGCGATAGCCGGTCGGGTCCTTGGCGATTTCTTTTTGCGCTTTGTCATCGAGTGTCACGAAGCGCTCGTCGAGTCGCACCGCGACCTGGCGTGCGACATCGAGTGTGGTTCGCGAGCGCGTCTTCACGGCGGTAATCACTTTCAGCACGGTGTCTTTGTTCCCATTGAGACCCAGCTTGGCCAGCTCGGGTTTCACGAGTGGATACAGCTCCTCGGCCGTTTTCGCCGTCAGGTACTGCCCGTTCATCCACTCCAGCTTCGTCGTATCGAACACGGCGGGCTTCTTGAGAATGCCGTCGAGCGAAAAGAGGTTTCGCAATTCCTCTTTGCTCATGATCTCGCGATCGCCGCCCGGACTCCACCCAAGTAGCGCGAGAAAATTGCGCATCGCCTCTGGGAGAATACCTAGGTGTTGGTAATCTCCGACCGCGGTCGCGCCATGTCGCTTGGACAGTTTTTTTCCGTCCGGCCCGTGGATCATTGGCACGTGACCAAAAACTGGGGTCATTTGACCCAAAGCCCGGTAGACGGCGATCTGCTTGGGCGTATTCGAGATGTGGTCGTCGCCCCGGATCACGTGCGTGATCTGCATGTCGATGTCGTCCACGACCACGGCAAAGTTGTAGAGCGGCGAGCGATCGGACCGCAGAATCACAAAATCGCGAATATCCTCACCTTTGAAGCTGATCTTGCCGTGGACGGCGTCGTCCCACGCCAGCTCGCCGGGGGGGACGCGCAGGCGGATGGCGTCCTCCTCCATATAGGCCTTGCCCTCTTTGAGCAGCTGGTCGGCGACCTGCTGATGGCGGGCGACGCGGGCGCCCTGGAAGATCGGCTGCTCGTCCCAGTCGAGGCCAAGCCAGGTCAGACCGTCGAGGATGACCTGCGTGTGTTCATCGGTGGAACGGGCTTTGTCGGTGTCTTCGATGCGCAGGAGGAACTGGCCGCCTTCTTTGCGGGCGAAGAGCCAGTTGAACAGGGCGGTACGGCCGCCGCCCACGTGCAGGTAGCCGGTGGGGGAAGGAGCGAAGCGAACGCGGATCGTCATTCGGAACGGAGGAGGGGGGATTCGAACCCCCGATAGGGTTTTAAGGCCCTATAACGGTTTAGCAAACCGCCGCCTTCAGCCACTCGGCCACCCCTCCCGGGGAGTGAATTATCCCCGGGGGAGGCTCAGCGAGCAAGGCCGCTCAACCAACCCGTTCTGACCTTCAACTGCTCCGGCGTCGCGTCGGGTAGGGTTTCAATGCGCCAGGCGCTGCTGTCGGCGCGCACGATCCGGAGGCCCGCCCACCCGAGCGCCGTGTCGTAATCCATGTCCTCCGTGCCGCCGACGTGCTTCTCGAACCAGTCGTGCATGTCCACGCCGGCCGCCGCGCTGACCGCGCGCTCGACGTCGTCCTCGGTGTAGCCGCGCCCTTGCAGGTAGTACGATGCCTTCGGCGCGCCCCAGGAGCGCGCCTTGAGATTGTTGAATGCGTCGTCGAGCGACTTGGCATTGCCCGTGCGATTGCGGATGAACAGATCGAGGTACAACGCGATGCCGGCGCCCTTCGTGTAATAGTCGAAGAACGTGTTGCGAAGATTCGTCGGCTGTGCCTGCGGCGCGCCGTCCCAGAACGGCGCGTTGAACGACGCCATCCGCGCCGAGGTCTGCGTGCGCCCCGGTGCGGTCAGATTGTCCTGGACGAGGGCGGCCATGCGTCGGTAGAACGCGGCGCTGTCCTCGATCCCCGCGCGGTGCAGCCCCACCTCGCCGTAATATTGCGTCCACCCCTCCGCCACCCACAGCGACGGCTGATACTGCTCGCTGGTGTAGTCGAATGGGCCCAGCGCGGCCGGCCGCACGCGCTTGACGTTCCACACGTGGAAGTACTCGTGCGCCGCCGACGAGATGCCGGGCAGTAGCGTCGCGGTATCGGTCCAGAAGCGGCGGTTCTGAATCTGGGTGGAGTACAGAT
>Ga0307312_10002008_pt1 | contig 10637 bp, 8 predicted proteins | sample ER_DNA_202_FD_194489 | JGI IMG/M metagenome (GOLD analysis project Ga0307312, IMG submission 194489) | Bulk soil microbial communities from the East River watershed near Crested Butte, Colorado, United States - ER_DNA_202 | ecosystem: Environmental > Terrestrial > Soil > Floodplain | place: USA...
AACCCGCCTCCTCGATGACCGCGCGGACGAGCTTCTTGGACCGCTCCGAGTGGATAAAACGGGGCTTCCACACGCCCAGGATCTTCGCCATCTCGGCCGGCTCGATATGCTCGTGCACGAACTCGGAGTCATACGGCTTGAACAGCTCGGTGAGTTCCTCGCGGGTGTACTCGACGAAATCGGCGAGCGCCTGCAGGCGAGTGAGGATGACCAGGTTCCCGGCGAACAGCTGCTCCCGCAGCTGATCGCCCGGCACGTCCGGGTCGATGACGATGTTCACGGCTGATTCCCCTTCTGCTGCTGCCCACGCGGGGCAGCGGCGGGCACGATTACTTGCTTTGCGCACCTGAAGGCCTCGGCGTAGGGCGCCCGGCACTCCATGCCGCGCAGCCGCGCCAGGCCCAGGAAGACCTCGTCCTCCCACCAGTCCCGGCCCCGCTGCGACGGGTAGCACTTGTGCAGCAATTCCACCTTGCGCTGCGCGGCCTGCGCCGAGAGCGGGACGTACATCGTGGGGCGGCTCAGGTCGCCGTCCCACTTCGGGATCTCGTAGGCGAGGTAGAGCTGGTCCCGGAAGACAGTGGGCACCAGCTCACCGATGGTGCAGTGGTCCTGGTGCGCGTCGTCGGCCGACGGCGCGATGATGAGGTCGGGTGAGCACGACCGCGCCACGCCCTCGAGGGTCTCCTTGACCTGGCCCCAGGCGGCGGGTAGCCGCCCTTCGGGCAGGTCGAAGAGCTCGATGCTGAGGTCCGCGCCCGGCAGGAACGAACGGGCGGCCTCCTTGGCCTCCTGCTGGCGTTCGCTGGTTCCGGTCAGGACCACGTACGTGGCCAGCAGCTCACCTTCGGCCAGGCCGAGGAGCAGGCCGCCGGCGCCGATCTCGATGTCGTCCGGGTGCGCCCCGATCGCGAGAACGGACAGCGGCCGGCCCGGCGGCGGCGTCAGCGGCAAGGAGATCACGGCGGCTCAGCCTTGCGCCGACGTGTCGGCCAGGGTCGTCCCGAGCACCATGTCGGTCTGGCCGGCGGCGCCCGACCGCTCCGGGTCCCAGAGCATCCACGGGCAGTTCCCGCGGTGGTACATCTCCTCCAGCTGGGCCCGCTCCTTGACCGTGTCGGCGGGCGACCAGTACCCCTTGTGTGGGAAGCCCAGCACACGGCCCTGCGCGATCAGCCGCGGGAGCGCGTCCTCGACCAGGTCCTCGCCCTCGTTCAGGTAGTCGAAGATCTCCGGCCGCATCACGAAGTAGCCGCCGTTCTCCCACTGGAGCAGCTCCCGGACCGGCGTCACCTTCGTGATCAGCCCGTCGTCGCCGACGTCCACCACGTGGTGCGAGGACTGGAGCGGAACGGCCAGCAGGCTGGCCACCGCGTTGCTCTGCCTGGTCCGGGCGATCAGGTCCGGCAGCGGCGCGTCGGTGAAGACGTCCGCGTAGTTGGCCAGGAACATCTCCTCGTCCTGGACGAACCGGCGCACCCGGCGCAGCCGCTCGCCGATGGAGGAGTGCAGGCCGGTGTCGACGAAGGTGATCCGCCACTCGGAGATGTCGGTCCTGAACAGCTTCGGCTGCCGGGCGTCGCCGCCCTCCAGGACGAAGTCGTTCGACCTGGTCTCGTCGTAGTTCAGGAAGAAATCCTTCACGTACGACGCGCCGTAGCCGAGGCAGAGCACGAAATCAGTGTGGCCGAAATGCGCGTAGTAGCGCATGACGTGCCATATGAGCGGGCGCTCCCCGATCATCGCCATCGGCTTGGGCGCAGTGGAGACTCCGTCCCGCATCCGCATTCCGAGACCACCGCAGAAAAGCACGACCTTCATCATTCACCCCATCGAAACGATTTCGAATTCTGGGATCGGAAAAACGAGCTTCCCACCCCAGGAACCGACATAACTAAGCTGCTGGCTGATTTCCTCGCGCAGGTTCCAGGGCAGCACGAGGATGTAATCGGGCCGGGTTTCGGCCAGGCGCTCCGGCGCGTAGATCGGGATATGCGTACCGGGCAGGAATTTCCCTTGCTTGACCGGGCTCCGGTCGACGGTGTACGAGAGCAGGTCGGTGCGGATCCCACAGTGGTTGAGCAGCGTGTTCCCCTTGCCGGGGGCGCCGTAGCCGGCCACCGTCTTGCCCTCACGGGCGGCGCGGAGCAGGAAGTCGAGCAGGTCGCTCTTGATCTTCAGCACGGCCGGCGCGAAACCCTCGTGACCTTCGACCGTGTGCAGTCCGGCCGCTTCCTCCGCGGCCAGCACCGCCTTGACCCGCGCGCTGGGCTCGCCGGCGCTTTCCACCGGGCGGGCGTAGACCCGCAGCGATCCGCCGTGGGTATCGAGCTCCTCGACGTCGGTCACCCGCAGCCCGGCCGTTTCCAGGGCTCGGCTCGAGGTCAGCAGGGACAGGTAGGAGAAGTGCTCGTGGTAAATGGTGTCGTACTGGCGCCGCTCGATCAGCCGGAGCAGGTGCGGGAACTCCAGCGTGACCGTGCCGTCGTCCTTGACCAGCGCGCGCAGGCCCGCCGCGAAGCCCCGGATGTCGGGCACGTGGGCGAAGACGTTGTTCCCCGCCACCAGGTCGGCCCGGCCGTGCCGCCGCGCGATCTCGCGGCCAGTCTCGGCCCCCAGGAACCGGACCTCGGTGGTGATCCCGCGGGCCCGGGCGGCCTCGGCCACGTTCGCGGCCGGCTCGACCCCGAGCACCGGGATGCCCGCCGCCAGGAAGTGCTGCAGGAGGTAGCCGTCGTTGCTGGCTACCTCGGTGACCAGGCTGTCCGGCGTCAGCCGCAGGCTCTCGATCATCGCCTCGGCGTAGCGCTTCGCGTGCGCCACCCACGAATCGGAGTACGAGGAAAAGTACGCGTAGTCAGAGAAAATATCCTCGCCGGGCACATAAGCGGGAAGCTGCACGAGCAGGCATGCGTCGCACAGGCGGACATGGAGCGGATAGAACGCTTCTGCTTCGTCGAGTTTGTTCTCGGGGACGTAGCTCTCGCACAGCGGAGACATTCCGAGATCAACGAACGTACGGGTTATGGACGCACCACACAGCCGGCACTGATTAAACGTCGGCATAGACTTTAAAGACCCCCAACTTCGCAGCCGGTCAATGACCGGGCTAATATAAGGAACCTGACTAAGGGACGGACGAGTAGAAAACAAGGGCATAAATGGACGAGCTTGCGTGCCGGGCGTGCGGCGGATCAGCCGGTCACCTCGTGCTGGATCTCGGACGGCAGCCGGCCTGTGACTATTTCCCGCGGGCCGGCGATCCGGGTCCCGACCCGGTGTATCCGCTGCAGATGTGGCTGTGTTCATCGTGCGGCCTGGCGCAGTTGCTGACCGACCCGACCGTGCCGGAGGAGCCGAGGGGCGCCGAGCCCGCCGCGCTGGTTGCGCAGGCCACCGACGCGGTGGAACGGGTGGCCGCGGCCGGATACCTGCCGGAGCACGGGGTGGTCGCCGAGTACGGGAGTCCGCACGGCGGCTCGTGGCTGGGCATGCTGGCCGACCGCGGGCTGGGGCCGGCCGATGACGGGCCGGCGGACCTGATCCTCGACTGCTTCGGCCTCATGCACGCCGCGGACCAGCGCCGCGCCCTGGCCGAGCGGGCGGCGCGGGTCGCGCCGGGCGGAGCGCTGCTGCTGCAGTATCACGCGCTGGGCACGATCATCAGGAACCGGCAGTGGAACGCGCTGAGGCATGGCCACTACGCGTACTACTCGACCATCGCGCTGACCGCCATGCTGGCGGCGGCCGGCTTCAGCCCGCGTACCGCCTGGCGTTTCGAACTCTACGGTGGCACCGTCCTGCTGGCGGCGCAGCGGGAAGGCGAGGGCAGGCCCGGGCCCGACGAGGCGGTCCGGTCCCTGCTGGCCGACGACGCTCACGCGGGCGTGTCCGGCCCGGACGCCTTCGCGGGCCTGCAGCGGGATGTGCGCACCCATGCTAAGGACCTGCATGACTGGCTGGCCGCAGAGCGATCCGCCGGCCGCCGGGTGGTCGGTTACGGTGCCGCGTCCCGGGCCGTGGCGCTGCTGTGCCAGGCGGACGTGGATCGAGAGCTGCTGCCGGTCGTGATCGATGCCTCGCCCGCCAAGCAGGGCCTGCGGATGCCGGGTACGGACATCCCGGTGGCCGGCCCGGCCGAGCTGGCCGCGCGGCACCCAGACGCGGTGCTGCTGTTCGTTCCCGACCTGCTGGCCGAGGTACGGGCGGCATTTCCCGAGGTTGAGGCGGCAGGATCCCGGTGGGTCGACGTGGAGGCATTGGGCTCACGCCGCCTGGAGTAGGACGCGCAACTGGGCCAGGCAGCGCCCGCGGGTGGGACCTATGCTGCCCACCGGCAGCCCGAGCTCGTCGGAGATATCGGCATAGGGCATCGGCGGATCGGCCATCAGCATCTCAAGCAGCCGCTGCCAGCGGCGGGGCAGGCGGGACAACGCATCGCGCACGACCTGAGCGCTCTCGGCGGCGAGCAGGCGCTCGTCCACCGGCGGCTCGTGCACGGCCGCGGCGGCGAACTCGGTATCGTCCTGGCTGAGCACAACCTTCTTGCGCGCGGCCAGGCTGCGCAGGCACTCGTGCCGGGCCGTGGCCGCGAGCCAGGAGCCCACCCGGGCCGGGTACTCGATCCGGTCGATGTGCTCAAGCAAGCGAAGCCATGTGGTCTGGGCCACGTCGGCGGCATCGCTCTCCACCAGCTTGTATTCCCCGGTAATCGACCAGATGAGCCGGGCGTACTGATCAACCAGCCGTTCCCAGGCCTGCAGGTCACCCTCAGCGGCGCGCCGGACCAGCCGCGCGACATCGGGGGACCCTAGTTCGTCCTCGGCGATCGCCGTCATTTCAGTCCTTCCTTACGACAACATCCAGGCCGCCATCTCACGCAACGTGACAGTTGGTCGGCAAAGCGCGTTAGCGGGATCTTCAGTTCAATGAGCATGAGAAGCCTCAGACGCATCCCTGGGCGTCATCGGCGCGTCCTGCGTCGAAGAGCGTCATCAGTAAGCCCCCGACCCCCGCACGAGCGCCGAGATCGTCTTCCACATGATCTGCAGGTCGAGCGCGAACGACCAGTTCTCGACGTACCTCAAATCGAGCCGTACCGATTCCTCCCAGGACAGATCCGATCGCCCGCTGACCTGCCACAGCCCGGTAAGGCCCGGCTTGACCACCAGCCTGCGGCGGACATGCTCGGCGTATTTGTCCGCCTCGTCAGGCAGGGCCGGGCGCGGGCCCACGAGTGACATGTGGCCGAGGAACACGTTGAAGAGCTGCGGCAGCTCGTCGATCGACCAGCGCCTCAACCGCGCTCCCACCGGGGTCACCCGGGGATCCCGGCGCAGTTTGAATAGCACGCCGTCGGAGTCGTTGCTGGTCTGCAGCTGCGCCCGGCGCTGCTCGGCGTCCACGACCATGGTCCGAAACTTGTAGATCCGGAACGCGTGACCGTCCTTGCCGACTCTGACCTGCGTAAACAGCGCAGGACCGCGGTCATGCAGCCAGACGGCCGCGGCCAGGGTGGTCATCAGAGGGGCGAGCATGACCAGTGCCGCACCGGCCGCGCACCGGTCGAACAGTCCCTTGAGCACCAGACGGAAGCCGGACAGCTGCGGATGATCCACGTGCAGCAGCGTCAAGCCCGCCGTCGGCCTGATGGTCGTCCGCGGACCGGCCACGTCGAGTAGCGCCGGCGAGACGCACAGATCGGTGCCCGTCTTCTCGAGCTCCCAGGCGAGGCCGCGGAGCCTGACGCCGTCCATTTCCGGGCAGGCGGTCACCGCGACGGTATCCGCGCCGAACGCCTTGACCGCGGCCGTGATGTCGTCCAGCCCGCCATAGACCGGGACGCCGGCCAGTTCGTCGAGCTCGCCGGGCTGCACGACGCACGCGCCGACGACGTTCAGTCCGTGATACCCGTCACGCCCCAGCTCGGTGACGAGATCGGCGACCGCGAGCTCATGGCCCACGGCTACCACGCTGTGCATGCACTTGCCGTGCATGCGCCGCCGGACCAGCCGCTTCCGCAAGGCAAACCTGGCCAGCATGTCGAACACCGTGAGGCCGGGCAGGGCGATCACCACGTAGGCGCGGGACAGCTCAAGGTTGATCGCGTAGGAGAAGATCGCGACCGCCGCGGTCAGGCCGATCCCGGCGTTCAGCACCTTGCGGAATTCGTCAGAACCAGTCCCGATGAACCGGGCGTCGTAGGCTCCGGCCAGCCACAGGGCCGCGACCCAGAGCACGGGCAGCGCCAAGCTCAGAGCGAAGTACATGGAGGTGACGTTGCTGCCGAAACGGAGCTGAGCCGCCACGAACACGCCGACCACGGCACAGCCGAGGTCGGCGAGCGCCACCTCGCGCAGGTAGCCTCTAGTCCAGACGGACAGCCGCCTAGCTGTCCGTCGCTCCACTTTGCCACTGGTAGCGGCAACACCAAACATGCGCACCGACCCCCCATGGGCAGCACCAAACGTCACGCCCGGTGCTTCCCACGCTCCCACTCAGTTCGCTTCGCCTGAGTTCTCCCACATTAGTGACGTGCAGTCAACTGTCTGGGTTTACCCCTGTAGGTCGTGACTTATAGTGACACCTGGGTCGTAAACACAGGGTCACCATACATCTCAAAAAGCAGAAAAGATCACGTAAACCGAACAAACACCCAAATGATAACCGACCTGCACCCAAGCCACACCCGTGACAAGCGGATCCGCCGAGCGGCAGAGCGATGCCGACCCCGCCAGGCGGGTCGGCATCCGCCGGGCGACTCCATCGCAGGTCAGCATGGGTACGCCCCAGGTGACCGGCCGACTGTGACGACCTGAGCCGATCCCGGGCCAGCCGCACGGGCCGGCTCAGCGAAGCCGGGCACGGCCCGGCGGCACGGCCCGCCATCTGCCTCAGATTCACAAAATCTTTACTGTCGTGAGGCGATAAGACCGGGCCGGACCGTTCAGTACGCCAAAACAGTGACTGATCGTGACCGACGCCGGTTCGCCAGTACCCGCTGCAATCTCATTAAGCACTAAGGTCGAATCAATCGAAAAAAGATTCACCGGATCAGGCCCGCTCCCAGGCGCGTACGAGATCGCGGTAGCGGCGCGCCGCGGCGCGCAGTTCCAGCTCGGGATCGCGGCCCGTCTCCCGGGCCTTCAGGACCAGGCGGAACAATTCGCGGCCGATCTCCTCCGCCGGGTCGTCGGGTCCGGCCCGATCCGGAGACCCGGGATCGCCCTCGAGGCGGGCCAGCTCGTCCGGTACGCCCGCCCGCGCCGCCCGGCGCTGCAGCTGCGCGGCCAGGGCCAGGGCGGGCTGGCCGAACGGCACGCCGTCAAGCGACGACGGTGAGCCGTCGGCGCCGGCGGGCACCCCGGCCCGTTCGGCCCGTTCCTTTTTCTCGGCCCGCTCTGCCCTTTTGATGTCGTCCCAGTTGCGATGGACCTCGTCCGCTCCGGAGACCGTCACGTCCGCGAACACGTGCGGATGCCGCCGGACCAGCTTGGCCACGATCCCGTCGGCGACGTCGTCGATGGTGTAGCCGTCGGCGCGCTCGGCCGCCACCCGGGCGTGAAACACCACCTGCAGCAGCACGTCACCGAGTTCCTCGCAGAAGGCCCTGTCGTCGCCGGACTCGAGGGCCTCGAGGGCCTCGTACGGCTCCTCCAGCAGGTGCGGGGCCAGCGTCTGGTGGGTCTGGCGGGCATCCCACGGGCATTCCACCCGCAGCCGGTCCATGGTCGCCACCAGGTCGATCAGGTGCGCCCCCGGAAGGTCGGCCGAGCCGCGCAGCAGCGTGGCCCCCGCCGGGAGCGGCGGGTCGTCACCCGGCTCGGGCAGCCACACCACGGTGCCGTCCGCACCAGGCGGCTCCGGGATGCGCTCCGCCACCTGGTAGCTGATCCCGGCCTCGTCCAGCGCGGGCAGCAGCGGGTGCCCGGCCGGGGCCAGCACGGCGTCAGCGGACCGCAGCGCGTCCCACGCTGCCCAGCTGAGCAGGCCGGGCGCCACCCGCGGGCTGGTCACCAGGACGATCAGCAAGCCGGCGTCAGCCCCGACTTCGAAGGCGCCTTGGCCGGGCCGGCCGGTAGTGACACAATCCCGGGCGCCGCGACGACCGCGACCTGGCTGTAGTCCAGCCGACCGAACTGGGGGTTGACCTGAACCTTCAGGGCCTTGGCCGCCACGCAGCGCGCCTTGTTGAGCTTGGCCGTGGTGGCCGACTGAGCGGCGGCGCTGGTGGGCTCCTGTCCCCCGTTGACCTGCTCCGCGAACTTGTTGTCGATGGCCTGGTAACGGCCGACCTCGTTGGCCAGGTTCGGCGGGATCCCGTTGGCGACCAGGATGAGGTCGAGGGTGACGTTCGAGATCCCCTGGGCCTGCGCACCCGCCTTGGCCGCCGAGTAGATCTCGTCCAGCGCCTTCTGCGCCTCCGCGGTGGAGACCGTGATGCCCGCCTGCCGGGCGAGCTCGTCGTTGATCTTGAACCGGATCAGCCAGGTGAGCGTCTGCTGCGTCTGCTGTTCCTGGCTCAGCTGCACGGTGCCCGGGTAGAGCTTGACGGTCTGGCTGAGGTTGGTGACCTCGGTGTCCAGCGTCGCGATCGTGATCCGCTCGTTGCCGACGATCGCCGCGGAGCCCAGCTTGACCGGGCTGCACGCGGTCACCACGAGACCGGCGCCCAAGGCGACGGCGGACACCTTGATAAGCCTCCGAAGCACCGCAAAGTCCCTTCTCACGTTGCTGCTCCAGGCATGTCGGCGAGCACCGACCGGATAACTTGGCCGGACCAGGCCAGCAGCTCAGTATCCCGCAACGGCTGCCCGCCGATGGGGGCAGTCTTCGGCACTGGTACGAGCATCGTACGCACCGCCGGCTTGACCACCGTCTTCGGGTACAGGCGCTGCACCCTGACCTGCCGCGAGTCGGGCAGCTCGACCGGCGCGAACCTGATGTGATTGCCCGCCGCGGTGATGTCGGTGAGCCCAGCCCGCCGGGCCGCGGTGCGCAGCCGCGCCACCTCGAGCAGGTTGAGCACCGGCTCCGGCGGCTCGCCGAACCGGTCGGTCAGCTCCTCGAGCACCCCGGTCACGTCGGGCTCGGAGTCAATCGCCGCGATCCGCGTGTACGCCTCCAGCCGGAGCCGCTCACCCGGCACGTAGTCGTGCGGAATGTGCGCGTTGACCGGCAGTTCCACCCGCACCTCAGGCTTCTCCGCCGGGCCGTCGCCCTTCAGCTCGTTGACCGCCTCGCCGATCATCCGCACGTACAGGTCGAACCCGACCCCGGCGATGTGCCCGGACTGCTCGCCGCCCAGCAGGTTCCCGGCGCCGCGGATCTCCAGGTCCTTCATGGCGACGTACATGCCGGCGCCCACCTCGGTGTGCTGGGCCACGGTGGCCAGCCGCTCGTGCGCCGTCTCGGTCAGCGAGCGCTCCGGCGGGTAGAGGAAGTACGCGTACGCGCGCTCGCTGCCCCGCCCCACCCGGCCGCGCAGCTGGTGCAGCTGGGACAGGCCGTACATGTCGGCCCGGTCGATGACGAGGGTGTTGGCGTTCGGGATGTCCAGGCCGGACTCGACGATCGTGGTCGCGACCAGGACGTCGTAGTTCCGCTCCCAGAAGTCGACCATGATCTTTTCCAGCTCGTGCTCGTTCATCTGCCCGTGGGCGACGGCGATCCGCGCCTCGGGCACGAGCCCGGCCAGCTGGGCCGCGACCTTGCGGATCGAGCTGACCCGGTTGTGCACGAAGAAGACCTGGCCGTCCCGGAGCAGCTCGCGCCGGATGGCCGCGGCGACCTGCTTCTCGTCGTAGGCGCCGACGAAGGTGAGCACCGGGTGCCGCTCCTCGGGCGGGGTCAAGATGGTGGACATCTCCCTGATCCCGGCCACCCCCATCTCCAGCGTCCGCGGGATGGGCGTGGCGGACATGCCGAGCACGTCGACCTCGGTGCGCAGCCGCTTGAGGTACTCCTTGTGCTCGACGCCGAACCGCTGCTCCTCGTCGATGATCACCAGGCCGAGCCGGGAGAACCTGGTCTCCGGGGAGAGCAGCTTGTGCGTGCCGATGACCACGTCCACGGTGCCGTCGGCCAGACCGCGCAGGGTCTCGTCCGTCTCGGCCTTGCCCTGGAAGCGGGACAGCGGCCGGACCTTCACCGGGAACGGGGCGTAGCGCTCGGAGAACGTGGAGAAGTGCTGCTGCACCAGCAGCGTGGTCGGCACGAGCACCGCGACCTGCTTGCCGTCCTGCACCGCCTTGAACGCGGCGCGGACCGCGATCTCGGTCTTGCCGTACCCGACGTCCCCGCAGATCAGCCGGTCCATCGGCACCGGCCGCTCCATGTCGACCTTGACCTCGTCGATGGCGCCGAGCTGGTCCGGGGTCTCCACGTAGGGGAAGGCGTCCTCGAGCTCGCGCTGCCACGGGGTGTCCGGGCCGAACGCGAACCCGGGCGAGGCCATCCGGGCCGAGTACAGCCGGATCAGCTCGGAGGCGATCTGCCGGACGGCCTTGCGCGCCCGGCCCTTGGCCTTGGCCCAGTCCGCGCCGCCGAGGCGGTGCAGGGTCGGCGCCTCGCCGCCGGAGTACCTGGTCACCTCGTCCAGCTGGTCGGTCGGCACGTACAGCCGGTCCGGCGGCTGG
>Ga0307312_10002011_pt1 | contig 10635 bp, 7 predicted proteins | sample ER_DNA_202_FD_194489 | JGI IMG/M metagenome (GOLD analysis project Ga0307312, IMG submission 194489) | Bulk soil microbial communities from the East River watershed near Crested Butte, Colorado, United States - ER_DNA_202 | ecosystem: Environmental > Terrestrial > Soil > Floodplain | place: USA...
AGTCATCCCGCCCCCAGATGTAGCTGGTAGGCACCTTGATCGACCCGAGCGGCGGCCGCATGGAGAAGGGAAGGCCGCGGTACCAGTTGAGGGCGCCGGTGAGGGCCCCAGGCTCGGCCATTGCGTCGGCGTAGCGATCGGCAAAGTTGGCCGGAAGACCATTGTCCTGCAGTGACTTCGCGAGCGTACGCCGAGCGACCGCCTCCGGAAGCGCCGGCAACTGGAAGAGCGCCATGTACCACGAGAGCAATCCCTGCTTGCTGGTCCACAGCGACTTGGCGAACGCGACAGGGTGCGGCGTCGACAGCACCGTCAGCGAGGCGACGCGGTCTGGGTACCAGCCGGCCGCTCCCCAGGCTTGGTTGCCGCCCCAGTCATGACCAACAAGATGGGCTTGGGCAACGCCCGCGGTGTCCAGCAGCGCCACGACGTCGGAGGCAGTCGCGGCGGTTCGATAATCCCGGCGCCGCGTGGGTCGCGCGGCTCGGGTGTAACCGCGCTGACTCGGAGTGAGCGCTCGGAGCCCTGCCGCGTTCAGCCGACTCGCGACCGCCTCGAAGCTGGACGGCTGCTGTGGGAATCCGTGCAGCAGCACGACAACCGGTGCGTTCGCAGGTCCCGAGTCGACAACGTCGAATCGCAGCCCGGGGCGTACGAAGTGGTCCATGACTCTCCTCCCAATCACCGCAGCGCCGCTCTGAGACTCGAGCTCTGCACAGCTTCCTTGCGCACTGCATAGGTTGCAACATGTGTGAGGCAAGTGGAACGTGGGTTAACCCAGTTTCCAACAGGTGGGCCGGAGTCGGCTGCGAAGAGGGAGTGAGCGATGACGGAGGATCGAAAGATCTTGCAGCGTGTGCTCGAGGAGGCCACGGGGTTTCTCGACGGCCTGCCTGAGCGGCAGGTCGCGGCGCGTACCGACGTTGACGGCGTGGCGGCCGCCTTGCGGCGCCCCTTAGCCGAGGAGGGTGCGGAGCCGCTGGAGGTCATCGAGGAGCTGATCGCCGGCGCTGGGCCGGGGCTCGTGGCGATGCCGTCCGGCCGGTTCTTCGGCTGGGTGATCGGCGGCACACTCCCTGCCGCACTGGCCGCCGACTGGCTGACCTCGGCGTGGGACCAGAATGCGGGCCTGATCGTGATGTCGCCGGCCGCCGCGGGCGCGGAACGGGTGGCCAGTGAGTGGCTGCTCGACCTGTTGGGCCTGCCCAGCAACTCCGCGGTCGGCTTCGTCACCGGCGCGATGGTCGCCAACTTCACGTGTCTCGCGGCGGCTCGCCACGAGGTGTTACGCCGGGTCGGCTGGAATGTCGAGCGGGACGGTTTGCACGGCGCGCCGGAGGTGACGGTCGTCGTTGGCGAGGAGCGCCACGAAACCGTCGACGTGGCCTTGCGGTTCCTTGGCCTCGGCGAGGCTCGCAGCATCGCCGTTCCGGCTGATGATCAAGGTCGGATCCGGCTCGACGCGCTGGCAGACGCGCTCGCGCCGGCCAACGGCAACCCGTTGATCGTGTGCCTGCAGGCAGGCAACGTTCACAGTGGAGCGTTCGATCCGATCGGCGATGCTGTTGATCTTGCCCATCGGAACGGGGCCTGGGTCCACATTGATGGCGCGTTCGGCCTATGGGCGGCCGCGTCGCGCCAGTACCGCACGCTGGTCACTGGCGCAGAACGGGCCGATTCCTGGGCTACCGATGCCCACAAGACCCTTAATGTGCCTTATGACAACGGGATCGCGATCGTAGCCAACGCCGAGGCGATGTACGCCGCAATGGGTGCCCACGCCGCGTACATGATCCAAGACGAGCGACCGGACCCATTTTCGACGGTCCCCGAGTTCTCTCGACGCGCCCGCGGCTTCACCGTCTGGGCCGCGCTGCGGGCGCTGGGTCGCCGCGGCGTGGCCGAGATGGTTGAGCGGTTCTGCGCGCATGCTCGTCGCTTCGCGGCGGGATTATCCGAGATGGATGGCGTACGCGTCGTGAACGATGTGGTGTACACCCAGGTCTGCGTGTCATTCGGTTCGGACGAGGTGACGCGTGAGGTGGCCGCGCGACTGCTGAAGGACGGCACCGGGTGGATGACCCCGTCGACCTGGCATGGACAAGCTGTACTCCGGATCTCGGTTTCGAACTGGCGAACCACAGAGGAAGACGTGGACCGGACCCTTGCCGCCGTACGCCGGGTGCTCGCCGAGGTTCGTGCCGGCTGACGTCAGTGCAGGCTAGCTTTTAGCCCGACGACCAAGAGTCCGAGCCCCGCGCCGATCGCTGCGCTTATCAGGCTGCCTCCGAGGCCGAGGCCGCCGCGACGGCCCGCCAGGAAGCTGTAGACGGTCAACAACACGGTGCTGGCGATCACGGCAATCCAGGCACCGGTACGGATCTGGACCCCAACGAGCTGGGTGACCAGCAAGATGGCGGCGGGCACAAGGGCCGCCGCGAGGATGGGCCACGTCTCTGCGAGCGCCTCTTTCAGTGCGTCCATGGGATGGGTGCGGTGTTTGACGGCCTCACCGAGGGTCCGAGCGTGGAGGTGCGCCAACCAGTAGATGAACGCGGTGCCCAGAATGGCGAGAACGATCCGCGTCTCTTCCAGATGCCCAGCTGCCGCAGCGATGACTGCAGCGGACACCACGGTGCCCGTGATCACACCCTCGCCGTTGATCATCCCAAGTGGGTCGCGTTCACGTGCCACCTTGGGCGCCGCGGGGCGGCCTTCATTGGTGGTCATTTGGCGGCAAGTCAATCCAAGCCTCTGGGCCCGCGTCAAGCACCTACGAGGAGCGAGAAGTCTGGGCCACTGCCGCTCGCGTCACGGGATGGCGAGCAGAGCTCGTTGCCGGGCCAGCACCAATCGGCGCCCCGTTAGCCGTAGCACGCTGTCCCGTACTGCCGGCGTCAGGCCTCCAGCGCTGTCGCGGCGATGGTTTTGCGCGCGAACCCAGGCAATCCGCGGAGCCCGCCGTTGCTCGTACGCGGGAAGCGCCTCTCTGACCGGAAGACTGCTAAGCGTCTCGGTGAGCACCAGTACGTCCTCCAGAGCAAGTGCAACACCCTGGGCCATCGACTGCGACATCGCATGCGCGGCGTCGCCGATCAACACGGTCCGACCGAGGAACGCGTACGGCTGATCAACTTCGGTGATCGGGGTGCCGTATGCCGGGCAGGCCTGATCCAGCAGGTCGCTGATCGGCTCTCCGAAGCCGTCGAAGTAGTCGCGCCAGTCGGCCGGCGGTCGGCCGTTCCCGCTCGCGATTTCGGCATAGCAGTAGACGGCTCCTTCGCCGAGCGGAATGGTGAGCAGGCTGCGACCTGAGGCCAGTCGAGCGTGCCACGTGTCGCCCTCGCCATCCCAGCCTTCGGCGATGAAACGCCAGCACCAGCGGCCAGTCGGCCTCGAATCGCCACCACCAATGCCGGCGGTGCGCACCACGGAGTCAACGCCGTCGGCGCCGACCAACACGTCGTAAGGCTGAACCGACCCGTCGCTGAGCTTGATTTCGCCATCGCGGAGACGGGCGGCGATCGTGGTTCCGAGGCGGATGGAAAGGTCCGAGGTTGCCGCACGCAGCACCTCGTGCAGGCTGCTGTGACGGATTGCCGCGCAGCTGGCGTCCTCGCCCCAAATGCTCGCCACCGGAAGATCGACCAGGGTCCGCCCGGTAGCTCCGGTGACCCGTTGGCGGCTAATCGGGTGAGCAACCGCGGCGACCGCCTCTCCGAGACCAAGTTGATCTAGGGCTCGTATGGCGTTGGCCGGGAGATAGTGTGCGATGTCCGCCGTCGTCGGCCAATCCTGGCTGCGCTCAATGACCGCCGGCTCGTGACCGGCGTCCTTGAGGGCTCGGGCCAGGCTCAGTCCGGCGATGCCAGCACCGGCGATGAGTACGCGTCGTCCGGTTTCTGGCCTGGAAGCTGGGTTGATGATCATGATGTCCTCCGATGGATCTCTGCCTTGATCAATTTCTACGCGCCCGGGCATGCAAGATCATCGGCAAGCACTACCGAAATCGAGGCGATGGACTACCCAGATCGAGGCACTGCGGCTGGGCCCATATGGGTAATTCGCCGACTGTTCGTTAGCCGCGTGGTACTGAAATCCCCAGCGCTTCAGCCTGCGCAGCAGCCTGGCGGCGAGATGTCACACCCAGCTTGGCCAAAATCTCGGCGACGTGACGGTCGACCGTGCGTACCGAGAGCACGAGCTCCGTCGCGATCTCTCCATTGGTCAAGCCGCCAGCGAGGAGGCGCAGCACCTCGAGTTGCCGATCGGTGAGGCCGGCGGGATTCTCCCGGGTGCCGGCCATCGGCCCGCGTGGCACGTTCGGCACTCTGAGCTGGCGAAGCGCTGCCCTGACCTGTCGTGCCAGAGGGGTCGCCCCCAGCGAATCCAAGATCGACAACGCTTGGAGTAGCGCGGCTGGATCCTGACTGTCGGCCAGCGCCCCGGCCTGGTGGTACGGACAACCCCGCTCCTCCCAAGCGCTGGCCGCGGCTTGCCAGTCACCTCGGGCCTGCAAGGCGAAAGGATGATCAACATCGGGTGGATCGATGGCGTGCCCGGCCTGCCGCAATCGGTAGGCCAATTCCGCCAGCAGGTTCAGATCACCCAGCCCTAAGGCTTCGGCAAACACCGGCTGGGCGATCTCGATGACCGTTGCCGAGTCACCCCGCAAGGCGGCTTGTTCGCACCGCGCGGCGGCCACCGGGCCGATCCGCTGCAGCTCATCGATCTGCTCGGCCAGCCGCCGCGCTTCCTCGAGGAGCTCGGTGGCACCTGTCTCGCCACGCCGGATTCGCACCGTCGCCAGGACTGTCAATGCGGCGCAGCGAGAGGCCGGCTGTGACTTCGACGGCGGCTCCGCGGCCGCGACTGCGGCCTCCCAATGACTGCGGGCAAGCTCAAGCCGCCCCCGGCATGCCTGTAAATAGGCGTGAAAGCCGATGAATTCGGCTTGTTCGGCCAACGCCAACGCCGCGATCATGAACGGCTCGGCCTCATCGAGACGAAACTCGTCAAGCAGACTCCAGACCAGTCCTACGTACGCCCGACATGCGTCCTCAACATCATCAATGGATAGCGCAACGCGCACGGCTTCCCGCAGATCCTCGTGGCCGCCGCGGTCCCCGCTCTGCCACCTGGAGAGACCGAGATTCGTCAGCGCGTGGGACAGCACGGGAGTGGCACCCGCAGCCGTTGCCAGCGCGATGGCCCGGCGAGCCAGGGCTGCACCCTCCTCTGTGCGGTGCGCCAGCATCGCCAGCTGCGATTGGTTGCTCAGCGCGAACGCGAACAGGCCTTCATCTCCGACCTCTCCGAGAATGGCGGTGGCTTCTTCAGCTGCCTTGTCTGCGCTCGCTCGCTTCCCGTCGAACCACATGATCCTGGACAACCAGCGCAGGCTGAGCCCGAGCGCGCGGCGGTCCTGCAGCTGCCGGCGTAAAGCGACGGCACGCCGTTGAGCAGTGACGGCGTCAGCGGCAGCCCCGATGGTGTATCGCTCGACGGCACACTCCTCGAACAGGTCGGCCAGCTCCGCTGGTGTGAAGCGGTCCTCATGCGCCAACGCGAGTGCGTAGTGGGCGGCGGCTTCTCGATGGGCACCAGATGTGGCGGCGTCCCGGGCCGCCACTGGCGCATACCGTACGAGGGCGTCGACGTCGCCCGCCTCGGAGCGTGATGGACCAGCCGGCCCGCGTCGGAGATGCCGAGGTCTTCCAGCGCGGCCAGCACGCGGGCGTTGAGCTCTAGGCGCCGCGCCACTGGCAGGGCATCCACGATGGCCCGGCGGGTGAGCTCGTGACGAAACAAAACCTGCTCGGGGTGGACAGAGAGCAGCCCTCGCTCTTCGGCAGCCCTGATTGCGGAGCGGTCGCTCGCGAGAGCGTCGACAAGCTGACGGTCGAGGGCAGACGGCACTACGGCGAGCAGTTCGACAGTCTCCTGATGTGCGGGGGCAAGGCGACGAAGTCGGCCCAGTACGGCATCGACGACCGTCGGCGGCACGCTGGAGTCCACGGCCGAGGCGACCAGCTCGCTGACGAAGTATGGGTTTCCGTCGCTGAGGGCGTAGATCTCGTCAGCGTCCAGCGAGCTGCCGGCGACAAGTGTGCGTACGGCCGGCTCAGTGAGTCGTTGCGGGCTGAGGTGACGCACCTGCTCGGCGTGCGAGGCGTCACCGAGCAGCTGGGTCAGGGCGTGATCTCGGGTGATCTCATCGTCGCGGTAGGTGAGTAGCAAGACGACTGGCAGCTGAGCGATCCGGCGTACCAGGAAGCGCAGGGTGTCGACCGTAGCCTCGTCGGCCCAGTGGACATCCTCGATCACCAGCGTGCTTGGCGGCGGCCCCTGCAACTCCTCAAGCAGGGCGTCCATGACCTGATCGCGCTCGCCTGATTGCAGCGCCTGGGCCAGACGCGGCCCAACTGCGGCCGTCAGGTCGCGAAACGGGCCAAGTGTCCGAGGTGTACTGAGCGCATCACAGGAGCCGACCAGCATCCGCGTCCCGTCGGGCAGCTGCGATCGAATTGCTGACACCAGGCTGCTCTTGCCGATGCCGGCCTCGCCATGCAGCAGCACAACCGACCCGGTCCCGGCCGCAGCTTCACGAGCCGCATCCATGAGGGTGGCCAGCTCTTGATCACGCTCCAGCAGGCGTCGCGCCACCCTCTGATGCTATGGCTATCGGGAGGAGGTGCCTGCCAGCGGCAGGGCGTCCAGGCCGACCGTACGCGCAATGAGCTGCGGGCGGCGAGTGAAATCGCCGCGTGGCGTACGAGCGCCGATCGGTTCCGCCGGCTCACGCCGGCTCACGCCTCAGGAACTCCAGGTCGTCCGCCTGGCGGCCACCGGCGCCACCAACCGTGAGATCGCGGGGCAACTCTTCCTCAGTCCTCGCACGGTCGGGTATCACCTTGAGCCGGCGGGACGTTTTAGGCATGAGCGCGTCCCGAGCCCATCACAATGGCGGATTGTGCCGCATACTCGCGGCGTGATCCGCCCTGATATTGAGGTATCGGCGGCGGCGGACGCTCCTCACGTCGCAGGCCAGTCGCGATTTGTGGGATTTCGGGTGGGCGCAACTCCTGAAGCAAGGGAGCAAACTACCGTGGGGCGGGTGTCCAAAAGGAAGCACCGCTCATCGAAGCACTCGTCCCGACGCTCGAGTCATCCAGTCCGCCGCTCCCCGCGACAGCATGCTGCGGACGAGTGGGATCTGCTCGACGAGGTCGACGTTGCCCTGGCGGCAAACCACCCGTTGGCAATGCTGCAGACGGCCAGCGCCGTGCTCAACGTCGTGGATCCGCGCCACGATGATCCGTTTGATCGCTCGTCGCAGCGCGAAGAAGTGCCACTGCCCGACCTGCTGACCGCGCTCCTCGCTGGCGGCGCCCCGGCCGCAGCTGCACTGGCCTGGACCATGGCCCATCTGAGCGGAGACGAGGTGCTGCGGGCCCGCGTCGTACGTGATCTTGGGCCTCGAAGCTTCCTACTGCCATCCTGGATGCATCAGCTGAACACGGTCGAGATTGTCGCCGCGGAGCAGGTGGCAGACACAGTCCGTGACGGATACGACATTGTCATTCATGCGCGGCTGGCCGGCCACGACCTGACGATTGTGACGTTCATCGACTTCAATCTCGGCATGCTCGTCAAGGACAACTTCGTGTCCGACAAGCCGCTCGAAAGCTTCAATGAGGTTTGGCGTGAGCACGCCGATACCCGGCACACCGCTCTCGAAGCGCTGTCACCCGCCGATGCACGCGCCAGGATCAGCGACGCGATCGAGGTCGGGGCTAGGACCTGGCCCCCAGTTGAGGCCGAGGACTGGCCGGCCAGCCGGCCATTGCTGGAGTGGATCCTGCGACAGATACCGGAGGGCGGGACAGGTTTCATACGCCCCGAGTGGTCTGACGCGGATCGCGAGGCGCTGGCGGAGCGCTTCCTGGCCAGCTCGTACGGGGCGGCTCTGGACCAGCAGGACGACCGGTCGATCGCGGGCAACCTCATCTGGTATCGCGCCGACTACGGGTATGGAGATCCGCTCCGCTGGAGTCCCACTGCGATTGAGATCTTGATGCTCGACTGGTATCCCCGCAAGATCGTCGCGGACCAACGGTATCTGCGGCGTATGCCGATCGTGCTGCGCGACTTCGTGCGGTTCGTGCATGGCGAGGTCGGCGTGGCCGAGGAGCTGACAACCGAGGCTCTGGACGCGATCGACTTGTATGAGTACGAGTATCGGGAAACGATTAGCAAGCCGCGGCGTCAGGGTCCAGAAGCAATCTTGGAGGCGGTGGGCGCCCTCGATCCGCTGGATGGTGGGCTGCGCTAATGTTCCCGATGCATCATCCGGCAGTCGGCTTCGCGGCGGTGCTCTTGGTGATCGTGTACTCGGGCAGGTCGATGGCATCAGCCTTGCTGAAGACGTGCTCCATCATGGGTCGCATCGGCCAGCGCTGCGACCAGCGCATCGAGGCCCAGCCGAGGACGATGCGGAGCCTGCCCATCGGGGCGTACCCGTCCACGCCGCCCGGAGGCAGCTCCTGGCTCTGCTCGACGTACGGCCGCATCCGGATCTCGTAGCGGTCGAAGGCGCCTTGCATAGCCTGCAACTCGGTCGCAGCCGTTGGGTCCGCCGAGGCGGCGGCGAGCTCGCCGGCCAAGATGTATGCGCCCACCAGGGCGAGGCTGGTGCCGAGGCCAGTAAGCGGACTGGGGCAGTAGCCGGCATCACCCAGCAGCACCACCCGGCCTCGTGACCATCGGTCCAGCCGGACTTGTCCCATCGAGTCGAGGTAGAAGTCGGGCGCGGTTCGGGCAGCTCGCAGCAATCGCGGCGCCTCCCAACCGACATTGGCGAAGTGGCGTTCAAGCAGCTCGAGTTGGGAACCGATGTCTCCTCGATCGAACGCCTCGGTCGATCGCACGCTGAGTGCGGCCTTCTGCTCGCCGGGGAGCCTGCCGGGCCGGATGGAGACCACGCGACCTGCGGGCGCGTTGTGCATGAGGTACCAGTCAGCCAGGTCGACGTCGGCGGGAATCGTGAACCAGGCATTGATCAGACCTAGCGGATGGAGGGCGGTTTGCTGTTGTCCGAAGCCCAGCCGGCGCACCGCGGACTGCAGTCCATCGGCCCCGACCACCACATCGAAGCGGCGGGCATCAGCCTTCTCGAAACTGACCAGCACGCCGTCTGTGTCCTGTTTCAGATCCGTGATCGTGTCGTCGAACAGATAGCTCACGCCCGGACGGCTCACGTCATAGAGGATTGCTCCAAGATCGCCGCGGAGAATTTCGTCGGCCGACACAATGCCTCGTCCACCGAAAGCGTCGACCGGCATTTCGGCGCGGTGCCGTCCAAATGCGTCGACCCAGGCAATGCCTCGCTGGGTCACGGTCCTGGCGCGGATCTGGCCCAGCAAGCCCATCCGCTCCACCACAGTGCGCCCAGCACCGCGAAGATCAACAGTCTGCCCGCCCGGGCGTGGAGCCGGCGCACGCTCGACGACGGTAACCGAGAAGCCAGCTTCGCGTAACCAGTACGCAGCAGTCGCACCTGCTATGCCGGCGCCCGAGACAAGGATTTCATGAGTAGTCACAGAACTATAGTACGTCGTACGCAATGCTCTAAACCAGCGGGAGTTGGACCAAATCTGAAGAATGCACTAGTGCGCTGCCCGTCGATGGCCCCATTCCGGCTCGCCCCAGCGAGTAACCTAAGTCGAAACTAGTGCACTAGTGCAGGAGAGCAGATGAATGATCTGGCTGGCCCAGTGTCTACCCGAATCGCCGCTGAGATAGGCGGCCAGATCCGGTCCGGTGAGCTGGTGGCCGGCGAACGGGTTCCCTCGACCAGGGAGATCACCCGGCGCTGGGGTGTTGCCATGGCGACAGCCTCCAAGGTGCTAGCGACGCTGAAGGAAGAAGGACTTGTCCATGCGCGGCCGGGCGTTGGCACGGTGGTCGCTGGAACCAGCTCATCGCGGCCGAGAGGCCCCGCCCGGGCTCGCGACGCCGAAGCAACGTTGACCAGAGAAAGCATTGTGGCAGTCGCGATCGCGGTCGCCGACAAGGAGGGTCTGGGCGCGCTGTCGATGCGCCGGGTGGCGGTGGAGCTTGACGTTGCGACCATGTCGCTCTACCGCCACGTCCGGGACAAGGACGACCTGCTCACTGCCATGGTGGACGCGGCATTCGGCGAGTGGCAGGCGCCGTCGCCGAGATCTGGTGCGGGTTGGCAGGAGCTTCTCACCGAGGCCGCTCGCGAGCTATGGCAGATCTTCCGCCGGCATCTTTGGCTCGCACCGGCGTACTCGCTAACCCGGCCGTTGGTCGTGCCCAGCGGCCTGGCGTACACCGAGCGTGTGCTTGCAGCGTTGCTTGATCGCGGGCTCCAGCCGACGACAGCGTTTTCCATGCACTTGATCTTGTTCAACTTCGTCCGGGGGTTTGCGACGAGCTTGGAGATGGAGGCTACGGCGGAGGCCGACACGGGAGTGACCGCGGACGAGTGGATGGATGTTCAGAAGCCGGCGCTGGAGGCAGTGCTGGCCGATCGGGAGTTGCCGGCGTTTCGCTCCGTTTTGGATTCGTTTGAGCTGCACGGCTTCAACTTGGATCTCGATGAGTTGT
>Ga0307312_10002014_pt1 | contig 10628 bp, 9 predicted proteins | sample ER_DNA_202_FD_194489 | JGI IMG/M metagenome (GOLD analysis project Ga0307312, IMG submission 194489) | Bulk soil microbial communities from the East River watershed near Crested Butte, Colorado, United States - ER_DNA_202 | ecosystem: Environmental > Terrestrial > Soil > Floodplain | place: USA...
GTAATGCCGGCCCGATCGAGCAGCTCTTGCGCTTCTTTGCCGTTAATTTCCTTTGGCCGAAGATCGACAAGCATGAGGTGATTATCGGTGCCGCCGGAGACGATGCGATAACCGTGCTTGGCCAAACCGGCCGCGAGCGCTTTCGCGTTCAGCACTACCTGCCGTTGATATTCTCGGAATTGCGGCTGAAGCGCTTCGTGGAAGCAAACCGCTTTGGCTGCGATGACGTGCATGAGCGGTCCGCCCTGAACGCCCGGGAAAACTGTGGCGTCAATCTGCTTGCCGAATTGTTGCTGGCACATCACGATGCCGCCGCGTGGGCCGCGCAAACTTTTATGCGTGGTGGTGGTAACGAACTGCGCGTGCGGAATTGGACTGGGATGCTGACCTCCTGCAACAAGCCCGGCGATGTGCGCCATGTCGATGAACAAAATCGCGCCGACCGAATCGGCGATTTGGCGCAGCCGCGGGAAATCGATGATGCGCGGATAAGCTGACGCGCCCGCCGTGATCATCACCGGCTTTACTTCCTCAGCTTGTTTCTGCAATGCGTCGTAATCGATTTGCTCGGTCTTGTCGCTGACGCCGTACTGCGATACCGCGTAGAATTTACCGGAGAAATTCGCCGGATGTCCGTGGGTGAGATGACCGCCGTGCGCGAGATTCATGGCGAGAATCTTGTCACCCGGTTTCAGCATCGAGAAGTAAACCGCCATGTTCGCCTGAGCGCCGCTGTGCGGTTGGACGTTCACGTGTTCGCAATTAAACAATCGCTTCGCGCGATCGATTGCTAGTTGCTCGGCAGTATCGACATTCTCACAACCACCGTACCAGCGTTTTCGTGGATAACCTTCGGCATACTTGTTTGTCAGCACGCTGCCTTGCGCTTCCATCACCGCACGGCTGGTAAAATTTTCGGAGGCAATCAATTCGATGTTTTCCCGCTGACGTCTTTCTTCCGCCATGATCGCGTCGAAAATTTCCGGATCTGTGCGGCGCAATGCTTCGCCATAAACGCGGGACGAGGATGTCAATCTTTCTGGCTCCATGGGATGAGAAATATCACCCCCACCATAAACATCGCCAGTGCGAGCTGCACCCGGCGGGACGAGCGCGCTTTGTTCGACAAATGCGAGCACGCTGGGCAGGGCATTTTTGATTATACGTGCGCAATCCTCGTACACATCGCGGCCGAGACCGATAGGATCCGGCACGTCGCGCCACACGGTTGTGCCCGGCTCTTCAAACTCCCGAAGCAAAAATGATTTTTCAGCGCCTTGAGGGAACAATGTTTGGATGGTCTCGAGGTGCGCGCCAGTCATTGCAAAAATGTGCGTGGCGCGGTCGACGAGCGCCGCCGTGAGCGGCTGACTGCGCAGCTCGCCGATGTCTACGCCTTCTTCCGCGCAAACTTGCACCGCGTAGAGACTTGGCGGCTGGCCGCGCACCGCGTGTACACCGGCCGAGAGAACGTCGATGTCCTTACGATTGCCAATCAGACGACGAAAAAGCCCTTCCGCGATCGGGCTGCGACAAATATTACCTGTGCAGACAAAGAGGACGCTTTTCACGGTTCGCGATGGCGCGAGCGAGTGCCAGTTCAACCTAGAAGCGAACCGGCCCAAGTCAATTCAGAGCAATGGAGTGACGGCTTCTCAGCCGTCGTTCTTTGGTTACCTAGCCGCGCGGTATTTGCAGTCTGAACTTATGCCAAAGGTAAAGGACTAAAAGCGCTCCGAGAATGGAAACGATTATGCCGCCCAGATGAAATCGGCCTCCAGCGCTTGGCGGATAAAACAGATGTGTTACAGCCCCGCCGATAATCGCGCCGACAATCCCAAGCACCACTGTCCATGTGATCGACAGATGCGTATGCATCAACGCTTTCGCGACACAGCCGGCGAGGAAACCGACAATGATATACCAGATAAGATGAAGCATGATTTTCTCCGTTGAATCGTGCAAATTTGGAAATCAAACCCCGCAGCAATATCAGACTGGCCAGTTGAAAGCCACGCAAACTGTTCGCATTTCGAAGGCGCAGACACACGCTCTTCTGAAACAGCGGGCACGCCGGTGCGCAGATAATTGGAGCTTCTCCGCAACGCGGATTGCCGCTATTCTGTCAGATGTTCAGTCGGTTTCTCGCAAATGACCATCGACACACTGCGCCAGGTGCCGTTGTTTGAATCCCTCGACGACGAGGCGGCTGAGGAATTGTGTCACCTACTGGAGAGCATCGACTGTAGAGCTGGAGCCTTTCTGTTCCGCGCCGGTGAGCAAGGGAATGCTATGTATTTGATTGAGCGTGGGAAGGTCCGGATTTGCGTACGCGCCACGGATGGACACGAAGTGACGTTGACCGAATTGGGCCGCGGCGATTTCTTTGGCGAAATGGCATTGCTCAACGGTCAGCGCCGCTCTGCGGATGCCATTGTGGCTGAAGACGCAAGGCTAGCTGTGCTCTCACGCGAGCATTTTCTTTCGTTTCTGCGAAGCACTCCGAATGTCGCCTTGGAAATGCTCACTGCAGTGGCCAATCGGTTGCGGCATACGGATGAACTGTTGCGCCACAGCGCCACACGCAACGTCAATGTGGAGGAAGCGGCGCAATTGACCCTTGCCGATCGCGCGGCGGATGTCATCGCCGAGTTTGGCGGTAGTTGGAAATTCATAATTGCAGCAGTGCTCTTTTTCAACGTGTGGGTACTGATAAACATCTGGTTGCGATGGGCCGGTGAAAGCGGATTTGATCCGTATCCCTTCTTGTTGCTGAGTACTGCGATTAACATGCTTGCCGTGCTGCAAGCGCCGATCATTCTAATGTCGCAGAACCGGCAGTCTCACAAAGACCGGCTTCGGGCCGAAATCGATTACCAAATAAATTTAAAGAACGAACTCGCATTAAATGAAATTATCGAGCGCTTAAAAGCACTTGAGCGCGATTATCTTCGGTTGGCATCGAACAAAGGGTCGGAAACATGAAACGACAGGATTCCTGGCAAACGCTTAGGACTTAGAGCTCTTACATTCCAGAAGGTTGCCGCACTCACCAGCTTGATTATCCTTGTTCTCCTATGAAAAAGCTGGCAACCACTGTCCTTCTCATCCCAGCGCTTATTGTCGTAATCTCCGGTTGTGCCTCCCCGGCGCCGAGCCCCGAGCAACAGACACGTGAGGCGGAGCAGCAACGAGACTCTGAGCGTCAGCAGGCGGAGTTTCGCAAGGGCCTGCCTCCGGTAAGCAATCCCGGGCAGGGCTGGTGATCAGAATGACGAAGCACTAACGACGAATGACGAAAGAAGCCCGAATGTTCCAATGACAAAGCGCCAAGTGTTCTCCTTTATCCTTCGGGTTGCGTCATTACTTCGTCATTAGATATTAGTCATTCGTCATTCGCGTCCCGCTGATGGCCGTGTTTACAGTGTGCAATGCGCTTACGCTGGAAGCGAATCCGGTATCGTTTGGAGTGGGTAGGGCTTCTCCTTGCCACAAAGCTGATCCCATTGTGTTCGCGGAGGGTCTGCTATCATGTCGCCCGGACAGCCGGCACGCTGCTGAGCTTCCTTGATCAGCATCGGTATCGGGTCGCGCTCAGTAATCTGGAGGTAGCGTTTGGCGACCAGTTTTCCGTCGATGAGCGACGCAAGATTGCACGGGAATCATTTCAATATTTCGCGAGAACCATGGTCGATCTGCTATGGAGCCCGCGTCTAACAAGAGAAAATTTCTCTCGCCATATCGAGTGGCAAAATTTTGAAGAACCAGCGCAAGGCACCGGACCGGAGCGCAGTATGATTATCGCCTGCTATCACTATAGCAACTTTGAATGGCTCAGTCTGGCGTGTGGTTTTCTGGATCTGAAAGGCACAATTATCTCGCAGGATTTCAAGAATTCGTTGCTCGATCCGATTTTTAAAACCTTGCGGGAGCAATCCGGCCACGAGCTCGTTCCGCGCGAGCGCGGCATCATGCGGCTTTACAAAGTACTTCGAAGAAAGGGGCGCACCGCGTTGCTGGTCGATTTGACCGTGCCACCCAGCCAAGGCGCAGTCGCGATTAATTGTTTTGGGTTAAAAACAAGCGTGACTTCCGCTCACGCCTGGCTCCATGAGCAAACGGGCATCCCGATCATTCCCGCGCACTGCGAACCGCTATCGGATGGACGTTATCGACTCATCTTTCATCCAAAGATCGAACGCACCGCTGAGATGACTCACCAGCAAATCGCCCAAGCATGCTGGAACTCGTTTGAACCTTATGTCCAAAAGAACCCGGCGCCCTGGCTCTGGATGTACAAACACTGGCGCTACCTTCCCGCTAAACCCGACCGGCCTTATCCTTTCTACGCAAACTTTTACCGACCGTTCGAAGATCTGCTTCAACAGGACGAAGCGCTCGAACCAAAAACAAGAAGCCGCCACGCTGATAAAGCGTGATGATTCTTTATTATTGTAGCTGAGATCGCCGATCTTAGGGCCCGCGGTCAATGACCGGCTACAGACTCTGCGGCTTGATTCAATCACTTTCGCGGATTAAGCGTGCTTCGCGTTATGTCTCGTTCATCGGTATCCGGCACTAGTGAAGTGTTGCGCGCGCATTGCGCGGCGATTGCCAAAGAGGAAGCACTCCTTCGTGAAGGCGGAGGCAATCCGGGGCATGAACGCCAGCGCAAAATGGGCAGGTTACCGGTGCGCGAGCGTCTCAGTCATCTGCTGGACAAAGATGCGCAATTTTTAGAGATCGGCGTCTGGGCTGCTTACAAAATGTACGAGCAATGGGGAAAGATTCCGGCGGCCGGAGTCGTCGCGGGTATCGGTAACGTGGCTGGTGTTCCGTGCATGATCATTGCGAACGACGCGACCGTGAAGGCCGGCGCATTCTTTCCACAGACAACGAAGAAAGTCATTCGCGCTCAGCGAATCGCGTTCGAGTGCTCTCTCCCAATAATTTACCTGGTCGATTCCGCGGGCGTGTTCCTGCCGATGCAGGATGAAATTTTTCCCGATGAAGATGACTTTGGTCGCATCTTTCGCAATAACTCCGTGATTTCCGCGGCTGGGATTCCGCAGTTTGCTGCGATCATGGGCAATTGCGTCGCCGGCGGTGCTTACTTGCCTGTGTTATGCGACAAAATCTTGATGACGAAAGGCAGCGGGCTCTATCTGGCAGGCCCTTCTCTGGTAAAAGCAGCCATTGGTCAGATTGTCGACGCGGAAGAGCTAGGTGGCGCGCAAATGCATGCGGAGATAAGCGGGACAGTCGATTTTTTTGAAAAGGATGATCCGTCCTGTCTGAAGCGACTTCGTTCGCTGGTGGCGCTTTTGCCCGAAGCGAGGGAATCCACATCGAACACGCCGAAGGAAACATCGAAGCCAGCCAAGGTCCCGGATACGATCTATAGCCTGATCAGTTTCGACGGCCAGAAAAATTACGATGCGCGCGATCTGCTCGCCACGATCATTGATGCAGATTCACTGGATGAATATAAGGCCGACTACGGCAAAACAATCGTGACTGCGTATGCGCGCATCAATGGGCAGCCCGTGGGAATTGTTGCCAACCAACGCCTACAGGTGAGGACCAAGAAGGAAGGAATCCAGATGGGCGGCGTTATCTATGCCGATAGCGCCGACAAAGCCGCGCGATTTATTATGGATTGTAATCAGACGAGCTTGCCGCTCATTTTTTTCCAGGACGTCACTGGTTTCATGGTTGGGCGCGACGCGGAAGAAAGCGGGATCATACGAAGTGGCGCAAAGCTCGTGAACGCCGTCAGTAATTCGATCGTGCCGAAGATCACCGTCGTTGTCGGTGGATCATTCGGCGCCGGGAATTACGCGATGTGCGGCAAGGCATACGATCCGCGATTCATCGTCGCATGGCCAACTGCCCGTTACGCGGTGATGGGCGCCGCTCAAGCATCGGACACTGTGTTTACAATTCTCGCCCGCGCTCGCGAACGAGGTGACAAAAAAGCGACACACGAGGAGCTCGAGGAACTTCGCGCAAAAGTGAAGCAAAGCTATGAAGAACAAACTGACATTCGCTACGCCGCTGCTCGCGGCTGGGTGGATGCCATTATTCAGCCGCACGAAACGCGGGAAGTCCTGATTCGTTTGTTGGAATACGTCTCGCGCCCGATGCCGAAAGCGCATTTCCACACCGGAGTCATCCAAGTTTAAATTCGTCATTTGGATTTTGTCATTCATCTCATGCCTGTCGTTCTTATCGAGAAACCAACACCGCAAATGAGTGTGGTGACTCTTAATCGCCCTGAACGCCGTAACGCCCTTACCCTCGAGTTACTCACGCAACTGTGCGCGGCGATCAAAGTGGCTTCGGATGAAGCGCAAGAGCGCGTACTTATTTTGCGCGGAGCGGGCGTCGCTTTTTGCACCGGCCTTGATTTGAAGGAAGCAGCCGACCAAACGAAAGCGCACGCGACCGCGGAAATGGTGGCGAAAACTTTGATCGCCATTAGCCAAACACGTCTTATCACCATCGCGGCAGTGCATGGCGCGGCTGTTGCAGGCGGAGCAGGTATCATGTCGGCGTGCGACTTTGTTGTCGCAGCACAGGGAGCGAAAATTGGATATCCTGAGGTGCGCCGCGGGCTGGTGGCCGGATTGGTTATGACTTTCCTGCGCCGGCAGGTAGGAGAACGAAACATGCGCGAGCTGTTGTTAGGTTCGGAGCTAATTGACGCCGCACGAGCCAAAGAGATCGGCCTGATAAATCGGGTTGTCGCGCCAGACAGTCTGATGAGTGAAGCGCAAGGATTCGCCGAGTCAGTTTTGCAAGGAGCACCTGGTGCGCTGGCGCAAACCAAGCGATTGATTGACGAGCTTTGGTGGCATTCAGTGAAAGAAGACGTCGATCTTGCGCTCAATTATCACATGCAAGCCCGAGAAGCCGCTGAAGCGGGCGAGGGTATCGCTGCCTTTAACGAAAAGCGCAAGCCAAAATGGGTGACCGGAACATAACGGAAGTCAGGCAGCTTGCCTGACTCGGCTGGCAGGCTACGAGCCTGCCGAGACAGCCTGGCAGGCTATCATTCCACGGGCATTGATTGAGGCGACGGTACGCTCAGCGCAATGTGTGAGCGCCCCTGCACCAGTCGAAAAACCGCCGCTCCTTAAGCAGCGGCTGGCCCTTGATACTGCGCGCTACCGAAACCAAGGATCGGCCAGAAAATGATTCCCAACAGAGCGAGGCCAATTCCAAAGCCCGCACCTTTACCGAAGCTCTTCGCCATATCGATGCACAGAATTATCAGAATGATGAAGTTAACGAAGGGAATCAGCATCAGGAGAATCCACCACCACGGCCTTCCGACGATCTTGCACCAGATGTAAAGGTTATAGATAGGGATGATGCTGGCCCAGCCAGGCTGGCCGGCTTTTGTGAACACCTTCCACATTGCGACGATCACCAGCAGTGCGATGAGCAGTCCGACGATGGTCGAAACCGGGCTTGGAGCCTTGCCCTCACTGCTGTAGCTGTAATCGACTTGGGCGAGCAAAGAGGCGCTATGGAAGAAGAGATTTTGCGGGAGTTGGATTAGTGATGTCATATAAGTTAAGGCGTTGAATGTCCGCGTTTAATGGATTGCAGGTTCAAAGGCAAGGAAAATCCATCGACCCTATGTCTATCAGCCTTCCGCGCAGCAATCTCGACGGCATTTGGGGCTAACGAACACGGTCACTCGCCTTCGTCCCCGCCACCGTCACGGGTCATCCAATAGGGTTTTGACGTCTCTTTTTGCCCCGTTGGCTTTTTCTGAGCGGTTTTCGCGACCGCGGCAAGCGTATGGGCCCGGCTTCATCGCGCGCGCCACAGTAAAAGGCTGAGCGAACTGCAGAGGAAGAGACTGACGAAGTTTTTCATCGTATCGCGCAGCGTGTAAGGCGACAGACTAGGTATCAATACATGCAAGAAGCACAACGTGCGAGCTCGCTTTACGGATCGCAGCCGACACGCGATGGTCGCGCGCAGATGAAAGCGAAAAGCGCATGGCCGAAACGCAATTGGGAGCCCAAAGCAGGGTGGGGTGTACCACTCGCGTGGTTGACGCTTTGCGTGGTTTGGAGCTCGACCTGGCTCGCCATCAAGATCGGCCTCCGCGATCTGCCGCCGATCTCCTTCGTCGCGATTCGTTTTCTGATCGCGATCATTGTGCTGATAACCGTTTCGATTGGCCGTACGCGCTTGCTACCGCTGCGACGCAACGATTATGCCCTCCTGGCGATCACCGGGGTTCTCATGTTCGCTGTTAACTACACGTTATTGTTCTGGGCGGAGCTCCATGTCTCATCCGGTCTGGCCGCTGTTCTGCAGGCAACTATTCCGATTTTCGGAATCCTCTTTGCGCACTGGATGCTGCCAGATGAACCGCTGCGTTTCCAAAAGCTTGCCGGCGCAATCATCGCGCTGGGTGGCGTCGCGCTGATCTGTGGGCGGCTGCTCGGTTTCAACGGTCCGCTTGCTTTCTGGGGCGGCGTGGCAGTTGTGTTTGGAGCTGGGAACGCCGCTTATGCTAATGTGCTGGTGAAGGCCCGCTCGATTCAGCTTGCACCAGCCATGCTGGCCGCGTGGCAGATGATTTTCGGAACTGCCCCGTTGTTGGCTCTTGGGTTCGCTGTCGACGGAAACCCAGCACGCTTTCACTGGACCGCGACGGCAATCTTCTGTCTGCTTTATCTGGCGATCATTGGCTCGGCGCTAACGTTTCTGCTTCTTTACTGGCTCCTGCCGCGACTGACCGTCGCACAATTGCAAAGCATCTCCCTTATCACGCCACCCGGAGCAGTAATGCTAGGGTGGCTAATGGGCGACGAAATCTTTCCGGTCTGGTCGCTATTTGGTGCAGCGTTCGTCCTTGTTGGGGTGTGGTTGATTTTCCGAAGAACCAAAGTGAGAACGCCGCTGATTCAGGAAGGTTAATTAGTTATGTGGTTACGTCACGGTTGTCGTTGTTGGTTCAACGGAGGTAATAACTGCCTTCATCTACCTCAGCATCAGCTCAGCCCCCTGGTTGCTTAGGGGTGGGAACTTCTTTAGGTGACTTCTGTTCTTCCTCTGGTGCTTTTCCCGACGCACGAACATTCACGAATCTATTCAGTAGATCAAACCAAAACGGCGCGCCAAGTGTGGCGGCTAGCGCAGTGACAAGCCAACCAAGAACAGTAGTTGGTCCGAAGCCGCCGTTAACCCACCCAATGGGCAGTGCGAGATGTCCGATTGCTTCCGTCGCCGCACTTAGTTGCGTTTGCGCATTCTCCTGCCGCAGGTTTTTTTCAACAAAGGAATGCGCTGCATCTTTAATAGAATCGCGAAGGGGAGAATTAACCCCGGAAAGGCTTCTGGCAATTCGAACGCTGTCTATATTGGCTAGCACAACGATAAGGAGAGCTAACACTAACTGGAGAGCCTGTGTTTTTCGCTTGTACCAGCCAGAGACGCGCTCCATGGTACTATTAAACCAAACTTCCAGTTGAGCCTTAAACTGTTCAGTGTCGTGCCCAGCTTCATCGAGAAGCACGCGGAACGTGACCTGAAGAGAACCGGGAAGTTTCTCGATCCCTGCCTTCAAATCCTCCAGAGTTCTGTTACTCCCTGGCGTTGTCGGTGAAACTATATCGAGCAATGCCAAGGCAAATGTTCGGGATGGGATATACGACGGTTTCTTGCCCTTGGCCGATAAGCTGTCAATCAAGGGATGTTCATAGAAACGAGTGACTAGTCCTGTCACGGATGGGTCCTGCAACAGTTGCCGAATGCCGAGGAAGAGGTTGTTAGCGCGCCATTTGAACAATCCAGCCAGCAATTCATTGGCGGCACTAACGACCAGGCTTACGACGAGAAAAACGAAAATCAATCCGATCGCTGTATCGAGAATCGCCGAGCCAAACATCTTATTTCTTTGCTATCAGGACTGAGGGTCTCTGCCGAGCGCTCTCTCGAACCAGCTTCTAATGCGACTCGTTAATGCAATTTCCATTAACTCCATTGCAAGTCTGGAAAGCATTCTTTTGCCTTATCGAGTCCTCCCCATTTTGAGAAAAACTGCGCTCCATATTGGTCGATCTCCGGCTGCGAGAGCGGCCAGTTCTGAGCGCTACCTGGGAAAACGATGTAGACTATCCCATGGCCAATCCCGCCACTCTTTGGATTCGAAGGAACTCCCAAAGCTGCCGCAAGCGAGATTGATCCTTCCCCAATTTTGTTCCCAGGCCCGACGTCTGCATAAACTGCATAATCATAAGCACCCGTAGCCGGGCGAAGCACTACTGCAAAATCACCGAGCTTGGCGCCCAAACCTATCCTGCCAGGTAGCACGATGAAGTTCACTCCCTCGGCGTTTACATACCGGCGCGGATCCTTTCGGTCACAATTGGAATCCTCCAATGATGTTGTTGAAATATAGAATCCGGGAGCCGGGTCAGCATCCGTTTGAACCAGCGGTCTGCCGTTAGGCTGACCGTTGTTAGTGACCAGCGCCCACCAATTACCGGGCTGGCCGGCATTGCCGAGGTAATCGAGCCCGGATTTCCTATCCGGGTGATACGCATGATAGGCGCCGTCAGCATCTATCATCAGTCCCGACTCATAAAAAAAGGCGGAGT
>Ga0307312_10002016_pt1 | contig 10626 bp, 12 predicted proteins | sample ER_DNA_202_FD_194489 | JGI IMG/M metagenome (GOLD analysis project Ga0307312, IMG submission 194489) | Bulk soil microbial communities from the East River watershed near Crested Butte, Colorado, United States - ER_DNA_202 | ecosystem: Environmental > Terrestrial > Soil > Floodplain | place...
TGCTCCCTACGGGGAAGCTCTACGTTTCCGGCGCCGAGGAGACCGCGCCCGCAATGAGACGACTGGTCGAGGGGGCCCGCGAGGCCGGGATCGTCCACGTCGCCTCCGCCGACGATCACGAGCTCACCGATCCGGAGATCTCCGTCGATCCGGACTTCCAGAACACGTACCCGCCGCACTGCCTGCGGGGCACGCGCGGAGCGCAGAAGATCGCCGAGACCGAGCAGGCCAATCCATTCCCCTTCTCGCTCGTTCCCTATCCGCCGGGGCTCGTCCCCGAGCTCGTTGCAGAGCACCGCGAGATCCTGCTGCTGAAGAAGAACTTCAACGTCTTCACGAACCCGAACACCGATTCACTCGTCGATGCGCTCGACCCGGCCGAGATCGTCGTCTTCGGCGTTGCGACCGACGTCTGCGACGACGCGGCGATCCGCGGCTTCCTCCTTCGCGGCCGCAGCGTCCGCTTCGTCGAAGACGCGGCGCGAGGCCTGGACGAGGGGCGGGTCGCTGCCTGTCTCGCGGCCTGGCGAGAGGCCGGCGTCGAGTTCACGACGACCGACGATTTCGTCGCCTCGCTCGCGTAACTACAGCTTCCGGGCCCGAATGCCGATTAGCAGGCTGGATGCCGGACGTGGGTCAACTTCTGCGGGACTTCGGTTCCATCGCGATCATCTGGTTGCCCCTGCTCATGTTCGGGCTGATCATCTACCTGCTCTGGCGCACCCTCCAGGTGATGCCGCGGGTGAAGCCGAAGCACGTCCACGCGACGTCGAAGTCGTCCGTCACCTGGGACGAGGTCGCCGGGCTTGAGGAGGCCCGCGCCGAGATGGAGGAGATCGTCGACTTCCTGCGCGATTCGAAGCGCTTCGCGGCCCTCGGCGCACGCGTGCCGAAGGGGATCCTCCTGTACGGCCCGCCGGGAACCGGCAAGACCCTGCTCGCAAAGGCCGTTGCGCACGAGTCCGGCGCGAGCTTCTACTCGCAAAGCGCCTCGGCGTTCGTTGAGATGTTCGCTGGCCTCGGCGCCGCCCGCATCCGCAAGCTCTTCGAGGACGCGCGCAAGGCGGCTCCGTCGATCGTCTTCATCGACGAGCTCGACGCCGTCGGCACCGCGCGAACGGGCCACGGCTTCAACCGCGAGCAGGATCAGACGCTGAACCAGCTGCTCGTCGAGCTCGACGGTTTCACCAACCGCGAGCAGGTGATCGTCATGGGCGCCTCGAACCGGCTCCAGGATCTCGACCCCGCACTTCTGCGTCCGGGCCGCTTCGACCGTCAGGTTCTCGTGTCGCCGCCTGACCTCGCCGGTCGCGAGGCGATTCTGCACGTGCACACACGCGGCAAGCCGCTCGCCGCCGATGTCGACATCACGTCGGTCGCGCGCCAGACCGCGGGTCTCACCGGCGCCGACCTCGCGAACGTCGCCAACGAGGCAGCGATCTTCGCCGGCCGAGACAACAAGCAATTCGTTTCACAGCGCCACTTCGACGATGCCCTGGAGCGCATCATCGCCGGTCTCCAGCAACGGAAGGTCATGTCCGAGAAGGAGAAGCGAATCCTCGCCTACCACGAGGGCGGCCACGCGCTCATGTCGCACCTGATGGGCGAGGGCTTCCCCGTCCACAAGGCGACGATCGTCCCGCGCGGCAATGCCCTGGGCTACACGTACAACCTGCCCGAGGAGGAACGCTTCCTGCACACGCGCGAAGAGTTCATCGACTGGATGAAGATTGCGCTCGCCGGCCGCGCGGCCGAGCAGGTCGTCTTCGGCCGTGTCACGAACGGCGCGGCGAACGATCTCGAGAAGGTGACCGAGCTGGCGCGGGCGATGGTCTTCGAGTACGGAATGTCGCAGGGCGTCGTCTCGCGGACGATGCGTGCCGACAACTACGCGCTCTCGGAGGAGACGAAGCGCGTGCGCGACAACGAGCAGGCCCGACTCACCGACGACGCCTATCTGGAGGCGGTCCGGCTGATCACCAAGCATCGGGCCGCTCTCGATCGCCTTGCGGGGGCGCTGCTCGAGAAGGAGACGCTCGTCCGCGACGAGATGACCGCCATGCTCGCCGACGTCAAGCCCGAGTCCAGCGCGAGCGAGATGGTCGGCCGCGTCGTTCCGCTCAAGCGTGTCGAAGCCGACGCGCCCGATAAGTCAGACGCCTAGCAACGGCTACGATCCTCTCGCGTGCACGCGAAGGGGATCCACCATCTCGGAGTCGCCGTCGAGGATCTCGACGATGCGGTCAACACGTATCGGCGGCTCTTCGGCGCCGAGGTCGAGCAGCGCGACACGGTCGTCGAGCAGGGTGTCGAAGCGGCGTCGGTGCGCGTCGGCGACAGTCGCATCGAGCTGCTTGCCTCTCTTGGCGAGGAGACGCCGGTCGGCAAGTTCCTCGCCAGCCGCGGGCCGGGCATGCATCACGTCGCATACGAGGTCAGCGATCTTCAGCATGAGCTGAAAGGGCTCGCCGCGCAGGGAGTCGAGCTCATCGACGAAGAGCCGCACCGCGGGCTCTTCGGGCTCGAGGTCGCGTTCGTCCACCCAGACTCCGTTCACGGAGTCCTCGCAGAGCTGGTGGCAAGTGGCTGAGTCCCGGGTCCGCATCGAGATCGGCTTCGACGGGGGTCAGGTGATGAGCGCTCACGTCGAGACGGCCACCGCGGACGAGCTCGAGCAGTCGCTCGCGGCCAGCGGGACGGGCGCGCTCCAGCTCGAGGCCGAGGACGGCCGTTACACGGTCGCTGTGGCCAAGATCGTCTACATCAAGCGTTTTTCCCGCGAAGGTCGGGTCGGTTTCAGCGGCAGCTAGTTAGGGGACGTGTCCGTCAGGGCACTTCCCTTGGAGATGGCGGTGGAACAGGCGACGGTGGCCAACGGTCGCGACGAAGCAGCCGCGAACGTGCGGGCCCTCGTCGAACGTGCGCAGCGGGGTGACCGTGCCGCGCTCGAGGAGCTCTACCTGCTCCATTTCGATCGCATCTACAGCTATCTGCACATGAGCGTCGGCAACCGCCACGATGCGGAGGACCTGACGACGCAGACCTTCGTCAGGATGCTGGAGGCGATCGGCCGTTTCCGGTGGCAGTCGGCTCCGTTCTCCGCCTGGCTGTTCCGGATTGCGCACAACCTCGCCATCGACCACTTCCGGGCCGGCCGTCGCGTGCGGGCCGAGGAAGATGTCCCCGAGCCGCGCGGCGAGGAGGAAGCGTCCGCCGAAGAGCAGGCGCTCGACTCGCTCGGTGACGCCGGAATGCTCGATCTGATTGCGCGACTCTCGGCCGAGCAGCGCCAGGTGTTGACGCTCAAGTTCCTGTTCGGCTTCGCGAACGCCGAAGTCGCCGGAATCCTCGGCAAGACGGAGGGCGCCGTGAAGTCGCTCCAGCACCGTGCTCTCGCCCTGCTTCAAAAGCGCCTAGTCCGTACCTAGCCGGGACCGTTACTTTCTTTGAGTGCCACTGGACGTTGGACTTGTCGGTTTGCCGGCATCCGGTAAGACCTCGCTCTTCACCGCGCTGACCGGAGTTTCCGGTGGCGCGTACGGAAAGGAGCACGTCGGCATGGTGTCGATCCCGGACGAGCGTCTCGCCCCGCTTGCGGCGATCGAAGGCTCGGAGAAGACCACGCCGGCGACGATTCGCGTGGTCGACCCGCCCGGCTTGGGCCCTGCGGTCCTCGGCGAGCTCCGGAAGGCCGATGCTCTGATCGCGGTCACCGCCAACTTCGGCGCCGGCTCCGATCCCGACCGCGACCGGCAAGAGCTCGAGCTCGAGCTCGTCGTCGCCGACCGCGACCATGTGGAGAAGCGGCTGGAGCGAGTCCGCTCGCAGGCAAAATCCGGTGATCCTCAGCTTCGCAAGGAGCTCGAGGAGCTCGAGCGCGTGCTCGCTCACGTCGAAGGCGGCAACTCTCTCAGCTTGTACCCGGGCACGCTGCCGGCGGCGCTCGATCCGCTGACGACGAAACCGCTCATCCCTCTCGTCAACGGATCGGGCGGCTTCGACCTGAAGCTGGAAGCCGAGCTGGCCGAGCTTTCGCCTGAGGACGCGTCGCAGTTCCGCGACGGCCCGGCGAGCTTCGAGGCGGTCCTCGGGGGGGTATTCGAAGCGGTCGGGCTGATCGTCTTCTTCACCGCGGGCGACACCGAAACTCGAGCCTGGACGCTTCGCCGTGGGCAGACGGCGCTCGAGGCCGCCGCGACGATCCACACCGACATCGCGCGAGGCTTCATCCGCTGCGAAGTGATCTCGTGGCGCGACCTCACAGAGGCGGGGAGTCGCGCCGAGGCCGCCCGCCGCGGCCTACAGCGTCTCGAGGGCAAGGACTACGTCGTTGCCGACGGCGACGTCCTCAACGTGCGCTTCAACGTCTGATCGCTAGCAGCAGTCGCCGCCGCAGCAACCGGAGCCCTCGCAACAGGACAGGGCAGTCATCGCTTCCTCCTTTCATCGAAGGATGTCGATGCAACGCTAGTTGCTATATTGATGTCTGTCAATGAAGAAGATCGCGACGGTCACCTGCTGCTCCCCTGGCGCGCCGCCTCTCCGCGCGAAGGAGTTCGAGGATCTCTCGGCGCGCTTCAAGGCTCTCGCCGATCCGACCAGGCTCGCGATCGTGAACCGGCTCGCGAGCCGCGGAGACTCATGCGTGTGCGAGTTCAACTCGCTCGGGCTCGCTCAGCCGACCATTTCGCACCACCTCCGTATCCTGCGCGAGGCGGGGCTGATCGAGGTTTCGCACAAGCGCAAGACGTGGGTCTTCTACCGGCTCGTCCCCGAAGCCGTCGAGGCGCTTGCCTTCGCGCTCGGGGGCGCACGGGCGCCGGAAATCGTCCTGGCGACCGCTGAGGTCACCGTTGGCCGCTAGCCGAGTCCTCTTCGTGTGTATCGGGAACGCAGGCCGGTCGCAGATGGCACAGGCTTTCTACGAGCGAGTCGGCGGCGAGGCTCGCTCGGCCGGCACGCAACCGTCGACCCAGGTGCACCCGGAGGTCGTCGAGGTCATGCGTGAGCTCGGGATCGACCTCGAGGGACGCATACCGCACAAGCTGTCGCAGGAGGACGTCGAGTGGGCCGAGCTCGTCGTGACGATGGGCTGCGGAGACGCCTGCCCCGTCCTACCGGGCAAGCGGTATCTCGACTGGAACCTTCAGGATCCGGCGGGAATGCCGGTCGAGGTCGTGCGGACGATCCGCGACAACATCGCCGGGCTCGTCGACGAGCTTCCGCGCTGAACCTGCTAGTCGGGGATCGGCCGCGTAGCGGCGACTGCGTCGAGCTGGTTCGCGTGATAGAGGACGGCAGCCTCGGCCGTGCGTGCCGTTCGGCTGTCGTGGTGCGACCCGACCGCGTGCAGGAGCTCGGCTCGAACCGCAGCCTCGAGCGGCCCGGCGCGCTCTTCGATCAGGCGCAGGCCCAGGTGGACGTGCCCGAGGAGCCGCCCCTCCTCGGTCGGGCGGAAGGCCGGTCCGCGGGTGAGCTCGACGGTGCGTCCGACGTCATGTAGTAGCGCCGCCGCAAGCAAGAGGTCGGAGCGCAGCCGCGGATGGAGCTGCGCGACCTCACGGCAGATCGTCGCGACGCCGACCGTGTGCTCGAGCAGGCCTCCGGCGTAGCTGTGATGCCCCTCGACGGTCGCCGGCAGCGAGCGAAGCCGGCCGCGCAGGTCTCCGTCATCGAAGAAGCGCCCGACCGCGGCCTTCAGACCGGGGTGCGAGATCTCGCCGGCGAGGAACTCGAGGAAGCCGTCGAGCTCGCCCGCGTCACGGCGCATCGTCGGCGCGAGCGAAGCCGGGTCGAGGTCTTCCGCCGGCTCGAGCGAGCGCACCTCGAGTTGGAGTCGATCTCGAAACCGATCGACTCGACCGAGGACGCGGACGGCGTCGCCCTCGGCGAAGCGGCTGTCCAGGAGGTCGACGTCGGTCCAGACCCGCGCTTCGATTCGGCCGCTCGGGTCGACGAGCTCCAGCGCCAGGTACGACGCCCCGCCGCGCGTCCTCAGGCGCTCCTTCTTCGCGACCGCGTAGACGCCCTCGACGACCCGGTCCTGCTCGAGCTCGGCGATCGCAGACACGCACCGAGTCTAGGCCCGGAAACGGACGTGTCGCGTGCGTTTCTGGCCAGGGGCGCACGCGATGCTACGGTTGCGCCCCGGTGGCCGAGCTGAAGCCATTTCGCGCCCTTCGCTACGACACCGACGAGGCCGGCCCGCTCGAGAGCCTCGTCGCGCCGCCGTACGACGTGATCGGCTCGCAAGAGCGCGATGCCTTCCTCGCGAAGAGCCCGTACAACGTCGTCCACCTGACGCTGCCCGGCTCCGAGGAGGAGGCCGGCCGGAGCTTCCGCGAGTGGCGCGAGGAAGGGATCCTCGTTCCCGAGGAGCCGGGCTTCTGGGCGCTCTCCCAGGACTACGTCGGCCCGGACGGCGTGGCCCGCACTCGCATCGGGCTGGTCGGCTCGCTCCGGGTCGAGCCCTACGAGGCCGGCACGGTCCTGCCGCACGAGCGAACGCATCGCGGGCCTAAGGAGGGCCGGCTCCGGCTGCTGCGCGAGGTGCGCGCGCAGCTCGAGCCGATCTTCCTGCTCTACGAGGGATCTGCTCCGTTCGAGGCTCTTGACCGCCCTCCCGAGCTCGAGGTCGAGGGCACCCGTCTCTGGCGGCTCCCCGACGAGGAGCTCGGTGCGGCCTTTGCCGAGCGGCGGCTCCTCATCGCAGACGGGCATCACCGCTACGAGACGGCGCTTGCGTACCACCGGGAGATCGGAACCCCGGAGAGTGGGTACATGATGGTCGTGCTCGTCAGCCTCGAGGACCCCGGTCTCACGATCTTCCCCACGCACCGTGTGTTTCGCGAGTCTCCGCAGGACGACCTGCCGGCAGGCGAGCCGCGGCCGGACCCCGAGTCGGCGCTCCGAGAGCTCGGCGAGCTGCCGTGGGAGCCCGCTGCGGTCGTCGTCTACGACGGGACCACCGAGCTCGCGGTCGACGGGGCCGGTGAGCTCGACGTCCAGCTCGTCGACCGGCTCGGCCACGAGGGTCTCTCGTACACGGCCGACTGGCGCGAGGCGGTTCGCGCCGTCGATGAGGGCGAGGCGGCGGTGGCCGTCCTGATGCGGCCCACCCGAATCGAGGACGTCTTCCAGGTCGCGGCGCGCGGCGAGACGATGCCGCAGAAGAGCACGTACTTCTACCCCAAGCTGGTTTCGGGCCTGCTGTTCCACCCGCTGGAGCCATGACGAACGAGCAGTGGCTGGAGTTCTGCCGTGCCGCAGTCGAGGACCTCCGCGGCGTCTTCGCGAGCATGCCGACGAGGATCGAGCGCGAGCCGGTCCTCGGCACCGGCGTTGGCGGCGACGAGACGACCGAGGTCGACGCAGCCGCGGAGGATGTGATCGTCGCCCGACTGGAGCAGCTGCATAAGGAGGAGGAACTGGACTTCCACCTCATCTCGGAGGAGCTGGGCGAGCGCTCCTTCGGGCGCTCGCCGGCCCTGCGCGTGGTCGTCGACCCCATCGACGGCTCGTTGAACGCGAAGCGGAACATCCCGTTCTTCTCGGTCTCGATCGCGGTTGCCGAGGGCTCGGCGATGAGGGACGTCGTCTTCGGCTTCGTGCACGACTTCGGCTCCGGCGAGGAGTGGACGGCGACGAAGGGAGGCGGAGCCTGGCTGAACGGACAGCGGCTCGGCGCCGTTCGTCCGAAGGAGGACATCGAGGTCCTCGCAGTCGAGGCGACCGTGGCCGCCTCGGTGGCCGACAAGGCGGAGGCCTTTGCCGGTTTCGCCAGACGGCTCCGGATCATGGGCTCGCTTGCGCTCTCGCTCTGCAACCTCGCCGCGGGCCGCGTGGACGCGGTCTGCTCGCTCAAGGAGGCGCGCGCGGTCGACATCGCGGCCGCCCAGCTCCTCCTGCGTGAGGTCGGGCTGCCGATCATGTTCGTGGACGCAGCCCCGTTCGACGCCGGGCCGCTCGACACCGCGGCGCGCTCGCCGGTGGCCGCCGCCGGCACGCAGGAGCTCTGCGAGCGGCTGGCCTACATCGTCGCCACCTGAAACCGATCCGGGTCGCTACGTACTGGCAGCGGCTGAGTTGGAGCCCGGTGCTACGCTCGAATCGTGGAGCAGCCCACCCGCGAGCAGATAACCGAGGCACTCGGGAAGGTCATCGACCCCGAGCTGAAACGGCCGGTCACCGAGCTCGACATGGTGCGCGAGGTGCGCGTCGACGGCGGGAACGTCGCCGTCACGATCGCGCTCACCGTCGCCGGCTGCCCGCTGCGCTCGAGCTTCGAGAATCAAGTCAGCGAGCACCTGTTGCCGCTCCCGGGAGTCGACTCGGTCTCGCTCGACTTCGACGTCATGAGCCCCGACGAGCGCGCCGCGCTGACGCAGAGGCTGCGCGGTGGGATCACCGAGCGCACGAAGGGAATCTCCGTCGACGCGTCCACCCGGGTCCTTGCGGTCGCGAGTGGCAAGGGTGGCGTCGGCAAGTCGACTCTCTCAGTCAATCTCGCGGCCGCCTTCGACCGGCTCGGGCAGCGCACCGGGATCCTCGACGCGGACGTCTACGGCCATTCGATCCCGCACATGCTCGGGGTCACGCAGCGCCCGGTCGTCGTCGACAAGATGATCGTCCCGCCCGTGCGCGGGGACCTGAAGCTGATGTCGATCGGCTTCTTCCTCGAGGAGAACTCGCCCGTCATGTGGCGCGGGCCGATGCTCCACCGCGCGCTCGAGCAGTTTCTCTCGGACGTGCACTGGGGCGAACTCGACACCCTGGTCGTCGACATGCCGCCGGGAACCGGGGACGTCTCGATCTCGCTCGGTCAGCTACTGCCGCGCGCGGAAGTGATCGTCGTCACGACCCCTCAGCCCGCCGCGCAGCAGGTGGCGCTCCGGGCGGCGCAGATGGCCCAGAAGACGGGGATGCGCCTGATCGGCGCGGTCGAGAACATGTCCTACCTCGTCGGCAGTGGGCAGGAGCTCTTCGGCTCCGGCGGGGGGGAGGAGCTGGCGCGCGCCATCGACGCGCCCTTGCTCGGCAGGATTCCGCTCGACCCGCGGCTCCGGGAATGCGCCGACGACGGGGAGCCGCTCGTCTGGGCGGAGCCCGAGAACGAGACCGCCCGCACGATCGTCGAGCTCGCGGAGGCGATCACGGCGACCGGCCGCGAGCCCGGACGGGTCAAGAAGCAGCTCCCTCTCGTCTCCTGAAACACGAGGGGCGCCCGAAAGCGCCCCTCGCAGCTCCATGCGGCAAGTCGTTACGGACAGCCGCCGCGATAGATAAGCGCGGAGTTGTCCGGCGCGATCGGAGCGTCTGCCCCGAGCTCACCGCTCAGCTCGTTGCCGATGATCGTCGCCGACCAGTTGCCGAGCAGACGCGCGCCCGGGCGGCGTACGTCGCCGGACGCAAGACCGTCGAGATGGTTCCCGTTGTCGATCACGGCCGAAAGGCGCGCGTTCGACTTCGCTGTCGTGCGCGGATTGGCGCTGGTGTTCGTCGTGCGCCACTTGCCGTTCGCCCACCCGTCGCCGGTCGTCTCGTTGAGCACGGCGTGCGTGGTGATGATGAGCATTCCGGACAAGCGTGGCTCGGCGCTCGTCGAGGTGCCGCGCCAGGTTGCGTTCGTGACGCGGAAGTTATTCCCACCTTCGGTGCAGGTCCGCGTGTGCATTCTCGTCTGAGTTGCGGAGAACGCGGCGGAGACGTCCGAAGTCTGCGGGTGTGGGTTTGTCGCCGAGGCGACCCCGACGAGAACGAACAGGCCGACTGCGGCGAGTAGAACAAAGTGCTTGGGATGGCGCATGCTGATTACTCCCCCTTTCATGGTTCTGCAACAGGAGCATCCCCGGCCCGCGTGAAGAGTTCGGGTGCTGCTTGTAAAGATTTCGTGAGGACTCTTCGGATACCCCTCGCCGAGCCGGCGATTACGAGCCTCCGCGCCGCCCGTCATCAGTCCGTGCTTGTCAGAGTTGGCGAATGAGCAACCGCAAAGAGGTACTGGAGAAGCTCGGGCGGCTCGGATTCGCCGAGGCCGATGCCGAGATCCTCGCCGATCACTTCCTCGACGCAGAGGCGCGAGGACGGGTGGGACACGGCCTGACGCGGGTCGACTGGCTTTCGAGCCTGCCGGACCTGAAGCCGGATGCTCGCCCCGAGCGCGTGCTCGCCGAACCGGGCTTCGAGCGCTGGGAGGGCCGTGGCGCGCTCGGCTACCTGACCCTCGCCGCCATCTGTGAGGCGCAGCTCGCCGATCCACCGACCCATGCGCGGGTGGTCGTCGCCAGGGACTGCTTTCCGACCGGCATGCTCGGCTACTGGGTGCGGAAGCTCGCCGACGGCGGGCTCGTCGCCGTCCTGACCGCGACCTCGCCGGCTCGGCTCGGCCATCCGGAGGGCGGGCCTCCGCTCGCCGGCACGAATCCGCTGGCGATTGCGATTCCGAGCTCGGACGGGCTTCCGGTCGTCTCCGACGTGTCGATGGGCCGCGTCACCTACGGTGAGGTGATCGCCGGCGAGGCGAGCGAAGAGGAGCTCGTGCCGTTCGGCGGCGAGCAGGCGCACAAGGCCTTCGCGCTCGCGATCGGGCTGCAGTTCCTCGTCGACGCGCTCGCCGGAGACGGCTAC
>Ga0307312_10002017_pt1 | contig 10623 bp, 12 predicted proteins | sample ER_DNA_202_FD_194489 | JGI IMG/M metagenome (GOLD analysis project Ga0307312, IMG submission 194489) | Bulk soil microbial communities from the East River watershed near Crested Butte, Colorado, United States - ER_DNA_202 | ecosystem: Environmental > Terrestrial > Soil > Floodplain | place...
CAGCGCGAGCGACCGCACCAGTGCGTCGTAGATGCGCGTCCCGAAGGCCACTCCTGGAGACTGCGAAAGCAGGCGCGTCAGCTCGGCGGAGTCGGATCCGGGGCGCCGCAGCACGCGGACTCGTCCATCGAACGTGACGAGACCGATCTGCTGGCCGGCTGCTCGATGGGCGACGAACGACCGGCCGGCCGCCAGTGCAGAGCTCAGCGGGGCGCCTTTCATGCTCAGGCTCGAGTCGATCGCCAGCACGGTGCCGTAGCTGATGCCGGCCGTGCCCAGGGCTGCGACGTCCACGTCTTCCACCGGCCGGCCGTTCTCGGTGATGCCGAACGCGCGGCGCGAGACGGTGACTCCGTCGGGAAGATCGACGACGAACCCGCGCTCGGGGAATGGCAACCGGCTCACCGGCGTGGTCTGCAGCGGCGTACTGCTTGCCGCCGAGCCGGCAGCGGCCAGCGCAGCGACCAGGGCGAGCAGGATCGTGATGAGGACGGCCTTCACTTGCCGTCTCCGGCTCCGTGCCAGCCGTTGTCGTGAGGGTTCGTCCCGAAGGCGGCGTCCAGCGGCGTGCCGAAGGCATCGGTTGGCAGCTCGATCCCGTGGCGCTTGAACTTCGTCAGGAACGTCGGCCGCAGCCCGGTCGGCAGGAGCCGGCCGACCACCGTACGGTCGGCGTCCAGCCGCTCAACGTGGAACTCGAACAGCTTCTGAAGGGTGATTGCGTCGCCCTCCATCCGTTGCACCTCGGTGATCTCGGTCACGTGGCGCGTACCGTCGTCCAGCCGGTCGAGCTGAACGATCAGGTCGAGCGCCGAGGAGATCTGCTGGCGAATCGCCTTCACCGGCAGCTCGAACCCCGCCATCAAGACCATCGTCTCGAGCCTGCTGAGCGAATCTCGCGGCGAGTTGGAGTGGATCGTCGAGAGGGAGCCCTCGTGGCCGGTGTTCATCGCCTGCAGCATGTCGAGCGTCTCCGCCCCGCGAACCTCGCCCACGATGATCCGGTCGGGACGCATCCGCAGCGCGTTGTGCACGAGCTCGCGGATCGTCACCTCGCCCTCGCCCTCGATGTTCTTCGGGCGCGACTCGAGCCGGAGCACGTGGTGCTGCGAGAGCTGCAACTCGGCCGCCTCCTCGATGGTGACGATGCGGTCGGAATCCGGGACGGCCGCGGAAAGCGCGTTCAGGAGCGTCGTCTTGCCGGAGCCCGTGCCGCCGGAGATCAGGAGGTTCAGGTCGGCTCTGATGCACCGGCTCAGGAAGTCCGCCGACTCTGCCGTGAGCGTTCCGATCTGGACCAGCTCATCGAGCGCAAACCGGTCCTGGTCGAACTTCCGGATCGTCAGGAGCGAGCCGGAGAGCGACAGCGGCGCGATGATCGCGTTGATCCGGGAGCCGTCGGGCAGGCGGGCGTCGACCATCGGAGACGACTCGTCGATGCGCCTGCCGACCTGGCCGACCATCTTCGTGATGATGCGCCGCAGATGCGACTCGTCGCTGAAGCGGAGCGATGTCCGCGAGAGGAGGCCGCGTCGCTCGATCCAGATGTCGTGCGCTCCGTTGACCATGATCTCGGAGATCGTCGGATCGGGAAGCAGCCGCTCCAGAGGGCCGTAGCCGAAGACGTCGTCCGCGATCTCGGAGGCCAGCCGCTCGCGGTCATCGCGCGAAAGCCCTGCCTCCTGCTGCAGCTGCGTTCGGACCTCGGCCTCGGCCCGAGCGCGCACGGCGTCCGAGTCCGAGATGTCGAAGAGCCCGGGCCCGAGCTCGCTGACCAGCGCCAGGTGAATCCGGTTCTTCAGGTCGGCGAACGGATCCGCTGCGTCGCCGTTGACGGCGCTCACGGTGGAGCTCGTCTGCGAGAGTCGTTCGTGGAGCTCCATCACTGGCCTCTCTTTCTGAGCAGCGATTTGCGACCGTTGGCTGCAAGCTCGGGTTCGGTCCGGTTGCTCCCGTTCCAGCCGTAGACGTAGCTCGCCGCCAGCGTGACGAACGCGTGCGCTGCGCCCGAGCGCGGCTCGGCTGTGACGATCGTCTGGCCGTCGGTGATGCCGCGCGGGATCGCGCGGTCGCTCGGGACGAGCACGTCCGGGCGCCGACCGAGGAGCCGCTCGACGTCGGTGTGGCTGATGCCGACGTTCGAGTCGGCGCGGTTCAGCACGAGTTGGACGCCCGGCGCGTCGTAGCCCATCTGCGCCAGGGTCTCGAGGCCGATCTTGGTGTCCTTCAGCGACAGCGCGTCGAGCATGCCCACGAGGCAGATGTCCGACGAGTTGTCGATCGCTGCGATCACCTCGGGCGTGAACGCCGGCGGGGTGTCGACGATCACCGCGTCGTGCCGTGAGCGCAGAGTCTCGAACACCGTTCGGAGGAACGGGATCGTGATCGCAGCCGCCTGGTCCGGGCGCACCGGCGCGAGCAATGCGTGCGCGCCGGAGGCGTGCTCGGCGAGGAAGCCGTCGATCTTCTCCGCGTCGAGCGAGCTGCCGGCAGTCGCCAGGTCGTAGATCGTGCGGGTGGGTCGCAAGCCGAGAGCGAGCCCGACGTCGCCGAACTGGAGGTCGAGGTCGATGATCGCAGTGGAGCAACCGGACTCTGCGAGCGCGACCGCGAGATTGCACGCCGTGAGCGTCTTGCCCGTGCCGCCCTTCGGCCCGAGCACGGTGATCATGGCTCCTTCCCCCACGGGAGCCGCCGCCCCGCGCTTGCGGGCGATCGCCTTCTCGAGCGCGAACGCCAGCTCCTGCGTGGGCTGGGGAAGCGTGATCAGGTCGTCGGCGCCTGCGCTGAACGCACGCTGCATGAAGCCGTTCGAGCTCCCGGTGTGGAGCACGACGAGCGGAGGGCGCTTCGCGAGCTGCCGCGACAGGTTCGCGATGCCCTCGAGTGTGCGCTCGTGCTCGCGACTGCAGGCGAAGACCACGAGGTCGGCCTCTGCCGCCGCCTTCGTGAGCGAGGCCCACAGGTAGGCGGCGTCCGGCAGGATCGCCTTGGTGACCCGGGCCCCGGGCGGCAGCGCCTGCTCGATCGGCGTCGGGTCGATGCCGTCCTCGAGTACCAGGACGGCGCTGTCGGCGACGGCGCTCATCGACGTCCTCCGAGGCCGTGCAGGACAACCACCGGCCGAACTCCGAGCAGGAGCGTCTCCGCGCTGACGATATGACTTGCCGACGGCTTCGCTCCGGCCGCCGGCCGCAGCGACAGCCAGAGCTTGCCGTTGTCCGCCGCGAAGGCGATCTTCGACGCGTCGTCGTCGTTGACGCGGACGCTGACGTCGCTGGTCCTCGCAGACGAGCCGACGCCGGCGCTGCCGCCTAGGCGGACCACCTCGACGTTCTGCGCGATGAGCCGCATGACCGGGTGGGGCTGACCGCCGTCGAGCGCGCCATTCGGTCCGATCGCGATGATGTTGAGGCCGGCGTACACATCGACGTGATCGCCCTCCTGGACGTCACCGCTGAGCCCGTGCGCGCTGTCGAGCGGGACCGCGATGATCCGCTGCCGGTCGCTGAGCGTGCTCGCGAGCGAGTCGGAGCTCGTGGAGAAGTCGGCCGCCGTCAGCTGCGCGCCCTTGTAGATGGACGTCGTTGCCACCTTTCCGCTCAGGCTCGCGGGATCGCTGAAGGCGCCCTCGCGCAGTTGGCTCTCGCGAATGGTGGTGACCGTGAAGAGACCCTTGGTCGCGATGACGCTGCCGGCGGTGCCCTTCTCGATGCCGTGACGGGCGACGAGGACCGTGACCGGCGTCGAAGTCGCCTGCAGGTTCTTCCGGTAGCCGTTGACATAGGCCAGGATCACGATCCCCGCGAGCACGGCGGCGACGAGCGACGCGTAGAGCGAGCCCCGCCTGGACGAGATGATTTTCTGTGTGAGTTCCATGGGTTGCTACCTCCGATCGACTACTTGACGAGAACGGGAACGCAGGGCGTGACGACAATCGGGTCGCACGTCTCGTCACCCGTGCTGTTCGGGTCGGGTTCGATGTACTTGATGAAGTGGCCCCAGATCGCGCCCTTGCTGACATCTCCGGGCGCCGGCTCGTTGTTGGCGCACCTCGAGCCGGTCCAGCCGGTGATGTAGAAGGCCGCGAAGTTCGTGACGGGCACGTCCGTCGAACCGCTCCCGCCGAGCGAGGAGAAGTCCGTGATCAAGAGCCTGACGACCCGCGGGTCGTTCGCGGCGTCGTAGCCGGGCCAGTTGTTGGCCGGGCACCCGGAGAAGCGCGCGTCGAGGCCCTGCAGCGTCGGCCCCGCGGTCGTGCCGGTCTTCAACGGGACGCAATCGGCCGGCCCCGCCGGAGGCGTGGGGTCTGGGCAGATCCCCGCCCCGTTGAGCTGGTACGGCGTCTGGCAGCCGTTGATGATCGAGCTCCTGAACTCGGCCGCGCCCGGCCCGTCGCAGGCGATCGCGCTCGTCCGGCTTCCCCCGGTGAGCCGCAACATGACCGTCTGGGCCGTGTTCTTGAGGTCGAGGCTGCCCTCGATGCCGACACTCGCGGTGATGGTGTGCGTCCCGGCTGAAAGCGTGTAGGGCGCGCCGAGGGTCGTCGTGGCGCTCGTCAGGGAAAGATCCTTGACCGGCCCCGAGCTGTCGTCGCTGCCGCTGTAGACGCGCTGGATGTTCGAGTAGGACTGCTTGCCGCCCGTCGTCGACTGCCACGCGAGCGAGACGTCTGCGGGGCCGCCCTGCGGTGGGACGGCGAAGACGTAGCCCGTCGTCCAGTACCCGGCTACGGCGTCGTAGCTCATGGGTTTGGTGACGTTCAGCCCCGCGCCTCTGAGGGTCGTGTCGAAGGTCTTCTTCGAGGCCGCGCCGACCGTGCCCGAGCCCGTCTGCAGCACGGCCTGGACGGACGCGGCGCAGGTCGTCGCGGGCGCGACGACGAAGACGTCCGAGAAGAACGGGGATCCCGTGCAGGAGGTCGTCGCCCACACCCGCGGCTTCGGAGCGTCGATCGTTCCGCCGGAGCCGACTCCCTGGACGACCGCCAGCCCGGTGCTCGAGCTGTTGTAGTCGTAACAGACGAACCCGGAGCCTCCGGTTCCCGCCGCGGCGTTGCAGGTCCCTGCCTGCGCGCCCAGCCCGATCCTGGCGCCGATCTTCTTGTCCGCCGGGACTGCAACGGACGCGGAGCCGCTCCAGTAGTTGAGGCCGTTCGCCGACGCACCTTTCGTCAGCGAGAGAACCGGTGCGATCGCCGCGCCGGTCGCTTCGTCGACGAAGGTCACCGTCACGTGCCGCGGATCGACGTCCGGGACTGCCAGCGGGAGCGATCCCTGGACGATCGTCTCCTTCTTGAGCTCGACGCGCGCGCGCGCATTGATCGCGTCGATCGTCGTCTTCGCGCTCGGAATGAACGCGCTGACCAGGCTTCCGAGGATGAACGGGACGTCGGCTTCGGTCTGCTTGACGTCCAGCATCAGGTGTGGCGTCTCGCACGGCCCGTTCGTCTCGGTGTCGTCGGCCCCCGGACCGCCCACCGCGAACGTCTTGCTGTTGAAGCGCGTCGTGATGCGCATGCTGGCGCCTCCGCCCGGCACGTTGTACGTGCTTCCGGGGCCGCCGCCGTACTTCGTCGCCGCGTTCATGATCGTGTCGTCGGCGGCGCCCGCGATCGACGAGTCGGACGAGAAGCAGTCGCCGAAGTACGCGCCGCCCGCGAGGGCCGCCGCGTCCACCTCCATCTGGAGGTGTCGCTTGTGGACATACCAGTTGCCGACGTCGATCACGAGCAGGAAGAGAAAGAGGAAGGCCGGCGTCAGCACGGCGAAGAGCACCGCGACCGCGCCGCGCTCGTCCTGCGCAAATGCTCGAATCGTGCTCATGAGCACTGTCCGTTGAGCGAGGGATCCGCGGGTCGCTCGAGCCGCATCGTCGACTCGGCGCGGATCGTGAAGGTCGCGCTGCCGACGAACGGGATCCACTTGTACGGCGCGGTGACGGTGACCTTGATCGGGTCACCGACGCGGCCCGTGGTTCCCGTCGAAGGATTCGTCACGAACGCGATGCAAACCTGTGCCGGCGCCGAGACCGAGCCCGTGCCGTCGCGCATCTCGCTGCTCTCTGCCTGCTGCTGGATCCATTCCGCGAGGCTCCCGCCCGGCTGGGGCGAGCTGCCCATCACCGCGGCCTGGCGCACGCCCTCGTTGGCGAGATGGTTCGCGTCCAGCCAGTAGTTGAGCGCCTTGGCGAAATCGATCAGCGCGAGCACGAGCAAGCAGATGATCGGGACGACCAGCGCCAGCTCGACCGCCGCCTGCCCGGACTCCCGGGTGCGAGCCGTGGTGGACGCCGCCGTCGCGGCCGGCGCCCACTCGTGCCTCTTGTCGGCCGAAGGCGCAGGGGAAGACTGTCCGATCACTGCATCTGCCCCTGCGTCCTCGACCTGGCCACGCTCGCCTACGGAATGAAGGTCGCGAGCTTCGCGCCGGCCAGCGACATGAAGTTGGTGATCTCGTTGGCGAAACCGGCGACCGCCACAGAGATGATCGCCGCGATGCCCAGCACCACCAGGGCGTACTCGACGGCGCCCTGACCATCCTCGCGACGAAGATTCTCGCGCGAGAGCGTCAGAACGCGGCCGAGCCCCAGAGCGAGCTGCTCGTAGAGCTTCTGCATGTCCCTTACCTCCCCGGTAAGTTCCTGCAGGCGGGTCTCCCTGACGCCGCCTGCGTTGACAGGTACGCCACCAATCCAGCGTCTTTTGCGGGTCCCGACACACCCGCGAAGGTCCGGATCTAGCTAGCCGTTCGGTCGATACGACTCAGGAACGGTCGGTCAGGAAGCGCAAGCCAGAGAGCGCGAGCAGCCCGCAGCCGATCCCGGCGAGCTCGAGGCCCCAGACCACCTCGGCGCCGTCCGTGTGCGCCTGGGTGTAGTGCGTCCAGCAGACGTAGCCGGCGAACAGCGCCAGGCCGGCGACCCAGCCACCCCTTGCGACTGAACCAGCCAGGGGCAGGACGACGGGGACGAGGGCGAGCGTCGCGGCCGCCAGGACAAGCCAGCCGTCGCCGCCCAGGTCGATTCCGCTCGTGGCACTGAAGAGCCTTCCGCCGATCCAGGGTCCGAGCGCCCCGATGATCATCAGCGCGGCGCCGATCAGCGCCAGGCCGCTTCCGGCAGGAAGAGTCGTGACGGAGTGGGCCGTCTCTCCGGTGGGCGGGAGCTCGTGCACGCTCTCGAGGCGGCGTCTCTCTTGCTCGCGTGCCGCTCTCATGTGCTCACCGATGCGGTCTCGAGCAGCCCGTGCCGGTACGCCCAGTGAACGGCCTCCGTGCGGCTTCTGACATCGAGCTTGCGATAGATGTTCGTCAGGTGGAATTTCACCGTCTGCTCCGCGAGCCAGAGGAGCTTCGCGATCTCCTTGTTGGAGTGGCCCTCACCTAGGGCGCGCAGGATCTCGAGCTCGCGGTCGGTCAGACCGGGGTCGCACAGCGCGGGTGCGCGCTTCGGGTCGGCGCGCCCGACCGGCTCGTGCACCGTTCTCCCGAGGGCCGCCAGGAGCGCATCCGGCAGCTCCAGCGGGTCGACGCGCTTCGAGATGAACGTGCTTGCGCCGAGCCTCAGCGCCTCCTCGGCCGTCTCGTCCGAGTCGACGGCGGAGAGGACGGCGATCTTGACCGCCGGCAGCCGCTCGCGCAGCAGGCTGATGCACGCGAGCCCATCCTTCCCGGGCATGCGAAGATCGAGCACGACGAGGTCCGGCCCCGTCTGCTGGACGACCGGGAGCACCTGGCTTCCCGATTCGGCCACGCCGACGATCTCGAACTCGGGCCGTCTTTCGAGGGCGATCTTGATCGCCTCGACCATCAGGCCGTGGTCGTCCGCAACAACCACCTTCAGCCGCCGCACTGCCATCCCTTCGCCGCTTCCCTAGAACTCTGGCGCAGATGGCAGCCGAGGGACATCCCTCAAACGTGGTAACTCGGGTCACTCGTACTCGCGGGACCTTCGGACGGGCCGACCCACCGGAAGGTCTAGTTCGCAGTCCGTGGGCTTGCGCCGGGCCGAAGTCGCCCTACGGTGCGATCGGGGAAGGGCTCGATGAGCCTGGATGAATCTGGGGAGAGTGGGGCGATGCGGCGCCTGAAGGTTCTCGTGGTCGACGATCATCGGCTGATGCTGGACGCGATTCGCGTCTTGCTCGAGCGGGAGGAAGACATCTCCGTCGTCGCCTGTGTCGACTCGGGTGAGAAGGCCTTGCCGCTCGTCGGCCAGACCGGGCCCGACGTCGTCCTGCTCGACGTGCAAATGCCCGGCATGGACGGGCTGACGGTGCTCGAGAGCCTGCGCGAGCAGTACCCGAGCATTGCGGTGGTGATGCTCTCGGGGATCGATGACCCGGCGCTCGTGCGCGCCGCGCTCCAGCGTGGCGCGGCCGCGTTCGTGCTCAAGCATGTCGACCCGCGGGATCTCGCGGGCGCTGTGCGACAGGTCACGAGCGGCTCGATCTTTCGGCCGCTCGACCCTTCGGCTGGCAACCCGGCAGCCGCTCTCGAGGAAGCCGGCCTGAGCCGTCGCGAGCTGTCGATCCTCGAGGCGCTGCAGGAGGGCGGCTCCAATCGTGAGATCGCGGGGCGGCTGTTCGTAGCCGAGCAGACGGTGAAGTTCCACCTGACGAACATCTACCGCAAGCTCGGCGTGTCGAGCCGCACCGAGGCCGTCCATTACGCCTACGAGCACGGTCTGCTCGAGCGCCCGCTGTCCTACGTCGCCTAGCGACTCGACCGTCGGCTCGCAACTACCGGACGTTCGGCTGGTTCCTTCGGGGACGCGCTCGAACAAGCTTCAGTCGTCGGTGCCTACTGGGGAGGAGGCGGGGTTGCGCGTTCACGTCGGAGATCAGGAGCTCGTGGAGGTCTTGCTCGACTACTTCAGGCAGGAGAGCGACTGCGTCGCGATCCAGGTCGGGGAGTCCGAGATCGAGGTCTCGTTGCTCGGCTCGTACGGCCGCAAGTTCCATGACGAGAAGGTCGCGGAACTGGCGGCCGAGTTCCGGCGGCGAAAGAGCGCAAGCCCGCGCCGAGGGGTAGCTCGGCTGCGAAACGGCGCCGACGACCGCGGTCGTCAGTGAGGCTGCGGAACGGCGCCGAGCGCCTGGAGCTGCGCCTGGAACAGCGTCTTGTCGATCTTGCCCTGGTAGATCGGAACGCCTTCCTCCATGCAGACCTTGATCACTTCCATCCGGTCGATCCCGAGCTCCTTGGACAACTCCTCTGGCGTCAGGTGATTCGCCACGCTTCTCCTTTCCCTGGGTACTAAAAAGCCCGCCGCGCTCTCAGCGCAGACGGGCTAGCCGACCAAACCTCTCTGGTGTCCGGCAGGAATCAGAGGTCCTGCCTCCCCGAACGATCCATCACCTCGAACAATAATCGGCCTTGGTGACGGACGCAAAGGATCTCGAGCTGCCGGGGTTCGAGGAGCGGTTCCTCGAGTCGCGCGGCGGGCGGCTGCGCTACCTCGCCGCCGGTGAAGGCGAGCCGCTGCTGCTCGTCCACGGGCTCGGTGGCGCGGCGGCAAACTGGGTCGTGCTCGCGCCGCTGCTGTTGCCGGGCCGGCGGCTGCTCGTCCCCGACCTGCCGGGCCACGGAGGGTCCTCGCCGCTTCCGGCTGCGTCCTCCCTGCGGGCCTACGCCGACCGGCTCGCGCTCTTGCTCGAGCACGAAGGCGCGACTCCGGCCGCAGTGGTCGGCCACTCGCTGGGCGGCGCGATCGCGCTGCGCCTGGCCATCCGTCGGCCGGAGACGGTGGGCGCGGTCGTGCTTGCAGGCGCCGCGGGGATCTCGTCGACGACGCGTGCCGCCCGCTACGCGCTGACGATCACAGGGATCCTCAAGCCCGGCCGCAAGATCGCGCCGCACCGCGGCCGGGTCGTGCGTTCGGCGTTCCTGCGGCGGCTCGTCTTTGGGCGCTGGGGCGCGTCGGACCCCCCGGCGCTGCCGGCCGACGTCGTCGAAGCGTTCCTCGCCGGCCCAGCGCGTCATACGGACACCGTCAGCGCCGCGAAGGCGCTCGTCCGCGACGACCTGCGGCTCGACCTCGATCGTGTCCCGTGCCCGACCCTGGTGCTCTGGGGCGCGCGGGACAACCAGCTGCCGGTCGGCGACGCGTTCGAGTACGCCCGGCGACTGCGGGCGCCGCTGCGCCTGATCGCCGACTGCGGGCACCTGCTGATCGGCGAGCGGCCGGAGGCATGTGCCGACGCGATCACGGGCTTTCTCAGCCGCTAACCTGTGGCTGCTCGGGGTGTGGCGCAGCCTGGTAGCGCGCTCCGTTCGGGTCGGAGAGGTCCCCAGTTCAAATCTGGGCACCCCGATGTGGGCGTGGGGGAGCCGCTGGTTCCCCCACCGCTCGACTAGCCGCCGACCAGCTCCTTGAAGGCGGGCTCCCCGCGGATCGAGTCGAAGTCCGAGTCGTCCTTGGCGAGCTCGCGGAAGCGCTCCGACCGTTCGATCGCGTGGCGCAGGTGCTCGATCGCGTCCGCCTTGCGGTCGGCGAGGGCTTCCGCGCAGGCGACGTTGTAGGCCACGCCGGGATACTCGGGATGGCCCTCGAGCAGCTCGCGTCCGCGATCGGCCACCTGCTCGTACTCGCCCGCCTGGAAGAGCGGCTGGAGCTGCGACC
>Ga0307312_10002019_pt1 | contig 10617 bp, 10 predicted proteins | sample ER_DNA_202_FD_194489 | JGI IMG/M metagenome (GOLD analysis project Ga0307312, IMG submission 194489) | Bulk soil microbial communities from the East River watershed near Crested Butte, Colorado, United States - ER_DNA_202 | ecosystem: Environmental > Terrestrial > Soil > Floodplain | place...
TGGCCGTGGATCTAATCACCGCAGCAAAGCTCGGGTTCGCGGCAGAAGACCGCTGCCTTGGTGTCTATGTCTTAGATGAAAAAACTGGAGAGGTAGAAACTATCCGGTCAGACCGGATTGTGCTTGGGACCGGCGGTTGCGGCAAAGTTTATCTGTACACGACGAATCCCGACATAGCGACCGGCGACGGTGTGGCGATGGCATGGCGTGCGGGTGTAGAGATTGCAAACATGGAGTTCATCCAGTTTCATCCCACTTGTCTTTTTCACCCACAGGCAAAATCGTTTCTCATTTCGGAGGCAGTGCGCGGCGAGGGCGGAATCTTGCGCAATAACCGCGGCGAAGATTTCATGAAGCGCTACGACGCGCGCGGTTCGCTAGCGCCGCGTGATATTGTAGCACGCGCGATTGACGCGGAGATCAAGCGCTCGGGCGCCAAGTGCGTGTTTTTGGATATCACACATAGATCGCCGGAATTCATTCAAGAGCGTTTCCCGCACATTTATCAGACATGTCTGCGGTTCGGGATCGACATGTCGAAGCAGGCGATTCCGGTAGTACCCGCTGCGCATTATCAATGCGGGGGAATCAAAACGAACGTGAATGGCGTGACGAGTTTGCCGGGGCTGTATGCGATTGGGGAGGTCGCGTGCACTGGACTGCACGGAGCAAATCGGCTCGCCAGCAACTCGCTATTGGAAGGCCTGGTAGTGGCGCATCGGGCCGCGATCACCGCCGTTGGGACGCGATCGACTTCGAAACAAAACATCCCGTTGCCGGAATGGAAATCGGGAAATGTGCAGGACGTTGATGAACTGGTCGTGATTTATCATAACTGGGATGAGATCAGACGCTTGATGTGGGATTACGTCGGAATCGTGCGCACGGATAAGCGGCTCCAGCGCGCGAGCGCGCGGCTGCGAAACTTGCTGCGCGAAATCCGCGAGTTCTATTGGAATTTCAAAGTATCCGTTGATCTGTTGGAGTTGCGCAATCTCGCAGCGGTAGCCTCCTTGATTGTCGATTCGGCGTTGTGCCGCAAGGAGAGCCGTGGGCTTCATTACACACTGGATTACCCAACGGCGGACGATTCTCGATTCGAACGCGACACCGTATTGAGCCGCGGCTAATCCTTTTGTCGGCATCGTCGATGCCGGTTTCTCTGAATTACGCGCACTGCTGCGTTCCGGGATGATGCAACAATCCTTCGCGTATCGGACCCGGGAATTTCGGCTTGCCTAAGAGCGGGAAATCGGGTAGAGGGTGGCGGCGTTTGCTAATGAGGAGACTTCTTGCGGCTTGTTTAAGTCTGGGGATTGCTTGCGCGGCTAAAGCCGACGAACAATCCACTTCTCCTTACGCGACGGCGGCCGACTTTGCGAAGTACGCAATGAAACTCCGGGAGCAGGCGCTGCTCAAAGTGGAACCGCAGGTCTTTATCCCGACCAGCTCGCGTCCTGCGGTGCAGCGCTATCCGTTGAAGACCAATATCGTGACCACGGTATTCTGGGTTGGGGAACAAGCAGGAGGCAATAACCCCGTCCCAAACTACAGAAGTTCATGGGACGCCAACTGGACGAGCAATTACGGCGGCTTCGACAATCCAGATTCATCGGCGCGGCGCAGCTATATTCCGATTGCGTTTATACCGCGACAAAATCCCTTCTACTGTGCACTGCCCTACAACGACGTGACTCATGGTCAGTTCAAACCGGAAGCGCCGCTGGTGATTCCCTGGTTTAAGCAAGCCTATACTGGACCGGGACAGTCGGTGTGCTGGCACCGATGGCTCGCCATTCGCAAGGGCAATCGCACTTGTTATGCCCAATGGGAGGATTGCGGTCCGTTTCGCACAGACCATTTTCAGTACGTCTTTGGAAATGAGCGTCCCAAGCCAAACCTGAACCACGGTGCTGGGCTGGATGTTTCGCCGGCCGTGCGCGATTACCTGGGACTGGCGCCCACCGACGTGACCGATTGGCAATTCGTCGAAGTTCGTGATGTGCCATCGGGCCCGTGGCGGAGCTACGGCGAAAATAACCACTTCGTCATCGCGCGTCGTCAGAACGAACAGCGGATGGCAGACCGCGGCCTTGGCGCCGCGAAGAAGTAAGGATCTAAGACGCCAGCCTAACCGCCTGGCGAAGATGCTGGCGAGGGCGTCGGAGAAGGGGATTCAGCGGCGCTCGGTGGAACGTTTCCGCTCGGCTGAGGACTCGAATGAGAGGGTCGAGCCGCCGCCATGCGAATTAATTCCGATACCGTGACGAATTTGAACCCTTTGGCCTCGAGCTCGTCGAAAGTGGAAGGCATTGCTTCGATCGTTCCCGGGTGAATGTCGTGAGATAACACGATCGAGCCGGGCCGCGTCTCCTTAAGGATGCGAGCTCGGACCACAGCCGGTCCGGGCCGTTTCCAGTCATTCGGATCGACGTCCCAAAGAATGATATTGTAACCGAATTCATCGTGAATCCAGCGCTTCTCGCGGGCCGTGATTGATCCATAAGGCGGGCGCAGCAAGGTGGGACGCTTGCCGGTGGCGTTCTTAATTGCATCATCGGTTTGCTGGAGTTGGCGGCGAACGCTTTCATCCGACATCTTGCCGAAATTGGGATGAGACCAACTATGATTGGCAATTTCGTGACCTTCCCGCGCGGCTCGCGCAACGATCTCAGGGTGTTCCGCGACGTTTTCGCCGATCACGAAGAAGGTCGCCTTGATGTGGTGCGTAGCCAGCAAATCAAGTAATTTTGGGGTCAGCGTCGCGCTCGGTCCGTCGTCAAAGGTCATCGCGATGTACGGCCCATCGACATGAACCGAGTTAAATGTAATGCCCGGTTCCTCCGGCGTCGCTCGAGTCTCTCGCGCTGCACCTCGCTTTGGCGTGGGTTCCGCTCCAAGCCCAAGGGTGAAGCTTAATGTGGCGAAACAAAAAAACAGCAAACGGTAAACGGGCATAAGTGGGAACGTGGCGAAGGTGAATGTGTATCTAGTAGCGGCTGATACTTACGCAAGGGCGCGGCTGCCTTCCTTGCACGAGAGCGACAAACCCGCAGCCGATTTTATTCGCGGCGGGAAGCAAGGCGCAGTCAGCCTTTTCGCAATTTCTGTAGTTGCGCGATGAACGCGGCAGGACCGTCGGGAAAGTAACCGTCATACCGCCAAAGCTTTTGTCCGTCGGCGCTGAGCACTACAATCGTGGGAAACCCCACAATCTCGTACTGCTGCGCAAGTTCGCGGTTCTGCTTTCTTAGTTCGGGGGCCTGCGCTTTGGCACGCGGGAAATCCAGTTCTACGACGACCAGATTCTCCCGCGCGTAGTCCTTAAACTCCGGCTGCAACAGAACCTCTCTGTCAAACTTTTTGCACCAGCCGCACCAATCTGAGCCGGTAAAATCGAGCAACAGAAATTTGTTACCAGTCTTGGCTTCTTGCTGCGCTTTCTTGTAATCAGTGAGCCAGCCAGACTCCGCTCTGGCGAACGGTCCGGAGAGAAGAACAGAGGCCGCGACCGCGAAAAGAAAAAAACGGTAGGTTTTCACGTCGCCATCTTCGATGGAAATAGTGCCTCGCGCAAGAGCCCCGAAAGCATTCGGGACCAGCGCAGCAATTATTTTTCCACTCCGCAAATAGCCCGGCGAACGAGCGCCGGGCTATCGACGGGTTTGGGATCTACCGCAGATGCTTCGAGACGAGCTTGGTCATCTCGAACATACTCACCTGGCTCTTACCATTGAATACCGGCCTGAGTGAGTCGTCGGCGTTGATCATGGTTCGTTTCTTTTTATCCTGGCAACCGTGCTTCTTGATGTAGTTCCAGAGCTTTTTGGTAAGCTCCGAGCGCGGTAGCGGCTGCGACCCGACAATGGCAGAAAGCTTATCGTCAGGCTGGACCGGTCTCATGAAGGCGGGATTCGGTTTGCGCTTGGAAGTTTTCTTTTTGGTTTTCGGCATGGAGGCTGATTAACGTTTCGCTGGAGAGAGAGCAACACTAATTTTAAGCAAACGAAAAAAAATTAATGAGGGGCCGTTGCCATCCGGCGCACCGCCAGAGCTGTCATATCATCAGACAAGGAGTCTTCGGGGTTATTTGGCGTTACGCGTTCTAAAATTCTCTTGAGTAATACTTCGGCAGTCGGAGCAGAGTAATCTAGCATCTTCTCTAACTGCTGTGGCGTCACTCGACGCCGTCCATTTTCTGACGAGCCGAACAAGCCGTCGGTATAGAGAAGGAAGGCGTCTCCTGGTCCAAAGTCGAGCGCGGTCTCCATAAATTCGGGCCGTTCGATCAACCCCAACGGAGGCGCGACCGACGCAATCGATTCCGTTGCACCGTTAGGACGAACGATGAGAAGCGGCGGATGACCCGCACCCACGGCGTGCGCTCTCCCGGTTTTGTGATCGATCGCGACACACATCGCGGTCATGAAAGAGCGCCCGCCAAAAATGCTGCGAAAGTCATCGTTAACTGCTTCCATCACGCTGGCTGGCGCGTTGTGTTCCGCACCGCCATGGTGAAAGAGAAGCTTTGCCAGCGTTGTAAGCAGTGCAGCAGCGGCCCCGTGACCGGAGCCATCGGCAATCCAGAACAGGATCCGGCCATCTTTCATTCGCAGCCAACCGTAGATGTCGCCTCCTACCTGGATCACTGGGCGGTAACAAGCTGCAACGTCCCATCCAGGAAGCACCAGGGGCTTTTGGGGAATTAACGATTGCTGCGTCAAGCGCGCTGCCGCCAGATCGCGCTCAAGGTCTCGACGCCACCTTTCGAGTTCGTCATTTTGCCTCTCCAATTGCCGCCTCATGGAACGCAGACGAAGCTGGGTCTCGATTCGCGCACGCAACACTGCCGCATTGACTGGTTTTGTCACAAAATCATCTGCGCCAGCTTGTAAACAATTGACTTCGCTTGCCTCGCTTCCGTGCGCGGTCAGCATAATTGTCGGAACCTGCGCAATTGCCTGCTGCTGATCCGAGCGAAGCTGTTTTAGCACTTCGGCGCCATTTGCTCCTGGCATATCGAAGTCGAGCAGCAGAAGCGAAGGCGGCTTGGCGTGAATCATCTCCAACGCTTCGGCGCCGTCCCCGCATACCTGGCAGTTGTATCCCGCGGACGTTAGCACTTGCGCCAGGATTTTGCGGCTCAAAGCGTCATCATCCACTATCAAAATTTCTGTGTGGGAGTTGTTTACCATCGACATCTCTATCTTGGATTCGGATGGAAGGCGGACCCTCATTGTATCCACACGAGTTTTTGCAAAGCGTCGCTGAGTGTGAACAAAAAGAGATTTAATGATTGGCAACGACTCAGACTGTGGATACGATTGTCGCAGTATTTTCCATTTATGAAATTCTCATTGTCGCTTGCTCTGTTCACGGCCTTCCTTGTCGCCTCATGCAGTGAAGAGCCGCAGCCACCACCCTCCCGACATCGGGCTGCGAGCTATGCCCCCACTCAGCCGGACCAGTACCCGCCACCGCAACAGCCGTTCAATCCAAATGGGCCCGCTCAACCTACAGGCACACCGCCCGTGGAGACCGCAGCAGCTCCACCGCCTCCAGCAGCCGCGCCGACGAAGATCGCAAAGGGGGATTATCCGTACGGAATTCCCGTTCCTGGCAAGCCTCACCTGGTAGAGAGTCCTTATTCACCTGGCAAATATATCGATGTGGAAGGCTTTCCGCCGGGAACGGAAGTTAAAGATCCGTACACGGATAAAATCTTTCTTGTTCCGTAACTGGGTTGCCTTGAGCGCGTTCGAGGCTGATGCTGGATGCTGGTATCGGGTGCTGAATTAGCGCAGCGCCTGTCTTTTTATCGAGCATCGGGCATTAAGTATTCACTATCGGTTTCTTCTTATCTATGGAATTGCGAGTAAAACGGGCATCTCGAATTGACATCGAGATTACCGTGCCGGGCGACAAAAGTATCTCGCACCGCGCGGTAATCATCGCTGCCTTATCGAATGGAGTGTGCACTCTGCATGGATTTCTTCCCAGCGAAGATTGTATGCACACGGTGAATGCGCTCCGCGCACTCGGGATCAAGATCGAACAGCCTGATCCGGCAACGCTGATTGTGCACGGGAAAAAGCGGGTCCTTACGCCGCCCAAAAGCGAAATCAATTGCGGCAATTCCGGCACCACCATGCGGCTTCTCGCCGGGCTGCTTGCTGGGCAGACATTTGAAAGTCGCCTTGTCGCGGACGCCGGGCTGTCAAAACGTCCGATGGAGCGCGTCATCGCGCCGCTTCGTCAGATGGGTGCAAATATTGTCGCGGAAGGTCCGGAAGATACGCCACCGCTGCGCATCCAGGGCGGTTCTTTGCGTGGCATTCGTTATCGACCGCCTGTCGCAAGTGCGCAGGTGAAAGGCGCACTGTTGCTGGCCGGCCTCTTTGCCAAGGGCAAGACTACCGTGATCGAGCCGGCACCAACTCGGAATCATCTGGAAATGATGTTTGATTATTTCCTGGTCCGAATAGCGGTGGACGGGAATGGCAGCATCACTGTATTTGGCGATCAGGTCCCAGAGTCCCGCGACTTTGCCATTCCAGGCGACATCTCTTCTGCGGCCTTTTGGCTGGTTGCCGCTGCGGCGCAACGGCGAGGTCACCTGCTCATTCGCGATGTTGGCTTGAACCACACGCGAACGGCGTTACTCGGTGTTTTGCTTCGAATGGGTGCGCAAGTACGCGAGGCCGTTGAAGACATCGATCAAGTCGAACCGTGCGGAATTGTCGAAGTCACGGGTTTCCCGCTTAAAGGCACTGTCATTCAGGGTAAAGAAGTGCCGCGGCTTATTGATGAACTGCCGATCCTTGCAGTCGCTGGCGCTCTTGCCGACGGCAAGACGATTATTCGGCACGCGGAAGAGTTACGCGCAAAAGAAAGCGATCGCATCGCTGCAATCGCGCACAATCTGCGCGCCATGGGAGCACAAGTAGCCGAAATGAACGATGGCCTGGAGATACTTGGTCCGGCGCCGCTGCACGGAGCCCGAGTGCCAAGCTTTGGCGACCATCGCATTGCGATGGCGTTTGCCATAGCGGGCTTGTTCGCTGATGGCGAAACTGTTGTTCAGGAAGCCGAATGTATTCGTGAATCTTATCCTGGATTTGAAACCGTGCTTGAAGAGTTCACAAATCCAAAACGGATGCAGATCAGCACGCCCGTGATCGGTTCACTTACTCCCGGTCCGATCGAGAAAGAAGCATGATCCCCTGAAGTATTTTGGGGTCGCATGTACATCACTGGACGCTTGCCTGGCATCTTTCCGGCGCGCTAATTTCCGGGATGCGGGAACAGTTTCATCGGGTAATTGCTATTGACGGCCCGGCGGCCTCTGGAAAAAGCAGTGTCGCACGAGGGCTCGCCAGGCAAGTGGGATTTGTGTACGTTAATTCCGGCGCCATTTATCGAGCGATCACCTGGCACATCCTTCAAAAGAAAATTCACCCGGAAGAAAACGAGCGTATTGCTGGCGCCCTTCAGGCAGCCGACATCACATGCTGCCTGCAAGACAATGAGTCGCGCATTCTGATTGATGACGTGGACCCCGGGGAGCACTTGCGTGATGATCGTGTAAACGAAAGCGTTGCGGGCGTCAGTCAGTTCTCTGTGGTTCGCCAAATTGTCGCGAAGAACCTGCACGAGCACGCGCAAAGCCACGATCTGATCGTGGAAGGCCGGGATATTGGGTCGGTCGTTTTCCCCAACACGCCGTACAAATTTTACCTTAATGCTTCGCCTGAAGTGCGTCTCCAGCGTCGCGTCGCACAAGGGGGGCGCGACGAAATCGCGATACGGGATCGCGTTGATTCTTCGCGCCCGGTCTCACCGCTCGTCATCGCGAAAGATGCGCATGTCATCGACACGTCACATCTTACGATTCAGGAGGTCATCAACGAGATTGTTCGCGTACTCGAGAAAACAGATCTGCGGACTTAGCGATTTAACGATTTAGAAATTCAAAGAATGAGTGAAAACGAATCGCTAAATCGTTTACGATTAAATGAATTTCTATTACTGGCTCGGGTATCATCTTAGCCGCATCGTTGGCCGGTTGTTTTTTCGTCTTCGTGTAGTTCATAGGGAGCGGATGCTTCAGAGCGGCCCCGTCATCCTCGCAATGAACCATCAGAGTTATCTCGATCCGCCGCTTGCCGGCATCACGTGCGATCGGGCGGTTTACTTTCTGGCGCGGCGAACCTTGCTCGACGTACCACTGCTCGGCCGGCTTTTGCCAAAGCTCAATGTAATCCCGGTCAACCAAGAGGGCATCGACCGCAGCGCCCTGAAGGCTTTGATTCGTGTTCTAAAGGCCGGGAACGCAGCTCTGGTCTTTCCGGAAGGCTCGCGCACCGTCGACGGTAGCTTGCAGCCGGCTGAGCCGGGATTGGGCCTCGTAATTGCAAAAACGCTGGCACCAGTCGTGCCGATGCGGATCTTTGGCGCCCATGAGGCCCTGCCGCGCGGTGGCGGCGGTTTGCACTTTGTGCCAATTACCATCGTAATTGGAGAACCGATTCTCTTCACGGCTCCCGATCTAAACCCACCAGCGAAGGATCTCTACAGGCGGCTAAGCCAGCGAGTCATGGATGCAATCGCGGCTTTGCGCTTAAACTGACGTGGGTTATTCCCTATCGCCTAATAAGGAAAACGAATAAGGCCTCCTTGCGCCCGTGAGATCGATATCGATACTTCACACGTGAATTCACCGCAGCAGCATGCCAAAAAACTTCGATCGTCTCAGGTTCCAAGGAGTGCCGTCATGCTGATGATCATCATCGTCGCCTCACTCGCGCTGGTGGCCATCTTTGCCAATATTCAACGCCTTCGCCGTGGGCAGATCGAAACGATCGTCGTGGTGCCGGCAAGCTCGACAACGCCCCAGCCGCGTTAACTTTCATTTGACTAGCAGCCGCTGTCTCGGTTTGTTCGTGCCAGTTAACGGAAAACCACAAATACGACCTCTGATATGAAAAAACTCTTTGTCCTCTCGATGCTTATTCCTTTGGCAATGGTTTGCTCCTGCCAAAAACAGAATGCAGCGGCCGAACAACAACTCGCTCAGCGGAAAGCCGAGCTGGATACGCGCGAGAAAGCATTAGACGAACGAGAGAAGGCATTGGCCGACAGAGAAAAAGCAGTAGCGCGTGCGGCGATGCTTTCAGCCGACCATCAATTGCGAGGTTTGAAAAAGGACGCCTCTTCGAATGTTCCGCCTTCTGCAACAATCCCTCCAGGTTTAGCGCCGCCTGACAACTCGCAGCTCAAGGCTAGTAGAGAAAAAAGAATGGAAGAGCTGCGCGCCATAAGACAGCGCAGGTTGGAGGTAATACAGAGAACGAGATCCATGCGGGCACAACCCAATTCCGGTGCCGGGGCGCCTGCCGACACCAGCGCGTCTGGCAACACCAGCGGGTCTGCCGATACCAGCACGTCTGCCAGCACCGGCGCGGAGGCGACTTCACCCTCTCCGTCGTCCACGCCCCAGTAAATACGAGGGGTTGACCAATCGCTTCAGCGTAAACTAGCCGGCGAACTTGCGCGTTGCGTTGCCAGCTCGCGAGCGTATTGCAGGGTGTCGATTGAATCGACATTCTTATCGCGCCGGATTGCCTTGATTCTCGGGAAACGTAGCGCCAGTCCACTGGCGTGGCGTGGGCTGGGCTGAATTGAATTAAAAGCCACTTCGAGGATCACGTCCGGTTTCACTTCGCGATACCGGCCATGGTCTGCGATCGTGTTCTGCTTGAAGTGCTCGGTCAACTCTGCAATCTCCGTATCGGTTAATCCGCTGTAAGCCTTACCGATCGGTAAGAGCTTACCAGTAGTTTCATCGCGCACGGCAAATGTGTAATCGCTCAACACATTATTACGCTTGCCATGCCCAAACTCGGCCCCCACGACCACAACATCCAGCGTCGCCAGTTCTTTCTTGAGCTTAAACCAGAACATGCCGCGGTTACCAGGCAGATAGAAGCTCTCGGGGTCTTTGATCATTAGCCCTTCGTTTAAGTGCTGCCGCGCCTGTTGGAACATTTGTTCGATCTCGGCAGCAGAATGCGCGGGCATTACCCTGGCAATTTGAAAATGCGAGGGCAATCGCACGCTGCTGAGATGTTTTCGCCGCTCATGCAGCGGAGTCTTTAACAACGACCGGCTGTTCAACCAAAGAAGATCGAAGATCACAAACGCGACCGGCACATCTGCCGCCGCCCGCGCGAATAAATCGGCACCATCGCTCTTTCGCCCCAGCCGCTTCTGCAGATCGAAGAAGGTGAGTGCGCGACCCTTCTCGAAAGCAATAATTTCGCCATCGATGATCAGCTGCTCTTGGAAATTCCTGGCTTGATCGACCAGCTCCGGGAATTGGCCTGTGATACGCCGCAAGTCGCGGGAGAAAATCTCGACCTGTTGCGTACTGCGGTGCAGCTGTGCGCGAATGCCGTCGAATTTGTCCTCCAAATAAACGGTAGCCGGCGCGGACGACGCCAGTTCCCGGTCAGTCCCTGCAACTTCAGCAAACCGTTCCCATACGGCTTCAGCTGTCGGTTCAGGAGTCGCAAGCATGCATTTGATGGGACGAAAAATCGAAAGTTCGGCGCGGTG
>Ga0307312_10002021_pt1 | contig 10614 bp, 11 predicted proteins | sample ER_DNA_202_FD_194489 | JGI IMG/M metagenome (GOLD analysis project Ga0307312, IMG submission 194489) | Bulk soil microbial communities from the East River watershed near Crested Butte, Colorado, United States - ER_DNA_202 | ecosystem: Environmental > Terrestrial > Soil > Floodplain | place...
GCCATGGCCGTGGGGAGCGCGGACTTCGCCCCGACAAAGGCGATGTATGACGTCTTCGACGATCTTTCGAAGCGCGCCGAGACGCAGCTCACCAAGTGGCGGGCGATCGCGAAGACCGACGTGCCGGCCTTCGACAAGCTCGTGCGCGGTTCCGGCGTGCCGGCGGTCAGTGCGGTCCGCGAGAAGAAACGCGAAACGCGGACAGAGCTGCGGAGAGCGGCCGCGACAGCCCGCTAAGAGCTCCCCGCGGTGCGCGACATCACGAAAGTACGCGTGGGCTGGCCCCTTCTCGCGGTTCTTTCGGCCGCCATCTCGGTCTTCTTGGCGGCGCACGAGGGCGCGGGCCCGCTGATGCTCCTGCTGGTCCCAGCGGGAATCGTGGGCTTCGTTCTTGGGCGGATCACGACGACGCCCGAAGCAGTCCTCGCCGGAATTCAGGACCAAGCCGGACGCGGGGTCGCGATCGCGATCGGTCTGGCCCTCGCCGCCCTTGTAGCGCCGCGTGTCATCTCCGCACTCGGACCGGTCGGGGTGATTATCGTCCCCGTCATAGGTCTCGTAGGCAGCGGTTATCTCGTGTCGGTCGCGACACGCCGCGATGTCTTGAATGCGGTCGAACGATTTGGCGGCCGGGACCGGTGGTGATGACTTGTCTTATCGGTCGGGAACTATGAGCCGCACGATCCTCCACGACGCCGCCCTCGCGGACGGCTCGTCGGATTCACTCCGTCTCGCGGTGAGCGTCGCCATCGCCGACGGCCGCATCGAAGCGATCGGCGCGAACGACGAGATCGATCGGTCGAACGCCGAGGTGATCGATGCCGGCGGTGCGGTCATCGTGCCGGGCATGGTCGATTGCCACAGTCACCTCACGATGCAGGGAGGCAGCCACTGGATCGCGCGCGGTGACGATCCGCCGCCGGTGCTTCGCCAGGTCGCGCGGGACAACGCGAAGCGCCTCGTGCAGGCGGGCGTCCTGTGGGCTCGCGACGTCGGCGCGCCGAGCGCGAACGGACGGCCAATATCTCTCGACGCCAGGGACGAGCTCTCCGGGAAGCCCGGCAATCCGTACATCCGCGTCGCGGGAACCTGGATCGGGAAGACCGGCTACCCCGACATGTGGGTCACGACCGACGACGATGGGCTGAAGGACGCGGCGCTGAATCAGCTCGACCTCGGCACCGATCTCGTGAAGATCTACATGGATGCGCCCGGCGGGGCAAAGGACTCGCCGTTCGGCGTCGCGGCCCTGAAGGCCGCGACCGACGCGGTGCACGCGCGCGGCGCGCGCGTCGCATGTCACTGCGGCTACCTCGACGGTGCTCGTGTCTCGGCCGAGGCGGGCGTGGACTCGATCGAGCATGGGATGGAGCTCGACGACGACATCGCTCGCACGATGAAGCGAAACAACGTGACGCTGACCTCGACGCTTTCGGTCTTCGCGTCGTGGGAAACGTTTGTCCGCACGACCGCGATCGAGCGTTTCACGGCGGAGGAGGGGCGCCAGCGGATCGCGAAGCGCAAAGAGGGCGCGTACGCGTCGGTCGCTTCAGCGAAACGCGCCGGGGTCCGCATCGCAACCGGCTCGGACTTCGGCGGCGGCTCGGTGAGGGCCGGTCACCTCGCGTGGGAGGTCGAGCTGCTGGTGGCGGCGGGCCTCACGCCCCGCGAGGCCCTCGTGGCCGCGACGCGCGCGGGCGGCGAGCTGCTCGGGGTCGACCACGCCGGGCGGATCGAGAAGGGGATGCCCGCCGACCTGGTGCTCGTCCACGGCGATCCGCTCTCCGATGCTCGGGCGCTCTGGCGCGTGTGGGCGGTGTTCCAGGGCGGCGCGCGCGTCGCCTAGCGCGGCGGCGCTCTGAGTGCGCGCGACACATGACCCGGGAGCTCGCGGCCGAGCTCTGCGCCGAGCCATCGGCTTGTCGCGACGACCTTGTCGAGGTCGAGGCCGGTCTCGATATCCATTCCGCGGCACATCCACACGAGATCTTCGGTGGCCAGGTTTCCACCGGCCATCTTCGCGAACGGAGAGCCGCCGATCCCGCCGACGCTCGCGTCGAAGATCGTGATCCCGTCGCCCATCGCCGCGAGGACATTCGCGAGAGCCTGACCGTAGGTGTCGTGAAAATGGAAGGCGACCTTCGCGAGCGGGATCTTCGCGGCGCGCAGGACGTCGCAGAGTCGCGTTACCTCGCCGGGCGTTCCGACTCCGATGGTGTCGCCCAGCGAGAGATCGTCGCAGCCGAATTCAAGCAGCTGCTTCGCGGCCGCGGTGACGATCGCGGGAGCGGTCGGCCCGTCCCACGGATCGGCGATGACCATCGACAAATACCCGCGCACGCGGAGATGCGCGTCCTTCGCCTTCTTGATCACCGGCCCGTAGCCCGCGAGCGCCTCGTCCCGCGATCGGTTCAGATTCTTGCGCGAGTAGCTCTCGCTCGCGGATGCGAACACCGCGATCTCCTTGACTCCGCATGAGATCGCGCGATCGAGCCCGGTCTCGTTCGGAACCAGTGCCGCGTACCGGACGCCCCCGCGCGGTTTGAGACGCTTCATCAGCTCCTCCGCGTCGGCGAGCTGGGGCACGGCCTTCGGGCTGACGAAGCTCGTCGCCTCGATCGCGCTGTGGCCGGCGTCGGCCAATCGTTCGAGCAGCTCGAGCTTCACGTCGGTCGACAGAGTGCGATCCTCCGCCTGAAGACCGTCGCGTGGCGCGACCTCGACAATGGTGATGCGGTCGGGTCTCACAAGAGGCACGGTCGCGTATCGTCGCACGGATGCAGCGACCGAAAGGCAACGACGTACGCCGCGCGGCATTCGACGGTCCGCCCGAGCTCGCCGCGTTCTTTCGGAACGGACGCCTCGAGACGATCCCCGCTGCGCGCGATCGCCGGCAGGCGCTCCTCGCGCACGTCGCGGAAAGGTTCGAGTCCGGCCGCGAGTACGGCGAGGACGAGGTCAACCGGATACTGCAGGCCGTGCATACCGATCACGCGACGCTCCGCCGCTACCTCGTCGACGCTGGGCTGCTGCGACGCGACCGCGGCGTCTACCGGCGGGCCTGATGGAGTTTCAGGACGTCGTCCGCAAGCGGAAGATGGTCCGGAGCTTTGAGGACCGCCCGATCCCGCACGAGATCGTCGAGCGGATCGTCGCGAACGTGCAGAAGGCGCCGTCGGCGGGATTCAGCCAGGGCTGGGGATTCCTCGTGCTCGAGGGAAAAGACGCCGCGCACTACTGGAGGGAGCTCTGGCCGGAAGAGCGCCGCGCGGACTGGGGCTGGCCCGACCTCTTCAACGCTCCCCTTCTCATCGTGTGCCTGAGCAACAAGAAGCAGTACCTCGCGAGATACGCGGAATCGGACAAGGGCTGGACCGACATGGACGAGAAGCGCTGGCCCGTGCCGTACTGGGACATCGACACGGGGATGGCCGCGCTGCTCGCGCTTCTGACGGCGGTAGACGCGGGACTCGGCGCGGTGTTCTTCGGCGTCTTCGATCAGGCGAAGCTGCGCGAGACGTTCGGTATCCCAGGTGAATACACCGCCGTCGGCGTCGTCGCCGTCGGCTATCCGAAGCCGGCCGACCGGCCGTCGCCGTCGCTGAAACGCGGGCACCGAGCGGCCGCGGACGTCGTGCGCCGTGGCCGCTGGTCCTAGATCAATCGCAGAAGCGCGACGGAAACGACGCCGACGATCACGCCTGCGAGGAGGCTCCGCCGCCAAGCGACCGTCGCGACGACGAGCGCCACCGCCAGCGGCTCGGGGCCGTGCGTGAGCGCGCCCGCCGGAGCGACGACCGCCGGCCCGACGAGCCCGGCGATGATCGCGACGGGAAGCGCCTCGAGGTAGCGCGTCGCGGCAGGAGGCAGCCGCCCGCTGAGAGTGATGGCGAACGGCAGCGAGCGGATGAGATACGTCGCGATGGCCGACCCCACGATGGCGACCCAGATCATCGGCGCACGAAGACGGCGATCAGCGGCGCGATCGCGCCCGCGGTGATCACCGCGATGGTCGATGCTCCCGCGAGCGCGAGCGCGCCCGCGACAAGGGCCGCGACGATCGCGATAGCGACGTCCGTCCGGTGCCGGATCGCGAGCACGACGATCCCGGTGAATGTCGCCGTGATCGCGAAGTCCACTCCGAAACGGCGCGGATCGCCAATGGCGTCGCCGAGCACGATGCCCCCGAGCGTCGCGACGTTCCACAGCACGTAGAGCGAGATCGCGAATACGAAGTAGTACGCGAGGCTGCGACCGCCGCGGCGGAAGTGCCCAGTGGCCATGGCGAAGGCCTCGTCGGTGAGGAAGAACGCCGCGACCAGACGCCCGACAAGCGGAAGGCCCTGAAGCTGCGATCGCAGCGACGCGGCCATCAGGGCGTGCCGCAGATTTATGAACAGAACGCTCGCGACGACGATCAGCGTGGGCGCCGATTCGGAGAAGAGCCGCACCATCGCGAACTGCGAAGCGCCTGCGAAGACCAGGAGGCTCATCGCGGCGATCTCGATCGGCTCGAGCCCCGATTGCCGTGCCACGACGCCGAAGGTCGTACCGACGACGAGCGTCGTTCCGAGGACCGGCCAACCCTCGCTCAGCGCGCGGCGCGCGGCGTCGCGATCCTCGCGCGTGAGGTGGATCAGACCGCGTCCGCCTCGAAGTCGGCGAGCCGTTGCCCGCGCTCTACCTGCTGACCGACGCTCGCCAGGACGCGCGTGACCTTGCCATCCGCGGGCGCCTCGACCCGCAGCTCCATCTTCATCGCCTCGACCACGAACAGAAGGTCGCCTCGACGAACGTGGCGGTCCGCGATGGCCTGCGCCGCGATCACCAGACCCGGCATCGGCGCCGCGACCTCCGCGCCGGCGGTCTGCTCGACCTCGCGCTGGCGTGGCGTGGTCTCGAGCTCCCAGACATCGCCGTGCACGCTCGTCCACACCACTCCGTTGCTCGCCGCCGCGGCAGCCGGCGCGCCGTCGATGACCCAGCGGTGCGCTTCGTCGACCGGAACGACCTGGTGGCCCGCGTACGTGTACGGGCCGGCCCCGGCAAGACGCACGGCACGCTCGCGCTCGCCCTCCCGAAGGGCGATCGTCGTCGCGTTCCCCTCGCCGATGCGCCAGGCGCCCGTCGCCGTCCACGGGTCCTCCGCCCGGCGCGCCTCTGCGGCGACCGCGGCCGCCGCGACGGCGTAGGCCTCGTCCGGCGCGGGTGCGGATTCGGGAACGAGCCTCGTGAGCTCGCGCTCGACGAGCTCGGTGTCGGCGCGCACATCCTGGTCGCCCAGGCGCGCGATGAGCGCGCGAACGAAACGGATATTCGTTCGGACGCCGAGCACCTCGGTCTCGTCGAGCGCGCTCGCGAGCATCCCGAGCGCGGTGCGCCGGTCCTCGCCGAGGGCGATGACCTTCGCGAGGAGCGGGTCGTAGTGCCGCGTCACCACATCGCCCTCTTCGTACCCCGCATCCACCCGGACGCCGGGCCGTACGGGCCAGCGCACGTGAACGAGCCGGCCGGTGGAGGGTAGAAAACCGGCCGCGGGATCCTCGGCGTAGATACGGGCCTCGACCGCGTGTTGCCCTCCGTGCTGCTTGGTCTGAAGGTCGAGGCGTTCGCCCATCGCGATGCGCAGCTGCTGCTCGACGAGATCCATCCCGTAGACCATCTCGGTCACGGGGTGCTCCACCTGGAGGCGAGCGTTCACCTCGAGGAAGTAGAACTTGCCGCGATCGTCCACGACGAATTCGACCGTGCCGGCATTTCGGTAGCCGGCCTCGCGCGCGATCGCGATCGCGGCCGCGGCCATGGGCTCACGTCCTTTGTCGTCGGGGCTCGATGCCGGAGCCTCTTCCACGATCTTCTGGTGACGCCGCTGCGTCGAGCAATCGCGGTCGCCGACAGAGACGACGTTGCCGTGATCGTCGGCGAGCACCTGCACTTCGATGTGGCGTGGCCGCTCGACGAGGCGCTCGAGGAGAAGGCGCTCGTCGCCGAAAGCGGATGTCGCGATACGCCGCGCCCGCGCAAGGGCATCCCGCAGCTGCGACTCGTCCTTGACGGTTTGCATGCCGATCCCGCCGCCTCCGGCGTTCGGCTTGATCATCACCGGGTACCCCACCGAGCGCGCCGCGGAGATGAAGGCGTCGTCGCTCTGATCCTCGCCGCGATAGCCCGGGAGGACCGGGACCTTCGCGCGCTCCGCGATCGCTTTTGCCTGGGCCTTGTCGCCGAGGCTCTGGAGCACGCCCGGGGGCGGACCCACAAAACGCATCCCCGCGGCGTCAACCGCGCTCGCGAATTCGGGACGCTCCGAGAGGAACCCGTATCCGGGATGGACGAGCTCGGCCTTCGCCTCGCGCGCGGCCGCGATCACGCGATCGATCGCAAGATACGACTCGGACGCGGGTGCGGGGCCGATACGAAGCGCGGCGTCAGCCTCGCGAACGTAGGGGAGCTCCGCGTCGGCGTCCGAGTAGACGGCGACCGTGCGCATTCGCATTCGCCTCGCTGTTCGGAAGATGCGTCGCGCGATCTCGCCGCGGTTCGCGACGAGGAGCGTCGTCACCAGCGCGGGTCCCGCTTTTCGAGGAACGCGCGCAGGCCCTCCTGCCCCTCGTGACTGACGCGGATCTCCGCGATCCGTTTTACGGTCAGGTCCCCCGTTTCGTCGATGCGTTTTCCTTCGACGTCGCGTACCAGCCGCTTCGCCGCATTCACCGCCCTGGGCCCGCCGGAGGTGATCGCGTCGAGGACGCGGCCGACGGCGGCGTCCAGGTCCGAAGGCTCGACGAGCCGTTCGATGAGTCCGATTTCGTACGCGCGCTTTGCCTCGATGCGCGAACCGGTCACGAACAGGGCCGTCGCGCGGGCCGGTCCGATCTTGCGCACCACGTACGGAGACACCACGGCCGGGAGGATTCCGAGCCTTGTCTCTGAGAACGCGAACGTGGCGTCGGTCGACGCGACGGCGATGTCCGCGACGGCGACGAGCCCCGCGCCGCCGCCGATCGCAGCGCCCTGTACCCGCGCGACGAGGGGCATCTCGAGGTCGTAGAGCGCCCGGAACATGGTCGCGAGCGCTTTGGAGTCCGCGAGGTTCTCGTCGAGCGAGTACGCGGCCATCCCGCGCATCCACTCGACGTCCGCGCCGGCGCAGAACGTGTCGCCTTCACTCTGGAGGACGACGGCGCGGGCGGAACGATCGACGCGTCCGACCGCGGCGGTGAGCTCGGCGATCAGCGCGGCGTCGAAGGCGTTCTTGCGTTCGGGTCGGGCGATCGTGATGCGCGAAATGCCCCGCGAGTCCGTGCTCAGCGTCACCGTCTCGCCCATCGCCCGAACTCTAGACGGCGGCGCGGACTCCTTAGTGGAAGGTGAGTTCTCCGGCCCTGATCGGCACGGCGAGCCAGTTCTCACGCGGTGGCAGCGGGCAGCGCCACGCGTCGTTGTACGCGCAGTACGGGTTGTAAGCCCGGTTGAAGTCGAGCTGGAAGCGGCCGTCACCGAGCGGCTCGGCTTCGACGTACCGGCCGGCACCGTACGTCTCCTTGCCGCTCGTCGAATCGCGGAATGGGATGAAGAGCCCATCGCCCTGCGCGAACGCGATGACGCCGACGCGCTCGCCGCCCACGTCGAAGCGCACCCTGCCGGCGCGGGGAAGGTGGTCGGTCGATCCATCGCTCATCTCGACCTCTTCGACCGCGCCGCTGCTTTCAGGATCGACCGAGACCGTGAAGCGGTACGACTCATCTTCCGGGAAGTACCTCAGGCCCTTGAAGTGCGTGCGTTGATCCACCGTGAGCGGCGAGTCGTGCGCATGCCCGAAGTAATGGTCTTTCTCGTGCCGCAGCTCTTTGACGTCCATCGAATGCCACAACGTGCGCGCCGGCACGCGAATTCCGCCACCTAGACTCGGCGCATGCTTCCCCGACCACGCCTGTGGGTCAGCCTCGTGCCCTACGGGATCGGTCGGACGAAGCCCAACCACTACCTCGAAATACTCCGGACGGTCTGGGACAACCGGCACGATCTTCCCTACGCGTGGCGGATCCTGTCCAGGGGCGTCTGCGACGGCTGCGCACTCGGCGTTGCGGGCTTTCACGACTGGACCATGGAGGGTGTCCACCTCTGCACGACGCGCCTCGACCTCCTCAAGCTGAACACAGCACGCGCTCTCGATCCGGCCGTCCTGGCCGACGTCGCCCGCCTCCCGCGCTCATCAGGTGCGCTCCGCGCGCTCGGCCGGCTTCCATACCCGATGCTGCGGCGGCGCGGCGATGCGGGCTTCACTCGGATCAGCTGGGACGGCGCGCTCGGGCTCGCGGCGGCACGAATCCGCGCGAGCGCGCCGGAGCGGATCGGCTTCTACCTGACGGCACGCGGTCTCACGAACGAGACCTACTACGCGGCGCAGAAGGTCGCGCGCTACCTGGGTACGAACAACATCGACAATGCTGCCCGCGTGTGCCACGCGCCGTCGACGGGAGCTTTACGAGCGGCGATCGGTGTCGCGGCGACGACGTGCTCGTACCGCGACGTAATCGAGAGCGACCTCGTCGTCCTGTTCGGCGCCGATGTCGCGAACGCCCAGCCGGTCTTCATGAAGTACCTGTATCTCGCGCGAAAGCGGGGGACCAGGGTGCTGGTCGTAAACCCGCTGCGCGAGCCCGGGCTCGAGAGCTACTGGGTGCCGTCGAGCGTCGAGAGCGCGATGTTCGGCACCAAGATGGCCGATGCGTTCTTCCCGATCCATACCGGCGGCGATCTCGCGTTCGTGCGTGGGGTCGTCAAGATCCTGATGGACGAAGGCGGGATCGACGAGGATTTCGTCCGCGATCACACCGAGGGGTTCGATCGGCTGCGCGCCCTTCTTGCGGCGACGACTCTCGCCGATCTCGCGGAGGCCGCCGGAAGCAGCGCGGCCGAGCTTCGCGCGTTCGCGAAGACGTACCGCGAGGCGCCCTCGGCCGTGCTCGTGTGGTCGATGGGCGTCACCCAGCATGTCTGCGGGACCGAGAGCGTCCAGGGCATCATCGACCTCGCTCTCGCGCGGGGCAACGTGGGTCGCGCCGGCGCGGGTCTCATGCCGATCCGTGGCCACTCCGGCGTGCAGGGCGGCGCTGAGATGGGCGCATACGCGACCGCGCTCCCTGGCGGACTTGCCGTCACGCCCGAGAACGCGCGCGCGCTCGGGGAACGCTACGGCTTCGATGTTCCGCCGCGGCCCGGCCTCACCGCCGCCGAGATGGTCGAGGCCGCCGGGCGAGGCGAGATCGACGTCCTCTGGTCGAGCGGCGGGAACTTCCTCGAGACGCTGCCCGATCCCGAATCCGTCCGCGCCGCGCTCGCGCGCACGCCGCTGCGGGTGCATCAGGACATCGTCGTTTCGCCGCAGATGCTCGTTGAAGGCGAGGAGGTGCTTCTCCTTCCGGCGATGACGCGCTACGAGCAGCCGGGCGGCGGCACCGAGACCACCACCGAGCGCCGCGTCGTGCTCAGTCCGGAGATCCCCGGGCCGCGTCCGGGCGAAGCGCGCGCCGAGTGGGCGATCTTCGCGGAGCTCGGCCGGCGCGTCCGTCCCGAGCGGGCGTCGACACTCGGCCTTGGCTCCGCCGGACTCATCCGCGACGAGATCGCCGCTGTGGTCCCGGCCTACGCGGGCATCGAGCGGCTCGCCGCCGGTGGCGACTCCTTCCAATGGGGCGGACGCCTCCTGTGCGAGGGCTGGAGCTTTCCGACCCCGGACGGCAGGGCGCACTTCTCTGACGCGATGCCCGCGCAGGCACCACTGCCGGCCGGCCGCTACCACCTATCGACACGGCGCGGTAAGCAGTTCAACTCGATGGTCTGGCGTGACCGCGATCCGCTGACCGGCGCCACGCGGGACGCGCTGTTCCTCTCGTCCGACGATGCGAAGGGTCTCGGCGTCTCGGAAGGCGAATCGCTCGTCGTCCGTGCGGAGAGTGGCGCCACGCTCCGCGCGCGCGCTCACGTCGCGCCGATCCGCGCCGGGAACGTGCAGATGTTCTGGCCGGAGGCGAACGCGCTCATCGCCGCGGGGCGGCGCGATCCAACCTCGGGCGTCCCCGACTACAACGCGGTGGTCGAGATATCGCGAGGGTGAGCCGGCCCTCGGGAATCCTGCTCGCGGGCGGTGCCTCTCGACGCTTCGGGCGGCCGAAGATCGTCGAGCCGGTCGACGGCGCACCGCTTTTCCACCGTCCGCTGCGTGCGCTCCTTGACTCGTGCGACGACGTCGTGATCGTGATCGCTCCGGAGGCGCCCGAGCCGCCACTACCGGACGGATCGGACCGCGTTTCGTTCGCGCGCGATCAGGTCGCGTACGAAGGCCCACTTGCGGGCACGCGGATCGGACTCGAGCGGGTCCGCGGCGAACATGCTGTGCTCCTCGCCGCCGATATGCCCTGCGTAAGCGCGCGGCTGCTCTCGCTGATGGCCGACCGCGCGGCGACCAGTCACCGAGAGGCGGTCGTCCTCAAAGACACCGACGGCCCGCGTCCGCTGCCGGCGGTCCTCATGGTCGCGCCCGCTCTCGCGCGGGCGCGGGCCCTTCTGGAAAGCGGCGAGCGCAGGCTTCGCGCGCTCATCGAGGGTCTC
>Ga0307312_10002025_pt1 | contig 10609 bp, 10 predicted proteins | sample ER_DNA_202_FD_194489 | JGI IMG/M metagenome (GOLD analysis project Ga0307312, IMG submission 194489) | Bulk soil microbial communities from the East River watershed near Crested Butte, Colorado, United States - ER_DNA_202 | ecosystem: Environmental > Terrestrial > Soil > Floodplain | place...
CGGCAGCATGTTCGTCAGCACCGGCGACGGTAGCGGCAACGAAAAGGCCTACATCAGCAACGCGCTACGGGCACAGAATCTCGACTCGTTCTCCGGGAAGCTCCTACACGTCACGCCCGAAGGGAAGGGTCTACCGACCAACCCCTTCTGGACGGGCGACCCCGACGCCAGCCGCGCAAAAATCTGGGCCTATGGGCTGCGCAATCCATTCCGCTTCAACATCCGGCCGGGAACGAAGCAGGTCTATGTCGGGGATGTGGGCTCGACCTTCTGGGAAGAGGTCGACGTCGTCGACAAGCCGGGCCTCAACTTCGGTTGGCCTTGCTACGAGGGGAAGGTCCAGAGTCCCCTGTATAGGCGGCAGCCCGTCTGCCGGCGGCTGTATGAAAAGGGGAAGGCCGCAGTCACGTTCCCCCTGGTTACCTACCCCAGGGCCACGGTGATCGGCGGGACGTTCTACACAGGCGACGCGTGGCCGGCCGAGCTCCGCGGCGCCTACATCTTTGGCGACTGGGAGCGAAGTTGGATCAAATACCTCACCCTCGAGCCCGACAAGACCTACAACAGGACACCGAGGGATCTCGCGGCTCAAGCGGCCGGCCCCGTCGACCTTGACTTCGGACCGGACGGAGACCTCTACTACGTCGCTTTCAACCTGGGTGAGATCCGTCGCATAAGCTTCCACGGCGGCTGAGTCTCGGCCCGTAAGCAACTTTTGGGGCAGAGCTAGGATCAGCGTGAGCAAGTCCGTCGCCAAGAGCCACGCCGACCCCACGAAGTGGTCGACCCGACTCGGCTCGTTGCGCCTGCAGAAACCCGACTGGGTCTTCTTCGAGGGGGAGGTGCGGCCGTGGGAGGAAGCCGTTCTCCACGTCTCGACCGAAGCGGTCGTCCGTGGGCTCAATGTGTTCGAGGGGCTGAAGGGCTACTGGCAGCCGGACGGGCGCTTCGGCTTCGTCCACCTTGCGCGCCACTACCTTCGGCTCAGCCGCTCGGCGAGTCTGCTCTACATCCCGGTGACCTTCTCGTATGAAGAGTTCGAGAACGCATGCTTCGACCTCACGAGAGCGCTCTATCGGCCGGACAAGGATCTCTACATCCGCGCCACGCTGTTCGTCGTCGAGGGACATTACGGAGCCAACACCCGCGCCGATCTCGTGCTGACCGGCTATCAGCAGGAGAAGGAACCGCCGCCGCCGATCGCGATGGGGGTCAGCACGTGGAGGCGGGCTCCCGATGTCGCGATGCCTCCACGGATCAAGACCGGCGTGAACTACCAGGTGGCGCGGCTCGCGCGGATCGAGGGGGGCAGCCGCGGTTACGAGGACATGATCCTCCTGAACGAGTACGGGCGGGTTGCCGAGTCGACCGCGGCCTCCGTGCTGATGGTGCGAGACGGCCGCGTGTGCACCCCTCCACCCTCGGAGGGGGCGATGGAGAGCATCACCGCCGATGTGCTCGTCGAGATCGGCGCCTCCCTTGGCATCGAGTTCGTGTGGCGCCCGATCGACCGGACCGAGCTGTACCTGGCCGACGAGCTCGGTCTGACCGGAACCCTCACGGAGATCACGCTCGTTCCGTCGCTCGACGAGAGGCCGTTTCCCGCCGAGACGCCGGTCCTCTCGAAGCTGGCCGAGCGCTACCGCGACGCGGTGACCGGGACCGAGCCGCATCCGGCGGTCGAGCTTGCGATGGTGCCTCCGCCCTGATGCGCGAGAGCACGATCGCCGGTGTTATCGCCTCAGCCGGGTACGCAACTCGTCTCCAGCCTCTACCGTGCTCGAAGGAGATGCTGCCGATCGACGGGCGGCCGGTCATGGACTACGTGATCGATCGCATGCGTCGAGCCGGCTGCACGCAGGTTCGGGTCGTGACTCGGCCGGAGAAGGCAGACGTGATCGCGCACGCGGAAGAGATCGGCGCCACGGTCGTTCTCGCCCACCCAGCGACGCCCGGCGAGTCTTTCGTCGCCGGCATGACGGGGCTCGCGCCGGAGGACATCGTGCTGATCGGGTGGCCCGACACGCTCTGGGAGCCCGAGGACGGCTACGTCCCCCTCGTTCAGGCCGTCGAGGGAGGCCGTGAGATCGCGCTCGGGCTCTTCGAGAGTCCCGACCTCGAACGGTCCGACGTGATCAGCTTCGACGGCTCCGGCCGCATCACAGGGATCCACATCAAGCCCGCTGATCCCCCTTCGACATGGATCTGGGGCTGCGCAGCCGCAAGGGTGCGCGCGCTCGTGGGCCTCGAGCACGAGGAGTGGCCGGGTTCGTTCTTCGATTCGCTCTGCCAGAATGGCGTCGAGCTCTACGCCGTTCCGCTCTCCGACGTTTGGCTGGACATTGGTACAAAGGAGGCTCTCGAGCAAGCGACTGCTGGCCGAGAAACCTGAGATCCCTAGGGGGAAAGGAGATTTCGAGTATGCACGCGATCTACGTCGACTCGCCGGCGCCCGACGACACCCGTCGTGAGCGGCTCTACGACGGCGACCTCTTCATCTATTCGCCTCGACCCGCGACCAGGGCACTCTGCGAGTTCGGGCGGCAGATGGCAGAAGAGGCGTTCGCTCCGCACGATCCGGAGACCGCCCAGGAAGAGATGGAGGTCGAGGACTACGCTGCCCTGCTCGCCGACTTGAAGCCGCGCTTCATCCACGATCCCGAGTCCAAGCGGCTGATCCAGGAGATGCTCACCGACCTCGGATGCGATTCGGGCGAGGTGTACTTCGACGTGCCGCGGATGCGCACCTCGACATCGCACGGCTACCTGACGAGCGGGATCGCCTACGCCTTCCATCCACACCGTGACACCTGGTACTCGGCGCCCCAGTGTCAGTTCAACTGGTGGCTCCCGATCTACCCGATCACCGCGGAAAACGGCCTCGCCTTTCATCCGAGGTACTGGTACACGCCGATCAAGAACAGTTCGCGTACGTACAACTACGCGGTCTGGAATGCCACGAGCCGCAAGGAGGCAGCCAAGCACGTCAAGAGCGACACTCGTGTGCAACCAAAGCCCGAGGAGGACATCGAGCTCGATCCCCAGATCCGTCCGATCTGCGAACCGGGCGGGCTCATCATCTTCTCCGCCGCGCAGATGCACTCGAGCGTGCCCAACACGTCGGGCAAGACACGCTTCAGCATCGATTTCCGCACTGTTCACATCGGCGATGCCGCCGACAGACGAGGCGCTCCGAACATCGACTCGGAATGCACAGGGACCACGATGGGTGACTACCTGCGAGTCAGCGACTTCGAGCACGTCCCGGACGAGCTGATCGAGGCGTACGACACCCCGACGCCGGCGGGGGTGGGCGTCTAGGTTGGAGAGCAGGGGAGGCGGCGTCTCCTCTGCTAATTCCCTGCGATGGACGGAATCCTGCTGGGCAGCGGCGGCTGGATCCCAACGAGTCGGCGCGAGACCTGTTGTGCTCTCATCCGAGAGGGACCACGCGTTCTCCTCATCGACGCAGGTACGGGCATTCAGCGACTCGTCGAGCACCCCGAGCTACTTGCCGGAGTGGAGGGCGTAGACGTCGTGCTCACCCATTTCCATCTCGACCACGTCGTGGGGCTCAGCTACCTGCCCGCCCTGCAGCTGCCCGAACGCCCCACCATCTGGGGGGCCGGGCAGCTGCTCGGCGGTGTGTCGACCCGGTCTCTCCTCGAGCGCTTGCTTGGGGACCCGTTCTTCTCAGCTCCCCTCGCGGAGGCCGCAAGCGTGGTTCGCGAGATCAAGGACGAAGTCGACATCGGCCCGTTCTCGATCAGAACACGTGTCCAGAAGTTGCATGCCGTTCCGACTCTCGCGCTACGGATCGGGGACGTGCTCACCTACTGCACGGACACGGCGCCTGATCCCGGCAACGCCAGCTTCGCAGCAGGGAGTCAGGTGCTCCTCCACGACGCGTGGTATGCGCAGGAGACGAGCAATGACGGAAACCACTCCGCGGGAGGCGATGCCGGCAGGATCGCGCGGGAGGCGGGCGCGAAGCGGCTCGTGCTCATCCACATCAACCCGCTTCAGGAATCGGACGAACCGCTCGCCGAGAGTGCACGCCATGAGTTTGAGGATGCGGAGGTCGGTGTCGATCTTGCTTCGATCCTCTCGACTCGTAGTGAGGTCTAGCTTCCGCGGGAACGAAGGCGGCCCATCTCGCGCATCCGCAATAGTTGGAGGCGTACGCCCGCCAACACGTCTCGAAGGTTGATGGCAGGCGCGACCTCACGTAGCGCGGTGCGATGGTAGCTCCGGAAATCCGGGTCGGTGAGCTTGCGGACGTTCGTGAGGAAGAAGATGCCGTACCACGTGAGTAGAACAGCGAGACGGCGCTCGTACTCCGCCTCCGCGAGGAACGTGCGTCCGAACTTCTCGAGCAACTTGATCTCCCCGGGCAGATAGGCGCCGAGACGAGTGTGCTGAGAAAAGGGCGACCCTTCGGGGCGACGGGAAAAGGTGAGCACCTGATGTACGAAGCCGAAGTCGCTGACCTTGAGGCTTTCGAGGCAGGCCTCGGTGTCCTCGTTCCAGGGATTGTCTTCGCTGTAGAAGGGATTCCGCGCACGGATCAGATCACTGCGGATGAGTACAGACGACGGCGAACCAAAGAGGAATGGGTACGGATTGGCGAGCAGCGTCGAGCGAGCGACCTCTCGGCCTGGGAGGACGGTGATGGAGTGGGGCAGGCCGTCTAGCGTGACCCTCGTCTCCTCGAGGCGGTACGCGCTGACGACGCCGACCGTCGGATTGCTCTCGGCGAGGTCGACCATACGCTCCAGGCACTCGGGAAACAGCCAGTCGTCGGCGTGCAGCACCTTCGTGTACTTGCTCTCCGGCGAGATCTCGCGCACGGCGCGGTTCTGGTTCTCGATCGGACCGACGAAAACGTTCGCCGCCACTACCCGTATCCGCGGATCTCGGGCCTCGTAGCTACGGGCGATCTCGAGCGTGTCGTCGGTGCTGCAGTTCTCGACGATCACGTATTCCCAGTTCGCGTAGGTCTGGTCGACGACGCTCTCGATGCACTCGACGAGATACTCGGCCCCGTTGTAGACGGGCGTGACGACGCTCACGAGAGGCTGGCGGGGGGCCATCAGCTCTCGCCGACCTCTACGAGCAGATCGTGCTCTCGCAAAGCCTCCGCTGCGTCTCGGACGCGCGCATACGGGAGACCGGACCGGTCCGAAATATCGAGCAGGCTGTGTTGCCCGTCGGAGAGGCTGAGGACCCAGAGGAGGGCCGTCTCCGTGCTCGAGCCGCCGGCGACGCTCCGGTACAGGCCTCGCTTGCCGAGCTGCGGCTCGCCTTTTGGATTCAGGTTGACGTAGCTCGCGTTCGTCTCGAGCACGTCGACGATCTCCAAGCAGTGGCGAAAGGAGTCGGCCAGAGCCTCCGGTCTGACGAGCTCGAGGTCGTCCGCAGAGCTGTGGTAGCCGGGGAACCTGTCGGCCGGCGTTCGGCTCAGCGCACCGACGGGCAGGTCGAATCCCGGCGAGCAAAACTGCCGTTCGTCCCCTCCCCAGGGCTCGAACGGAATGATGCTGCCGCCGGCCTCCCGCACCACGTTCGCCGCCGCCAGGTCAATCTCCGCGTCCCCTCGGCGGCTCTGCTTGTACGTGAGCGGCCCCGGATCGCCGGCGCACGAGAGGACGAGCCCGTGTCTGATTCGGCCGAGATCCGCTTCGTTCTTCCACAGCCAGCAGAGCGGTCCGATCGTCCCCGGACCGAGGAGGAAGCGGTACGAGTAGCGGAGCGGCATCGGCCGCAGGTACTTCGCCAGCGTCGCCGTGAGCACGACTCCCGAGAGGTTGTCGTTGCAGAGGGAGGGGTGACAGACGTAGGTCGAGAAGAGCACCTCGTCGGCGACCTCGCCGCCGATAGATGCCTCGGCGTACGTCACCGACCCGTCCGAGAGCGAGCTCTCGATGACCGCCTCGTACTCGCCCTCCGGCAGCTGCTCCAGCTGGCGCCGGCTGAGGCAGAACCCCCAGTTCTCCTCGTAGTAGGAGGTCCGGAAGGGGATCCAATCCGGATTCTCCGGGTGCGTGAAGAGATGCCCCCGCAACTCGCCGAGTGACAGGCGCGTGCGGACGGGAGCGCTGTAGCCGAGCACGTGCAGGTTCGAGCGCTTGAAGTCGACGACGCGGGTCCCGTCGGGCGCCGCGATCCACGCGTCGCGGATGTTCCACTCGGGCGGGAGCGTCCAGTCGAAGACCTGGGTGCCGCTCGGGACCTCGGTGATCTCCAGCGGGACCTCGCGCCCGAGGATTCCGAACGTCTCGCGGACCCCCTCTCCGGTGATGCTGCGGCAGATCGGATAGAGCTCGGCCATGAGCTCGTGCATCTCCACGCCGACCTCGCTCGATGCCGGCAGCCGGTCCCAGTCCACCCCCGCCAACGGAGCGAGCCTAGTCGTAGACCGTGGTCTCGGGGATGGGGACGACGAACTTGCATCCGAAGGCCCGGACGTGACTCATCTGCTCCATGATCTCGTCCTTCAGATTCCAGGGAAGGATGAGGAGGTAGTCCGGCTTCGTTTCGTTCACCGCGCTGGGGTCGACGATCGGGAGATGCGTCCCCGGAAGGAAGAGCCCCTGCTTGTGCGGACTGCGGTCTACGACGTAGTCGAGGAAGTCACGCCGTACACCGCAGTAGTTGAGCAGGGTGTTGCCCTTCGCGGGTGCCCCGTAGCCGACGATTGCCTTCCCCTCGCGCTTTCGGCGGATGAGGAAGTCGAGCAATCCCCGCTTCACCTCCCGCGTGCGTCCGTCGAACGATTCGTAGATCTCAAGCCGCTCGAGCCCTGCTGTCCGCTCCTGTGCGCGCAGCTCGTCGACGGCGGCTTCGACCGGCTTCGAGCCATCGTGGGCGCGCCGTGCGTAGATGCGGAGGGAGCCGCCATGCGTCGGCAGCTCGTCGACATCGAAGAGCGTGAGCCCAGCCTGTGCGAAGACACGACCGACGGCGATCAGGGAAAAGTAGAAGAGATGCTCGTGATAGATGGTGTCGAACTCGCCGCTCTCGATCAGCCGCAGCAGATGCGGGAATTCCATCGTCACCACGCCACCCGGCTCGAGGAGGAGCTCGAGCCCTTCGACGAAGCCGGTGAGGTCAGGCACGTGAGCGAGCACGTTGTTGCCCACGACCAGAGAGCCCTGCTCTCCTTCCGCGCGGAGCCGGCGGGCGTTGTCGAGACCGAAGAACTCGATGCGGGTGGGGATTCCGGCTTGCTCTGCGGCGGTCGCGACATTGGCGGCGGGCTCGATGCCCAAGACCGGGACTCCCTGCGCTCTGAAGTACTGGAGGAGGTAGCCGTCGTTGCTCGCTATCTCGATGACCTTGCTGCTGCCGTCGAGGTCGAAACGGCCGACCATCTGCTCCGCGTACGCGCGCGCGTGGCGCAACCAGCTGTCGGAGTAGGACGAGAAGTACGCGTAATCGTCGAAGATCTCTGCAGGCGTCACCACCGGCGGCAGCTGAACAAGGAGGCAGTCCTCGCAGACGTACACGCGCAGCGGGTAGAAGGGTTCGGGCTCCTCGAGCTCCCTCTCGGTCAGGTACCTGTTCGCGAGGGGAGAGCTGCCGAGGTCGGCGAAGACGTGGTTGAGGGCCGCGCCACATGAGCGACAGCGATGCCCCGTTGCCGGCTCGACGTCAGCGCGTGCCTGCGTAGGCGTCGACATGCGTCGTCCATTCGAGGCGATCGTTGACGAGCCCTCGTTCACGGAGTCCCTGGAGGACGAAGAGCCTGATGAACGGGGAAGCGCGGAAGTCCGTGTCGGCGAACCCGATTCTCTCGAGTCCTTCGCGTAGCCCGTCGATGGCCGTCTGGACATCCACTTGAGGCTGGTGATCGGGAGCGAGTGCAGCGAAGCGTTCGAAGCTCACTCGGTAAGAGCGCTGATCGGGTTCGCCAGACTCGGAGATAGAGACTTCGACCCCGGGAATTGCCCGCGCCACCTCGTCGGCGAGGTCGCGGACTCGGTAATTCCACTCGTTCGATCCTGCATTCACCGCGAGGAAGTCGCCGCCATCGTCGGGATCGCGGACGATCGCCCAGTCGATGGCGCGCGCCATGTCGGCGACATGGATCAGCGGGCGCCACGGCGTCCCATCGCTGAGGATCACGATCGTCCGGCTGGCGATCGCCGCTGCCACGAAGTCGTTGAGCACCACGTCGAGGCGGAGACGGTCGCTCATCCCGCACGCCGTCCCGAAGCGGAGGCTCGTGACGGTGAAGGACTCGTCCGCCAGTTCCTGGAGCGCCTGCTCGGCACGCCACTTCGACTCGGCGTATCGGCTGAGCGGCCGCGCCGGCGAATCCTCGGTCGCGACGGCGTCGCTGCTCACGCCGTAGATGCTGCAGCTGCCGGCGAAGACGAAGGAGCGGACTCCCGCCGCCTTCGCCTCGCGCGCAAGCCGCACGGTTGCCTCATAGTTGATCTCGAGCGTGACCTCGTCATACGCATTCCCGATCGGGTCGTTCGAGATCGCCGCGAGGTGAACGACGGCGTCGGCGTCGTCCAGGAACGACGGAGAGACCGCACGGACGTCGCCGAAATGCTGATAGTCCAACTGTCGCTCCGGGATGGCGGAACAGCCCGTGAGACAGTGGGCGAAGTAGCCGGCATCCAGTCCGATCAAGGACGCGTCGGGGTACGACTCGCGGAGGCGGGCGACGACGCTCGGACCGACGTAGCCCATATTGCCAGTGATGAGGATCCTTGCTGGCCTGACCTGCGGGGTCACCACACCTTCCAGGGTGGGTCACCCGACTCCCAGTCACCCTCGAGGACCATCTTGTCTCGCAGGGTCTCCATACTCTGCCAGTAGCCGTGGTGTTTGTAGGCGGCCATTGCGCCGGTCTCGGCCAACCGCTCCAGGGGCTCGCGCTCCCACACGGTCGAGTCGTCGGCGATGTAGTCCAGCACCTGTGGCTCGACGACAAAGAAGCCGCCGTTGATCCACCCCCCGTCGCCTTGGGGCTTTTCGGCGAATGTCGTTATCTTCGTCTCCTCCGTGCCGAGAACGAGGGCACCAAACCGGCCCGGCGGCTGGATCGCGGTCAACGTGGCGAGGACGCCCTGCTCGCGGTGGAACGCAATGAGTTCGGTGATATCGATGTCGCCGACGCAATCACCGTACGTGAGACAGAACGTCTCGTCGGCGAGGTACTTCGCGACGCGCTTTAGACGCCCGCCGGTCATCGTCGCGTCACCCGTGTCGACGAGCGTCACGGTCCAGGGCTCGATCCCGTTGTCGCGCAGGCTCGTCATCGTCTGGGCCTTCAGGTCGAATCGCACATCTGACATGTGCAGGAAGTACGTGGCGAAGAAGTCTTTGATGACTTCGCCCTTGTAGCCGCAGCAAATCACGAAGTCGTTGATCCCGTGGGCGGAGTAGATCTTCATGATGTGCCAGAGGATCGGCCTGCCGCCGATCTCGACCATCGGCTTCGGGCGCACGCCGCTCTCCTCGGCGAGTCGTGTTCCGTAGCCTCCGGCAAGGATTACCGCCTTCACGTCAGTCTCCCCCCAACGGACGTGCCTCGGAGCGCGATTGTAGACGAGTCGCTTCAGCTGCGAGTCCGGAGTCAGCGGTGCCTGATTCCCCAGTCGTACGGAATGTGGTTGTCGAACGGGTCGAGACGCGTGGTCAGGGACGGGTCGTGCGGATGGGTGCAGCAGTTGGCGATGATGGAGAAGGGGGCGCCCATTCCCTTCGCCCCGTTCCACACGCCGGGCGGGATGATGACGAGGCTGTGGTTGTCAGGCCCGAGGAAGATCTCTTGAAGCGCTCCCCGCGTGGCCGAGCCTGCTCGGTCGTCGTAGAGCACGATCTTGACGCGGCCGAAGATACAGGCGTAGTTGAGGGTCATTTCCCGATGTCGGTGCCAACCCTTGACAACCTCCGGGTAGATGGTCGTGAAGTAGATCTCGCCGAACTCCAGGAAGTGCTCGTCGGTCCGCTTGAGCATGTGCATGATCGTTCCCCGTTCGTCCGGGATCCGCGCAAGCGGGACGACGGACACTCCCTCTATGGTCTCGTCTCCGGTGGCCACCATCTCTCCCGAGCGAACTCTTTGCACGGTCCCGGACATTCAACCACCCTCGATCTCGCTTTCTCAACCGACGCTCGCGAGGCGTCGAGCTGACGCCCTTAGCCGTCCCTGAAGCCGCTCTGACCGAGGAGATTGCCGTAATGGCTCCTCGACTGCGGCCCAAAAGCGGGCCAGACTACAGGCATACGTCCCCGACCTGAGCCGGAGCGACCCGCATGACCCAGCGCCGGCGGAGGGCAACTCTCGCAGCGCTTGGCCAGGTGCTGAGGATCTTCTCTCCGCCCGATACAGCTGGACGTTGTAGATGCTCGCTGTCCTGACCTTGGCCCAGACGAGTCGCGGCGGCGCGTGACCGACGGCGCCGGCCTTCGGCCGAAGGAGAAGGACGCTGGGCTGAATGATCAGGGCACCCCGCGCGAGGTGTCCCGGTGACGCCGTAACTGACGATCGAGTACTGGTGGTAGGTCCCGTTGTCGAAGCGCTTGTTTGTGTACTGGGTTGCGGCCCCCGTTTAGAAGAGCTTCCGCCTTCCCGACTTTGCCGCCCGCT
>Ga0307312_10002026_pt1 | contig 10608 bp, 9 predicted proteins | sample ER_DNA_202_FD_194489 | JGI IMG/M metagenome (GOLD analysis project Ga0307312, IMG submission 194489) | Bulk soil microbial communities from the East River watershed near Crested Butte, Colorado, United States - ER_DNA_202 | ecosystem: Environmental > Terrestrial > Soil > Floodplain | place: USA...
CGACGCCGCCAAGGCGGCGGGTGACACGCTCGGCGGAATCGCGGAAGTGATCTGCAATGGTGTTCCCGTCGGCCTCGGCTCGCACGTATCGTGGGACAGGAAGCTCGATGGCAGGCTCGCCGCAGCTCTCATGTCCATTCCCGCCGTGAAGGCGGTCGAGATCGGCCTCGGCGTGGACTGCGCGCGCCGAAAGGGATCCGAGGTTCACGACGAAATCGATGCGGACGAGAGCAACGTGAAAGCGGGACGGGTGCGGAGGCGCAGCAACCGCGCCGGCGGCATGGAAGGCGGAATCAGCAACGGCGAGCAGATCGTGCTTCGCGCGGCGATGAAACCGATCAGCACGCTGATGCGGCCACTGGGAACGATCGAGATGAAAACGCGCGAGCCCGCGCAGGCGGTTGCGGAAAGAAGTGATGTCACGGCGGTTCCGGCGATGGGGGTAATCGCCGAAGCCATGACAGCGTTCGTGGTCGCCCAGGCGTTGCTCGAGAAGTTCGGCGGAGATTCACTGGGAGAGACGCGGCGCAGTTATGAGAATTACGTCTCTGGCTTAAGTGGCAGAAAGGGACGCTAGGACATCGCGACCGCATCTGATTCTCGTCGGGCTTCCGGGCGTGGGGAAGTCGACGATCGGCAGGGCGGCGGCGCGGCAGCTGGGTAGACCGTTTCTGGATTTCGACCAGGAGATCGAGCGACGGTCGGGCATGAGCATCAGGGAGATATTCCGACTGAAGGGCGAAGACCATTTTCGGGCGCAGGAATTCGAGCTGACGAAAGAGCTCAGCGCGACTGGCGGCATGGTGTTGTCTCCCGGTGGCGGTTGGATCACTCAGGAGGGGTCTGTCGAACTTTTGCGCTCGGCGGGGCGTATCATATACCTTAGAGCGTCACCCGACGCAGTTGCCAAAAGGCTGCGCAGGGTGGAGACCAGGCCCCTGCTGGCAGGGCGGGACCCGGTGGTAGCGCTCCGGGAGCTTTACGCGAAGAGACGGGCTCTGTATGAGACCGCTGATATGGTTCTCGACACGGAAAGGCTTGCACGGCAACAACTTATAGCGAAACTGGTCGAGCTCGCCTCGACCCTTTGATAATCAACAGAACACGCTAAACATGGACGAACGAATTCCTGGACAGCCCACCTTTCGGGTGATGGGACCGCACGAGCGGGGGCGATTTGCCCCCGATGCGTGGGGCCATTTGCTCTCGCTCAACGGGTCGGGCGCGATCAACGGCCCCGAGCTCGAGCACATCATCGAGCGCGCACTCATGCAGTTCGAAGGGCGAATCGCCCTCGACGATCTGCGCGGCCTTCTCGAGGGAACTGGCCTGGAAGATTCATCCGGAAGCGGCGACAACTCGACGGTGCACTAGAGATGGCGAAAGCCAAGACTGCTAAAAAAACAACCGCACGAAAGCGCACGGCGAAGATCGTCGGCGCCACCAGCGCCACGACCAAGCCGACACGCGCGAGAAAGGGCGCAGCCCGAATCATCGAGGACGAGGGTCCATCGGAGCCCGGCTCGACATCGCTCGTGATAGTCGAATCGCCGGCCAAGGCGAAGACCATCGGGAAGTACCTCGGCCGCGCCTACCGCGTGCGCGCGACGGTCGGCCACGTCCGCGATCTCCCCGAGAAGAAAATGGGAATCGACATCGAGAACGGCTTCGAGCCCGAATACGTGACGATCCCGGGGAAGGAAAAGACGGTCGCTGACCTCAAGAGCGCCGCGCGCGATTCGCGAGAGATATTTCTCGCCACCGACCCTGACCGCGAGGGCGAGGCAATCGCGTGGCACGTTGCGCAGCAGATCAAATCGAAGAACGGCGCGCCCGTACGGCGCGTGCTCTTTCACGAGATCACCCGCGAAGCCGTGCAGCTCGCCATCGCGAACGCCGGCCAGATCGACGAGCGCAAGGTGGAGGCGCAGCAGGCGCGTCGCGTGCTCGACCGCCTCGTCGGCTACAAGGCAAGTCCCGTCCTGTGGAAGACGGTAAAGAAGGGAATCTCGGCGGGTAGGGTGCAGACCGTTGCGCTGCGCCTGCTGGTCGAGCGGGAGCGCGAGATCCGCGCGTTCAAGCCCGTCGAGTACTGGACCGTCGAGGCGCTACTCGAGAAAGACAAGCAGCAGTTCACGGCGAGGCTCCATCTGCTCGATGGCAAGAAGCCGGTCATCAGCAACGAGAAGCAGGCAAACGAGATTCTCTCCGCTCTCAAGTCGCGTAAGACTTTCGAGGTCACCGAAGTCAAGCGCCGCGAGCGCCGGAAGAATCCTGGCGCGCCGTTCACGACGAGCACGCTCCAGCAGGACGCGGCGAAGAAGCTGAGCTTCGGCTCGAAGCGGACAATGCGACTCGCGCAGGATCTTTACGAAGGAATCGAGATCGGCGATGAGGGCGCAGTAGGTCTCATCACCTACATGCGCACCGACTCGACACGAGTCGCGCCTTCGGCCGCGGACCAGGCGCGGGACTATATCAAGATGATGTTCGGGCAGGCATATCTCCCGGACGCGCCACGGCTCTACATGGACGGAAAGGCCAAGAACGCGCAAGACGCGCACGAGTCGATCCGCCCGACCGATCCGACCCGCCGTCCGGAGCACATCAGAAAATATCTCAAGGAAGACCAGTACCGCCTGTACGAGCTTGTCTGGCAGCGCTTCATGGCGTCGCAGATGTCTCCGGCGGTGTTCGACACGACGACAGTCGACTTCGATCTCGGCCGCTTCCTGTTCAGAGCGACCGGCAGCGTCGTCAAATTCGACGGCTACCAGCGCCTGTACAAGGAATCGCGCGAGGCCGAGGAAGGCAAAGCGCTCGAGGAGGAACAGGGACTCCCCGTTGTCGAGAAGGGCGAGAACATTCCGGTGAGAGCGATCACACCGTCACAACATTTCACCGAGCCGCCTCCGCGTTTTTCGGAAGCAAGCCTGGTGAAAGAGTTGGAGCGGCTGGGCATTGGCCGACCGTCGACGTACGCGTCGATCGTTTCGACTCTCGTCGACCGCCGCTACGCTCAGCTCGAGCAGCGCAGGTTTTTCCCGACCCAGCTCGGCGAGCAGGTCGAGCGGGTGATGGTGAAGAGCTTCCCCGACGTCTTCAACGTCAGATTCACCTCCGAGATGGAGACCGACCTCGACAAGGTCGAAGAGGGCGAAGTGAACTGGCGCAAGATGCTCGGCGATTTCTACGGACCGTTCGCGATATCCGTAAAGGGAGCGGACATCGAGGCGTTGATCGGCGAAGCGCACGATTTATCGGCGCTCGCCACTGAGAGGTGTCCTACCTGCGGCGGGAAGCTGGTGCCGCGCGGCGGATTTTTCGGACCGTTCCTCGCGTGCGAGAACCATCCCAAGGAGTGCAAGTACACGAGACCACTGCGCGGCGATCGCAAGCCGGCGCAGCCCACCAACGAGATCTGTCACGAGTGTGGTGAGATGATGGTTATCCGACATGGCCGCTCCGGAGAGTTTCTGGGCTGCAGCAAGTTCCCGAAGTGTCGGGGTACCAGGTCGATGCCCACCGGCGTCAAGTGTCCGAAGGATGGAGGCGACATCGCCGTGCGCCGCTCGAAGAAACGTGGCAAGGCATTTTACGGGTGCTCCAATTATCCGAAGTGTGATTTCGTGGTGTGGGACAAGCCGGTGGCGGAAGTCTGTCCCGAATGCGGTTACGTCGGCGCGGAGTCGAAGTTCACGAAGACCCGGGGCGAGTACCGGCGCTGCATCAAGTGCGCGAACGAGTGGGACGTGACGCCGTCGCCTGAACCTGAAGCCGTGGCGGTGTGACGCATAGCGTCACAGTGGTTGGCGGCGGCCTAGCGGGCTCGGAGGCCGCATGGCAGCTCGCCAGTCGGGGGCACGAAGTAACTCTGCACGAGATGCGGCCGGTGTCGACGACGCCTGCCCACAAGACCGCCAAGCTGGCCGAGCTCGTTTGCTCCAACACGTTCAAGAGCACGGAGGTGACGAACGCCCACGGCCTGCTCAAGGCCGAGATGCGGCTCCTCGGCTCGGTCATCCTCGAGGCGGCCGACATTGCGCGCGTGGCTGCCGGCAGCGCGCTGGCGGTAGATCGGGACGTTTTCTCCGCCACAGTCACGGAACGCATCGCCGCGGAGCCGCGCATCAGCGTGGTGCGGGGAGAAGTGGTGAGCATCGCCGGACCTGCAGTGATTGCGACAGGTCCTCTGACCTCGGACAAGCTGGCCGAAGCGATTCGGGCGCGACTGGGCGTTGGGGCGCTGGCCTTCTACGACGCTATCGCACCAATCATCGCGCGCGATTCGATCGACGACGCATTGGTCTTTCGTGGATCACGCTACGGAAAAGAGACGATGGAGGGCGCGGATGACGACGGCGCCTACCTCAACTGCCCGATGTCGCGCGAACAGTACGACGCTTTTCTCGATGCGCTGATCTCTGCCGATCAGTTTCACGGCCACGAGTTTGACGAAGTGCCCTACTTCGAGGGATGCATGCCGGTGGAAGTGATGGCGAAGCGGGGACGCGACACGCTGCGATTCGGGCCACTCAAGCCCGTTGGACTTCGCGATCCGCGCACGGGTCGTGACGCGCACGCCATCGTCCAGCTGCGTCAGGAAGATCATGGCGGCCGCATGTGGAACATGGTGGGATTCCAGACGCGACTCCGAATCCCCGAGCAGCAGCGGGTCCTGCGCATGATTCCGGGTCTCGAGCAAGCGGAGTTCCTGCGCTATGGGTCGATCCACCGGAACTCGTATCTCAACTCGCCGGCGGCGCTGAGCGCGCACCTCGCGGCGCCGGATGAACCGATGCTTCTGTTCGCCGGGCAGATCACCGGCGTGGAGGGTTACACGGAGAGCTCCGCCACCGGGTTGCTCGCGGGAATCAATCTCGCGCGGATTCTGTCCGGTGAGGAGCCCGTGATACCTCCTCCGACCACGATGATCGGCGCGCTCTACCGCTACATGAACGAAGCAGATCCGAAGCATTTCCAGCCGATGAACGCGAACTTCGGGCTGGTCGACGATCTCGCGGAGCGTGTTCGAGACAAGAAGCGGAAACGGGAGCTACTCGCGGAACGGGCTCTAGGCGACATGCAGGCATGGATAGACGAGAAGAGCGTCCTCGGCACGGCGGTCAGATAACCGGAACAACTGCGGTAGACGATTTCCTCACCCACCTCGAGAAGGAGCGGGACGTCTCACCGAATACGCTGATTGCGTACCGCCGCGACCTCGACGACTTCGTCTCATTTCTCGGGAACTACTACGGCGTTCGCGAATGGACCTGGCAGGGTCTCGACCGTCTCGCGATCCGCGGTTTTCTCGCGCACATGACGCGGCGGAAGCTCAATAAGCGCTCTATCGGCCGCACACTCTCGGCGGTACGCAGCTTTTACAAATACCTGCACCTGAACGAGCAGGTGGAGGCAAACCCCGCGCGAGGCGTCGCGACGCCGAAGCAGGACAAGTACCTGCCAAGCTATCTCGACCGCGCGCAGATCGAGCTGCTGTTCCAGTCGGCCGAGCTGAAGGCGCAGGAGGGAAAGTTTGGCGACGTGCGGAATTGCGCGATCCTCGAGCTGTTCTACTCGACGGGGATGCGCTTGTCGGAGCTGCGCGGAATCAACCGGATGGACATCGATCTTCTCTCGCAGCAGGTCAAGGTTCGTGGCAAGGGAAGGAAGGAGCGCATCGTTCCGCTCGGGGACCACGCGCAGCTGGCGCTCCGGAACTACGAGTCCAAGCGCGACGAGCTGCTGCGGGCGATCGGAGCGGCCGGCGATCGCACGGCGTTTTTTCTGAGCAACCGCGGCAAGAGGATTTCGGTGCGCGCGATTCAGAACGCCGTGAAAGGATTTCTGGACAAGATCGACGAGAGCTCGGGGCTCTCGACACATTCACTGCGCCACACCTTCGCTACGCATCTACTCGACGCCGGGGCCGATCTTCGCGCCGTGCAAGAGCTGCTCGGCCACGCTTCCATCTCCACGACGCAGATTTACACACACACAAGCGTCGAGCGCCTGAAGCAGGTGTACGAGAAGGCTCACCCGCGCGCCTGACGCGGTGTAGCTTCTCGCTGGGGAGGCTCGGAGGACTGAATGGCGAAGAAGCGACACCACTGGATAGTCCGGGTCACACACTGGGTGAACTTCGTGGCGATCGTCATCATGGTTGGCTCCGGACTCGAGATCTTCAACGCCTATCCGGCGTTCGCGAGAAAGGGCGAGCTGTTCTGCTGCTATCCGTTCGAGCACAAGCCGGTTCCCGACTGGCTCACATTCGGCGGCTGGCTAGCCGGCGCGCGCAACTGGCACTTCGCGATGATGTGGGTTCTGGTGGTAAACGGGCTCATCTACCTCGGGTTCGTGTATCTCCATGGGGAATGGAGGGATCTCGTTCCGCGCAAAGGTGACATCCGCGACAGCTGGCAGATGGTGAAGTTCTACGCGTTCAAGCGGAAGGATCATCCGCACCAGGGCAAGCACAACGCACTGCAGAAGACGGCGTACTTCCTGTTGCCGTTTGCGGGCGCTCTCGCTGTTCTCACGGGAATCGCGATTTGGAAGCCGGTGCAGCTCTCGTGGCTCACCGCCATCTTCGGCGGATACGTGTGGGCTCGCTACTGGCATTTCATTGCGATGGTGGTGATCGTCGTGCTGAGCGTCGTCCATGTTTTCATGGTGTTCGCGGTCGATCCGTATTCGCTGCCCTCGATGTTCACGGGCAACTACGATGAGAACCTGTCGCCGGAAGCGCGAAATGCGCGGCCGTTCTACCATCTTTTTCCAAGACGCGCGCGGGTGACGCCGGCGCCGCCTCCTGAGGCAACTTGAGCAAGCCTGGCAACTTCCTGACTATCGGGGGAGTTGACCGCCGCGAGTTTCTCGCGCTCGGCGGCGGGTTGGTCTCGGCCGCGTTTCTCGCCGCGTGTGATTCGCGCGGGCCGAAATCAGCTGAGAAACTCCTCAGGTACGCGGAGCGGAAGAATCTCGGTGTCGAGCGCGCGTTGTACCGACACACCGCGATCGATGTCGTCCAACATGGCGCGCACGACGCCGGCAACAAGCTTCCCAGCTACTACGTCTCGCCAACGGTGCCCGTCTGGGACGAGAGCGCGAGAGGGAAGTGGGCGCTCGAAGTCAGCGGCCTCATAGGCAACCCGGTGCGATTGACGCTCGAAGACCTTCAGCGACTGCCCCGTGTCTCGAACCGCGTGAACCACTACTGCGTGGAAGGTTGGACCGCGGTTGAGACGTGGACCGGTGTGCCGTTCAGCGAGCTTGCCAAATTCGTGCGCGTTGCGCCGGAAGCGCATTACGTTGACTTCCAATCGTTCGACGACGATTACCACGAGAGCTGGGATCTCGAGAGCGCGATGCACCCGCAGACGGTCGTTGCCTACGGACTCGACGGAAAGATGCTCGAGCCGGCGCACGGAGCGCCGGCGCGAGTGTACTCGCCCGTGAAGCTCGGCTACAAGAACACGAAATACTTAACGAAGATCGTGTTCATGCCGAAGATGAACGGCGGGTACTGGAGCGATCAGGGCTACGAGTGGTACGGGGGCGTTTAGGACCCCTGAGTATTACGAAGACACATTCCTGATCGCGCTGACGACAGCGGCGCGTAACGCGCTCGCATCTTCCGCTGCGAGTCGGCCGGATCTCACCAACGCATTGAGCTCACGCAGCAAAGCCTCGAGCTGATTCACGGCGGGTATGATCTTCCCACCATCGAGCTGTTTCGCGGCGGCGTCCAGCTTGGCCTCGAGAGAATTGCCGACACCAGCCTCGACCTTGCCATCGGTGAGGAGCTGCCGGACCTGAAGAAAGCCGTCCTTGAGCCCGCTCTCGACGACGACCTCGATCTCATCGTCGAGCAGCGCGAGGAGATCGTAGCCACTCAACGCTTCAATCTGGTTGACCGTCGCCTGGTACTTCTCCCATTCGTCGTTCAGGATTCCGGCGACGTTCGGCATGATCACTGCCTTGATCTCCAGATCGGAGATATCGTGGACGTCCTCGATGCCTTCGTTGCGCGGCATGATCACCGCGACCTTCCAGGTGTATTCGGGGATCGTGATCTTGCCCTCATCCTTGAGCGTGCCGCGGCTGCCTGCTACGCCGGCGATGACGTATACCTCCTTGTTCTGCAAGTCAACGAGGTTGCCGAGGTACGTCTCGAACTTCGCCCACGGACCCTGATTGTTGTCGGAAGCCTGCGGGACGATGTTCGTGAAGTAGTAGGTGACAGCGTTGTCGAGACTCCCGGCATCGCGATCGGCCGAACGCGCGAGATGACCGCGGTCGATTCCGTAACCGTGAAACGCGCCGGCACCGGTGTAATCTGCCGTGGTGTAGGGCGTGAAGCCGGAAGGAAGTGCCGGGTCGAAGGTAAAGCAGTCGCACCGGATCTCACTGCCGTGATGGGAAGCTTCGATCTCGTAGGCGACCCAGTTCGGCGTACCTCTGTTCTTGTTGTACGACGAGATCAGCTGGTCGCGTCTCACGATGAAGTCGTCGCTCGGGTCCGCGTCGGTCGGCTCTCCGAACTCGGCGTTCCCGTCGTAAACCGCTGTCGTGCTCGCAGTCGCGATTCGAGTCGGCAGCGAGTACAGGCCGGTCGTCCCATCCGCCGCGGTCGCCCGCAGAATTGCGGTGCCCGGCGCCAGCGCGCGCATCACACCATCCTGGTCGATGCTGGCGATGGCGGGAGTTTCCGAGGTCCAGGTGAAAGTCGTCTCGACTACAGTGTTGCTGGGATTGCGCTCAGTTCCGAAGAGTTGATCTTCGAACCCTACCGGCAACGGCGGGTCGTCGAACACAGTGCGGCCGGTGAAGCTCACCACTCCCCTCAGGGGCGTTGGCGTGGCGTCGTTGCAGAGACCAAAGGTCGCGGGTGCGGCCGGCAGCCAGTCCGACCCGTCCACATTTCGCTGCAGCGAATACCCGATCGGTGAGGTAGAAGCCTCCGACTCGCCAATGTCCGTCGATGGCTTGCCGGCCGCTGGACCGCTCGTGCCGGTGACCGCTCCCTCGTACGAGAGAAATTCGACGACTTCTCCAGTAGCGTTCACCAGAGCAAGGCCGTCTGCGGGACCATTCTGAATGCCGTCCTGAGGGTAGCTCACCACCACTACGCCGCGACCATCACAGGTTGCTGGGATCACTCCCGAGAGAAGAGTCGTGTTGTATGGAGTGCCTCCGTTATAGAGCACCATGCTCCAACCGGAGAGGTCGGTTCCGGCCGGACCGCCGATCTCGATCTTTTCATTGCCGTCCGCGCCAATGTTGTCGTAGTGGATCTCGACTACTCGAGTTTCCGGTATCACCGGTGGCGGTGGTGGCGGTGGTGGCTTCACGTTATCGTTGCAGGCGCCGGGGGTGCTCGTCGGGGTAGGGTTCCAGGCATTCTCCGCACTCCGCCAGAGCGACCCGCCCAGGGGCTCCGTGCCAGTCTCACTGGCCCCGATGTCAACCGAGGTGAGACCCGCTGCCGGACTGGTGGGGAGTGTGCCCGTGGCGACGAATGTCCCCTCGTAGGACAGGAACTCGACGACGTGGTTGACGGCGTCGACCAGGGCCATGCCATCGGGTGAACCGTTTTGAACACCGTTGACCGGATAGTTCACGACAACGACACCGCGGCCGTCGCAGCTGTTCGAGATGACGCCACTCAAGGCGTCGGTACGGTATGCTGCGCCTCCCGAGCCGTTATAGAGGACGAGCTTCCAACCGGTGAGATCGGTGCCGGCTGGACCCGACACCTCGATGAACTCGCCGGCGTCCGTACCAGCATTGTCGTAGTGGATCTCGCTGATGCGCACGTCGGGCAGACCCGGAACGTGAGTAAAGCTGGCGGAAAGGGGAGTCCTGGGACCGACCAACTCCCTCTCAGAACAGGCGGGAGCCACGAGTGTGAGCGCGACGAGCGCTGCACTCCAAGTCTGGATGCGCATTAGTGATGTTTTGGAGGTGAAAAACACCGCCTCAGAAGGCGGCCGCCGCGTCAGGCTGGCGGCGGGGTCAGAAACCTACAAGGGCGATCGCCGCGGCGAAAGGAAAAAAACCTGAGGCTACCGAATTCGCGTCGGCTTCGACGGAGTTTGATTCAGCCGCGAATTCTGTTCTCCGACCCCTCGACGCGCCGCTCCCCGGAATATGAGCACCTCTCTTAGGTACTTCCGGTTCATTATCGCCCCGATGATGAGCAACGAACTTCCCGCCAGGACGCTGATGGTTCCCCAGCGCCAAGTGTCGCGGCCCATGAGCGCCGCGGCCATGCAGAGGGTTCCGAGTGCTACAAGGGTCTGACCCGCCTTGTGAGGGAGGGCCCGCGTGCGGCGACGGCGCTCACGTAAAGGGGCGACGCCACCCCTCTGCCAGGCGTCGAGGGCGATCGTGAGCCCTATCAGCGCCACCAGCACCCCCAGGAGTATGGGGAATTGTTCCAGTTTCATGCGTTTCTTGAATGCAAGAAGGGGGCGCGACCGGAAGCGTTATGGCTCGCCGACCACCCCGCGCCTGTTAATTTGAAGCGATGAAACGCCAGCTCGAGCGCGTCAGATCGACCACAATCCTCTCCGTACGGCGCGACGGACAGGTGGCGCTGGG
>Ga0307312_10002027_pt1 | contig 10604 bp, 13 predicted proteins | sample ER_DNA_202_FD_194489 | JGI IMG/M metagenome (GOLD analysis project Ga0307312, IMG submission 194489) | Bulk soil microbial communities from the East River watershed near Crested Butte, Colorado, United States - ER_DNA_202 | ecosystem: Environmental > Terrestrial > Soil > Floodplain | place...
CGAATGGGATTTCCACGCTTGCGATGGATCCGTCGTAAGTGGTCCGCCAGGCTTGAGTGGCCGGGGCCAAGACCCGTACTCCTGGCTCCTCCGGAACGGCGATATTGGTCCACCAATACAGCGGTTTGGGCTCCGGGTCAGGGTTGCGGATGCGAACGAAAGCAAGCAGCAAGGCTCGGTCAGCCGGCATCAGGAGGTCGACCGAGAACACCAGATCTCTGGTGCGTTCCCACTCCCAGATCCGCAGTGCAGCGCCACGGCTGGACGACACGCTGCCCGTGAAGACCGGTCGGCACGTCGTTGCTGAGTGTCCAGTCGAGCCGAGGTTCCACTCGATGCCGCCGGCGAACCAGGCGTCGGTGAGCGCAAAGTTAGCGAACTGCAGGCTCCGGTTGGTGAACAGCAGATCCTGGTCGACCGCCAGGTCGCGGAGCGACCAGAGCCGGCCTCCGAGGCCCGGGAGCACCAGCGCCTCCAGCCGATCATTCGTTATCCGGAGCGCAGGGATATCCCGTGACCTCAAGTCGCGGGAATAATCGTTCTGCAACGCGTACGGCAGCGGATTGGCCAGCTGGCCGTACTCGATGCGCTCGCGCATGTCGGGTGGCAGGTTCGCTGACGCTGACGGGTCGGGGAGCCGCTGCAGCCCGGTGAACGGCGGCAGCGGCGATTCTGAGCCAAGGCTGGCCGCAAGCAGCCGCAGTGTGGTCGGACTGACCACTCCGGGTGGCATGCCTTCGACCCTAGCCATCTATGCGCTCGCCGGAGATGGCTGTGGCCCGCCGATAACGGCGGGCCACGGGTGGGGCCTTCGATCGCGGACTGGGAGGCATCGGCTGCTACTCCGTGTCGTTGATCAGTTGTTGGCGTTCATTTGGTTGGTGTTGGTGTTGCCGCCCATTTGGTTGTTGCCGTTTGCCAGCATCGAGTTGAGGGCGTTTTCGGTGGCGGTGTTGAGCTGGCCGGTTTGGGGCAGGTGGGCGTCGCGCTGGAGGTACATGATCGCTTGCACGGTGCCGTGGTTCATGTAGCCGGTGACGGGGCCGTTGTAGTAGTTGAGCTGGCCCAGCTGCTCCTGAAGGAGCTTGATGGTCGCCGAGGGGCGGACTGGCGGAGCCGGAGGATTCGGCCTGAAGGGGCTGTTGTTGCCGCCAGCCGAGGAATTGCTGGGCTCCCAGGTGTTGGCCTGCTGGCGTGTGCCGGTGCGCCGAAGGCGAATAGGAGTGCGGCGACGATGCCGGCGAGGGCAGCCCTGAACATGAGGTCCACCGATTGGAGGACACCATGATCAAGGGCGGGTCGACGTGCGAACGTGGGGCCCGTGACGGAGCGCAGGCGTTTCTCGGGTTGGGCGGTGCTAGTGACTGGCGCAGGCCATGGCATCGGTCGGGCCTGCGCCGCCCGGCTGGCGGAGGAAGGCGCACGGGTAGCAGTCACAGATCTAGACCTCAGCGCGGCCCAGGAGGTCGTCGCCGGCCTACCCGACGGTGCCGGTCCACATGTCGCCCTGGTCATCGACGTTACTGACCGGTTGTCGGTCGATAAGGCGGTTGCGCAGGCGGCTGACGTCTTCGGAGGGCTCGACGGAGTGGTGAACGTCGCCGGGGGAGACCTCCCGCACGGTGCGTTCGAGGAGATCAGCGACGAGATCTGGCTCCAGCTGCTGGATCTGAATCTCGTCGGGGTCGCGCGGGTCTGTCGTGCGTCGATCCCATTCTTGAGGAGCAGCGAGCGGTCACCGGCAATCGTGACAGTCAGTTCGATCAACGCCCACGTCGCCCTGGGCAGCGAGCCTTATTCGTCTGCAAAGGCTGGGCTTACGGCGTTGACAAGAAATCTCGCGCTGTATCTGGCGACGGACGGCGTCCGGGTGAACGCGGTCGCGCCGGGGACTATCAGAACCCGGGTCTGGGAGGGCCAGGTGGGAGGAGCCGAAAGGATGAAGCCGCTTTATCCGCTCGGCCGGGTTGGCGAGCCCGAGGATGTGGCCGGTGCGGTCGCATTCCTGGCCTCCACCGACGCCGCCTGGATTACCGGTCACACACTGCCAGTTGAGGGCGGCCTGCTCCTCGCTGCCCGAACCCTGATCGAGGATTGGTAGCTCGACCTCACGAGCTGCACAATGCGTCAAATCCGTGCAGTTCTACCCAAAGCGATTAGTCGCCATTTGTCCAGCCTGCGTACAACGCCGCAGGAAGTCGACGATGAGGTCGATCTGATCATCGGAGTAGCTATCCAGGATTTCGTCGAGGGCGCTATTCATGCCGCCATAGAGGCGGACGATGTCACGCTGCTTATCGGGTACACCGCGGACGAGCACCGCGCGCCGGTCATTCGCCACCCGATCGCGTACGATCCACCCACCGCTCTCGAGCCGGGCAAGAATGCCTGTCATCGTGGCCAGGTGTACGCCGACCCGGCGGGCGAGAGCAGTCGGGCTGATCGGTCCATGCCGAACGATCATGTCGAGGCAGTCAAGATCGATGTCCTTGATCTCGATCTTGGAACCGACCCGATGGTTGAGCACCGCTAGTTCGATCCGTAGCTCGCGCAGACTCTGCTTGGCCGCAGCGATGCGCCGCCTGCGGGCTCGTTTCACTTCGCGAGCCGCAGACTCATTCTCACGCTGAGCCTTCGTTGGCATTTTGGTTGTCGCCCTCGTCAAGTACTATGAGTATCATATTATACGAAGCTCGTAGCAGTGGTCCATGATTCGCTGCTGCGCAGGAGGAGCATAGCCATGAAGATCGTCATTTTCGGAGCCAACGGAGCCACGGGCCGGCTGCTGACCGGGCAGGCCCTGGCGGGCGGGCACGACGTAGCGGCAGTGACCCGTCGACCGGCCGACTTTCCGATCACCCACGAGCGACTGACCGTGATTGCGGCAGACGTGCTGGATGCGCGTGCAGTCGAGGCGGCGGTCGAGGGGGTCGATGTCGTGTTGTCGACGCTCGGGACGCCCTTCACGCGTCAAGGGGTCAACATCTACAGCGTCGGTGTCCGCAACATCACCCAAGCCATGTCGCAGCACGGAGTAAAGCGGCTGGTCGTGGTGAGCTCGAGCGCCACCGAGCCGCATCATCACGCTGCTGGCGGCTTCCTGATGAACCACGTGATCCAGCCGCTCGTCACCGCGACCATCGGTAAGACCACGTACGCAGACATGCGACGCATGGAGGAACTCGTGCGTGACAGCGATCTGGAATGGACGATCGTACGTCCATCCGGCCTGTTCGACGCACCCGGCGTGACGAGCTACGAGCTGCACGAAGATCAGGCACCGGGAATCTTCACCAGCCGCGCTGACCTCGCTGCGTGCCTGCTCGAACAAGCGGCCGACGGCCGGTTCGTGCGCAAAGCGGTCGCGGTCACGACGTCTGAGGGAGTGCCAACGCTGTTTCACATGCTGCGGCAGGAAGCCTTCAAGGGCAGCCGTCAGACCGGCAAGAGTGACTCCAGGAGGTCGGCCAACTCAACCGGCATGGTCAGCATCGGGAAGTGGCCGGTGGCCAGCACGTAGATCGGAATTCCTGCTACGCGTACGGCGGCGACGACCGGGACCATCGGGTCGTCGTCGCCATGCGTCCCACACGTGATGTACACCGTCGGCACCTGTAAGGCGCGCGGGTTCCGGGGGCCGGCGGGCTCTTCATAGGTTCCGATCGGATGCGGACCGCGACGAGCCAGGAGCTCTGGTACGCGCGATATGTCCACCCCGGTACCGATGGCGCCGAGTGGCCCGAGCCGCTCCAAGGGAATTGGCGGCATCTGCCACCCGCCACCGCTGGACTCTGCAGCCGCTTGCAAGCTGGCCCGCATCGACGCGGGCATCAGGTCGAACATTGACCGGCCCGGCACCGGGACAAACGCGTCGAGATATACCAGCATTGCCACCCGCTCGGGAATGCGATCAACAACGCCTGCGGCGACGAGGCCGCCATAGCTGAATCCGACGAGCAGAAGGCCGGCGGCTGCGTGATCAGGAAGGCACCCGATGACGTCGTCGATATGCGTGCTCAGCGACGTCTCCGGTCCACCCTCCGCCAACCGATCGCCTACTCCACTGAGCGTCGGAGCCGTCACCGAGTGACTCGTCGGCGCAAGATCTCAGCCTCGAGGTCCCACAACCATCCACCGGTTCCCGCCCCGTGGACAAGCACTATGTCGGCCACATCCACCTCCGCACTATCCACTCATCCCCGATGTGTTTACATCGGCCAAGTTTGGGGCTTCAGCCGCCGAGGAACTGCGCAAGCAGGGGCAAGAGCGCGTCCGGAGCCTCCTCGGGCAGGAAATGACCTCCGGGTACCCGCTTAGCAGACACCTGTGCCGCCCAGGATCGCCAGATCGCTGGCGCGTCATTGAGCTGGATCTCCTCAGCTCCAGTGACCATCAGCGTTGGTGCGCTGATCCGTCTGCCATTGGCGCGGTCAGCTGCGTCATGATCTCGGTCTAGAAAGAAGCTGGCGCGGTAGTCGGCGCAGATGGCGTCAGCCGTCTGGGGCGTCATCGCCTCGAGGTAGGCGGCCCGATGTTCAGGGATGATTGCGGCCGGATCAGTTGACCAGGTGTCGAACGCATGATCCAGCACCGCCGCTGGGTCAGCGCTGAGCAACCGCTCTGGCAGCGGGGCAGGTTGGGCCAGGAGGTACCAGGGCCAGTACCCCAGAGAGGGGCCGCCGCTCATCCGCTCGAACTGTTCGATCGTCGGGACGATATTGAGCACAGCCAATCTGGTGATCTTGTGTGGATGGTCGAGCGCCATCCGATAGGCGACCCGTGCGCCGCGGTCGTGCCCGACGACCGCGAATTGATCATGGCCAAGAGCCGACATGAGATGCACGAGCTCCGCTGCCATCTCACGCTTGCTGTAACCCTCACCTCGGGGACCGCCCATGGGCGCGGTGCTTCCGCCGTAGCCGCGTAGGTCCGGTGCAATCACCGTATGGTTCTCGGCGAGCGCTGGTGCCACCAAGTCCCAACACAGGTGGGTCTGCGGAAATCCGTGCAACAGCAAGAGCGGCGCTCCCGCTCCGCCGATCATGACTAGGTAGTCCGTCTCCTCGACCAGGAAGTGCTTTTGATCAAAAGCGTCGGGAAACATCGACGTGCCGGACTATCAGGCGTGATGCGCGGCGCGGTGGCGGGCGAGTACGTCGAGACCAAAGTCGACGGTGGGATCGCGCCACACCGAGTGAGCATGGTTGGCATTGCGCTGGGTGTTGTCCCACTCGATCAGCAGTCGGGGACCTTGCAGTCGGTAGTAGTGCGGCTGTCCTGGGGCTGTTGATCCTGCCCACGCAAAGTGCACGGCATCAAGGGCCGGCTCGTCGTCATAGCGGTGCAGCGGGGAGAGCCCGACCGGAGCTCGATCAAGGTAGGTGCCGAGGAGTGCCCGCAGTGTCTCGCGTTGCTCGGAGTCGAGCGCGGCCGCCGGTATGCCCTTGGGGTCGATCGAGTACGCCACCGCCTCGTGGTCGGCGTCGCTCAGCCCCGCAGTCTCATCGATAGCGTCACTGATCGCCTGCAGGTTGGCCTGTTCCACTGGGTCGGGGAAACGCTCGTCCCGCCAGATGCCAGTCAGCGGTATCAGCCGGTCGCCGTCGGTGACGTAGGTGCGGTTGGCAGTGACGAAATCCGACGGCGCCTTGGCCGACAGCAGCGCACGCGAAGCGAGATCGGGTTGCAGCGAACGCATCAGATCACGGCCCAAGTCCTCCACCTTGCCGAGCGGTCGATTGACAGCTCCCCCTAGCAGCGGCGACATCGCGGGATCCGCTCCGATGAAACACGGCGTCGTCGCGACGAGCATGCCGTACACCACAAGGTTGTTCAACGACACGTGGTGGCCACCGAACCGCCAACCCCACGGACGGTCGCCGCCCGGCTCGCCAAACACCCGCAGGTAGTAGAGCCCAGGGTCGCGACCACGCTCCCGGCCGAACTGCACCACGAACCCCTCGGTGAAATCGAGCACGTTCTCCAGGCCCATCGTCGTCGCGACCGAGACGTATGCGGCGGGTGAGAGTCCGGTCGAGACGAGCCGCATGGTGGCCCGCTGCTGTGCGGGCCGCTGCTGATGGATGCTAAGGCCGCCATGGTCGGTCGGGGTGTAGAACCAGCGGCGGCGTTCGTTGTCGCTCGGGTCGTCGGCCGGAACGGCGCCCTGGCCGATCGCGCGCTGCTCCGCGTCTAGGGTTTCCAGCCAGGCACTAGCTGCCTCCGCCATCCGGGCCGCAACCTCGCGGCGGGCGGTTTCGTCGTCGCTGATCATGCCTGCGTCGGCCATGCAGGGAATCTAACGCGGCAGCGGGGTGCCCGGATACCGCTCTTCCGTATCTGCCGCGGGTGGTGCTACATAGATCTCACCGACCGGCGTGCAATGCCAGTGACATCGATGAACCCACGTCAGCGACATCTTGCACGGTGCCGTGGTTCATGTAGCCGGTGAACTTCGCACCGCGGCCCGGCCTCTATTTCGGCTGGATCGTCGGCCTCGTCACACTGTTGGCCGCGCTGCTTCCCCTTACCACCGGAGCCGTACTGGTCGATCAGTTGGCGCTGGCGGGGATCAACCTGGTCGTCGGCCTGGTGATCACCGGTCTCGTACCGGTGGCGGCCGTCCGGTCGCGTTGACCGAAAAATGATCGTGCGCGTTTGAACCTCCAAGACAAGGGTCAAACGCGCACGATCTCGGCCCGCCAATGTCGAATTCATCGACTATCACTGAGAGGGGAGAAATTGATCATGGAACGCGTGCATGAGCCGATTCATGCTGGTGAGATCTTGCTCGAGGAGTTTCTCGGCCCACTCCACATCAGTCAATACCGGCTGGCGCAGGCGATAGGCGTTCCGCCGCGCCGGATCAACGAGATAGTGCATGGTAAGCGAGCCATCAGTCCGGATACGGCGCTGCGGTTGTCCAGGGCACTGGGCACTTCCGACCGATTCTGGATGAATCTCCAAACCCGCTATGACTTGGCTGTCCAGCTCGCACGGCACCGCGCGGAACTCGACAGATTGCGCGCCTTGTCACCTGATCGCAGATAGGTTGCCGGTTTCAGCAGCCAGGGATACGCCTGATCACATAGCCCTGATGCTGCAGTGTGGTGATGATCTGCGGCAGCGCCGCAACGGTTTGCGAGCGATTGCCGCCGCCGTCGTGCATCAAGACGATGGTCCCAGCTCGCACCTGAGGTCCGGTAGCTGTCTTGACAATCTGCGTAATTCCGGGTCGACTCCAGTCCCGCGTATCGACGCTCCACAGCACCTGACGAAGACCAAGCTGACTCAGAATGTGCTCCACAGTCGCGTTCGTCGCTCCGTACGGTGGCCGCACGCAGTGACTCTGAGGCCCATGCGCCAGCTGCCACTGAATCTGAGTGGGCGTCAGCTTGGTCAGGTTGGGATGGCTGTACGTGTGGTTGCCGACATTGCTGCCCTGCCCTCGGATCCGGGCGGCCTCAGCCGGATATTGGGCTTGGCGGAAGCCGAGCTCGAAGAAGGTGGCTGTTGAGTGCGTGGCGCGCAGGATGTTCAGGATGGCTGGTGTGTAGGGACCGGGTCCGTCGTCGAACGTCAGATAGACGACTCCGCCCCGCTTGAACGGTGCCTTGGCATCTGATCCGGATTGATGGTCGCGGGGGGCCGGTGCGGATGGTGACTTTTTCTTCCCATCTGGGCGTGGCGCGGCCTGCGTCGGTCCACGCTCACTCTGCCGAAGTTGTCCTGCACCCGAGGTCGGCGATGCTCCCGGTCTGCTCGGCGAAGTTTGAGGGACCGTATTCCGGGTTGCCGACGGGGCGACGGCCGGTGATGCGGCAGCCGAGCCGCTGCGTCCGAAATCTTCGCTGTTCATCGCAAGCGCGGCGACTCCCAGCACAAGCACCATAAGCAGCAAAACCACAGATGTGGGGAGCCGACCCATCGGGCAAGTAAACCTGCCGAAGCCGCCTCATTCCACCCCTGCTCCGCGACATCTCAGCATGCGTGAAGGCAAACTGGACTCGTGGGCCGTGATCTTGCCGAGAGCGTGCGCATCCCTACAGCCGGGGTGATAGTGGACGGCGACCTAGTCGTGCCCCCTGCCGCCGCCGGAGTAGTGCTGTTCGCGCACGGCAGCGGGAGCAGCCGTCACAGTCCGAGGAATCGGATGGTTGCCGCGCGATTCCAGGTGGCTGGCTACGCGACGCTGTTGATGGATCTGCTCACCCCTGAAGAGGAGCAGATCGACAACCGTACGCGGACGCTTCGGTTCGATATCCCGCGGCTGGCCTCAAGGCTTACTGGTGCCATTCGCTGGTTGACTGACCAGACTGCTACGGGTTTGCTTCCGGTGGCTTTGTTCGGCGCAAGTACGGGTGCGGCAGCGGCTCTCCGGGCGGCAGCTGAGGTTCCCCAGCTGGTTCAATTGGTGATCTCACGAGGTGGCCGACCGGACTTGGCGGGGGAGGCGCTCGAACGAGTCCGTGCGCCAACACTGCTCATCGTCGGTGGCCGGGACGTCGAGGTGCTGGCTTTGAACGAGGCTGCGGCGGCCCGCCTGGCCGGGCCATCGGAAATCTCCGTTGTGCCTGGCGCGACGCATCTATTCGAAGAGGCCGGGACTTTGGATCGCGTCGTCGAGCTAGCACTGGACGCGCTGCGTCGACACCTGGCTAGCTAAGGCAAGAATGTTGCCGGTGCACTAGCCCGGTGTGAGGAGACGATCCGCGGTGGCGAAGCTGGTCGCTTTGAACGTGGGATTGCCGCAGGACGTCTCGTGGCAAGGCCGCACAGTGCACACCGGGGTGTGGAAGAAGGCAGTGTCCGGTCCGCGCATGGTGCGACGGCTCAACATCGATGGCGACGGCCAAGGTGACCTCGGCGGTCACGGTGGCGAGCAGCGAGCGGTGTTGGTGTACCAGCTGGATTCCTACCGCCACTGGGCGAGGGAATTGCAGCGCGACGACTTCGAGTATGGCCAGTTTGGCGAGAACTTCACCGTCGACGGGCTTCCTGACGATGAGGTGTGCATCGGGGATCGGTATCAGATCGGCGAAGCGGTGTTCGAGGTCACCCAGCCGCGCGTGACGTGTTATCGCGTGGGGATCCGAATGGCTGAGCCACGCATGCCGGCTTTGATGGTGGCGCATCGCAGGCCTGGTTTCTACCTGCGGGTGATCACCGAAGGGCAAGTAGCGGCGGGTCAAGACATCATCAAGATCAGCACCGGCCCACAGCAGATCTCGGTCGCCGAGATAGACGCGCTGCTCTATCTCCCGGGGCACCCAAAAGATGATCTTGAACGGGCACTCCGCATCCCGGCATTGAGCCCCGGCTGGAAAGGCTCATTGCAGAGTCTGGTGCAGCAGGCGGACCGCCGGGCTCAGGGTGGTGGCAATACCGGGCTCAATGCAGTCGCCGCAAGCCCACCGCCGGCATGGGGCGGCTTCCGCTCCCTTCGGGTCATCGATATCCAGACCGAAAGCCGCGACGTCTTCTCACTGTCCCTGGCCAGCCCCGACGGCGCGGCATTACCCAGCTGGCTGCCCGGCCAATCGATCACGCTCCGGCTGCGAAGCAGCGATGATCATCCACCGCTCATTCGCAGCTACTCGTTGTCGAACCGACCAGGTTCGGAGACCTTTCGGATCAGTGTGAAGCAAGAACTGCACGGCGCTGCCGGCGAATATCTGCGCGGTCACGTGCGCATCGGCTACTCGCTCGACGTCGCGGCGCCACGTGGCACGTTCTTCCTGAACGAGGGCGACGGACCGGTACTGCTGCTCTCCGCGGGCGTAGGTGTCACCCCGGTGTTGTCGATGCTCCATGCGCTGGTACAGATGCATTCGACGCGCGAGGTTTGGTGGCTGTACGGCGCGCGAGACGGATCGGAGCATCCATTTGCCGTGGAGGCGCGAACCTTGCTAGCCGGATTGACACACAGTCGCAGTGAGGTCGCGTACAGCCGACCAGCAGCTAATGATCATCAAGGGGTGGAATACGCGGTACAAGGACGGCTATCTGCCAAGTTGATCAACAACCTCGGGCTGCCTCGGGACGCCGATGCCTATCTCTGCGGGCCGGTCTCGTTCATGGCCGATCTCCGAGCGGCCCTCACAAGCTACGGTCTGGATCCGGCGCGGATCCACATCGAAACGTTCGGCGCGGAAGCCGCCCTGACGCCCGGGATCGCCGCTACGTCTTCGAAGCTGCCACATCAGCCGGCCGGGCCGCCCGGCCGCGGTCCCGAGGTTTCCTTCGCCCGCAGCGCCATCACGGCCCGGTGGGATTCGCAGTACGCGAGCGTGTTGGGACTCGCCGAGGCATGCGATGTACCGGCCCGCTGGTCCTGCCGTACGGGCGTCTGCCACACCTGTGAAACAGCCCTGCTCGCCGGCGCGGTCAGCTACGACCCGGAGCCGCTCGAGCCACCAGCCGATGGAAACGTCTTGATCTGCAGCGCGCTACCGACCGAAGGGGTCATCATCGACTTGTGATGGGCTCCGATGCTGCGACGGGATCGCCGCAGAGCCATTCCTCGTAGCGGCCCGCGGCCTGAAAGCCGAGTGAAACGTACAAAGGCTCGCCCATAGGTGTTAATTGCAGATCATCCGGGCAAC
>Ga0307312_10002028_pt1 | contig 10604 bp, 12 predicted proteins | sample ER_DNA_202_FD_194489 | JGI IMG/M metagenome (GOLD analysis project Ga0307312, IMG submission 194489) | Bulk soil microbial communities from the East River watershed near Crested Butte, Colorado, United States - ER_DNA_202 | ecosystem: Environmental > Terrestrial > Soil > Floodplain | place...
CGAAGCGCCGACTGGGCGGGCGGGCGGCTGGCGGCGCGCTGTCCCCCTCGTTCGCCTTCGCTAGTCGCGATTCGGGATCGCCGGCCAGATGATGCGTCTCCAGCGACGGATTGGCCGGGTCAACTCGCCGTGGCATGGGCTGCATCGAGTGTTTGCGCGTACGCCGCCGCGGCGCCTTCTGGGCCACGGCAGCGCTCGGCATCGAAGATGACGACCATTCCGCCGGTCTGCTCCTCATGACGGTCCCCCGAATGCCCGACTGCCGACACGAACCGCAACTTGATCAGTTCGAAGCGCGACGCCTAGTCGGTTTCATACCCACGGCGCATCAGACCGTACCCCCGTCGGCCGAACTTCTCCTCTCGGGCTAGCTACCCTGCAGGGCATGCTGCGTTCGGTCATCCTATCGGCCGCTCGGAATCGGCGGATCGAGCACCTCGTGTCGACGGCGCCGGTATCCCGCAGCGTCGTCAGGCGATTTCTGGGCGGTGCGGACACCGACGCCGCCGTTGCGGCGGCTGGGCGGCTGATCACCGGCGGCTTGACGGTCAGCCTCGATCACCTCGGCGAGGATACAACTGACCTGGCTCATGCCGAATCCGTGACGACGGCGTATCTCGAGCTATTGACGGCGCTCCATCGCGAGGGCCGAGCCGAGCTCGTCGGCCCGCTGACGCCTCGCGCGGAGGTCAGCGTCAAACTCAGCGCAGTCGGGCAGGCACTGCCCGGAGACGGCGAGAAGATCGCGCTCGAGCATGCGCGGCGGATCTGTGCCGCGGCCCGTGCCGTCGACGCAGCGGTGACGCTGGACATGGAGGACCACACCACAACCGACTCGACGTTGGCGATCCTGACCGAGTTGCGGGCTGACTTCCCGGAGACGGGGGCGGTCGTGCAGTCCTACCTGCACCGTACCGAGGGCGACTGTCGAGATCTGGCGAGCACCAACAGCAGAGTTCGATTGTGCAAGGGCGCGTACGAGGAGCCACCGTCCGTGGCGTACCGCACGCGGGACGAGGTGGATCGTTCCTACGTGCGCTGCATGAACGTCCTGCTCCACGGCGCTGGATACCCGATGTTCGCCACCCATGACCCGCGTCTGATCGAGATCGCGGCGGCCCGCGCCAGGTACTACCGGCGGACCAAGGATGAATTCGAATTCCAGATGCTCTACGGCATCCGGCCGGACGAGCAGCGCCGACTAGCGCGCGACGGTCACACCGTCCGGGTGTACGTGCCCTACGGCCGCGAATGGTACGGGTATCTCATGCGGCGGTTGGCCGAGCGACCGAGCAACGTGACGTTCTTCCTTCGCTCGCTCATTACGAAGGGCTAAGGGCTAGGCATGACTGGCAGGCTGGCGATCCTCGGGGGCGGCAAGATCGGTGAGGCGCTGCTGTCCGGACTCCTCCGTGGTGGCACGCTGCGCGTCGACGACATCGTCGTCGTGGAGAAACACGAGCCTCGCGCGGCGGAGCTGCGCGACAAGTACGGCGTGGCGACCGTCGATGTGGCGAAGGCCGCGGTGCACGCCGACACAATCCTGATCGCGGTCAAGCCCCAGGATATTGGCGGCCTGCTGGCTGAGCTAGGCGACCATGTTGGGTCCCGCCACACCGTCGTGTCCGTCGCGGCCGGTATCACGACAGCGCGCATCGAGGGCGCGCTGCCAAAGGACGTGGCTGTCGTGCGGTGCATGCCGAACACGCCAGCTCTGGTCGACCAGGCGATCACCGCGATCAGCCCGGGGCAGCACGCCGACGATGATCACCTTGCCGTCGCCGAGCGCCTGCTTTCCGCCGTGGGGCGGGTGGTGCGCGTTCCGGAATCGCAACTCGACGCGGTAACCGCGCTGTCCGGTTCCGGTCCCGCGTATTTCTTTTTTCTCGTGGAAGCGATGATCGACGCGGGGATCCTGCTCGGGTTACCCCGTGGCTTGGCAGCCGAGCTGATCGTGCAAACCGCGATCGGTTCGTCGATCATGCTTCGTGACTCGGGAGAGCATCCGGTCCAGTTGCGAGAAGCGGTGACAAGTCCGGGCGGGACGACGATTGCCGCCATCCGTGAACTGGAGAACCACGGGGTTCGGGCGGCGTTGCTCGCGGCTATCGAGGCGGCCTGTATCCGCAGCCGCGAGCTGGGCGCCGCATCGGCCTAGCGTCCTGCGCTGGGCTTCCCGCCGCAGGCAACACTCCTCTGGAACATCTATCGCTTCCGCCCCATCGGTACCGCTACTCTCACAGGCAGCACGTGCGTGTCTTGCTCGTCGGTGGGGAAGCCGACGCCGCGACACGTGCGGAAGGTACTGGTGACGTATGAGCACGTCCAAGGAGCGTGGTTCCGCGCGTACCGGCCGTAAACGGTCCGAATCTGCGACCAAGCCCACTCCACCCCGACGCGTCAAGAAATCCGAGGCATCGTCGTCCGCACGGCCGACAGCCGTGGACGATGCGGGGCTGTCCGAGGTCCGCTTCCTGACGGTGGCCGAGGTGGCCTCGGTGATGCGGGTATCCAAGATGACCGTCTATCGACTGGTGCACGGCGGGGAACTGCCTGCTGTTCGAGTCGGCCGATCCTTCCGAGTGCCCGACCAGGCTGTGCACGACTACCTGCGGGCCGCGTTTATCGAAGCCGGCTGACGAGGCACATAACGCGCCTCGCCGTGGCGGGTACGCTGGCCGAGGTCCATCGATGCCCGGCGACCTGGTCTCGGGCCACTCACGACAACAGCCCAGCTACGCTGCTGGGCATTGACGAGGTTGCTCCATGGGTTCTGTGATCAAGAAGCGCCGTAAGCGGATGGCGAAGAAGAAGCACCGGAAGCTGCTCAAGCGCACCCGAGTTCAGCGCCGCAATAAGAAGTAGGCAGGCTCGTCCCGGCGTCGCCACGGAACACCGCCGGTCAATATCCGTGTGCGCTGTGTGGTCACGTCGGCGTAACCGGATCACGCAGGCCCGGCCGTAAACTAGAGACCGCAGGTATTTTGTCGGCCCCGAGGGGGGACATGCCGCGAGTCGTGCTCGTCACCGGCGTGAGAGGTTACCTCGGCAGCCGCCTGTGCGGGCAGTTGTCGGCCGACCCGTCTATCGACCGCATCGTCGGCGTCGATACCGCTCCTCCGACAAGGGCTGATCTAGCCCGCCTTGGTCGTGCGGAGTTCGTCCGAGCCGACATCCGCAATCCGCTCATTGCTCGGGTGATTGCGCACGCCAACGTGGACACGGTCGTGCATGCCTCAGTCACCGCGACTCCGCGCGGCGCAGGTGGGCGTGCACCGATGAAGGAACTCAACGTCATCGGGACAATGCAGCTGCTCGCCGCTTGCCAGAAGTCGGAGGCGGTGCGGCGCCTGGTAGTGAAGTCCACGACCGCGGTCTACGGCTCGAGCCCGCGCGATCCGGCGGTGTTCACCGAGGACACCGAAGCACGTGAGCTGCCGCGCTCTGGCTACGCGAAGGATGCCGTCGAGGTCGAGGGCTATGTTCGCGGATTCAGCCGGCGTCGTCCGGACATCTGCGTAACGATGCTGCGTTTCGCCAACTTCATCGGACCGACCATCGAGACGCCGCTCACCCGCTATCTCGCGCTTCGAATCGTTCCCACCGGCCTGGGACATGACGCCCGGCTACAACTGCTGCACGAAGACGATGCGATCGAAGTGCTCCGGATGGCGACAATGTCTGACCGGCCGGGCGTGTTCAACGTCGCTGGTGAGGGCGCGCTGCTGCTCTCCCAGGCCATCCGGCGGGCGGGGCACCTGAGTATCCCGGTACCGGCCTTCGGTGCGCAGTTCGCCAGCCGGTTCGTGCGTCGACGCGGCGTTGACTTCTCCCCGGAGCAGCTGCAGTTCCTGAACTTTGGCCGGGTGGTGGACGTGACCAAGCTGCACCAGGACTTTGCCTACCGCCCGCAGTACCCCACCGCCGAAGCGTTTGAGGCCTTCGTGTCCGGGCGGCCGGTCCGGCCCGTGATCTCGGCCAATGCCGTGCGCCGCGGCGAGGAGCTTCTGCTGCAGACACTGCGAGTGCCCGCAGCTGCGGCAACAGGAGTTGCTGGCCGTGGATGAGTCGCCGGCCTTACGGCTGGTTTCGTCCAAGTCGAATCCGGGCGGCTCGGCGAGCGAACCCCGCAGGCCGGAGGCGAGGCGCCGCCGCCCTGCTGCGGCGCGGCCGGTCGAACCTAGGCCAGCCGAAACCCCGCCAGCCGAAACCCCGCCAGCCGAAACCCCGCCAGCCGAGGCGCCGCCGGACGAGGCGCCGCCGGCCGGGCCGTCGCCGGCCGGGTCGCGCTCGGTCGAGACCGCATCGGCCGCCCCTGGTCCGGCTGCGGATGCTGAGCCCGAAGGCGCCGAGCGAGCGGGCACCGATCCCACGCCTGCGCCGAGCGTCGATCCCGATCCCGGCGAGACGACCGCCGGGGTGAAACCGCCCGAGCAGCCGGCCGGTTCGCGGCCATCGGTCGTGCCGTCGGCCTGGCAGCGACAGCTCGCGATTGCACTCGACTTCTGGCGGCGACGGCTCACGGGTGAGTACGAGGTCGACGATTTCGGTTTCGACCCGGACCTCACCGCGAACGTGCTGGTGCCGCTGCTGCGGCCGGTCTACCGCACCTGGTTCCGCACCGAGGTGATAGGGATCCACAACCTGCCACGAGAGGGCGGGGCCCTTCTCGTCGCAAACCATGCGGGCGGGCTGTGGGCCATCGACGGTGCGATGACGGCGATTGCCGTGCATGAGACACATCCGGATCACCGGTACCTTCGCATGCTCGGAGCGGACCTGGTGTTTACGACGCCGGTGCTCGGCCCACTGGCCCGCAAGACTGGCACCACGCTCGCGTGCAACGCCGACGCCCAGCGCCTACTCAATCAGGGAGAACTGGTCGGCGTTTGGCCGGAGGGCTTCAAGGGCATCGGCAAGCCGTTCAGCGAGCGGTACAAGCTCCAGCGATTCGGTCGCGGCGGTTTCGTGTCGGCCGCATTGCGCACCGGCGTGCCGATCATTCCGGTCTCCATCGTCGGGTCGGAAGAGGTTTATCCCGTCCTAGGCAACGCGAAGACCCTGGCGCGCGTCCTGAACCTGCCGTACTTCCCGCTCACGCCGACCTTCCCCTGGTTGGGGCCGCTCGGAGTGGTGCCGTTGCCGGTGAAGTGGTACATCGAGTTCGGCGAGCCGATTCCCACGGCCGATTACGGGGCGCAGGGCGTGGATGATCCGATGCTCGTGTTCGAGCTGACCGATCGAGTTCGCGAGATCATCCAGAGCACGCTTTACCGGCTGCTCATGCAGCGCCGGTCCGTCTGGCGCTGACCGCCAGCCGCGCCTTGTTCGGCCCACCGGCCGCCCCCCGCCGGCGGTTGAACACCTGCGGATGCTGACGGCGGCGGATGGTCACGGCGGCGGTGACCCCGCCAGCGAGTGCGGATGCGCCGACCGCGACCGGGATGCCGACCTTTAGCGCTTTCCGTCCGGTGCGGAAATCCCGGATCTCCCAACCCCGATCGTGCGCTTCGGCCCGCAGCGCGGAATCGGGGTTCACCGCCACGGCCGTGCCGACCAGGCTGAGCATGGGCATGTCATTGATCGAATCCGAGTAGGCGGTGCACTGGGCGAGGTCGAGCCCTTCTCGAGCGGCGAGCTCCTGGACGGCGTTGGCCTTGGCCGCGCCGTGCAGCACGTCACCGACGAGCAATCCGGTGTACTTGCCGTCGCTGGTCTCCGCGATGGTGCCGAGCGCGCCCGACAGGCCCAACCGGTCGGCGATGATCTGGGCGAGCTCTTGTGGGGTCGCGGTCACCAACCAGACTCGACGACCTGCGGCCAGGTGGGCGCGGGCGAGGGCGTGCGTACCGGACCAGATCTTGTCGGCCATCGTCTCGTCGTAGATCTCTTCGCCCAGCGCGACGACATCGGTCACTTTCTTGCCGGCAACGAACGCCAACGCCGAATCTCGCGTCGCATGCATGTCGCCCTTCGACTCGCCCCGGGTGCGAAGCTTGGCCTGACGCACCGTAAAGCGGACGAGATCGTGCCAATCGAAGAACTTGCGCGCGGCCAAACCCTTTGCGAAGTGGAAGATTGAGGCGCCGACCATCATGGTGTTGTCGACGTCGAAGAACGCAGCGCCGCGCGGCTGCTCTGGAGGTACCTGCGCTTCCGTGTACTCGATTCCAGCGATCTCCGGGTCCGGACGGGCACCCGCCACGGCTGACCTCCCGCGCGCATGAATTAAGGTGCACAGCCTACCCGGGTGTAGGACCCCGGATCGGAGGTAACGATGACCGCGGAGACCGGCCGCGCGAAGGCTGAGTATCCGGCAACGGGGATCTCGGAGCTCGTGCGACGGTGGCGGGCCGAACGTCCGGAGCAACGCGCCCTGATCGACGGCGCAACCGTGCTGACCTGGGCCGAACTGGACGCGGCGACGACGCGGGCCGCGGTCGGGCTCCTCGCGGCTGGGCTTTCCGTCGGCGACCGGGTCGCCATCCAGGTGAGCTCCGGCGCGCCGTTCAGCGCGCTGTACCTCGGTGCGCTGCGGGCCGGGTTGATCGCGGTGCCGGTCAACCCCGCCTATACGACGCCGGAGCTTCGCTACGTGCTGACCGACTCCGGCGCGGCGCTGCTCGTCACCGACTCGGTCGCCGCATTGGGCGAGCGTGAGAGCTTGCCGGTTTCCCGGGTCGTCGCGGCCATGCACGAGCGTGGTGACGACGGGTCTACGCTCCGCGACTTGCTGGCTGAGGGTAACGGCCCGGATCCGGTCGGCGACCGCCACGGCCCCGAGACCGCCGTCGTCCTCTACACCAGCGGCACCAGTGGTCGCCCACGCGGCGCGATGCTTTCGGCCGCCGCCCTGCTTGCCAACCTCGAACAGATGGCTGCCGTGCAGCCGCCGCTCATGCGCGGCGACGATGTCGGGTACGTGCCGGTGCCGCTGTTTCATATCTTCGGGCTCAACGTTGGCCTTGGCATGACGTTGCACGCCGGCGCGACGGTCGTGCTCGCCGGCCGATTCGATCCGGGCGAGACGCTGGCCACCATGGCCGAGCGCAAGGTGACCGTCGTCATCGGGGCGCCGGGAATGTTCACCGCGTGGCTTGTGCATCCGGACTTCCAGCGCGGATTCGCAACTGTCCGGTTCGCGCTGTCCGGGTCGGCCCCGCTCGCGCCCGCGCTCGTCGAACGCTATGCCCAGGAGGGTGTTGTTCTCTTCGAGGGATACGGCCTCACCGAGTGTGCCCCGGCCGTCACGCTGAATGCGGGAGACGCGAAGCCTGGGTCGATCGGGCGACCACTTCCCGGTGTCGAGGTCGAGCTGCGCGATCCAGACGGTGAGCCGATCGCCGACGACGACCCGGGCCAGCTGATCGTCCGCGGGCCCAATCTGTTCTCCGGGTACTGGCCGGATGGCGCCGACGGGCCGGACGACGACGGTTGGTTCGCCACCGGTGACATCGGATTGTGGGACGAGGACGGGGAATTACTCCTCGTCGGTCGCACCACCGAACTCGTGGTGGTGAACGGGTTCAACGTCTATCCGTCCGAGGTCGAGGCTGCGCTGGCGATACAGCCAGGCGTCGCGGAAGTTGCCGTGCTTGGTGTGGACGACGACGAAACCGGCGAGGCGGTGCTCGCGTACGTCGTGCCCGCGGCCGGCGCGCAGCTGGATCCGGACACGATCCTCTCCAAAGCGGCGACATCATTGGCCCGGTTCAAGCTGCCTCGCCGGATTGAGGTCGTAGACGCTTTGCCCCACACCGTCACCGGCAAGGTCATGAAATGGCGGCTACGCCCGGCGAGATCCGCCGATGCCAGCAGCTGACCACCATGTCACCCTCGTCACCCGCAGCGGCTGCCACCTGTGCGAGGAGGCGGAGGCGCTGCTGCGCCGGCTGTCGCGAGAGGTCGGCTTCGGCTATGCCGAGATAGACGTCGACGCCGACCCGGCTCGGCAGGCCGAATACTCCGACCGGGTGCCGGTCATCCTCATCGACGGTCGGGAGCATGGGTACTGGCGGGTCGAGGAGGCGCGCTTTCGGGCTGCGGTCAGCAGGTAAGGCTCTGCTTCGCCGACTACCCTGGGGTCGGACGAGAGGAGCCGAGGTGAGTTCCCGAGGTAGCGGGTTCGGCGGCCAACCGAACATGCAGCAGCTGATGAAGCGCGCCCAGAAGATGCAACAGGAATTGGAGGCTGCCCAGGCCGAGCTCGCCGAGGCGCGGGTCACGGGTAGCGCGGGGGGTGGGCTCGTCACGGCCACCGTCACTGGCTCTGGCGAACTCATCGCAATCACCATCTCGCCGACAGTGATCGATCCGGACGATCTCGAGACCTTGCAGGATCTGGTCGTCGCCGCGGTACGCGACGCCAACCGTGCGGCCGGTGAGTTGGCCGGGGAGAAGATGGGCCCCCTGACCGGTGGGGCCGGCGGACTCGACGGCCTGGGCCTGCCCGGCTTCTGACGGCCGGAATCACGCTGTGTACGAAGGCGCCGTCCAGGATCTGATCGACGAGCTCGGCCGGCTGCCCGGCATCGGGCCCAAAAGCGCGCAGCGGATTGCGTTTCATCTGCTTGCCGCCGAACCGGTCGACGTCGAGCGGCTCGCCTTGACCCTGCAACGGGTCAAGGCCGAAGTGCGGTTCTGCCGTATTTGCGGGAATGTGGCGGAGTCGGAGGAGTGCCGGATCTGCCGTGATCCGCGGCGGGACGCCACGATCATCTGCGTCGTCGAGGAGCCGAAGGACGTCGTGGCCGTCGAGCGGACCCGCGAGTTCCGCGGCCGCTACCACGTCCTGGGCGGGGCGATCAGCCCGATCGACGGAGTGGGTCCGGACGACCTGCGGGTCCGGGAGCTGATGATGCGGCTGCAGGACGGCACCGTGAAGGAGCTGATTCTCGCCACCGACCCCAACCTGGAAGGGGAGGCCACCGCGACCTACCTGGCCAGGCTCGTCATGCCGATGGGTCTCATCGTCACCCGGCTGGCGAGCGGGTTGCCGGTGGGCGGTGATCTCGAGTATGCGGACGAGGTGACCCTCGGCCGAGCCTTCACCGGGCGGCGGCGGGTCGAGTGACGACCGTGATGGCCTCACGAAGGACCCTGTTCTGGGTTGCGGTCTGTGCGGCATGCGTGCTGACGCTCGCCGGGACGGTGGTGGCCGTGACCGGGTACTTCACATCCGCCGGTCCTGGTCGCGTGGTGCGCGACTACTTCGCGGCGTTGTCACGCGGAGACGCGCGCGCAGCTCTGGGCTACGGCGCTCTGCCGGATGGGCCCCGTGAGCTGCTGACTGGGCCTGTGTTGCGCGCCCAGCAGCAGGTGGGCCGGATCAGTCCGGTGTCGGTCATTGCCGTCGATCAAGACCACGAAACGGCGACGGTCAGCGTCCACTACGCGATCACATTCGCGAGCGTCACCACCGTCGTCGGCGACCACGTGACGGTGATCAAGCACGGCCGGACGTGGCGATTGGCGAAAACCGCGGTTCCGGTCGATCTGACCCTGAAGACCGCGCAACACCGGGCTTCCGTGGCCGACGCCGTAGTCCCGGCCGGCCGACCGCTGGTATTCCCTGGGGCGGTGCCCATCGCGTTCGATGCGCCGGTCCTGCAGCTCGCCGAACCCCAGGGGATCGTTCGCTTCGAGGACTCGAAGCGGCCGCCACTGGAGGTCACGGTGACCTCGGTCGGACAGAAGATGGTGTCTGCTGCCGTGGCCGCCGCGCTTCGCAACTGCCTTGGCAGCGCGGATCCAGATCCGTTGTGCCCGATGCCGACGGGCGGCCGGGCCGTTCCGGGCACGGTACGCGGAGCCATCGACGACGAGATCCAGGACGTGAGGGTGACCGTCGCGCCCGATGCCGACGGCCGCATCGAGGTGACCGGCCAGGTGCCGGTCACCGGCAGCTACGCGCAATTGACGTTCGACAACCAGCGCGCCGCCCAGCAGGTGAACCGCTACCCGCTTGCCATCCGAGCACATGCGTCGGCGCTCACGCCGAACGAGATCGTCTGGGACGTGCCGTGATGCGAGTCGCCCGGCTTAGCGTGATCATTGCCCTGTGTGCTGGGCTGGGCCTGGTCGCGCCCGGCTCGGCTGCGGCGGCACCGGGTCCGCCGATGGCGCCGGAGTGGTGGTTCGACGCCTGGAACGTGCCGGCGCTCTGGGCGGCGGGTGCGCGCGGCCAGGGCGTCACCATCGCCGAGATCGATACCGGCGTTAATGCGGCGCTACCCGAGCTCGCCGGAAAAATCCTGCCGGGCAAGGATTTCGGCGGCGCGGCGGGGGACGGCCGCACAGACCGGGACCAGGACATGTTCGGGCACGGGACGGCCATGGCGTCGATCATGGTGGCCCGGCCCACCCTGCTCGACATCACCGGTTTGGCGCCGGACGCCCGGGTGCTGCCGATTGCCGTCCCTATCCAAGGGACCTCGGACGCCAGCGTCAGTGATCACGTTCCCGACGCGATCCGGTGGGCCGCAAATCAGCACGCCAAGGTCATCAGCATGTCGTTGGGCGGCCGTCGGGACCCGGTCCAGGACACCGTCCCGTGTCCGCCCGATGAGCAGAGCGCGATCGACTACGCGGTCGCCCGCGGCGCG
>Ga0307312_10002030_pt1 | contig 10602 bp, 7 predicted proteins | sample ER_DNA_202_FD_194489 | JGI IMG/M metagenome (GOLD analysis project Ga0307312, IMG submission 194489) | Bulk soil microbial communities from the East River watershed near Crested Butte, Colorado, United States - ER_DNA_202 | ecosystem: Environmental > Terrestrial > Soil > Floodplain | place: USA...
TCGCAGCAGGCTGCGGTAGGCGTCCTGGCTCTGACGCGAGAGGATCTCCATCGAGACCTCGTCCGTGATCCTCACCCAGCTGTGCTCCAGCGCCCCGATTCCGTAGAACCGCCAGCTGCCCGGAAAGCATCCATCGTGGATCGCCTCGGCGAGCGCCATCACGCCCAGCTCGAACATGTTTCGCTCGGCGTGAGGCTCGGGCCGGGCATAGAAGAGGAGGCTGTTCGGCTGCCTGCGCATCTCGGCCTCGGAGGGTGGATCCACAGCCGTGATCGCGTTCTGGAACGAGACCGAGGCACGCTCACCCTCGTCGCGCCCGGCGGCGAATACGCCGAGCCCGTGATTGCGGAAGTACTCACGAAGGAATTCGGTGGAGAAGACGGCGAAGTGAGGGTAGGTATATGCCTGTCGTGAGACCGCGCCCAAGGTGCCGACGGGAAAGACGAGGGGGTCGTACTCCTGGATCACGAACACGAAGCGCTCCCGCCCCACCTCCTGGGTCGCCCGATGGGCCAGGTGGGCGGTCCACGATGTGGTCGCCATGAAACAGTCCCGGGGGCTTACTTCGAGCCTCAGCAGATCCCGGTCGAGCGCGAACTCCACCTCGACCTTCTCGAACAGCGACCCGAGGCCCTCGTAGCCGCGGACCTGATCCCGCCAGTCGTCGGGGAGGCGGGTCGGATCTACCGCGACGATGCGCACTTGCAGCCCATGCTCGGCGAGCCGCCGGGCCAGGTTGAACTTGCCGATGTAGGCGCCGAAGAAGTGCTCCAGATCCACCGTGGGAACGAGCATGTTCACCCGGGGCTCGGCGGTGGCGCTGACGCTGAGGCGCAGCGGCGCGACCTTGCGGGTGATCTGGCGAACCAGCGTCGGGGCGTCCGCCGGCGCGTCCTTGATCGGCGATGGTGGCGGCGGTGTAGGTAGAGCCTGTCCGTGTGTGCCGCGCCTGCGGCGGCGAACGAGAGCCTGCCAGCGCACAAAGTGGCGCCAAAGGATGCCGCGTGCAATCAGCCGCTCCTGGCCCATGGTCGGCGACCGGCGCGGACGCGCCCCGAGCGATCGCAGCGCAAGCCACACCGCAAGCGGCAAGGATCGGTCGGCCTTCAGCATCCGCTTCACAGCCCGGCGCTTGCGGCCTCTGAGCTCCTCTCCGCAGCGCAACAGGAGGATCTCGGCGTGAAGCCGCGCGGTGCACCCGTTGTAGAAGTAGTTCAGCCGCCAGCGCAGCAGCGTCGTGCTCACCCGGTCGCGGGTGGGGACGAGACGCCTCAGGCGCGAAGGCCGTTCCTGCAGCCGGCCCCTCCAGCTCGCTCCGCGGTGGCCGAAGGCGTTGGTGGAATGCTGCACGTAGTCGTACAGCGAACGATCGACGTAGGCGATCCGCCCTCTGGCCAACGCCACCAGCGCCAGCCAGTGGTCATGGAAGGCGTGACCGAGCGGAGCCGGGAAGGGGAGCGCGTAGTCGAGCAGCCGCCGGGGAAAGAGCGAGGCGGCGGCCGTGATCGTGTTGGCGACCAGCAATGAGGTCATGTTTGTGTGGTTCGTCCGCCGCTCGGTCCAATAAGTCGGCGAGAGGAGCTTGCCGTTCTCGTCGACGAGGTTCATGTCGCAGTAGGCGAGTGTGACTTCGGGGCCGGCCGCCTCTCGTAGCGCCTCGAGCTTGTCTTGGTGCCAGCGATCGTCCTGGTCGCAGAGCGCCACCAGCTCCGCCTCCTGAGGCACCAGGCCCAGCACGTGCTCGAAGTTGCGGTAATAGCCGAGCCGCGCGTCCGGTTGGGAGAGGACGAAGCGTTCGTCTCCCTCCAGCTCCTCGCGAATCCCCGCGTAGAGGTCCGGGCGCGAGCAGTCGTCGCTGACTACGCAGATCCAGTTCTCGTGGGTCTGGTCCCTGAGCGAGGCGATCTGGGCCCGAAACAGGTCCAGCCTCGGGTTGTAGGTGGTCATGCCGATCGCGATCAGCGGCTCGTTGCTCCCCCTGGCGGGTGGTCTCGGCGGGCCACCATCGACGGCTGCGACCGACTCCAGCGTGATGCCCGCGAGCCGCTTCGTGGAAACGTCCCCATTGGAGAGGGTCGCCACCAGCTCGAGATCGGCTGGTGTGCCTGCGGTTACCGGCTCCAGCGGGAGGATCGTCCAAAAGCCGCTGCGGTAGCGGTAGTCATGAGGATCGGTGTCCTTGTCGCGGCCGGCGTAGACGTCCGCGCGTGGCATCGAATGGGCGACGATGTGGTGCTCGGAGGGGCCCGCCCGGATCCCCAAAGCGATGATCTTGCGCTCGCGGTGGTAGCACCAGCCGCTGACAAACAGGGCGTTTCCCCTCCCGACTGGCAGGCGCTCGGGAATGCTTGCCTCGAGTTTGGCGAAGAGAAGAGGATCTTCCCCGTGATGGGCTGCGTTATGTCCCCGCGAAGGCCAACGGCACCTCGAGCGCCGGGCGCTTACCGCCCGTCGGCGTGAGGCTCCGGCAAGTCGGCGGGCTCAGACCGCCATCGGAGCGTAGTTGCCCGGGAAGCCCGAGGGGCCGAAGAACCAGTTCTCAATGGCGTAGCGCGCGTTCGGCATCTCCGGCTCGGCCGCCGTCGAGTGGAGGCAGAGCTCGTCGAACAGCAGCACGTCGCCGGGCTCGAAGATCGGCCGCGCGATCCCAACGTCGCCCGCGGCCTCCTCGGCCAACGTCTGCGACACCGACCAGTCGAAGACGGCGCCCTCGGTGCCCGTCGGCAGTACGCGGTCGAGCCGGCGGGGGACGACGTCGAGTCCCGGCGCCACATCGCCACAGCGTGAGAGTGAGAGCCACACGTTCAGCGCGCGAACGTCGCCGAGAAACGCTCCATCCTGGTGCCAGAGGCTGAAGCCCTCGCCGACGTCCGGTGTCACCCTGCGCAGCGTGGACTTGTTGACCCCGATTGCCGGGCGTTCGCCGAGATACTCGGTAGCCAGCTGTTGAAGACCGCTTCGCTCGAAGGTGTCGAACATGTCGAGCATGACCCTGGGGGAGTCGGCGCTCCAGACACCCCCCCCATCATTGTGTTCTAGCCACCATCGCTCGGTCCCCAGGTCGAACTGGGGAACGGGCTCGAACACCTCGTAGTAGGCGCGGTCGGCCGACCGACCCGACTTGCGCTCGTCGCGCCCCTCGAATGCGCGGTCGATTCCCTCGACCAGACGGGTGGCCTGTCCCGCGTCGACCAGACCGCGGACCAGCAGGCAGCCGCTGCGCAGGATCGCCGCCCGAAGCAGTCCGGGCGTCAGCTCGTCGGGCGGGACCTCCGGGACGCCGGAGCTGTTCGAGAGCCGGTCGAAGTCAGGAGCCGGGTAGTCGAGGTCGGCCGCGGGCCGGTCCGTGAGCTGCAGACCGGCGCGATGGCGAAGCCCCACGAGGCGGCGCTCGATCTGCGGATCCCGAGCTGCCCGGTTCTCGCGGCTGAGTGCATCGATTCGCTCGAGCAGCTCCTCGACCGTGAGCTCCTCGACAGAGTCAAGCGAGCTGTCAGCCTCTGCATCAGGGCTGTGCACGCCTCCGTGGTCCCGCACGGCGGTCGTGGTTTCCTGCCTCTTCCGCGACCGGAAGATCATCCGATCGTGGCCATTGACGTCAACGATGGCGCGATGACAGAAACGTAGCATCATCCCGCCGTTTCGCGAAGACGCAGCTGTCCTCGTGGAACCAGGGGGCGGGGAGCGGCGTTAGACCCGCCGTGGGTTCCGGGCGAAGGCCCAGACCTGGATCGCCAGGTCGGGCTCGTTGCTGAGCGAATGCCAGCGGCGGTAAGCCGACCAGCGGCTGAGGTTTCCGACCACGCACTGGCGATTGCCCCACGCGTCCACCGCGTCGACCTCCAGACCTGCTCCCTCCAGCAGCAGGCGCAGGCCCCTCGGCGTGAAGCGCCAGTAGTCGAGCATCGCGTAGGCGGGCAGCTCGTGGACCTTTACCAGGAACGGCGTTGAGACGATCACGTGGCCGCCCTCCTCGCATAGGCGGCGCAGGTTGGCGGCCGCGGCCCAGGGATCGACCACGTGCTCAAGCACCTGTTCGCAGATGACCACGTCGAACCTGCGCTCCTCGCGAAGCGGGGCGCAGAGGTCGAACTCCGGATAGGCGAGATTCGAGTGCTCCTTCCACGGCTTGCCCGCATGGTTGTCACCACTGATCTCCGCCGCGCTCAAGCGCGGCGGATCGAGAGCGGCGATGTGGGCGTTCACCGCTTGGTACATGGCGACCCTCTGCCATTGCTCTGGACCCGACCCGGCTTCTGGATAAACCAGCCGGTCGCGCTCGTCGCGAAGGCGACGCCAGATCCGATAGGCGGCCGTGCGCGGCCTCAGAACGCGTCCCTCCAGATCGCCGGGATCTTCTCCACCAGGATCCTCGGGCCCTCCTTCACGACACCGTGGCGCTCATCGACCCAGCTGTCGTCCTCGTAAAACCAGCGCTCGAACTCCCTTTCCTCGGTAATTCGATTGTGTTCCGCCCAGCCGGCCGTGAGGTCGCGCTGATTCCAGGAGCGCCCGCGCCGCCAGCGGTGGCGGGCAAGGCAGATGTCGTAGTCCATCCGGTGCAGGTGGACGAGGTAGAGGTCCGGGTCTAGGTTCAGGCGGCGGTCCGAGCGCATGTGGAACCCCGGCACCCATGTCATCGGGACGGTTGCGAGCGCTGGCTTGTTGTACTGATCGCTCGCGAACCAGTATCCGCGCTGTGCGAGAATCGGCCGGTCCATGCGAAACGGGGCCTCCCGGTCCTTCAGGTGGAGGATCTCGTACCCCAGGCAGTTGATCCACTCCTCGTCGAAGCGATCGAGGTATTCGCCAAGTGTGCCCCACTCCGGGTTCGGCACCACGATCTCGTCCACGTCGGTGGTGAGGACCATGTCGTAGCGCTCCAGCAGCTCGTGCTGGTGCGTCTCGATCGTGCGAACCATCCACGTGTGGTCAACCGTCAAATGTGCGACCGGAATGCGAACGAACCCACTTCCAGATGTCGAGCCATCCGTCGATTCGTGGTCGAGAACGTAGATGTCATCCGGAGCGAAGAAGCGTGAGTAGTAGCGCAGCCAGATCGGGAGGAAGACCGCTTCGTTTTGAACTATGGTCAGGACCGCGCGCCGCTTCTCGGCGCCCATTCCCGGCTTCCACGACGCATAGTGCTCACGGCGGGCCCGCCGCAGCGGCTTGAAGAACACCCCCAGGGGATGCTCCAGGCTCTCGTGGATCTCGATGTCCAGGCCGCCGCTCATCTCGATGCGTCGAGCATTCTGATGGTACGGATGTGCGCCTTGTGTACTAACTTCCCGCGGTCGGGGCTCGGGCGGGAACGCCGACGGCTGTGGTCCCCTCGGCGACGTCGTCGATGACCACCGCGTTGGCGCCAATCTGTGCCCCGGCACCGACTCGCAGCCTGCCCAGGACCTTCGCGCCGGTGCCGATGCTGACCCCTCGCTCGACCGTCGGCCCGACCAGGTCGCCCGCGCGTAGGCCGATCGTCACGAATGGCGCGATGACCGCACCGGAGTGGATCTCGGTGAATCCGTCGATTACCACCTGGCCGTGGACGATGTAGACGCCGGGATGGACGACCACCGGATCGCCGATCGAGACCTGGGCGATGGCCATCGCGAGACGGTGCGCGAGCCGGGGGAGGACGGGCACGCCCGCAGCCTGGAGCCGCGCCTTGACGCGGTAGACGGCCTGCGCAAGGAACGCGTCGCTCGTCCACATCAGCCTCAGGATCTGCAGCGTGGCGTCGGCTCGGGAGCGAAACTCGTGGCGCTCGCCGCGGTACGCGGCGGTCACTCGGGCGTCGGCGAGCAGCGCCTCGCGAAGACCGGGGTGCTGCGAGCGGATCCTGCGCATCAGCGGGTGACCTTTCCTGTGCTTCTTCGCGACGGTCATGGCGGCTCCGGACCCTACACGGCATACTGCGCTCACTCGTGGAGGGCGACGGCATGGAAACGACTCCCGGCGTGACCGACTCTGACGGGTGGGGCTACTCGCTTGCCAACCTTACGGAGCTGCTGTTTCCGTGCCTCGAAGCGGTTGCGGCGAGCTCCGTCCTCGAGATCGGTGCCTTCCGGGGCGAGCTGACGCGCGAGCTGCTCGAGTGGGCCGGAGCAGGAGGCGCCCGCGTCACAGCCGTCGACCCCGAGCCGAAGGTCGAGTTGCTGGAGCTCGCCGACCAACACTCCGAGCTGGAGCTCGTTCTCGAGACGAGTCACGACGCGCTCCGGCACCTCCCGCTCCCGGACGCGGTGATCGTCGATGGCGACCACAACTACTACACCCTGAGTGAGGAGCTGCGCCTGATCGCCGATAGGGCCTCCGGGGCCGACCTGCCGCTGTTGATGTTCCACGACGTGAGCTGGCCTCACGCCCGCCGCGATACGTACTTTGCGCCACAGCGAATCCCTGCGGAGCACCGCCAACCGCTGGCCCACGACGTTGCCCTTGCCCCGTGGGAACCCGGCATCGCCGATCGTGGCTTGCCCTTCGAGTGTGCAGCGGAGAGGGAGGGCGGGCCGCGCAACGGCGTCCTAACCGCGCTCGAGGACTTCGTGCGCGAGCGCCCGGGCCTGCGCTTGGCGATCGTCACGGCGTTCTTTGGATTCGGGGTTGTCTGGCACGAGGGCGCGCCCTCTGCGAACGCGGTCGCCTCGATCCTCGAGCCCTGGGACCGCAGCCCCCTCCTGGAGCGGTTGGAGGCCAACAGGGTGGCGAACCTGGTGGCTCGAATCCAGCTCGGCGGCGAGCTCGGCGCCCGCCTTGTCGAGCAGCACCAGCTGCTACGCGAGCAGGCCCAGCGGCTCCAGCGGCTGCGCGAGCAGGAGAAGCTGCTGAGGGCGATGCTCGGATCGCGCGCGTTCGCGGTCGCGGAGCGATTGTCGCGTTTGCACCAGCGAAGGGAGCCTGTGTTCTCGCGAGACCAGGTCAGGCGGGCGCTTGGCGATGAAGACGGTCAGGCCTGAGCTCCGCCGCATGAGACACCCCACTAGAGCTTCCGCGGGGACCTGGGGACGGCATCGCTCGGACGGCCGTCGCGGGAGGGGGGCTTGGCGCTGAGCGACCGGCGAGCGGTGGTGGGGTGGCGCGATTCGGAGTTCCGCCCCGGATGCAGAAGTCGCCTCAGCGCACGTCCCAGCCACCGTCCTGGGGCGGCCATCCGCCAGCTCTTGCTATCCGTGTACATCGTGATTTCCCGTTTGAGGGCCGTTACCTTCGCCCTCTCCTCTTTGAGAGCCACGGCGTTTGCTTCGCGCAGGATCTTCTCCGCCCCAACTTGAGTCTGAGCGGCCGAGGCCTCGGCCTCGGCGCGGCGAGCACGCTGCTTCCAGTCGCCGCCTCCGGCGCCGACGCCCGGAAGGCGACCGTCCCACTTCTCAGCGATCTTGATGTGGGCCTCGATCCAGCTCTCCACGTTGCCGATCAGCTTCAGCGAGTGGTGGTGGATGACGCGAAAGTCCGCCGTGACCACCTTGCGCCCGGCCTCTCGCGCCTGGAGGCAAAAGTCGAAGTCGTAGCCGTGCAGCGCCTGCCCCAGCGATTCGTCGAAGCGGAGCTCGCGCACCGCCCACGGGGACACCGCCATCACGAATCCGTCTATGGCCTCGACCTCGCCGGTGTGCGCGTGGACAGGGATCTGGTCGCGCTTCCACGACAGGGCCTGCATCTCGCCGCCTCCCAGCTCCTCATAGTGATGGGTGAACGAGGCCCAGGTGACGGACCCCTGCCACCAGGCGATGTTGCGCACGCCGATCGCCCCGGCGCAGCCGACCAGCGCGACCTCCGGGTCCCGCAGCGCCTCTCTCACCTTCTCGCAGAAGTCGGGATCGACGATCTCGGCGTCCTGGTGAAGGAGGACGATAGCCTCGAGCCCGTCGAGCTTTGCGGCTTGGTCCAAGAGCAGGTTGTAGTTGCGGAAGATCGAGCCGGCGGAGCCGTAGACGAGGATCTCCGAGTCGGGCTCCGCCACGAGGCGGATCCCCGGTTCCGCGTACCGCTGGTAGGCCTTATCGCTGGTTATTGCGCAGCCGAAGGCGATCATCTTGGACAGGCGGAAGATATCGCCACCGTGGTCACCAGGCACTCCCAGGGCTGCCCAGTAGACGCGGATAAACTCAGTCGGGAGTGGCAACCCGACTCCCGATGCCTCCGCTTCCGCTGGCCAACCGGGTTGGCAGCCTGGCCGAGGCAGAAGACCCTTACGGCTTCTACGAGCAGGTCGGCGCCGAGACTCGGGAGCAGATTCTGCGCCTGTTGCCGGCCGGCTACGAGCTCGGGGGACGGCGGCTCCTCGACTTCGGCTGTGGCGCGGGACGGACCCTGCGCCACTTCCTCGACGAGGCGGACTCGGCTGAGATCTGGGGTTGCGACATCGATCACGAGAGCATCGATTGGCTGCAGTGCAACCTCTGCCCGCCGCTCCACGCCCTGCGCAACGAGGCTGCGCCTGGCCTGCCGTTCAAGGACGGCCACTTCGACGTCGTCTGGGCGCTCTCGGTGTTCACCCATCTGGTGGACACGTGGGCGGCGTGGCTCGTGGAGCTCCGTCGCGTTCTGGCCGACGACGGGGTCCTGATCGCGACCACGATCGGTCCCGACCATTCGGAGCTGATCGCCAAAGAAGGCTGGGAAGAGGACCGCATAGGCATGAACGCGCTTCGCCACTGGGCCTCGTGGGAGGCCGGCGGGCCCATGGTCCTTCACTCGACCTGGTGGCTGCGCGCTCACTGGGGCCGAGCCTTCGAGATCCTCGAGATCGACGAGTCGCCGGTGGGCGTGGCGCCGACCGACGCCGCGTGTACGTGGTCAGGGTTCACGAACCATCGCTGGCTTGCGATGCGAAAGCGCGATGTCACCCTCAGCGTCGTGGATCTCGAGCACCCGGAGCCCGGCGAGCCGCGCGAGTTCACCGCCGTGCATCACAACGTCCGACAGTTGCGGGGCGAGCTCGACCGCGAGCTCACGGCTGCGCGTCACAACGTCTTACAGTCGCGGCCCGAGCTCGATCAGGTCAAGGCGGCGAACCGCCATTGCAACGCTACGATCGGGGCTCTGGAACGGGAGATCGCGGTGTACAGAGACAGCGCGAGCTGGCGGGTGACGGCGCCGGGCCGGTGGCTGGGGCGTTGGCTGAGACGCCTTCTACGCCGCGGCAGCAGCGTCCGATCAGACGACCCCGTTAGCGCTCGCAGGTCGCTCGGCTCTCCCCGTCCTTCGCTGGACGGGCACCCGGCGGATGCTGCGGGGGCGATGGGGGCCACCCCACGGCCCGAGCAGGACCTCGACGACGTGCAGCTTGCGGTGACGCTGCTTGGCGCCTTCGCCGAGCTCCACCCGAAGGCCTTCTTCATCGAGATCGGCGCCAACGACGGCGAACAGCTCGATCCGCTGGCGCCATTGGTCCGCACGCTGCCGTGGAGCGGAATCCTGGTTGAGCCGGTCCCATACGTCTTCGAGCGGCTGCGCCGAAATCATGCGGAGAACGAGCGGATCGCCCTCGAGCGCGCCGCGATCGCGGAGTCCGATGGCTGGCAGCCCTTCTATTGCCTTGCCGAGGTCGACGACCCCGCTCGGCAGGGGCTGCCTGAGTGGTACGACGCGATCGGGTCGTTTGACCGGACCACGATCGTCCGCCACGGGAACGTGATCCCCGACATCGAGAGCAGGCTCGTTCGCATCGACGTCCCCTGCATGACCTTCGAGTCCCTGTGCCGCAAGCACGATGTCACCAAGCTCGACCTCCTCCTGATTGATGCTGAGGGTTACGACTGGAACATCATTCGCAGCATCGACCTATCGATTCGGCATCCGAGGCTGCTGATCTTCGAGCACGAGCACCTGCCGGAAGGCGATCGCGCTCGTTGCGAGGCAATGCTCCGGGAGGCGGGCTACGAGCTGGCAGCCCTGGGCCCCTTGGACACGTGGTGTCTCGACACGAGCATCAACGACCCGCTGAGCTCGCTGTGGAGGGAGAAGGTAAGGGCCGAACCGGGGTGATCGACGTCCGGATCGCCAACCGCCTTCGGGCGAGGACAATCCAGGTCGCCTGTGCGGCCAACCGCGACTGGCTCCCGCACTGCGCGACCATGCTGCACTCGCTGATGGCGCACCAGCCGCGCCCTGTGCATGTGCACTACCTTCCCGCAGAGGATGTGACGCCGAGCCTCCTCGAGCGCCTCTCGCGCATGGTTGTGCGCACTGGCGGCGAGCTTTCGGTTCATCGCGTCCCGAGCAATCGGCTCAGCGGACTCGAGGCATACGCACCGACGGCGGTGTGGCACCGGATCTTCCTACCGGAGCTGCTGCCCGAGCTTGATCGCGTGCTGTATCTCGACGCCGATCTGATCGTGACCGACTCCCTCCAGCCGCTCTGGCGCGTCGACCTGTCAGATCACTACGTTGGTGCGGTGACGACGGTGTTCCCCTCGCCCGAGTGGGGTGATCGGCATTGCGCGGCGCTTGGCCTGGGACGTCGTGAGCTGTACTTCAATAGTGGCGTCCTGCTGATGAACCTTCGACAGTTGCGCCGCGACGACTGCGTTCGCAAGATCCAGGAGCACGCGTCGGCGCATGCGGACCACTGGTGGTCCTGGGAGGTACCCGATG
>Ga0307312_10002031_pt1 | contig 10597 bp, 12 predicted proteins | sample ER_DNA_202_FD_194489 | JGI IMG/M metagenome (GOLD analysis project Ga0307312, IMG submission 194489) | Bulk soil microbial communities from the East River watershed near Crested Butte, Colorado, United States - ER_DNA_202 | ecosystem: Environmental > Terrestrial > Soil > Floodplain | place...
ATGTTACCCGAATGTTAGCGCAACGTTGAAACGTTGAAAAGTTGAAGCGTTGAAGCGGATCGCTTCATCCCTTTAACGCTTTTATCGCTTCAACGATCACAGTTTCGTTCTGCCTGAAAGCGCGGCTGAAAGCGTTAGCTCATCCGCCGATTCGAGGCCGCCGCCGGCCGAAATGCCGCGGGCAAGGCGCGTAAGGTTGACCGGTTTGTTCTTCAAGAGATCGACAATGTAGTTTGTGGTCGATTCGCCTTCGACGTCGGCAGGCAGCGCAAAAATGATTTCGGCGATCTTTTCCTGATCGACGCGTTCCAGTAGTTCTTTAATACGCAAATCGTCGGGGCCAATATGATCGAGTGGCGAGATCTTTCCTCCAAGAGAATGGTATCGCCCCCGAAAGGCATTGGTTTTTTCCAGAGGAAGAATGTCGGTGGGTTGCTCTACGACGCAGAGCAGCTCTGTCGAGCGTGAGGAATCGGCGCATATGTCGCAGATTTCGGCGGCAGCAAAAAATCCACAAAGCTTGCAGGAACGAATTGACTGTCGCGTGTCCGTGATTGCGCGCGCTATTTGCTCCGGCCTATCGTCGCGTGCCCGTACCATCCAGAGTGCGATCCGCTCCGCGGAGCGAGGACCGACTCCCGGCATTTGTCGTAGTTGCGCAACCAAATTCCGGATTGCGACCGGATATTCCGTCCTTCTCAACGCGTGCTCAGCTTTCTTCCAACGCCGACTCTGTTAACTGCAGAACGAGCGGCTCGAGCCGTCGCAAATAGAATTGCAAAGCAGGATCGTCTTCTCCCTCGGGACCGCGTGCTTTCTGAAATTCGGAATAGGCTTCAGCCCACCGTTTTTCTCGATACAGAACCACACCGCTCCAGAAAGAATCTCTTCGGGCGACATGCTCTGGTTTGGCCTCTGCGGTAGGCCACAGCGGCTCGTAGATTTCAAGTCGATCATGCGAATTCGTTCCGCTCACAAAATCAATTGGACGCGCAACGATCGTCTCGCTCACGCTATCGAAAGTAGGCGTATCAATCAGGATCTTTGATCCATATCGGTGATTCAGGGCACAGAACCTGCGCGCGAGTTCAATCGGTTCGCCGCTGGCTAAAAGCGCCGGATGCACGCTGTCCTTCAGCGCGCCGGCAACCATCGCGCCTGAACTGATACCAACCTGCATGTCCCAGTCGCCAAAAATTTCTTCGTTTTCCTGCCGCCGTTCGCGAAACTTCTTTGCCAGATCGAGAACAGCACGCACCGCTTCCTCGGCGTATTGACCGCCGGCATTCGGAAATCCAAAAATCGCAACGACGCCCTCCCCGTCGGCAGCCTGTAGATAAGCTCCTCTCTCGATCAGGCCATCGGCAGTCTCACGAATAAATTTTGCCATGGTTTCAGCGAAACCGGTGGGGTCAGATGAACTCGTGAATCCATGTCGATTGGCAATGTCGCAGACGACTACACTCGCTTCGTACGCTTTCGCCTGTCCATCGAACGGACCGTCGCTGACACGACGAAATTCTTTTCTCGAGAGTCGATTGGCAAAAATTGTGCGCACTAAATGCGAGCGGTCCCTCCGCAAAAAGACCGTCCAGCCTTCCACGAAGGCCACCGCTAATGCGACTGCAAAAATGCAGGGAACCGGCTGGAAAAACACCCGATAAAGAGAGCAGACCCACGAAAGCACAAGAAGCTCAACCAACAAAAAGCCGAACAATAGATAGTTTCGCGACCGTCCCGAAGCCGGGGGATTTTTCAGGCTGAGCCAGGCGACACCGGCAGCTATCAGGAAGACAAAAACGTACTCCCACTTTTCGCCCACGACCCTCGTCGCGCCCGCATAATCGGAAACAAGGTGCGCAACACCAGCCTCAAAGCCCGCTATTACCTTCGTTGCATGCAAGACTCCCACAACGATGGCGACAGCGACTCCAATTACGAGCGTTGTGATCAACGAGCGCTTCATGAACAATCAGGCTTTTTGACCAGCTGCACCGGGGTAATAGGATTGCACGACTAGTTCACTTAAGAATTTGTCCGGCGCATCGACGGCTCCGGCGTTGATCACAAACTTTGTCTGGCCGGTGTTCTTTTTGATCAGATTTAGTCCGAACTGGTAATCCTTAAATAAGTGGGCGCAAAGATCGCTCATGGTCATCCGCTCAACTTGCGCGCGCTCGACCAGGCGCCGCACCGCAGCTTCATCCAAAACAATTTCCAAACCATGCTCACTGTTGAATTTCTCCGCAAATTGACGCGCGCCGGCTTCGAGCATTTGCGCCTCGAGCTTGTGTCCCTCCACCATCAATCGGTCGAGCACACGGCGTGGCTCGCGCACGAGCGCAGCGGTAACACGCAACTGGGTCAGGCCTGATCCTGCCAGGTAGTATTTGTAATCGCGGAACAATTTTTCGAATACCGTCAGCAATCCACGTGCGCCGGTTTTCTCCTTGGCGGCAGCTTCAGCCAGTAGCCGCAGCGCTTCATCCTCGAAGCTGATCTCAATGCCGTACGCGCGAAAGGCGCGCTCATATTGCCGGAGCAAGCTACCCTCGGAATACTTCATGATGCTGAAAAGGTCATCGGCATCCAGTTCTTCACACACCACGCGCACTGGTAATCGGCCAATGAATTCCGGCTCGAACCCGTATTCGATAAAATCCTGCGTCGTCACGTGCCGAAACAATTCGTTGTCCATCACCTGAATCGGTTCCGCGCTAAATCCGATCTGACCGTGACGAACGCGTCGCGCCACATGTTCCTTTAATTTCTCAAATGCGCCGCTGACCACGAAGAGAATGTGCCGGGTATTGATCGTTTCTCGTTTTGCCTTGCCACGTCGTTGAAATTCGAAAGCCGCCTGCAATTGCGCCTGCAAATCGTTCATGCTGCGCACGGGCACTTCTGTTTCCTCCATTAACTTCAGCAGCGTGGTTTGCACGCCCCGCCCGCTGACATCCCGGCCGATTAAATTTCCGGCCGCAGCGATCTTGTCGATCTCATCGATATAAATGATCCCGAACTGCGCCAGGTTCAGATCCCCATCGGCCTTGTGCACGAGCTCGCGCACCAAATCTTCCACATCGCCGCCGACGTATCCCGTCTCGCTGAACTTCGTGGCGTCCGCTTTCACAAACGGCACTTTGATCAGGTCGGCAATGTGTTTGATGAGATAGGTTTTCCCGACACCGGTCGGTCCCACCAAAATCACGTTTTGCTTGATGTATTCAACCTCCTGCGCACGCGTGGCATCTTCCTTTTCGAGACGGCGCAGGTAATTGGCGTGGTTGTAATGATCGCAAACGGCGATCGCCAGCACCTTCTTGGCTTCATCCTGCCTAATCACGAAACGGTCGAGATGCGCTTTGATGTCCCGCGGCAGAAGATTGAATTCGAATTCCTCATGATCGGTCTTCTCCGGTTTTTCTTCCTCTTCTGCCGGCGCAGGCTCCGGCTCAGCGAAAGTCGCCACTGAGACCCGGTCGCCAAAGTTCTGTTTCATGAACTCCGTGATCTTGGTCTTCAATTCTTCCGGCGAAGGAAACTGCGGTGGTGGGTTTTGCTCCATATCGCGATCAGGAAAACGTCGCGTCAAAAACCAATAATGGCAACGATTCGTCTAGAATCTGACTCTCGGGGCCGGGAATTCGTTCATCCTCCATCTTGCGCCTTCGGCCTGGGAGCTGCCATCGTCTTCGGAGAAGCCGATCCACCTTCGCAAAAACGCGGAGGTTGGAACGCGTTGTCTAAGGCGCTTGGGACAGCCCCGGGAAGAGAACAGAAATCTGTTCCTTGTATTCAGGTTTCGCTCTCGCAGCGGCTTCAGCTAATTCCCTCGCCGCTTCGGTTTGCCCGGTTTCACTGGCAAAGACAGCGCAACGCCACTGCCGATCTGCTGCGCCACGCGCTCCTGGATCGATGAACGATTTCGATACGGCCAGTATTTCCTTTGGCGAGAGCTTGTCCCACGTGATCCACGCAATCCCATACGGAAGTTTCATCGTGAGTCCTTCATCCGTCGCGCTCACTATGCCTGTATATTGCGCGCCGGAGCTATCTGTGAGTGTAGCCGAGAAATGCGCACGATTGAGATCGTCAATCAGAGTGTTCTTCCAATCGAACATGAGTCTCGCCCTGTTCTCTGCAACTTCTTCTGCCGGCTTATAGTATCCGCCGACCAGTTTCACACCCCTGATCTCCTCAGCCGCTTGAGCAAAGTGATAAAGGGCCACCTGCTCTTTATAACTGGCGTGTGCTTTATTCCACGGACCGCGATCGAGCCAGCTCGTCGCAAACGCCGTTAGTTCCGTCCACGAGGGCAAGAAGCTGCGCGCGATAACGAATAAAATTCCAGCGACCACTATAGCCGGTAAAGCCACACGAATGAGAGGTGGCAGGCGGCGGAGCCAGCGCAAAACCCCTCTTGGCCCTTCCAAGCTGCGCCGTGTAAAGCCAGACAAAGCCGACGGCCAGCGTCGTCGCCGGCGCGTCTCACCGCCGCTGGTTGCATCCTCCAATGCCAGCGCGCGCCACGCCCGCTCCAGCTCCGCCACCAGATCGTCATAGGAAGAAAAACGCTGCGCCGGATCAGCTGCGATCATTCGCTGCAAAACCTCCACAGTCTCGGCAGAAACGTCCGGCGCTGTCTTGTGTAAATCGAGTGGCCGTTGTTTTGATTCGAGCAATGCCGTCGCGGAATTTGTGCCGGCTTCGATTGGCGGTTTGCCCGCAATTGCGTGAAACAGTGTTGCGCCCAAACTGTAAATGTCGCTACGGAAATCCTCCGGGTCGTTGTTTAATCTTTCCGGCGCGACATATTCGGGGGTTCCCCAAACCACACCTCCGATTCCCCAGCGTTGCGTCGCGGAGCTGGCAAGACCGAAGTCGCCGATTTTTGCTGCGTGTTCATCGACAAACAAAATATTAGCCGGCTTCACATCGCGGTGAATCAGACCTCGCCGGTGCGCGGCACGCAGTCCCTTCGCAACCTGGATGCCAATCTCGAGCACCCGCTGTTCCGGTAACCGCGGTTGCAGCGCCATGAGATCGTCGAGGCTTCCCTGATCGACCAACTCCATTACCACATAGAACTGGCCGTGATCTGTTCCCGAGTCGAATACCTGTATCACATAAGGATGATTCACGGCGGCAGCAATGCGTGCCTCTTGCTGCAATCGAGCTTTATGATCCTCTTCGCCACCGAGATCTCTTCGCAACAGTTTCAGCGCCACGAACCGATCCAGTTGCAAATCGCGCGCCTTGTAAACGGTGCCCATCCCACCAACACCAAGCGTCTCAACCACGACGAAATGATCGAAGGTCCTCTCCACGCGTATCTTCTTTCCACACGTAGGACAGGCGATGCGGGCCAATGGCTCTGCAGCTGTCGTATCGACAGTTGTTCCGCAACTGGGGCACGTTTGGGCGGCCGGCTCACTCGCCATTGGGCAGTCATTGTAACATTCAGGCCCTGCAGAGCAAAACGTAGCAGTGGTCCGCTTGCTGCCGCGTTTGCGGGCGTCTCGCCTGCCAATTCACAAACTGCTATTGTCCGTTCAATTGTTCGCCGTGCGAGATTAAAAAGCCGCGGCACGCATTCATCTATCTATGAGGCAACTTTCAGCCGAAAAGTCGACTCGGATCGAGCTTGTCGCATCAGCGAACGAAGCAAGGCTTCGACTCGACCAATTTCTGGCGAAGCGACTTCCAGAATTCTCCCGGTCACGACTCCAGCAGTTGATTCGCGATGGGTTTGTTCGACTGAACAACTCAACCAGCCGGCCACGCCAAATCGTTCGAGGCGGCGATAAGATTCAACTCACCGAGCCGCCGCTGGAAAAGATCGAGACCCTACCGGAGCAGATCCCGCTTGAAATTCTTTTCGAAGACATCGATCTCATTGTGATCAACAAGCCGGCTGGGCTTGTTGTTCATCCGGGCGCCGGTCATCGCGAACACACTCTGGTCAATGCGCTGCTCAGCCACTGCTCCATGTTATCGGGGATCGGCGGGAAAGAGCGCCCCGGCATCGTTCATCGCCTCGACAAGGAAACGAGCGGGTGTCTTGTCGTCGCCAAAAACGACGCAGCCCATCGCGGATTATCCAGGCAGTTCGCTGACCGCACGGTGCAGAAGATTTATCTTGCGCTGGTGACTGGAAGATTGCGCAAGCCGGCTGGTGTAATCGAAGAAAAGATCGGACGACATCCAGTTCACCGACAACGAATGAGCGCGACTGCTCTGCGTGGACGCGCGGCCAAAACCGAGTATCGCGTCGTTCGGTCGAGCGAGCAGGCCAGTCTCGTCGAATGCTGGCTACACACTGGACGGACCCATCAGATTCGTGTGCATCTTAATCATCTCGGTCACCCGGTGCTTGGCGATAAAGTCTACGCGCCGCGTCTCGCAAAGGATTTTCCGCGGCAAATGTTGCACGCATGGAAGCTTGGATTTCGCGATCCTCGCACCGACGAATGGAAAAATTTTGAAGCGCCGTTGCCCGACGATTTCAACCAGGCAATCGCGGGAAGCGGTTTGGAATTCCGCCTTCAGGCGGCCCAGGCCAATCTCACGCGATGACGGCGCGCTATCTCTGGCGTCGGCGAACGGCTGTGGCACGTAGTCGTGCTATCGAGTGTTAAACCTTCGTTGATAGGTCTCGATCATCGTCGCCACCGCACCCATCGCGCTGTAGACGAGAGAAAGAGCCGATTGTGGATCGATTTCCTCCCAGCTATCAAGCTCTCGTCTCAGATCGCGCAGCAGGGTCACGCTCTTCGCGTCGCTCGCGTAGCACTCCTGCAACGTGGTTGTCCATCTTTGCCTTACATCGTCGGGCAGATCACGGTTTTGCGAAATCGTATCGCCGATCTGTATCAGTCGCCGGATGACCTTGTCGCGTAGGGTTTTTTCATCGTCCACCTCGCTCATCTCGTCGACGTCGTATGGCGGCTCATCATCCGGAGGCACGTGCAAACCATGTAACGCCGCAAGCGCTTCGCCACTTAGTCCATCCTCGAACCTGCGATTTGCGTCCGAAATCCAGCGGCCCTGTTTTTCGTCCCAGGCTTTATCGTCGGCTCGCTTCTGAATATCGTCCATGCGTTTGGGCCCCTGTTACTCTCGGGATTCTCGCTCAACCGGTTTGTTTCATCCTAGCGCAATTCCTAACCAATGGCAGGCAATACCGGCGCTGTCGGATTTCCTTGGCGCTTTCCTCCGGACTCTTTACTCTATGCCGCTCGCCTTGGCACCATCGCGTTTGCCAGCATTGTCTGGATGATCTCGCCGTGTTGGTTCGTAGTCACGTTGCGCAACCGAATGATCCCGTAGCCCGGCTTGGACCGCGATGGCCTTAGATCGAGAATCTCTGTTTCAACGGTAAGCACGTCGCCAGGTCGCACCGCAGTAGGCCACCGCAGTTCATCGACACCTAAGCCGATCGCGCCTTCGGCGAAATTTAATGTCTGCACGAATAGCCGCATTGTCATCGCAGCCGTGTGCCAGCCACTCGCGATCAATCCTTTGAAAAGTGTTCGCTCTGCAGCTTTTCGGCTCAGATGAAACATCTGCGGATCGAACTTGTGGGCGAACTCGATGACCTGCTTCTCAGTAACATTTAGCGGCTCGGATTTAAAACGGTCACCGATTTTCAAATCATCAAAGTAGTGCTCTTTCATTTTGTCTCTCTTATTCATTCTACGATCGCAAAACCAATTGATGCGCCATACTGCGGGATTGCAATGCCTAATATGTGCGCAGGCTGCTGACTGCAGGCCACTGGCCGTGGACTATTGACGACCGCGGCGTAGCCCCTGCTCTCGTTAGTCCCATATCGACACGGCGACACCGCGCCGTGGCTACAACGGTGCGCATTACAGATGGGTTCCAAGCTCGCAACGAGCGAGGTAAAAGTGGCCTGTGGCAAAGACACCAACTGGCTCTTGTTCGGCGCAGATTACGTCCTGAAACTCAGGCGAGTAGAACATCCACTAACAATCAACATCAAAGAGGAGGCATCATGAAAAATATAGTTATCACACTCGCCTGGTTGCTACTTGCTCCGTTGGCATTTGCACAGCCGGGCTCGACGAACAAGAAACAAACAACCGCAGAACCAATAACAGTAACGGGAGCGATCATCAGAATGACAGCTGGGGACGGCTCAGCCGCCAGTTATCAACCTCTCAGAACGCTCGTTGTTCGCGAGGACAGCTCGAAAAGCGCTGACCGTTACGTTCTCAATGGATCCGGTCACGTTCTGGACAAGACGGGGAGAGTCGTCCAAACCGCGATCAAACCAGGTGCTCGTGTGCGTGTTTATTACGCACACACCAGCGATCTGCGTACGATTGATCACGTGGTTCTTTTAGACTGAGTCTGCACGGAGCTTCGGACAACACTGATAAAAGCCGCAGGGTTCCAAACCCTGCGGCTTTTTCTGAATTGGGGAGGTGCGCTGCGACATCCAGGCTTCCTTCGAATGCTCGTGAGTTAGAGGATCGCTTAACCGCTCCCCGATCCTTGTAGCCACGGCCCTGTGGGCCGTCGTCTGGAACGCTCCGCAGGAGCGTGGCTACAGGGTGTTCGAATGGGAGCACCTCGATCTGCAATCGTTTCAGTTCTTCAAACGGCAGAAATGGCCCGAGACATCCGGATGCCGAAATAAATTCGATCCATTTGTGTCTCAAATAAGAGAGACGACCAACCATGAGGACCTTGTCGTCGCACCTTGTTTGAATGATTGGAGGGCAACTAATGAATGGAAAGTTTCTATTATTCGGTCGGGATGAGATTGCGAACAGTTTAATGCGTTTTGTCGATCGGAAGATTGGCGAACAACGCCAAGGCGAGCGGCGACTCGCCGAGCAGCGCACCACAAAGCACCGAATCCAGGCAAAAAAATCGTGCATCGCCGATGCGCGCAGTTATCGCGTTGCTCGACGATTTCCGGTGCTCGCCGTCGCGCAATTCGACTAGAAAGCTCTAATTCCCACCCGCCGGACTTATCTATTCGGAATCGGTTGCCTCAAGAAACGTCGAAACAAGCACTGGCTAACCGCGAAACAGGCCAGCTAGTGATCTTTGATAGCCGCACATAAGAACTGCATCGGCGGCACGTTACCTCTCGGAGTGCCTTCTAGTCGACGACACACTTCTGAATGTAGAAGGAGCGAAGGCCGTCGGCTGGCGTGGCATCTTATTTACCAGCACGGCACAACTAAAGCGAGATCTCGCATGTGATCACGGAGTGAATTGACCGAACCCGCCAAGCTCACGCCAGAATCGTTTTGGATTGCCGGTTGGGTAACGATACGGACAGAATGTCCAACACATGAAAAACCCACGATTTCCTGCACTATCATTCTTTTCTGCCCTTCTCATTGGGATTGGCTGGACTCTTATCGCAATCGGAATTTTGGTACTGGCTTTCTGCGCGATTAATCTATTCAGTTCCTCGGCAGCCGACTTTGGCGCCGTCTTGACGACCGCCATGACTTTCGGGTTAGTCAGCCTCGCGCTTGTTCTCATTGGATTGTTCACAGTGACTGGCGGCGAGTCGATTCGCGTCTTTCTTGCGATTGAAGCAAACACGCATGCTTGGACGTCTGTGGTACAGCGACCCGAATGACGCCATCGAATACGCGAAGTTTCGCAGCCGATCATATGGATGCTGTCATTCGAGTTTACGATTAAGCTGACAACGTGATCGCGACGTTTGAACACAAAGGCGATTTTGAAGAACGGTGAATTTATCCTCGCATCGCTTTGTTTGCGCGGGACGGACTCGCTGCGGCGAGCTGGGTGCTCACTTTTTGTAGGTCCAGAGAGTCGCCGGAGAATCCCGAAGATTTTCTTCCCCTTCAAGAGCCAACGCTGGAGCATCTGGAATCGGCGCGAAAGCAGGAGCAGTCTCAGATTGGCTAAAGGTAGTGCGTAGAGGCGAGAGAGATCGAACACACCGGTCGGAATCGAAAAATCCTGTACAGCTTTGCAATGCGCGGCGCTTCGTGATTCAATGCCAATTATGAAACGACTAGCACTGTTAGGGCTGATAATTTTAATGCCCGCGCTACTCCGAGCGGACGAGAAAGAAACAATGCTCCAAGCTTTAGGCCAATTCGAGCAGGCGTGGCGTTCAACAACGCCTTGCGAAGTGAGCAGCAACGCCTGTCAAACCCGTGAGATTTGGCTGGCGCAACAAGCGGCACAAGCAGCGAATCAGTACTTAAACACGCCGGACGCCAAAGAGAGCCATTGGCGCTTAGTCGCGCAATCAGTCATCAAATACAGCCAAGCGCGAAGCGAAGCGTACGCGGCATACGTACGCGCCCGCAATCAAGACCCGGATGCCGCCGAAAAGGCGTACCATTCAATCGTCGATCCGCTGGAGCAGGACTTCAAAGGGCAACTGAAAGCCACCCTGCAAAGCGACGAAAATTCCCGCGAGATTGCACAGCGTTTTGGGCTAGTTGATTTTTAACGTCCGCGATCCACGAGTACGAAATCCGCCCGCGCAAAGATAAACGCGGCTTCGATCTAATCTTCGATGCGCTGCCATTCGGCGGGCTGTGGTACACCCACATCTCGGATGCTA
>Ga0307312_10002033_pt1 | contig 10596 bp, 10 predicted proteins | sample ER_DNA_202_FD_194489 | JGI IMG/M metagenome (GOLD analysis project Ga0307312, IMG submission 194489) | Bulk soil microbial communities from the East River watershed near Crested Butte, Colorado, United States - ER_DNA_202 | ecosystem: Environmental > Terrestrial > Soil > Floodplain | place...
CGGTGGCCGAAGACGTCGCGCCGGTCGAAGAACGCGGGCACGTTCTCGAGCGAGAGCCCGACCTCCGGGTCGAGCAGCCAGATCGTCGGCACGTAGTCGTGCGAGTACCAGCGCCACTGGTCGTCCTTCAGATGGCGCACGAAGGACGGGACGTTGTACGGGCGGCTCGGCTTGATGTTGTCGCGCAGGCCGTTCGAGGTGCCGGCGGCGGCGTAGCAGCGGTTGGGCATGGTCGCGCCCGGCACGGAGCAGAACCAGTGGTCGCAAACGCAGAATTGCCTGGCGAGGTAGTCGTAGACCGGCAGGTGCTCCGCCGGGTGGTAGGCCATCACCACGCCGGGGTTAGCGCCGCCGCCCTTGCGGGTCTTCATGAAGTTCGAGACGTAGCCGCCGCAGTCGTGCGCGACCTGTTCGTCCACGCACCAGCCCGAGTGGCACGGGTCCTGCGCCTTGGTCATCGTCGTCCGCGACGCCGGGTGGACGTGGAACGACTCGCCGCGATAGTCGTTCTTCATCGCGAGCGCCGGGCCTTCGATGTCGTCGCGGCCCTGCTCGATCGTCAGGAAGCCGAGCATGTGGTCGAACGACCGGTTCTCCATCATCAGAACGACGACGTGGTCGATCTTGCGAAGGTTGTCGTCGGCCTCGGTCATGCCTGCACCTCGAGAACCGACTGTGCCGCAGTCCGATCCCGCCGCGGAGCCATCGCTCCCCCCTTTTCGACCGAGTGCGCCGACGCTACCGGGCCGCGCCGGGGCCGTCAACCGCTCAGGAGACGGTCAACTTGACGTCCATCCCGGCCTGCTTATGACCTGGGACGGAGCAGTAGACGTCATAGGTGCCGGGCTTCAGGTCGACGTTCACCGTCGCGGACTTGCCCGGTTGGATGGTCGGCGTCCGCTCGTCCACGCCGTTGCCCTGCACCACGAAGTCGTGCGGGATGTGGCCGTCGTTCTTGACCTCGAATGCGTACGAGCCGGCCGAGAGCGAGTTCTTTGGAAGCGCGATCTTGAACTCGGTCTCGCTGACCGGGACCGAACTCGCGCTCGTGGACGTCGTCGCAGTCGTGGTCGTGGCTTGCGTGGACGTGGCCTGAGTCGTGGTCTCGGGGCCCTTCGCCTCGGCCTCGGTGGTCTCGCGAGCAACGAAGATCACGGCGGACATCATCCCGACGAACAGCAGCAGGCAGGTGACGAGGAAGACGCGCAGCCCGCGCCCCGGGAACTGCGGGTACCGGCGCGGCACCAGCATCGAGACGATCAGCGAGAAGCCGACGAAACCCAGCACGGCGAGCCCGAGCCCGATCTTCTGCCCCGTCGAGAGGCTCAGCAGCAGCACCGCGGGAACCTAGCATGGCGCCGCGGCGCGGCTCTCGGGCGTCCGTCAGGCCTGTGCGGTCGCGGGCTTCCGTGCGTAGATCGCGTACCCGACGATCCAGACGATCGGGAAGACGAACCCGATCAGGAACAGCACCCAGCGACCCTTGTAGGCCAGGCCCAGGCCGAAGATGAGCAACAGGATCATGTACAGGAACGCGCCGATTCCGATTCCCCACCACATGGTTTCTCCTTTGTTCGACCGTCGCAGACTCCACCGGACAACCAGGCGGCGCATCGCCCGATGCGGGTGACGCTTAGAGCGCGGCGGCGTCTCCCGGGCGCGGCTCGTCGAGCCCGGTCTCCGGCGGCCCGACCGGCTCGGGCGAGAGTGGCCGCAGGTACAGGCGGTCGTAGGCCAGAGCGGCGAGGCCTGCGCCGATCAGCGGGCCGACCCAGTAGACCCAACCGTCGGTCCAGAAGTTCTGCACGAGCTCGGGCCCGACCGCGCGCGCCGGGTTCATCGCGGCCCCCGTGTACGGGCCGCCCATGAAGACGTCGAGCGTGATCGTGAAGCCGATCGCGAGGCCCGCGATCGAGGCGAACGTGCCACGCGGGTCGGCGGCGGTGGCGAAGATCACCCAGACGAGGAAGAAGGTCAGCACGGCCTCGATCACGACACCTCCGCCGCCGCCGATCCCGGGAGCCAGCGAGGGAGCGCCGAGGTTGACCGCGTCCACCTGCTGCTGCGGCAGCACAATCTCCAGCAGGAACGCTGCCAGGATCGCCCCGACGAACTGCGCGAACCAGTAGGCGGCGGCGAGGTGGATCTCGATCTTGCGCGTGACCACGAACCCGAAGGTGACGGCCGGGTTGAAGTGCCCGCCCGAGATGTGCCCGACCGCCGACGCCATCACTCCGATCGCGAGGCCGTGGGCCAGCGCGATCGCGGTCAGGTTGCCGCCCTGGGTGGCGATGATCGAGCCGGCGCCGACGAAGATCAGCGTGAACGTCCCGACGAACTCCGCGAACCCGCGCTGTAGGAGGGCCGATCGCACGGAAAAAACCCTAGAACGAGGGGCGGACGGCGCCAGTTCGAGGGATGGGACCGCCGGCCCTGCCGGTCGAAACTTCCCCTGGCGTATCACTGCGGAACGAAAGGCGGCACCCATGTCTGCGGACATCCTCAAGCGCAAGATCCGGAACTTCCCGGCTGCGAACCTGAGCGTGCGCATCGCCGCCGCGAGCTAGACGGCTCGCGGCCGGGCCCCGGCTTGCCGGGGCGAGGGCGGATCGAGTAGCTTCCCGACCTGCCCATGCACGAAGAGAACGAACGCGCTGACGAGATTTCGGCCGAGCACCCGGCGCCTCAGAGCTACGGGGCGCTCGGCGATCGCGTCACGGGGATCCTCGAAGCCGCCGAGCAGGCGGCCGCGGAGATTCGGGAGGAGGCGTCGAAGCTTGCTGCCGACCTCGAGCGTGAGGCGCTCGTCGAGGCTGAGCGTCTCAAGCAGCAGCTGACCGCCGACGCGCGCAACCTGCGCGACGAGGCCGAGGGCTACGCGCGCGACATGCGCCTGGCGGTCGAGGCCTACGCGAAGCAGCACCGCCGCCAGGCCGAGGAGGAGGCGCGCTCGATCGTGGCCGATGCGGAGAAGCAGTCGGCGACGATCCGGGAAACCGCCGAGCAGACGACGCGCCAGGTCGAGGCCGACGCGCGGCGCCGCCAGGAAGCGCTGCGTGACGAGACGCGGATGCTCGAGCACCGCAAGAGAGAGGCGCTCGAGCGGCTGCGCGAGGTCGTGGCCGCGGTTCAGGACGTGCTGCCGAGCGAGGACTCGCTCGCGCGCGACCTACATCCCCAGCGCAGCCGCGACTAGAGGGTTTGGCGGAACGCTGCACGCCCTCGGGGTGTGCTGGTCGTTCCGAGGCAAGGACGCAGGGAGTGCGCGTAGCCGGAGGCTACGGGTGCGACTGAGGACGCAGCATCGGGGCGTCCAGCACGGCCCGAGGGCCTCGGCGGCGTTTCGTCAAACTCTCCCTCCTAGGCGCCGCCAACCACGACGTGCCCGAGCACGGGCGTGCCGACCAGGTCGAGCTGGTTCCGGAGCTCGACGGCGTCACTGGGATGGGCCCGGTCCGGCCGGGAGACGACGACGAGCGCATCGACATGGCGCGCCCAGGCCCGCGACTCCGGGTAGCCGAGCACCGGCGGGCCGTTGAGGATCACGCACGAGAAGCCTGTCCGGGCGAGCTCGTCGAACAGGATCCGCAGAGCGTCTTCAGTCACGAGCGCCGGTGACGCGGCCTCGCCCGCGCCGAGCACCGCCAGGCTTCCGGTCCGCCGCGGCGAGGCCGAACGGGGAGGCTCGACGATCATCTCGCCCGCAGCCTCGCTGTCGCCCTGCCGCGCGGCGGCCAGGAGCTCGGCGAGCCCGGGCGCCTGCTCCATTCCGAACAGCTGCTCCAGCGCAGGCCGTCGCAGGTCGGCGTCGATCACGAGCGCGGTCTCGCCGGCCTGGGCCAGCGCACGGCTCAGTCCTGCGGTGACCCGCGCCTTGGCCTCGTCCGCGGCCGGGCTCGTCACCATCAGGATCTGGCGACGCTGCGCCGGCAGGTGGGCCGCCACCACGGCGGCGAGCGCCTCATGGGCCTCGCGCTCGTGCAGCGCGGCCTGCGGGTCGCGGAAGAACCGCCGCGGCTCCGGCATCTCGCTCAGGATCGGATAGCCGGTGAGCCGCTCCAGCTCCCGCGGCTCGCCGATTCGCGGGGAGACGCGTTCCCTCCCGAGCGCGACGAGCATTGCGATGAATAGCGCCGCGACGAACGCGAAGCCGGCGTTGCGAAGCGGACGAGGCGAAGTTGCTGTCGCCGGCGGGTGCGCCGGGTCGGCGAGCTGAAGCTCAGAGCCCGCGGTCGCCGCGCTCACTGAGAGCTCGCTCAGCCGCTCGCGGATGAGCGCGATCTGCGCAGCGCCACCGGGCGTGCCCTTCAACCCCACGATGGCCGCGTCCAGCCGCTTCTCTGCCGACTGGATTCGCGCGATGTCGCCGGCTCGCTCTCGTGCAAGGAACGCGGCGGCCACGACGTTCGCGGTGCGGGCCGCCCGCGCCGGTGACGAGCCGGAGGCGGTGATCGTGATGATGTTGGCGGTCGGGTCGACCGACGCCTGGAGGTTGCCCGCAAGCGAGCTGACCGACTCTCCCGGCAGGCGCTTGGCGCTGCTCGCGAGCACGTCGCGTGTCACCAGCAGCTTCTGGATCGTCGCCAGCTGGCGCTCGGCATCGGTCGTGGTGGTGATGGTCGGGTCCTCGTTGAAGAGCATCGTTGCCTTGGCGCTGTAGGTCTTCGGGAGAGCGAGCGACATCAGCAGCACGAGCCCGGTCACGACCACCACGATCGCGACGATCAGAAGCTTCGAGCGGCGAAGGGCGTTGGCGTAGCGGCCGACGTCGATCGGCTCCTCGGCAGGTACCTCCAGCCTGTGGAGTGGTGCGACCTGGGCGCTCGGCTTGTGCTGCTCGATCATGTGCTCACCTCCAGGAGTTCACTGCGCGGCCCTTTTGGCGAGCGACGCACGCGGGACCGGCGCGAGCGTTCGCAGGACGGCAAAGTCGCCGGCTTGGGGCACCACCAGCTCGACCAGGCGAAACGGCGCACGCCTGCGGAAGATCGCGATCGCACAGACGCCGGCCGCGAGGTAGCCGGCACTGGCCGCCGCCGAGGCGCCCGACGCTCCGAAGAACGGCATCAGCGCGAGGTCGAGAGCGATCCCGACGACGAAGCACGCGGCGGGCGGAATCGACGAGAGGGCCGGCAGCGACGAGGCGATCAGCGCGTTGCAGAAGACGATCATCGCGGTGAAGCCGATGAGCCCCGGCAGGAGCAGGAGGAACGGCGTCACCGAAGCGTGGAAGGACGACCCGAATACGAGTGGGATCAGCGGGGGCACCACCACTGCGCTGAAGACGATGCTCGCCAGCGTCACGTACATGGCCGAGCGCCACGCGCGCAAGGTCTGCCCGAGGCGCGGTCCCGCTTCGCTGCGGGCGGCGAGTGGTAGCAGCGCCGTCGAGACCGCGCCCGGGAAGTAGAGGAGGATCTCCGAGAGGTTGACCGCGACCACGTAGAAGCCGAGCGCTGCCTCCGACGCGATCAGGGCCAGCAGGATCTGGTCGATCCGGAAGCCCAGCGAATCGGCCAGGGTTCCGAACCAGGCGCGCACGCCGAACGAGATCGTCTCGCGCAGCAGGCCGAGGCTCGGGCGTCCGAGACCCTCCCGTCGGATCGCGACCGAGAAGAGCAAGGCGGCCCGCAACCCCTGCGTGGCGGCCCAGATCGCGGTGCCGAGCGCGACCGTCAGGCCGAATGAGACCCACAGCAACGCTGCGAGCAGCGGATAGACCCAGGAGGTGACCGCGGTGACGAGCGCGTGCGTGCGGAACTGGCTGCAGCCGAGCGTGAACCGGTAGCCGGCATCCGCGAGGCAGGCCGCGACGATGCTGAACGCGAGGACCCACAGCTCGAGGCTGCCGACCCCATGCGGCCGGGCGGCCGGCACCAACCAAAGCGTTCCACAGACGACGACCGCACCGGCGACGCCCATCAGGCTGGAGAAGGTCAAGCTGTTGGTCAACAGCTCGCGCCGCGCCCCGGGCCGCTTCGCGGCGAAGACGACCGTCGCCTCCGTCACTCCCAGCCTCGCGATCCAGGCCGTCACGAGCGCGGTCACCGTCAGGAAGGCCACCGTGCCGCGGCCGGAGGGGCCAAGCGCACGCGTCACGAGCAGCAGCCCCACGAACAGTCCGGAGTTCCCGACTATCTGCGCCCAGAAGAGCAGCGCGGGGCCGCGGCTCGACTCGGGCTGAGGGTGTTCCTTCAAACCAGCTCACGTCACCGGGAGCTCCGCTCGGCCGCGCTCGTCGGACGCGCCGTCGCGGGGCATGGAACCAGGCGAGTCGAGCACCGCGGCCAGCCGCCGTGCTCCGTCGCGGTGGCGTCGCACCAGCTCGTGCGCGTTGGTCGCGAAACGCTCGCGGTAGCGGTCGTACGAATCGGCGAGGGCGAGGATCGCCTCCACTCCAGCCTCTGCGTCCCGCGGCTCGACGCAGAAGGCCCTGAGACCGCGCTCGTAGTAGCCCGGGGCATCGCCGACGCGGGTCGAGATCACGGGCACGCCTCGTGCCAGCGGCTCCAGGACCGCCATCTGCGTCGCCTCGCGCAAGGAGGTCGACAGGCAGAGATGGGCCGTGCCCTGGACCTCTTGGATCTCCTCCCAGGTGCGCGGCCCTCGTACGGCTAGCCACGGGCGATCCCGCGCGAGCCCCTCGAGAGCCTCCAGGAGTGGGCCGCTGCCGTAGACCTCGAGCCTGGCAGCCCGCCGGAGCCGCACCCGCTCGACCAGCTCGACCGCCGCGACCGGGTTCTTCTCGCCGTAGAGCCGGCCGACCCAGACGATCCGCAACGGCTCGTCCGGTTCGAGGTGGGTCCGCGTCGCAGGCGGAAGGTCGCGGAGCGGAAACGGGACGTAGGTCGCCACCACGCCATACCGCGAGCGGGAGCCTCGGACGCCCACCTGCGAGAGGGAGACCGGCTGCGAAACCCGCAGCGCCGGCCACGTGACCAGCCGCTCGAACAGCCGGCCGAGCACGCGGTGGTAGAAGAACGAGCTCGTCGAGAACGGCGCCCCCGACCCGTGCAAGACGAAGAGGACTCGCTTTCCGCGCAGGCGCGCCGCGAGGGCCGCAACGCTCGGGAGCAGGTGCCGCGTTCCGTTCGCGATCACGACGTCGGCCGTGCCGATCTCACGCCAGAGCAATCTCCAGCCGCCGACCGGAAGCGGCCAGCCCGCGGTCCCGAGGAAACGAGTGGGAACGGTCACATCGGCCTGCGGTTCGCCCGTGCGAGGCCGGCAGGCGAGGACGCGAACGTCCCAGCCCTCTCCACGGAGGAGCCGCGCCGCGACGTCCACGAACTGCTCGACGCCTCCGGCGTGGGGAAGCACGAAGCTCGAGACGATCAACCCGCGGGGCTTCGAGCTCCCGGCGTCGGCGCTCACGAGCGTGCCGCGCTCCCGAAGCGGCTACGGCGTTCTCTTGTTCCCCAGAACCAGGCAGCTAGGAAGAGGACGTAGGCAGCGGCGAGGGCGACCGCGAGCTGGAAGAGGCGTCTCGCATCCGTGGGCGAGATCGGCGCCGTCTCTTGCGACGGTACCGATGAGATGTAACGGCCGGTATTCACGTGGGTTCTGGCGATGTACTGAGCGGGTGTCGCAAGTAGTTCCGACGAAACTATCCGCTGACTGTTCGATACCACTTTGCGCAATTGGTATCTCGTAATTGCCGAACAGCTTTCACGCGACGGGAAACGGCCGCGCAGAGCGGGAAAGCCAGTGTGCGCGGCAGCAAGCGCACTGTCCGCACCGACTGCGACACGCGCTGAGTCGCCCCAGGGCGCAGTATCACACCGAATCGCCTGATATCGCGCGGAAATCGGGCCTCCGACGGCGCTTGTAGGCCCAGAGGCAACGGCCAAGGCAGGCGTCGCCCCGCCGAGGGCAACACAGCAGCCGATCACCACGAGCGGCCCCCTCTTCGGGGCCGTCCTCAAACGCTCCGCCGGAGTGTTTCGACCAGACTCGACCATCGTGTGACGAGTGATTCTCTTGATGATCTGATAGATACCACGATCTCGAAATCATCGATCATCTCTCGAAAATCATTTCGAGTTTGCGGTGCTGTAATTCGACAGCTATAGTCGCCGCCGGGTATATCGCAAAGAAACGAGGCTTAACGGTGCGATCTCAGACCCCTTGGCGTTCGACCCGGCGGCGGCAGAGCACCCGCGAAACGGCGCGGGTCCTGCTCCGCGAGTACCACGAGCATGGCGACCTCGCTGCCCGCGAGCGGTTGATTCAGCAGTACATGCCGCTCGTCAAGAGCCTCGCGCGCCGGTACAGCGGAGGCGGCGAGCTCTACGAGGACCTCGTCCAGGTCGGCTGCATCGGGTTGATCAAGGCGGTCGACCGCTTCGACTCGCGGCGGGCGGAGTTCGGGGCGTTCGTGATCCCGAACGTGGCCGGTGAGATCAAGCGCTACCTCCGCGACCGGGCCTACCCGGTCCGGGTACCCCGGCGCCTGCAGGAGCTCCGCCCCGGGCTCAACGCGTGCTCGGCCGAGCTGTCTGCGCAGTTCGCGCGCCCGGCGACGATCTCCGAGATCGCCGACCGCTCCGGAATCGCGGAGCGAGAAGTCGCAGCCGCCCTCGACGCGGAGCGCGTCCGGATGCCGCTCTCCCTCTCCGGCGCGGCCCCCAAAGACGACGAGGCGTACTGCGACCTCGACGTGCTCGAGGGCGGCTACGAACGCGGCGAGCAGCGGGCTCTCCTTGCCGCCGGCTTTCGCGCGCTGGACGAGCGCGAGCGCCGCTTGCTCCACCTCCGGTACTTCGAGGGGCTGAGCCAGCCGCAGATCGCCGAGGAGATCGGTATCTCGACGATCCATGTCTCGCGCCTCACACGTCGCGCCCTCCTGAAGCTGAGGGACGAGATCGGCCCGATGCAGAGCCCGCCTTCCTTCCCCGAAGCCATCGCCGGCTGAGAGGTCCCGACGGACTCGCCGAATACGAATCTCGCCAGGAGCGTCGTACACTTTCAAGGGGTGAGGCCGAGAACTCGCCAAGAAGGCGACGCAACTCCGGCGCAGGGCCAGGCGTCGGCGGAAGCGCGTCTCGAGCCGGCGCTGCCCTACCCGGTCACCCTTGTGCACGAGGACGACGACCAGTGGGTCGCGACGATCGACGCGCTCCCAGGATGCGCGGCGCGGGGCGCGAGCCCGGATGAGGCCGTCGAGCGCGCGGGCGAGGCGATGGCCGCCTGGCTGGCCTCGGCCAAAAGAGAGGGCAAGAACGTTCCGGAACCGAAGACCGCCCAGTCCCACAGCGGGCGACTGCTACTCCGGATGCCGCAGACGCTCCACGCCGAGCTGGCGCGAATCGCCGAGCGCGAGAGCGTGAGCCTCAACCAATTCATCACGGACGTGCTCTCCGGAGCGCTCGGCTGGCGCGCGACAGGCCCGAAAACGCGCGGAGGCGCGGTGCGCACGCTCGATGTAGACGACGAGGCCGCGCAGGCGGGAGGCGCCTCGCCCGACGACGACGCTCGTTTCAGCACGTTGCTCGTCGTGAACGTCATCCTGGTCGCCCTGGCCGCAGTCGTCGCGATCGTCGTGCTGGTCGCCGTGCTGACGCGCTAGGTACGAGATCGCGTCAAGCGGTACGATGTCAGCGTCACGACGCGACGGGGAGGTCGAATCGTGGGAATTGGCTCCAAGAAACTGCGACAGGGAATCGGAGTTCTCGCCTGTGGCGTGGCCTTCGGGGGAGTGGCCGGGCACGCAGCGGCACAGGGACTCCCAAGCCCGCAACCCGCTCGCTCGCCGGCTCACCCCTCGATCCGCCCTGATCCTGCGCCCGGTGCGAGCGGCTCGACGGCGCCCTCGACGACCGTCAGTGCCCCGGCCAGCTCTCTTCGCGTCTCGACGCCTGTCGTGACCTCGACTCCTTCGGTCTCTGCGACGAGCGCTCTCAGGCCCGCGCACACCGTCAAGAACGAGACGCGCATGCGCCGCGCGACGACCCGCTCGGCGGTGCCAGGCAACGCACGACCGTTTCGGTCGCTGGCGTCCTGGGCGTCGCGCGGCGAGCTGCTCGCCACGTCGGCCGCCACTCCGTCCTCCGGCACGAGCTTCCTGCTGCTCTTCGTCGGCCTCGCACTCGTGCTGCTCACGATCGGGGAGACCACGTTCCTCCGCCGGGCGGCGCGCGCTTCGAAGCCGCGACCGCGCACGGACGAGCGGCTGGCTATTCACCGGGTTCAGTTGAGGCGCTGAGTCTCCGCCGGGGCTCCGCCGCGGACGACCGGCGCAGCTCGCGCCAATAGAGCTCCCCGTACGCCGCGCGATAGCCCGAAACGTCGAAGAGGCTGAGTGCTCTCGCCCGGCCGGCAGCTCCCAGGCGTCGCCGCAGCGCGCCGTCGACCAGGAGCCGCTCGAGGGCGCATGCGAGCGCCTCGGAGTCCGCAGCCGGGACGAGAAAGCCGGTCTCGCCGTCCTCGACGGCTTCCGCGACCCCGCCGACGTCCGTCGCCACCACCGGTAGGCCGGCCGCCATCGCCTCCAGCACGGACACCGGGAAACCCTCGGAGCGGCTCGACAGCACGAAGACGTCGGAACGCGCGAGCAGGGCCGAGACGTCGGCTCGGGCGCCGAGCAACTCGACCCGT
>Ga0307312_10002036_pt1 | contig 10589 bp, 10 predicted proteins | sample ER_DNA_202_FD_194489 | JGI IMG/M metagenome (GOLD analysis project Ga0307312, IMG submission 194489) | Bulk soil microbial communities from the East River watershed near Crested Butte, Colorado, United States - ER_DNA_202 | ecosystem: Environmental > Terrestrial > Soil > Floodplain | place...
CTCGAGCTGGTTTCGCCTGTCGTCTCGGAAGCACTCGAGCGCGCCGGCGCGGGGCTCGACGACGTCGAGGCCGTCGCCGTCACCCGAGGCCCAGGTCTCATCGGCGCGCTACTCATGGGGCTCTCGGCCGCGAAGGCGCTCGCTTGGTCGCGGCGCCTTCCGCTGATCCCGGTGGACCACCTGCATGGCCACGTGGCCTCGCTCTATCTGGAGCCAGACCCCATGGAGCCCCCGTTTCTCTGCCTGCTCGCGAGCGGCGGCCACACTCTCCTGCTCGAAGTGAGAGACCGAAGCGGTTTTCACTCCATCGGAACTACGCTCGACGATGCCGCGGGCGAAGCTTTCGACAAGGGCGCGCGCCTGCTCGGGCTGGGGTACCCCGGCGGCGCGGCGATCGACCGGCTTGCCTGTGAAGGAGACCCGGAGGCGTACTCGTTCCCGGTCGCACGCGTGCCCGGCCTCGACTTCTCCTTCTCAGGTCTGAAGACTGCGCTGCTCTACGCGGTGCGCGAACTGCCTGCAGAGGAACTGGATAAGCGCCGCGCAGACCTGGCCGCCAGTTACCAGCGCGCGATCGTGCGCGCCCTGGCCGAGAGGACGCTCGAAGGCGCGTCGGCTACCGGGCTCGACCGCATCGCCGTTGTTGGGGGCGTTGCCGCCAACTCCGAGTTGCGATCGTCGCTGCCGGGAGCGGCTCTCGCGCCACTCGAGCTCTGTACCGATAACGCAGCGATGATCGCTTCTGCAGGCCGCTTTGCCGCGGTCGTCCCATATCCGGAGTATCTTGCGCTCGATGCGTATGCGACGGCGGCCTGAGTTCGCGCGCGCACTAACTCTCGCCGCAATCGCCTCGGTTGCGACCGCTCTCCTCCTCGCCGGAACGGTGCAGGGCGCCGGAGAGTCGGCGGGTCGGGTCGCTGCTCGCGCTTGGCACTCGGTCTTCGGCGACCGTACAAAGCCGGTGCAGGGTGAGCGCATGATCGTGGTCCTCTCGTCGCCCTCGGTCGCGGAGCGGGTCGCGAGTTCGCCCACCCGGCCGAGCGCAGCAGAGGAGCGCCAGTGGACGAAGGACGTCGAAGGGCTGCAGCGGACCCTGCTCGCCGCCCTGCGTCAGCGAGGCATCGTCATCGAGCGGAAGTTCGTCTTCACCCGTGTCCTGGATGGTTTCTCGGCCGAGCTGGACGCGCGCGCGGTCGCTGAGCTCGACCGCAATCCGATCGTTGTCGGCATCTATCCGGTGCGGAACGTCTACCCGGCAGAGACCCGCTCGGCGCCCGGGCCGGGCCTGGATCCGGGCGTAGCGCTGGCCGGCTTCGACGGGCGAGGAGTTCAGATCGCCCTGCTGGATACGGGCGTCGACCGGTCCGCGGGGACGCTCAGAGGGCGAGTAAGTCACGGATTCGACCTCGTTTCCGACGACCGGTTGGCCGAAGCCGACGCGAATCCGGGCGATCCAGGCGACGTCGAGTCGCACGGAACTCGCATGGCGGGCCTCGTTCTGAGAGTCGCGAAGCGGGCACACATCCTGCCTCTGCGAGTGCTCGGCTGGCAGCAGGTCGAGGACGGTAGGTACGCCGTGGTCGGGAGCGGTGACACGCTGATCGCCGGCCTCGAGCGGGCGGTCGACCCAAATGGAGACGGGTCGTCGCGGGATGCGGCCGACGTGGCCCTGGCGCCCTTGGTGGAGCCATTCGCGGCCTTCGCCGACAGTCCCGAGTCGCGCGCCGTCACCGGCGCCACGGAGCTCGGCACGCTCGTGGTGGCCCCCTCCGGAAACGATGGCGATGCCGGCGTCGGCTTCGGGAGCGTGGCAGCACCCGGATCGGCGGCCGATTCGCTCAGCGTCGGTGCGCTCGACACGCGACGCGAAGTTCTCCAGACGGAAACGAAGCTCACGGTCGACGGACGCACGGTACTCGACGAGCCGGCTCGAATCCTCGGCCTGGTGGGTACGGGTCCGGGGGTCACGCTCGGGGTGACAGGTCTGCTAGGTCCGTCTCTCGCGGATCCAGCCCGTCCACCCGAAGCCGAGGTGGGGGGCGCGGAGTTGGCCGACTTCTTCGATCCCCACGGCATCAGCCGGGTCGCGGGGCGGGCAGTGCTCGTTCCGGCGGACGGGACCTCGCTCGTGCAGAAGGCTGAGAACGCAAAGGCCGCCGGCGCGGCTGCGCTCCTCGTCTATGGCTCGGAACTACCCGCGGGCGCTCTCGATCTTGCCCGGGCGGCTGCCGTGCCGGTCGTGGCCGTTCCGGGCGACGCGGGCCGCGAGGCCGTCGATGGCCTGCGAGCCGGGGACCAGGGGCAAATATCTCTTACTGCCTCGACCAAGGTTGGAAACGCCGGCGCGGGTGTCGTGGCCCCGTTCTCATCAGGCGGCCTTGCATTCGACGGCCGGGTGCGGCCCGATCTCGTCGCCGCGGGAGTCGGCCTGGCCACAGACGACGTGGGAGGGAGCTACGCGACTTCCACCGGATCGAGCGCCGCGGCCGCGGTCGTTGCAGGCGCCGCCGCGCTCGTCAAGGAGGGGCGTCCCGACCTGAGCGCACGCGATCTCCGTAGCGTGCTCGTAGGAAGCGCCTCACCGCTTGGAGGCGGCGTGACACGCGAGGGCTCGGGCCTCGTCGATCCGAAAGCAGCGGCCGCCGCCGATCTTGCCATCGATCCTGCAACGCTCGCCTTCGGACGAGCGAGCGATACAAAGTGGAGCGAGACACGCGCGATCACGGTGAAGAACGTCTCGAAGCGGGTTCTGGACGTCGGCTTGTCCTTCGTCCAAGACCGCTCGGACCGGCCCGCGGTGACTTTTACGGCGCAGCCGGCACGGCTCAACCTCGGGCCCGGCGCATCCGCGGTGGTGACCCTTGCGATTTCGGCTCCAGGTGGGGTTTCCGACGGCGTGAGCGGGGTGCTGCTCGCGACAGCGTCAGGCGCTCAGCCGATACGGATCCCCTGGGCTGTCGCCAAGCTTCCCTCGAAGACGGCTGATTTGGTCGGCGCCGTTGGCATCTCGAACTGGGAGTTCGCACCGTCGGCCTCCGCACCTGCGGTCGTCGCTTTCCGGGCCGGTCGCCTCGATGGCCATGGCGACGCGCTCGAGCCCGTCGGCGTCCTCGACGTCGAGCTCTGGACGACCGACGGCAAAAGGCTCGGCGTCATCGCCAGGCTCCGCGACCTCCTGCCCGGCCGCTACGCGTTCGGCCTGACAGGCCGCGACGCAAACGGCAAAATCCTTCCCGCCGGCACGTACGTCCTCAGGCTGCGAGCGCAGCCGGTCGACTCGGAGGACGGCACCCCTCCATCGACGGCCCAGACCGTCTTCCGGATAAAGGAGCACGAGTGACCACAGTCGAGGCACCTCCTTCCCACCTGAAGGAAAACCCGTGGGAGATGGCCCGGAGCCAGCTGCGGCAGATAGCCGGGCTGATCGACGTCGAAGAGAGCATGCTGAACGTCCTGCAGGAGTGCAAGAAGTGCGTCTCGGTCTCCATCCCGACTCGGATGGACGACGGGTCGGTGCACGTCTTCGAGGGTTTCCGAGTCACACACAACGTCGCGCGTGGGCCCGCGAAAGGCGGCATCCGCTACCACCCGGCGGTCACGCTCGAGGAGACGAAGGCCCTCGCGATGTGGATGACCTGGAAGTGCGCGCTCATGGGTCTCCCGTTCGGAGGCGCGAAGGGGGGCGTTGTCTGCAGTCCAAAGCAGCTCTCCGAGGACGAGCGCCAGCGTATGACTCGCCGCTACACGAGCGAGATCATCAACCTGATCGGGCCAGAGGTGGACATCCCGGCGCCGGACGTGGGCACCGGCCCGCGCGAGATGGCCTGGATCTTCGACACCTTCTCCATGAACAAGGGCTATTCGGTGCTGGGCGTCGTCACCGGGAAGCCGCTCGAGATCGGCGGATCGCTCGGGCGAATCGAAGCGACTGCCCGCGGCGCCGCGTTCTGCATTCGCGAGGCGCTCCGCAAGCAGAACCAGACGATCGACGGTCGTCGCGTCGCGGTTCAGGGCTTCGGCAACGTTGGACGGAACCTCGCCGAGATTCTCGCCGAGCAGGGAGCGAAGATCGTAGGAATCGCGGACTCGACGAGCGGCATCTACAACGCCGAGGGCATCGACATCCAGGCGGCAGCCGCGCACAAGCAGGATCGGGGCTCCTTCGAAGGCTTCGCGGGGGCAGATTCCGTCACCAGTGACGAGATCCTGCTCGTCGATTGCGACATTCTCGCTCCTTGCGCGCTCGAGCAGGTCGTCACGGCGGAGAACGCGGACAAGGTGAAGGCAACGCTTGTCGCCGAGGGCGCGAACGGCCCCGTCACGCCCGAGGCCGACCAGATTCTCGAGGAGCGCGGCGTGCTCGTCCTTCCCGATGTTCTCGCGAACGCGGGCGGCGTCGTGGTCTCCTACTTCGAGTGGGTGCAGGGCCTCCAGGAGTACTTCTGGAAGGAGTCCGAGGTGAACGCGAAGCTGAACGACATCGTCACCCGCGCGTTCGCCGAGACCTGGCGGGAGCACGAAGAGCGGGAGATCCCCATGCGCCAGGCGGCGTACGCGCTCGCAGTCGGCCGGGTGGCGGAGGCAACGATCACGCGTGGGCTCTACCCATAGGTTGACGCTGTACCACGCGCAGGGCTGCCACCTCTGCGAGGGAGCGCGCCGGGTGCTCGTGCAGGTCCAGGGAGACATCCCCTTCGAGCTCGAGGAGGTCGACATCACGGGGGACGAGGAGCTCGAGCGGAGCTACCGCGAGCGCATCCCGGTCGTCCTCGTGGACGGCGAAGAGGCGTTCACCTACTTCGTCCATCCAGATGGACTGAAACGGCGCCTGGCTTCCTGATCGGAAGAAAACCGCGCGTTAGGCCGCTTTCGTTCTCTCGACGGGGCCGAACGGCCTGCGGTTATCCTGGGCACGATGGCCGTCCAGGCCGCCCGGCAAGAGAAGACGCACGGCTCGGACCGCTTGACGGTCGGCGTCGCCGCGCGACTCAGCCAGTACCTACGGGTCCTTACGCAGGCACGGAAGATGGGCCAGGAGCGGATCTCCTCCCAGGAGATCAGCGAGTACACGAACATCAACGCAACCCAGATCCGGCGCGACCTCTCTGCATTCGGCAAGTTCGGCAAGCGGGGCGTCGGTTACAACATCGACGGCCTCATCGCGGAGATCCGCAAGATCCTGCGGACGCAGGGTCAGCACAACATCGCGCTCTTCGGCGCCGGCCGCCTCGGCCAGGCGATCGCCAGCTCGACGATCTTCGCCGATCACGGCTTCAACATCGCGGCCGCGTTCGACACCGACACGGAGAAGGTCGGCCAGCCCATCGGACACACGCGTATCCGTGACTACGGCGAGCTCGGGGGCGCGATCACGGAAAAGAACATCATCGTGGCTGTTCTCGCGGTTCCGCCCGAAGCGGCCCAGCAGGTGGCCGACGACGTCGTCAAAGCCGGCGTCAAGATCATCTTCAACTACACGGAGGCGCTTCTGCACGTGCCGTCGGACGTGACCGTCCACACGACGAGCCCTGCAGTCGAGCTCCTGTACGCCCTTTACTTTTACCTAACCTAGGTACCCCGAAAGAGCTAAAGGGTGGGCCCGTTGCGGCCGAATTAGGGACTAATCAGAGGGGGAGACAGGTCATCCTCGGGAGAGGCCGCAACTTCCGAGGTGCGAGTACCTTCTCCCCCTCTTTTTGCTTGCCTGGGACGGTATGCACTACGCGAAGCGGCGCTTGAGGGCCAGCACGTTCGCGACGAAAGCGCGCGTCTCCGGGTAGAGGCCGTGCTTCCGCACCGCCCATTCGCCCTGGTAGTAGGCGCCGACCGCCCTTCGCTCGCGGTAGCTGAATGCGTGCAGAAGGTGGTGGAGGTATGCGACGCCGATTCGCACGTTGCCGTCGGTCGTTCGCGGCACGCGGTGGCCGATGAGGAACATCTCGACGTACGACCATGTCCCTGGAGTCACCTGCATGACGCCCCAGGCGCCGGTACTCGAGCGCACGTGCGGTTGGAAGCCCGACTCCATCCAGGCCAGGCCCTTCACGAGCGAGCGGCTGACGTGGTAATGGCGCGCCCAGAAGTCGAGTGAGGCGCGCACCGTGGTGCGCGTTCCGCGGACGCGTCCCCTCTCGCTCTGTGAGACGGCAACGATGCCGAACGTCTTCAAGGTTTGCCGCCCGGCGATTCCGTCCACGAGGAGATGTCGCGCGCGCTGGTAGCGCGCCACCGCCACGGCGGTCTTCTGCGAGAAAAGCCCGTCGATCTTCCCGGGCTTGAAGCCGCGCGAGCGCAAGAAGAACTCGAGCACGGAGACGTCCCAGCCGACCATTCCGCGCCGCAGCAGCATTCGCCGGCCGAAGAGCGGCTTGCCGAGCCTGCCGAGTTTCGCGCGCGTGCGTGGCCCCGCAACCCCGTCCACGACGAGGCCCGCGCTGCGCTGGAACCGGCGCACGCCGCCGGCGGTCATCGCGCCCGCGATGCCGTCGATCGGGCCCGCGTAGAAGCCCCGCGCCTTCAGCGCGGCCTGGAGGCCGGGGATCTGGGGATTGGTGATTGCGTGCGCGCGTGCCGGCAGCAGCAGAGCTGCGAGGACGACAAAGCACACGACGAGTCGCCTCGAGCGCATAGATGGACGTCTTCCACGCTCGCGGGGCGTTCCCTTCTTATTTCACGATCACGATTCTCACGCCCCCGGTGCTGCGGTTTGCCAGGGCTCTCTTGACCTCGGCGCGGGTTGCATTACGGACTTCCACGCGCTTCCCGACCGCTCGGGCGTCGAACCCCTTTTGCCGCAGTTCGGCTGCAACCTGATCGGGCGAGCCTGCGACCAGGAGCGTCCCATATCCCTCCGCGCTCTGGTCCATCTGCGTGCTCTCCTTCGTCTGAGTGCCGAGCGCCGCCCGTGCGCCCCCGGCCGTTCCGCCGGCCGCGCCGCCTCCGCCCCCTTGATTGCCCGTGGTGACGAGCGCCGCAACCACTGCGCCAACCGCGGCAATGGGAGTCAGGACTGCCAGGAGCCGCTTCGGGGACATTGCGGGACTCCTCCCGGCCGCGCGCCGCTGCTCGGGCAGATTGAGAAAGATGGCTTCGCGCCGGCGAGGCGGTAGCTGCAGGAACTGCGCCGCCCGGAGCGCGTCCCGCCCGGCCGTCACGCGTGCGACGTGCTCCACGCACTCGGCGCACGAGGCCAGGTGGGCTTCGAGCTCGGCCTTGCGATCGTCCGTGACTTCGCCTTCGACGTAGTCGAAGAGCTCGATGTCGGTTGGATGCGTTCCGGTCACCATTTGTTCGACTCGTTCGGCTCCTCCGCAGTTCCCAGCCGCTCGGCAAGCCGGCTGCGCCCACGGAAAATGCGTGATTTCACGGTACCTTCAGGCACACCGGTGAGCTCGGCGATCTCGCTGTACGAGCAGCCGAGGACGTCGTAGAGGACAACCGCCGCTCGGTACTCGTCGTCGAGCTCGTTGAGAGCCTGCTGCAGCTCTCCCGAGAGCTCATGGCGGGCGAACTCATCCTGCGGATCGGCGAAATCGATCTCCTCCACCGCTTCGCTTCGCTTCGCCTTCGTGCGGACGTCGTAAGCGCTGTTCAGGCAGATCCGATAGAGCCACGTCGAGAAGCGGGCTCCGAGGCGGAAATTGGGTAACGCGAGCCAGGCCCGGATGAACGCCTCCTGTACGGCGTCGCCGGCGTCGTCCGGCGAGCCGAGCACGCGAGCGGCGAGGGTAAACATGCGGTGCTGGTGTCGTTCCACCAGCTGCTCAAAGGCCCAACGATCGCCGCGCTGCGCACGCTTGACGAGTTGTCCGTCAGGATCATCCACGCGTGAAGATTCTCCTTTGGCATGGCTACCTCCTGGGCGGCACGGGTTCGAACGTCTATACGCGGTCGCTTGCGCGCGCCTGGAGCCGCCTTGGTCATGAGGTGTTCGTGTTCTGCCAGGACCCGAATGCAGACAGCTACGAAGGCCTCGAGCGGGTGGCGGTCATCAGGCCGGTGATCGACGTTCGGCTTCCCGTTTTCGTGCTCGACCGTTACGAAGACCTCGAGCCTGCCTACCTCCAGGATCTGCCACTGGCGGAGCGAGAGCGCTTCGTCGAGCTGAATGCTGCCGCGGTGCGCCAGTACCTCCCGGCGGACTATCTCTTCGTCAATCACGTCCTGCTGGGAGCGCCGGTGGGTGCGGCGGTCGGGATGCCCTTCACGGTCAAGGCTCACGGCTCGGAGCTCGAGTTCTCCATGCGGGGAAACAAGGAACTCGTCGCCTGGGCTCGTGAAACGCTCGCCTCGGCCGAGGAGGTGGTCGTCGGCTCCGAGCACATCCGTGACGTCCTCGCCGAGGTCGTGGGCTGGACCGAGCGGGTGCGTGTCGTCCCTCCGGGTGTGGACGTGGACGAGTTTTGGCCCGAGCCGCGCAAGGAAGCGCTGGAGCATCTGCTGGAAGAGGCCAGGCGGGACGGCCGACGTCGGTCGGAGCGGGATCCGGACGAGGGGAACGCGGAGCGGCTCGAGTCCTTTTTCGCAGCCGACGAGCCGACGGTCGCGTACGTGGGAAAGCTCAGCGAGGAGAAGGGTGTCAGCCTCCTGCTCGAGGCGCTCCGGGGCGTTGACGCGCGAGCCGTCGTTGTCGGCTTCGGTCCCGCCCGGAATGAGTTGGAGGACATGGCCGGCGAACGCGTGCTCTTCACCGGCGCGCTCGAGCATCGCCATCTCCGCCACCTCTGGCCGCTCGCGGACGTGAGCGTGACGCCGTCCGTGTTCCCCGAGGCGTTCGGCATGGTCGCGGCCGAGGCCGCTGCGTGTGGATCGCCGCCCCTTGTCGCCCGGCACTCGGGTCTCGCCTCCGTGGCGGAAGGACTCGAGGCTGCGTATCCGCCCGAGCACCGGCACCTCGCGAGCTTCACGAGCGGAGAGGCAGCCGACCTGGCAGCGAAGCTGAACGGGATACTCGGGCTCTCGCGCCCCGAGTGGGAGGTTTTGTCCGCCGCGGCCAGGCGTGCCGCAGTCGAACGCTGGAGCTGGGAGCGGATCGCCGCTCTGCTAATTTCGCGCCATGGGTGAGGCGCAGCGGCTCAGCCCCGAGGAGCAGATCCGCTTCGCGCGGGAGGGCTTCGAAGCGGGGACGGATTTCACCGTGGCCGTCGAGGAGGAGTTCGCGATCCTCGATCCACGCACGCACGGACTCGTGAACCGCTTCGAGGAGCTCCAGGCGGCCGTGCTCGGAACTGACCTGGAAGGACAGCTCGTCGGTGAGCTGATTGCGTCCGAGGTCGAGGTCCGGACCGGCCGTTGCGAGACCTTTGCCGAAGCCGCAGCCACGATGGCCGAGCGACGCAGGCAGCTCCTCGAGCTCGCGGGGCGCTTCGACGTCGCTCTCTGCTCCGCAGGAACGCACCCCTGGAGTCCGTGGCAGGAGCAGCGCATCATCGACACGCCCCACTACCGCCGCAACGACGAGCTCCTCCGTTACGTCGTCTGGCGAAACAACAGCTTTGGCCTCCATGTCCATGTCGGGATTCGGGGAGCCGACCGGGCAATCGCCGTCACGAATGCGCTGCGGAGCTATTTGCCGGAGCTGCTGGCTTTCTCGGCCAGCTCGCCCTTCGTTGAAGGGGTCTACACCCACCTCCATTCGGCGCGGACGGAGATCTTCACGCGCATGTTCCCCCGCTGCGGCGTCCCTGATCTCTTCGAGGACTGGAGCGACTACGAGCGGTACGTCCGTTTCCTCTACGACACGGGCTCGATTACTGAGCACACGCAGCTCTGGTGGAGCGTCCGCCCGCACCTGGCCTTCTCCACGGTCGAGATCCGAATTTGCGACGGGCAGCCCGAGCTGGCCGAGGCGCAGACGCTGGCAGCTCTCATGTACGCACTGACCGCCCGCATTGCGCGGGCGGTGGACGAAGGCGAGCCCCTTCCCGCACATCCGCACCGGCTGATCGAAGAGAACTTCTGGCGCGCGATCCGGTACGGCCTCTCCGAGACTTTCATCGATCTCGATCGCGGGACGGTGCTCGAGGCACGCCGGCGGATGGAGGACCTGCTCGACTGGATCGCGCCGGTCGCCGAGGAGCTCGGAGCGGCCTCCTTTTTGGCCGTACCGGAGCGCAACGCCGCCGAGCGCCAGATCGCTCGCCATGAGGCGGGGGAGAGCATCGAAGACGTCTATGCGCAGGAAGTCCTGGAGCCGGCGCGTGTCTGAGAGCGAAGAGCAAGTCGCCCGTGAACTTGCGGAGGAGCTTCGAAAGCTCAAGGTCGAGGACGTCGTCGTCTCCGTGCTCATCCAGATCTCGGCGATCGGCTATCGGCGGCTTGGCCTCACCGACGAGACCAAGGACGACCGTGACCTCCCGCAGGCGAAGCTCGCCATCGACACGATGAAGGCGCTCATGCCCGTGCTCGCAGAGGTGATGCCCTCCGAGCTCATGAGCGACTTCGAGCAGTCCGTGGCGAGCCTCCAGCTTGCGTACGCCAAGGCCGCTTCCAGCGACATGTGATAGAAATCCGCGGGCCGCGATCCGGCCACTGCTGCCGGTTTGCGCATGATCCCGCGAGTTCGTGACGCACTTCTTCCAGAACCACAG
>Ga0307312_10002037_pt1 | contig 10584 bp, 12 predicted proteins | sample ER_DNA_202_FD_194489 | JGI IMG/M metagenome (GOLD analysis project Ga0307312, IMG submission 194489) | Bulk soil microbial communities from the East River watershed near Crested Butte, Colorado, United States - ER_DNA_202 | ecosystem: Environmental > Terrestrial > Soil > Floodplain | place...
GTGCGGTGGCCGTCGCCTGCTCGGGCGGTACGACGACGACGAAGTCGTCCCCGCCGGCGTGTCCGACGAAGGTGTCCGCGCCCACGATCTGCGCCGAGGCCTCGCCGATGATCCGCGCCGTCTCCCTGATCGCTTCGTCACCGCGGAGGAATCCGTAGCGGTCGTTGTAGGACTTGAATCGGTCGAGGTCCACGTAGAGGATCGCGAAGGGGTCGCCCGCCGCGACGAGTCCTTCGATCTCGTCCTCGATCGCCACGTTGCCGGCCAAGCCGGTCATCGGCGAGAGGGCTCGCTTGTCGCTCGCGCGGTTCAGCACGCCCCGGATCCGTGCGAGCAGCTCCGGCGTGTCGAAGGGTTTGACGATGTAGTCGTCCGCACCGATCGCGAAGCCCTCCAGCTTGTCGGCCGAGAGGCCTCGGGCGGTCAGCATGATCACGGACACGGTGGCGGTCCTCGGATCCTGGCGGAGTCGGCGGGTCAGCTCGAATCCGTCCATGTTGGGCATCATCACGTCCGCGAGTACGAGCTGCGGCGGGCGCTCCTGCGCCGCGGCGAGGGCTTGCTCACCGTCGCTCGCGACGCGGACGTCGTAGCCGGCTGCCTTCAGTTCGATCTCGAGGAGGCGGGCGATGAACGGGTCGTCGTCGACGACCAGGAGACTCTCGCCCCCGCCACCTGGATCGATCTCCGGCATCTGTTCGTGTGACGCCTCTACGTCTGGCGTTTCTTCGTCCGTCACTGTTTCTCCCGTGCTCCGGCCGTGCTCCAACGAGGGGGGCATGTTCTGGACATCGGCACTCTACCGCCACAAGGTGAGCCCGCCGGGTAGGGAACGGGACGTTCCCCCCGCGGCGTGGCACCATGGGGCCGGCCTCTTCAGGCCCGGAAGGAGACGCCTTGCCTGTGCTCGACTCGTTCCTCGACGCGATGGGCGATACCCCGTTGGTCCGCCTGCGAGCGGTGACCCGTGGCGTCAAGCCCACGATCCTCGCCAAGCTCGAGATGCTGAATCCGGGAAGCTCCGTCAAGGACCGGATCGGTATCAAGATGATCGAGGCGGCCGAGCGAGAGGGACTCCTCAAGCCGGGCGGAACGATCGTCGAGCCCACCTCCGGCAATACCGGTCACGGGCTCGCGATCGCCGCGGCGATCCGCGGCTACCGCTGCATCTTCGTGATGCCGGACAAGATGAGCCAGGAGAAGATCTCACTGCTCCGCGCGTACGGCGCCGAGGTCGTGATCTGCCCCACCGCCGTCGCACCCGAGTCCCCCGAGAGCTACTACCGTGTGGCCGATCGCCTGGCCGCGGAGATCCCCGGCGCGTTCCAGCCGAACCAGTACCACAACCCCGTGAACCCCCAGACCCATTACGAGACGACCGGCCCGGAGATCTGGGCGCAGACCGAAGGAGGGCTCACCGCCTTCGTGTGCGGCGTAGGCACGGGTGGCACGATCTCGGGCGCCGGCCGCTACCTGAAGGAGCAGAACCCGGACATCCTCGTGGTGGGGGCCGACCCGGAGGGATCCCTCTACTCCGGCGACACCCCACGGCCGTACCTCGTGGAAGGGATCGGCGAGGACTTCTTCCCTTCGACGTTCGATCCCTCGGTGGTGGATCGATACGTGCGGGTCTCCGACCGCGACTCGTTCCTCACGGCGCGCGCCATCACGCGCCGGGAAGGGATCCTGGTCGGGGGCTCAAGCGGCACCGCGGTGTTCGCCGCGCTCGAGGTCGCGCGCGACCTAGACGATCCCGAGGCGACGATCGTCGTGTTGCTCCCGGACTCGGGGCGGCAATACATGTCGAAGCTGTATTCGGACACCTGGATGCTGCAGCACGGCATGCTCGAACGACCCGAGGTGGTTCGCGTCGAGGAGGTCCTGTCGGCGAAGTCGGGCGAGACGCCGGCGCTGGTCACCGTGAACGCGCACGACAAGGTGCGCCAGGCCGTGGAGACCCTGCAGGAACACGGGATCTCGCAAGCGCCGGTCGTCCGCGAGGGATCCATCGAGGTGTCCCAGTTCGTGGGATCGATCCGCGACCGCGAGCTGTTGGAGCGCGTGTTCCGCGATCCCGACGCCCTCCAGTCCGACGTCGCCGAAGCGATGGGTCCGCCGATCCCGATGGTCGAGTGGGACGAGCCGGTGGAGATGGCCTTCACCGAGCTCGAACGCACCTCGGCTCTCGTCGTCACCAAATCGGGCCAGGCGCTCGGCGTGTTGACCCGGAGCGACCTCCTCGAGTTCCTCGCTCGCCAGCGTCGGGCGTAGTCTCCGCCCGTGCGCGCGCTGGGGATCGACGTCGGCGTCGGCAAGGGCCTCGATCTCGTGCTGATCGACGAGCGACGCGTCCCGCTGCACGTCGAGTCACGCGTGGCCCTCCACCAACTCGTCGGGCTGATCGACGAGATGGCGCCCGACACGATCGCGATCGATTCGCCCCCCGGCTGGGCTCAGCGGGGCGGGTCGCGCTTGACCGAACGAACGCTCGCGGAGTTCAACATCCACAGCTTCAACACGCCGGCGGCGTCGCGAGGGAAAGGCGTTCGCTTCTACGAGTGGATGGAGGTCGGCTTCCGCGTGTTCCGGGCGGCCGCGAAGGCCGGGTTCCCGCGGTACGCGGCCGGCGACCCGCGAGGCACGGCGATGGAGGTGTTCCCACACGGCACCGCGACCGTCCTCACGGGGTGCCTCCGCCCGAAGGGCGTCCGCAAGAGGATCTGGCGCGAAGGGGTCCTGCGGTCGCAAGGCGTCCAGACCGACGGGCTGCGATCCGGCGATCTGATCGACGCCGGCCTTTGCGCGCTGACCGGCCTTCTCGCCTTGCAGGGCAAGCATTTCGCTCCAGGCGATCCCCGGGAGGGGGCCATCGTCCTCCCGGTCGTCACGCTTCCGGCCCGCCCCTATCTGGCCTGCGTCGAGGAAGCCATCGTCGCCGCCACGCCCCTGTTCCGCTTCTGCGGCTGCGGGGATCCCGATTGCCAGGAGCTCACAAGGGCGGAGTTCGCGCCCGGTCATGACGCCAAGCGCAAGTCCATGCTGTGGCGTCTCGCCCGTGAGGGGCGAGACGCCACCGATGAGCTAAGGAGACGAGGATGGGAGCTACCCCCCGAGGTCCGATGAGATTCGAGACGGCGGCGATCCACGCCGGGCAGGACCCGGACGCGCCGTACGGCGCGGTGAACGTCCCGATCTATCAGACGTCGACCTACGCGCAGCCCTCGGTCGGCAAGCCGAAGGTGTTCGACTACGCGCGTGGGGGCAACCCCACGCGCGAGGCGTTCCAGCAGGCGCTCGCCGCCCTCGAGGGCGGCGAGCGCTGCTTCGCGTTCGGCAGTGGGATGGGCGCCGAGGCGACCCTGCTGCTGACCCTTCGGCCGGGCGACCATGTGCTCTTGTCCGACGACGTCTACGGCGGGACCTATCGGCTCCTTTCGAAAGTGCTCGAGCCGTGGGGGCTTTCGTTCTCGACGACCGATCTCAACGACCTCGACTCGGTTCGCGGAGCGCTCAGGCCCCAGACACGCATCGTGTGGTTCGAAACGCCGTCGAACCCGTTGCTCAAGATCGTCGATATCGAGGCGGTCGCGACGGCGGCGCACGAGGCCGGCGCGCGGGTCGTGGTGGACAACACGTTCGCCACGCCGGCGCTGCAGCGGCCACTCGAGCTCGGTGCGGACGCCGTGATGCACAGCATCACGAAGTACATCAGCGGACACTCCGACCTGATCGGCGGTGCCATCGTCACGAGCGACCCGGAGTGGATCGAGCGCCTCGGGTTCCTGCTGAACGCGGTCGGGGCGGTCCCCGGTCCGATGGATTCCTACCTGGGGTTGCGAGGCCTGAAGACACTCGCCCTCCGGATGCAGAAGCATTCCGAGAACGCGTCGATGGTCGCCGACTGGCTGTCATCGCACCCGAAGGTCCGGCACGTCTACTTCCCGGGGCTCCCCACCCATCCCGGCCACGCGGTCGCTTCACATCAGATGGCGGCGTTCGGGGGGATGGTGGCATTCGAGGTCGAGACGGCGGACGAGGCGATCGCGGTGGCCGAGCGAACCGAGCTGTTCTTCCTCGCCGAGTCGCTCGGCGGCGTGGAATCCCTGATCGAGGTCCCGGGTCCGATGACGCATGCGAGCGTCGCGGGGTCCGCGCTCGAGGTTGCTCCGGAGCTCGTGCGCCTGTCGGTGGGGATCGAGCATGTCGACGACCTGATCGCCGATCTTTCTCAAGCGCTCGGATGACGATCTTTACTCAAAGCGCTCGGATGACGAGCCGAGTGCTCGACGAGGACGTGTCTCGCCGGTGAGCCAGAGAGCAGGCTGCGAGGATGTGGCCGCCGCGGGGCGCCAGGCACCTCCGGCGTGGCGTGGCACAATCTCGCGGGTGACCAGCAGGGCCGTCGCGGCGCAGCGCCTGAGCGACCTCGCACGGATGCGCCGGGTCCGCGACCGCATCGACCGCGAGTACGCGCAGCCGCTCGACGTCGAGGCGCTCGCAAGCGGCGCGCACATGTCGGCCGGGCACCTCAGCCGCCAGTTCCGACTCGCCTACGGTGAGTCGCCGTACAGCTACCTGATGACCCGGCGCATCGAGCGCGCGATGGCGCTGCTGCGCGGCGGCGACCTCAGCGTGACCGAGGTCTGTTTCGAGGTCGGCTGCTCGTCACTAGGCACCTTCAGCACTCGCTTCACCGAGCTCGTCGGTATGCCGCCCAGCGCGTATCGGCGCGACGCGACGGGTGAGATGGCGGGGATCCCCCCGTGCGTCGCGAAACAGGTGACCAGACCGATCAGGAATCGAGAAGCATCGGCCGCCGAGCCGCAGCTAGTGTGACGGCCATGGACGTCACGATCCACCAGGCGATGCTCCCGCACGACGATCCGGACGCATCGCTGACCTTCTACCGGGACATCCTCGGCTTCGAGGTGCGCAACGACGTCGAATACGGAGGGATGCACTGGCTCACGGTCGGTCCTCCGGGTCAGCCCGGCACGTCGATCGTCCTGTATCCACCGGCCGCTACGCCAGGCATGACGGAGGACGAGCGCCGGACGATCGCCGAGATGATGGCGAAAGGAACCTTCGCCAGCATCAATCTGGCGACCCCCGACCTCGACGGCCTGTTCGAACGGCTGCAGGCCGGCGACGCAGAGGTCGTCCAGGAGCCGATCGACCAGCCGTACGGGCTCCGCGACTGCGCGTTCCGCGATCCCGCCGGCAACCTGATCCGGATCCAAGAGCTGCGCTGAGCTCTCCTTTCCGAGACCGGTCAGGAATCGAGAAGCACCCCTCACCCGGCCACACCTAGAGTGAGTCAGAGAGACAACTCGACGATGGAAGGAGCGAACATGACCGGCTCATCCACCCAGGGAGCCAAGACCCTCCTGCACCCCGTCTCCGATGTGGAGAAGGCCAAAGCGGTCTACGCGGCCCTGCTCGGCACGCCCCCGCAGACCGATGATCCCTACTACGTCGGCTTCGAGGCCGAGGGCCAGCACATCGGCCTGGTGCCGGGCGGCGGGCCGCAGGGGATGACCTCACCGGTGGCCTATTGGCACGTGCCGGACATCGAGGCGAAACTGGCCGAGGTGACGGCCGCCGGTGCCACCGTGAAGGAGCCGGCGCGTGACGTCGGTGGAGGCCGCCTGGTTGCCACGGTCACCGACCCCGATGGCAACGTCCTCGGGCTACTGCAGGACCGCTGACACCGATCCACTACGAAGGAGGCTTCATGATGGCTGAGAAGAAGACGGCGAAGAAGAGCACCGCGCACAAGGGCTTCACGGCCGACGAGCGATCGGCGATGAAGGCTCGCGCGCAAGAGCTGAAGGCGGAAGCGCGCGAGAACAAGAACAGAGCGGACGGGGAACGCGACGTGCTCGCGGCCATCGCCGCGATGAAGGGGAAAGACCGCGCCCTGGCCAAGCGGCTCCACGAGATCGTCACCGAGGCCGCGCCGGACCTCTGGCCGAAGACCTGGTACGGGATGCCCGCGTACGCCAAGGACGGCAAGGTCGTCTGCTTCTTCAAGAGCGCGGCCAAGTTCAAGTCGAGGTACGCGACGTTCGGTTTCGAAGAGGCGGCGAAGATCGACGCAGGCACGATGTGGCCTACCTCCTTCGGGCTGACGAAGCTGAGCACCGACGACGAGAAGAAGATCGGCGCGCTCGTGAAAAAGGCGGTGAGCTGACCTCGCGGACGAAAGAGTCGATCTCGACCATCCTCTCGACGATGGTGCGGCGCTCGTCCTCGGTGACGCCGGGCCCGGCGACCGCCGGATCGGGAGACACGCCCTAGCCGCGCAGCACGATCTCGCTCCCGTCGCGGAGCGAGATCCCGATCGCCCGGACGCGGCGATCCGCGTCGTCCACGACGCGGATCGGCGCGTACGCGCCGCCCAACCAATCGCGGAGCCGAGCCTCGTCCCCACCGACCTCGGCCCAGGCGATCCCCTCGGCGGCGACACGGTGGTCGGCGGGCGCGGCGCCGGGATGGAGCTCCGCCGGCACGCCCCACGAGATGAAGAACGGGAGCCAGAGATCCTCTCCGCGCTCCTCGATCCCGGCGCCACGCCAACGCACCTCGGTGCCTTCAGGCCGCGTCCGCGCCCCGGGCTGGACCTCGAGGCCCAGCCGGGCCGCGGTCGCGTCGATGTCATCGTCCGCGAGGCACACGGAGAACCAGTGGTCACCGTCCGCGGAGAGCTCCATCAGCTTCTCCCCGAGCACCGTCTTCGATCCGACCTCTTCGTCGACGACGCCCAGCAGTTCGACGTAGTCGCTCCCGAGCGGCGCGATCATGTTCGCGGTGCCCCATCGCGGGTGACGCCCGCCCGGGAGGAAGCGCAGTCCGTGTTCGTCCCGAAGACGTTCGGCCGAGGCGCCGAGATCGCGGACGGCGAGCACCACGTGGTCGATCCGCAGCATCGCACGGCCCCTCGTGGCTAGGACGCCTGCCGCTTCATGTAGGCGACCATCGAAACCCCACCTGCCGGTGTCTGTTGCTGGAGGATGGTCACGAGCTCCCATCCGTCTTCCCCGAAGTTGTTCAGGATCTCACCGGGGTTGTGCTCGAGCAGCGGTGCCACGAAGTACTCCCACTTCATCTCAGCTTCCCCCTCGTGCCATCAATCGTTCGCGGACCTTCATGATGCAGACACCCATGATCACGTCGACGCCGCCCTCGGCAGCGATCCGGGCCGCCTCGTCGCTCACGATCCCTTCCTGGAGCCAGAGCATCCGGGCACCGACCGCCACCGCATCTCGGGCCACCTCGGGCGTGTGCTCTGCGCGGCGGAAGACGTCGACCACGTCGACGTGGATCTCGTTCGGGATGTCGAGGAGGGAGGCATACACCTGCTCCCCCAGGACCTCCTTCTCGTTCGGGTTCACCGGCACGATCCGGTAGCCGTGCTCCTGCAGGTACGAGGCGACCTGGTACGAGGGACGCCACGGTTTCGAGGAGATCCCGACGACCGCCACGACGTGGGCCTCTCCCAACAACGACCGGAGCTGGCGCTCCTCCGGGCTCAGCTCAGTGCCCACGGCGCCTCCGCCCTGAGGACCTCGAGGAAGGAATGAACCATCAGCCCGGTCGCGCCCCAGATCATGTGGTCCTCGACCGGGTATGCCCACCCCTTCCATGGGGTGCCGTCCGCTCGAGGGAGCTCCATCGGCTCCTCGATGGTGGCGAGACGGGCGAGGTCCACGCGGATGATCTCTTTGATCTCGGCCTCCGCGGCGAACAGATCCGGCGGCGATCCGAGCAACCCGACGAATGGGACCACGAGGATCGCGGAGACGTACGTGTGCACGGCGGGCAGCGCTCCGACCAGCCGCGGCAGGCTCGGGTCGAGACCGATCTCTTCGAACGCCTCCCGTCGCGCGGCGTCGGCGAGAGACTCACCCTCGTCGACGAGCCCGCCCGGGAACGAGACCTCACCGGGGTGACGCGAGAGCGCGTCCGAGCGGACGGTGAAGATCAGGGAAGGTCCCGGCGACTCAACGACCGGCGCCAGGACGGCGGCGAGGCGATCACCCGGCGCCGGCGCGTGCGCCGGCGCCGGGTCGAGCGCCGAGCGAAGGGTTTCCTCCAGGGAGGGCGCGTGTAGCATCCGCAGCCATGGTAGGCGAGGACGTCGCGGGACCCGCGTCGATGGCAGCGGGCGCGACGGCGGATGCCGCGGCCGCTACAGCCGCCGACGCCGTCGACCCGGATGAGGTTCTCCGCCATGCACAGGCGCTGATCGCGGCGCCGTCCGAGAACCCGGGCGGCACCGAGGACGAGGTCGCCGACGTGGCCTCGGGCATCCTCACCGGTCTCGGGGCGGACATCCGGATCGTCCGCTCCGAGGAGGGGCGCCCCAGCGTCGTCGCGAGGTTCGGCTCCGGGGAGCGCCCACGCCTCGCGTGGAACGGGCACCTGGACACCGTGCCCGCGGGGGATCCCTCCACCTGGTCCAGCGGGCCGTTCGAGGGGGCAGTGGTCGACGGAAGACTCGTGGGCCGCGGGGCGTGCGACATGAAGGGACCGATCGCGGCGGCGCTCGCGGCCGTCGCGGCGATCCGCCGCGCCGGCCTCTCGCTCGCGGGAACGCTCGACCTGCACCTCGTCGCCGACGAGGAGCTCGCCGGGATCCACGGCACCAGGGTTCTTCGGGACGAAGGGCTGCTCGACCAGGACGCGGCCATCGTGGGCGAGCCCTCCGAGATGGAGATCGCCCTGGCGGAACGTGGCGGAGCTTGGATCACCGCGGTCGCGCATGGGAAAGCAGCCCACGGCTCGCAGCCACACCTCGGGGTCAACGCGATCCTGACGATGTCGAGATTCCTGCTCCGCCTGCCCGAGGGGCTGCCCGACCTGGTCCACCCCCTGGTCGGCGCGCCGACCATCAACGTGGCGCTGGTGGCCGGCGGGAGCGCCCCGAACGTCGTTCCCGACCGCTGCGAGGTGGAGATAGATCGCCGGATCGTCCCCGGCGAGGAGGACCCCGACGAAGTGCTCGCCCCGTTCCGCCGCCTGGTCGACGACCTCGTCGCGGAGCGCCCGGACACCCGCATCGAGGTCTCGCTCAAGGATTGGACGGAGGCGGCGGAGACGACCGGCGACTCGGTGATCGCGTCGCTCGTTCGCGACGCGATCGCCGCCGAGACGGGCTCACCGCCGGCGTTCGTGGGCTTCACCGGCATCACCGACGCTCGCTTCTACATCAACGACGCGCACATCCCCACGGTGATCGCGGGGCCCGGCTCGCTCTCCCTGGCGCATACCGCGAACGAGTCCATCGGGGTCGACGAGATGGTGGCCGCGGCGCGTGCGTACGCGCGGATCTTCGTCGGCTTCCTCGGAACCCACTGAGGCCACGTGAGGCCAAGGTGAAGATGGAGCGGTTCGACGTCTTCGTGATCGGCGGCGGCGGGACGGGATCCGAGGTCGCGTTCTCGCTCGCGCGGACCTCGGGACTGAAGGTGGCCCTCGCGGAACGGGACAAGCTCGGTGGTGAGTGCAACCACTACGGCTGTGTCCCCACGAAGGTGATGCTGCGATCGGCCAAGATCGCGGCGCTCGCACGAGACGGCGACCGCTTCGGCGTGCGGATCCCCGAGGTCGATGTCGACTTCAGGGCGGTGCAGCAACGAGCTCGCGACATCATCGAATCGCAGTCCGGCGAGGGCACGGAGCCGTTCGAACGCGTGGGGGTTCGGGTGTTCATGCAGGAGGCGCGGCTCGTCGGCGAGCGTCGCGTGGAGCTCGCCGACGGCACACGTATCGAGGCGGACAAGGTGGTCCTCACCACCGGAACGGAGGCAGCCGTTCCCCCGATCCCCGGCCTCGCGGACGGACCCTTCTGGACGAATCGAGAGGCGATCTGGAAACCCGACACGCCGCCCGACTCTTTGGCCGTCATCGGCACCGGCGCGATCGGGATCGAGTTCGCTCAGATCTACGCCCGTTTCGGCTCGTACGTGACGGCACTGGAGGCGCTCCCCCACCTCCTGCCCCAGGAGGATGAAGAGGCCGCCGCGTCGCTGATCCCCGCGTTGGAACACGACGGGATCGCCCTCTTCACCGGCGTGGAGATCGAGCGTGCCGATCACGACGGAACCCGCTGGACCATCACCGTGCAGGGCGAGGAGCCGGTCGTCGCGGACGAGCTCCTGGTCGCCACGGGACGACGACCGATGTTCGACCCGCACGACCTCGATGCGGCCGGCGTCGAGCTGGACGGCGAGGGGAACCCCGTGCTCACCGACACGCTCCGCACGATGAACCCCGATATCTGGGTCGCCGGCGACGCGACCGGTGAGCTCCTCTTCACCCACGTGGGCACGTACGAGGCCGAGCTGGTCGTGAAGGACGTCCTCGGGAACCCGGAGCGCCGTGACTACCGGGTCGTCCCGCGAGTCACGTTCTGCGATCCCGAGGTGGCGAGCGTCGGCCTCACCGAACGGCAGGCTCGCGACGAGGGCCTCGACGTCATCACCTCGGTCGTCCCGTTCGAGGACAACGAACGCTCACACATCGAGGGCAAGACGTACGGCCTCGTGAAGCTGGTCGCGGACAGGGGAACGGGAGAGCTGC
>Ga0307312_10002038_pt1 | contig 10584 bp, 8 predicted proteins | sample ER_DNA_202_FD_194489 | JGI IMG/M metagenome (GOLD analysis project Ga0307312, IMG submission 194489) | Bulk soil microbial communities from the East River watershed near Crested Butte, Colorado, United States - ER_DNA_202 | ecosystem: Environmental > Terrestrial > Soil > Floodplain | place: USA...
GGGACCGCGATCGCGTTGACCGTGAAGTCGCGCAGGGCGAGATCAGCCTCGATTCCATCGCCTCGCAGCCTGGTGACGTCCACGTGCCAGGCGCCATCCGCCGCCAGGGCGCGCCAGCTGGCGAACTCCTCGGACAGCGTGAACACGGGTCCCCCTGCGACGCGGCCGATCTCGCGGGCCGCCCGCCGCTCGTCGCCGGCGACCGCCAGGTCGAGGTCCTTGACCTTCCTGCCGAGTGCCGCGTCCCGGATCGCACCGCCGGCGATCCAGACTCCCTCCGCCGCGCCGAGGGCTTTCTGGCATGCGCGCACGGCCGGAGCAGCGGCCAGGAGCTCTGGGATGGCGGCACTCACCGGCCGGCGGAGCGGACCTGCACACGGGGTACACGCGGCGCTATCCCGCAGGTGATCTCGTAGTTGATCGTTTCCAGGCGCCGAGCGACCTCCTCGCAGAGGATCCGATCGTCGCCCTGAGCCCCGATCAACACCGCGGCTGAGCCGGGCTCCACGCTCGAGGCAGGACCCAGGTCGACGGTCACGTTGTCCATCGAGACGGTGCCTACGAACGGGTATCGCTTGCCCCCCACCAATGCCTCGCCATTGTTGGTGAGCGCGCGGCGAACGCCGTCCCCGTAGCCGATGGGCAGCACCCCGACCCAGGTGTCGGCTGGGGCGTGCCAGCGCTGGCCGTAGCCGGCGCTCGCCCCGGCCGGAAAGCGCTTGATGTCGGCGACGTAGGAGCGCAGCTCAAGCGCCGGCTCGAGCCCGCGCGCGAAGGGATCGGAGTGGAAAGGGTCGAGGCCGTAGATCGCGATCCCGCAGCGAGCCATGTCGAAGTGGGAGGCGGGGTCCCGCAGCGTGGCGGCGCTGTTGGCGGCGTGCACCAGCACATCGGGATGCTCGGCGCGCACGCGCTCAGCGAGCCTGGCGAAGCGCCCGAGCTGCTCGCCGAAGAAGTCCGAGTTGGGCTCGTCGGCGGTAGCGAAGTGCGTCCAAAGCCCGGCGAGGTCGAGGCGATCGTCCGCCGCCACTGCGTCGACCAGGGCGAGCACCGCGTCCGGGTCGCGCTCGCCGAGGCGTCCCATGCCGCTGTCGTACTTGACGTGCACGCGCGGGCGCACGCCCAGCTCGGCCCCGCGCTCGCCCACCAGGTGGGCGAAGCCCCGGCGCCACGCCGCCACGTCGGAGTCGGCCCCGAGGGCCAGATCGAGCTCGGCCTCGGTCAACGCCCCCATGGTCAGGAGCCGGGCGTCCGGAAGCTGCCTCCGCAGCTCGGCGGCTTCCGCCGCCGCCGCGAGCGCCAGCCATGTCGCGCCCCCGGCAAGGGCCGACCGGGCGCACTCGATCGCCCCGTGCCCGTAGCCGTTCGCCTTCACCACGGCGCAGAGTCGCGACCCGCCCAGCACCTCGACCAGCCGCACGCAGTTGCGCTCGACGGCGCCCTGGTCCACCACGGCCACGGCGCGCTGGACCGCAGGCTCGCCCCCTCTGCTCGGCGCCATCATCGCTGGAGCGCCGCCGGGAGAGCGGCGATCACGTCGGTCGCGATCACCGACTCTGCCGCGCCCAGCTGCCGCGCGGCGATCCTGCCGGCGAGCTGATGCGCGTGGACGCCGGCGCAGGTGGCCGCGAAGGGCTCCATGCCGCGAGCGAGCAGCGCCCCGATCGTGCCCGAGAGCACATCGCCGGTGCCGGCGGTGGCGAGCCCGGGGCTCCCCCCGGCGCTGATCGCAAGCTGCCCGCCGTCGACGACGAGCGAATCGTCTCCCTTGAGCACGACGATTGCCGCGCTTCGCTCCGCCGCCTCCTGCGCGGAGGCGAGCCGGTGCTCGGCCACCTCGCCGGAGTCGCGTCCGAGCAGGCGGCCGAGCTCGCCGGCGTGAGGCGTGAGCACCGTCGGCGCGGCTCGCTCGGCGATCGAGTCGAGGCGCTCAGCGTGGGCGTTCAACCCGTCGGCATCGATCAGGAGCGGCACCTCGATCCGCCGGGCGAGGGCGCGGGCGAGCTCCAACGAGTCCTCGTCCCGCCCCAGGCCGGGGCCCAGGACGACGGCGGCCGCGCCCTCCGCCGCCCCGAGGATCGCCTCCGCCGAGCTGGCACCCAGGCGGCCCTCCGCCCCGGCGAACCCTCGAGACATCACCTCGGTCAGCTTGACCTCGAAGATCGGCTCCAAGTCGGCAGGCACGGCCACCGTCGCGTAGCCAGCGCCCACCCTGATCGCCGCCTCCGCCGCCATGCACACCGCGCCCGTCAGGCCCTGGGAGCCGCCCACGACCAGCACCTGGCCGGAATCGAACTTGGTCGAGTTCGGCGTCCGTCGGGGAGCGAGGGCGAGCACGCCGTCGGCGATCACGCCCCCCGCGGGCTCGCCCGGCGCCCCGACGGGAATGCCGATCTCGGCCACGCGAAGCTCGCCAGTATGCGCCTTCCCAGGGGCGATCCAGTGCCCCAGCTTGGCCCTGTGGAAGCTCACCGTGAAGTCGGCCACCACGGCTGCGCCCTCCACCTCGCCCGTCGACGCATCGACGCCGGAGGCGATGTCAGCCGCCACGATCGGGGCCCCGCAGGCGTTGATCGACTCAATCGCCGCGTCCGCGGGCGCCCGCGGCGCCCCCGAGAAGCCGGTGCCGAAGATCGCATCCACGATCACCCCGGCTCCCTCGAGTGCTTCGGCGAGCTCTCCCGGACCCACCTGGATAGCTGTGCCCTCGAACCGCGCGAGGTTGGCCGTCGCGTCGACCGACAGCTGGTCCGGGGGCCACAGCAGGAGCGCCTCCACCTCGTACCCGGTGTCCGCCAGCCGTCGAGCGGCGACCAGCCCGTCGCCGCCGTTGTTGCCCTTGCCGCAGACGACCCGGACCGGTCCGGGGCGCGCTGCGGAGCGGGCCGCCTCCGCCACCGCCCCGCCCGCCATCTCCATCAGCTCCAGCGAAGGCACGCGCTGCTCCTCGATCGCCCAGCTGTCCGCCGCACGCATCCCGGTCGCGTCGTAAACGGGCTCGAGCCAAGCTTCCATCTCGCCCGCAGCGTAATCCGAAGTACGGGAGCCAGTGGGTCGGACGACCCACTGGGAGTCCCTGACCCTGGGCCTTAGAGGTCGCTCCTCCCCGCAGGTACGGCCAGGACGGCCGCGGCGGCGAGCTCCTGCGAGTGGGTGAGCGAGACCTGGAGCTCGACGCCCCGGGCGCCGGCCAATGCGGCGGCGCGACCGTGCAGCCGCAGCTGGGGCGCCTCGCGGCCGCCGCCAGTGACCTCGATCTCCCGCGGCGCCAGCCCCCCGCCGCCGAGCGCCTTAACGGCGGCCTCCTTGGCGGCGAAACGGGCCGCGAGGTGGCGTCCGGGACGGTGCCGCGAGCGCGCGTGGGCCAGCTCGCCTTCGGTGAACAGGCGCCGCGCCAGCCGCGGCCGCCGCTCCAATGCCCGCTCGAGCCGCCCGACTTCGAGCAGGTCTATCCCGATCCCTGCTGGATGCCCGGCCGGGGGCGGCCCTGGGGACTCCGGCACGCTCATTTCGTCACGACCGCCGCCGCCAGGGAGACCAGACTGCCAGGGCGTCCCTTCACGCGGCCCGGATGACTACTCGACCGTGACGGTCTTCGCCAGGTTGCGAGGCTGGTCCACGTTCAGGCCCTGGAGCCGGGCCACGTAGTAGGCGAGCAGCTGGAGTGGCAGGATGGCCAGGATCGGCTGCAGGATCCAGTCGGTGGCAGGCACGTAGAGGATCTGGTCGGCGACCTCCGCGACCCGCTCCGACCCCTCGGTTGCGACCGCGATCACGTCGGCGCCGCGAACGCTCACCTCGGCCATGTTGGAGAGGACCTTGTCCAGGACCGGGCTATCGGTGGCGACGCAGACCACCGGGGTTGACTCGTCGAGCAGGGCTATCGGGCCATGTTTCATCTCGCCCGCCGCATAGGCGTCGCTGGGGATGTAGGAGATCTCCTTCATCTTCAACGCCCCCTCGAGGCAGACCGGAAGGCCGATGTTCCGCCCCAGGTAGAGGAAGAAACGCCCCTCGTGCTCGGCCTCCGCGATCTTCCGGACCCCGTCCTCGACCGACTCGATCGTGCGGCCGATCATCGACGGCATGCCCTTCAGCTCGGCGATCAGCTCGGCGATCCGCTCCGGGGGCAGCGTGCCGCGGCTACCCGCCAGCCACAGCCCCAGCAGGTACATCGCCGCCACCTGCGCGGTGAAGGTCTTGGTCGCGGCGACGCCGATCTCGAGGCCGGCGCGGGTGAACAGCACGGTGTCGGCGTCGCGGGTTGCCTGGCTGCCCATGATGTTGGTCACGGCCATCACCTTCGCCCCGCGTTGTTGCGCGAGCCGCATCGCGGCAAGCGTGTCGGCGGTCTCGCCCGACTGGGTTATCCCGATCACCAGGTCGTCCGGGCCGACCACTGGGTCCCGGTAGCGGTATTCCGAGGCGATGTCCATCTCGACGGGGATCCGCGCCCATTGCTCGATCGCGTAGCGGCCCACCAGGCCGGCGTGGTAGCTGGTCCCGCAGGCGACGATCACGATCCGCCGCATCGAAGCGACGAAGTCGTCCGCGAGCTCGAGCTCGGAGAGGTCCACGCGGTCCACCTCGAAGAGCCGGTCCGTGATCGTCTCCGCGACCGCATCGGCCTGCTCGTGGATCTCCTTCAGCATGAACGTCTCGTAGCCACCCTTCTCGGCCGCGTCCTGGTCCCAGTCGATCTCCTCGACCTCGCGGCTGACCGGGTTGCCCTCGGCCCCGGTGACCGTGGCCCCTGAGGAGCCGATCGTGACGACCTCGCCATTCTCGATCAGGAGCACACGCCGGGTCTGGGTGAGGAAGGCCGGGATCGCCGAGGCGACGAAGGTCTCCCCATCGCCCAGCCCAACGACCAGCGGGCACTCCTGCCGGGCGGCGACGAGGGTGTCGGGATGGTCGGCGTGCATGACGGCGAACGCGTAGTGGCCGCGCAGCTCGGCGAACGCCGCTCGCACCGCCTCGGTCAGGTCGCCCTCGTCGTGGCGCTCGATCAGGTGGGCGACGATCTCGGCGTCGGTCTCGGAGCTGAACCGATGCCCCTCGGCCTCGAGCTCGCGGCGCAGCTCGGCGTGGTTCTCGACGATCCCGTTGAGGACGATCTGCACCCGCCCCTCGCAGTCCCCGTGCGGGTGGGCGTTCTCCTCGCTCACCCGGCCGTGGGTCGCCCAGCGAGTGTGGGCGAGCCCGATCGTCGCCGGCGGCGGCGCCACCGCGACGCCTTCCTCGGCGCCGTTGAGACCGATTGCGGCGCGGAGGTTGGCGAGGTTGCCGACCGCCCGCACCGAGTCGATCCGCCCGTCCTCGAGCAGCGAGATGCCGGCGGAGTCGTAGCCCCGGTACTCGAGCTTCTCCAGTCCCGCCATCAACAGGTCGCGGCAGGGCCGCCTGCCTACGTATCCGACGATTCCGCACATGGGGAGGCGGTAAGAGTAGAGCGTGCTGCGCGGCCCTACGTGAGCTCCTGGTTGATCAGAGTCACCAGACGGGTGCAGACTTCATCGCACTCCTCTTTCGTCGGCGCTTCGACCATCACCCGGACGAGCGGCTCCGTGCCCGAGGCGCGCACCAGGACGCGGCCACGGCCCGCCAGCGCGTCGCTCTCGCGCTCCACCGCCTCCCAGACGGCGCTCGCCTGCTCGAGGGCGCCGGGGTCGGGGATCTCGACGTTCTCGAGCATCTGCGGGAGCTTCTGCATCGGGATCGCCGCGGCGAGCTCGCCGTCCCCGAGCGCCCGCATCACGAGCAGCGCCGCGGCAATCCCGTCGCCGGTCGGCCCGTACTCGCTCCAGATGATGTGGCCGGACTGCTCACCGCCGAGCGCCCAGCCCCGTCCCTCGAGCTCCGCGATCACGTGGCGATCGCCGACCGGTGTGGTCGCCACCTCGATTCCCGCTTCGGCCATCGCCTGGTGAAAGCCGTAGTTGCTCATCACCGTCACGGCAACGCCGCCGTGGAGCCCGTCGGCGTCCGCGAGATGCCGGGCGCAGAGCGCGAGCAGCTCGTCGCCGTCGCGAATCCCTCCCTTGGCGTCCACGGCGACCACCCGGTCGCCGTCGCCGTCGAAGGCAAAGCCGATTTCCGCGCCGCTTCGGCCGATGCTCTCGGCCAGCAGCTCCGGGTGGACGGAGCCGCAACCTTCGTTGATGTTGCGCCCGTCGGGCTCCGCGCCGATCGCCTCCACCGCGGCCCCCAACCGCTCGAAGACCGACGGCGCTGCCCGGTACGCCGCCCCGTTCGCGCAGTCGAGCACGATGCGGCGTCCGGAGAGGTCAAGCCGGAAGGCCGAGAGAAGCGCCCGCCGGTAGTCATCGAGCGCTCCATCGAGCTCGCGGACCCGTCCCAGGGGCACCCCCGGCTCCGAGCCGCCCTGGGCGAACCGGGCCTCGATTCCAGCCTCGGCGTCGTCATTCAGCTTGCGTCCATCCGCGCCGAAGAACTTGACGCCATTGTGCCGCCAGGGGTTGTGGGACGCCGAGACGACGACGGCGAGGTCCAGGCCGTGTCGGCGCACGAGGATCGAGGCGGCCGGCGTCGGCAGCACGCCCCCGAGCCAGGCATCGCCACCCCCCTCGGCCACGCCCGCCGCGAGCGCCGCCTCCAGCATCGGACCGGATTCGCGCGTGTCGCGGACGATCAGGACCTGGGGACGGGCGGTCGCGCTCTCCATCGCACCCGCCCGTCCCAGCGCCAAAGCGATCTCGGCGGTCAACTCCGTGCCGGCCAGCCCACGGACGCCGTCGGTGCCGAAGAGCTTGGCGGCCACTACCTCTTCGAGAACTGCGGGCGCTTGCGGGCCTTCTTCAGCCCGGCCTTGCGCCGCTCCTTCGCCCGGGCGTCCCTGGTCAGCAACCCGCGGCGCTTCAGCTCTCCGCGCAGATCGGCATCGATCTCGGTCAGCGCCCGAGCGATGCCGTGACGGACGGCGCCAGCCTGTCCTGAGATGCCACCGCCATGCACCCGTACCCGAACGTCCACCTTTCCCTCGTAGCCCGAGGTCAACAGGGGCTGGCGAACGAGCGTCTGGTGCTGGTGCCGAGGGAAGTACTCCTCGAGGCTGCGCTTGTTGATCTCGAAGCTGCCGCTCCCGGCGAGCAGGATCACCCGGGCGATCGAGGTCTTTCGCTTGCCGGTTGCCTGGATTCGCGCGTCGCTGGGCACCTCGACGGCGGGCTCGCGCGCTGGCACGGGCTCCTCGCCGCCCTCGGCGGTGGCTTCGGCCTCCAGCCGCGCCCGCTCCTCGGCCTCGGCCTCCAGCCGCGCCCGCTCCTCGGCGCCGAGCTCGCGCTGGGGCTCGATCGCGATCGGCTCGAGCTCGGCACCCGGAGGTTTCTTATCCTCGGAATCCTCGGTCTTCGGCGCGGTCGCTTCCGCAGCCTCGGTCGCCTCGGATTCCTCGGAGGGCTCTTCTTCGGGCGCCGCGACCTCTTCGGGGGCCTCAGGTGCCTCCGCCTGCGGTGCCTCAGCGGACTCGGGATCCTCGCTTCCGGGCTGAGCCTCGGGCTCCTCGGCCGTGGGCTGGTCCTCGGGGCCCTGGTCCTCTGGCGTCGCCTCTTCCTCGCCGCCCCCGGGCTGCTGCTCGTCTTCGGTGCGCTCGTCGTCCGCCATCAGGCATCGACCTCCATCTGCGTCGGCTTCTGCGCCTCGTGAGGGTGCCCGGGCCCGGCGTAGACCTTCAGCTTCCGCAGCTGCTGGCGCGCCAGGCGGTTACGGGGAAGCATCCCCTTGACCGCCCTGCGGATCACCTCCTCGGGTCGCCGCTCGAGCATCTCGCCGAGAGTACGCGAGCGCAATCCGCCGGGATATCCGCTGTGGCGGTAGTAGACCTTGTCGCTGAGCTTGTTCCCGGTGACGCTGATCTTGGCCGCATTGACCACGACCACGAAGTCCCCGGTGTCGCAGTGCGGCGTGTACTCCGGCTTGCGCTTCCCACGAAGCGCGTCGGCGATCTGGGTGGCGAGGCGGCCGAGGGTCCTGCCCTCGGCGTCGATCACGTACCAGTCGCGCTGGCGGTTCTCGGGTGTGGCTACGTAAGTCTTCATCTGGCTGCTGGCGGACCAAGGCCGGACCGCGAAAAGCCGCCCCCATCAACCTATTCGCGCTCGGCCCACAAGGGGGCGTCACGCTCACGGGCGCGGCCGGCGCATGATAGTCGAGCGCACCGAGTCCGATCGCGGCGGCACGGAACTGCGGCTCCCTCCGCGCCGAGCCGCTTCCGCCCCCTTTCCGCTCGTGGCGCGAATCATTAGCTCCCCTTAGCGAATCCTTCATCGGTTCATCGCATCCCGCCGCCTGCCTGGGTATACTGCCGCCGCCCAGATGACCTGCCGAATCCGAGGCGGCCCAGCCGCAGCGGAGCGGGGGAACCAAAGGGACGGCGTCGAACAGCCGTCCTGGGGGCGAATCGGACCACAGGGTGGGTCCGTAGCGCCGCTCTTTCGGCGCGAGCCCGACAGCTAACCCCGCAGGCCGCAGAAAGAGAGAAGCTCCGTTTGAGGCCCCAGGGAATGGCGCCGGCTCGGCGCGGATGGCGACCAGCGATACCCGCGACAGTCGTGGGCGCATCCTTGTCCGTGTGCGCCGGCCTGGCGTTCGCCGCGGGCGGCGGGATCACCCCTCCTGACCCGCCCAAGGTCACCGACGTTGTCTGCATCTCCAGGTGCGGCGGCGTCCACAAGGCGACCACCGATTCCAAGGTCCAGGTGAGCGGCCGTCACCTGCGCCAGGTCTCAAGGGTCCTCTTCACTGCGGATCAGGGCGGCAGGATCGCGGTCGATCCGGTCACCGTCACCGGCCGCCTGGTGACGGCGAAGGTCCCCGAGGGCGCCGCGACCGGGAGACCGAAGGTCACCGACTCCTACGACCACAGCGCCAGGTCCCCCATCGCGCTGAAGATCGTCGGGCCTGGCCAGATCCAGTCCGGGAACTTCAAGCTCCGGGACGCCTCCGCGAAGCCGCGAAGGACCTACTTCTACGGCAAGAGGAAGCCGCGCGTCACCTACATGTTCACGAACAGCGAGCCAACCGAGGTGCGAATCGACGTCGTCAAACGGGGAAACGGCACGGTAGTGGACAGCTGGGTGGAGCACGCCCAGGAGCCGAACACGAGGCACACGGCCAAATGGACCGGGATCCGGCGCGACACGAAGAAGCCGGTTCCCAACGGCAACTACAAGTTCCGCGTCGGCCCCCAGAGCGGGAGCATGGAGTCGACCAGCGACGCCAGGTTCAAGTACCACCGCTTCAAGTTCCCGATTCGCGGGGGTCACAGCTACGGTGACGGGGTCGGCGCCCCGCGGGCGGGCCACACCCATCAGGGCCAGGACGTCTTTGCCCGTTGTGGCACCCCGCTGGTGGCGGCCCGCGGCGGCCGGGTGCAGTGGAAGGCCTACCAGGCGGGTGGCGCCGGCTACTACCTGGTGATCGACGGCAAGAAGACCGGCCACGACTATGCCTACATGCACCTGAAGGGGCCGGCCAAGGTGGATCGGGGGCAACGGGTGAAGACCGGACAGCGGATCGGCACGGTCGGCTCCACGGGGGATGCCACCGGCTGCCACCTCCACATGGAGGAGTGGACGGCGCCGGGCTGGTACCAGGGCGGGCACTTCATGAGGGCGATCACGAAGCACCTGAAGAAGTGGGACCGCTGGAGCTAGTGGGACCTCTCACGCTAGAGGCCCCAGCCCAGCCGTCTTAGGAGCCCTGGCCAAGCTCGCTCGCCTCGGACTCGGGCCTGCGACGGCAGGGCTCATCGCTCTGGCCGGGGTAGGCGCAGCGGGCGGCGAGGCCGACTCTTCTGCCCAGCCACCGAAGCCGACCCAGACCACGTGCCTCGAGCGCTGCGCGGGGCGGCAGACGGCGGCCGTGGCGGCAACCGTCCGGATCACCGGGCGGCGGCTCGGCCGGGTGACCGAGGTCCACTTCCGGGACGGGTCGGGCCAGGTGCGGCGGACGCCGACGACGACCGGCCGGCACCGCGTTCTGGTCAGGGTCCCCAGCGGCGCCCGCACGGGGCGACCTCGCCTGGTGGACGCCGATGGCAATCGCGCCGCGGCGCCCAGGTTGCGGATCGTCCCGCCCGGTGGGCTACCCGCCCCGGGCAGCTTCGCCGTGTTGGGTTCCAAGGTGCGGCCGCAGAAGGCTTTCTTCGACGCCAAACGGGGGGTCAGGCTTCGCTACCGCTTCCGCAGCTACGGGGCTCTGGACGTGACCGTGAAGCTGGTTCGGCGCGGAAGCATCGTCAGGACCTGGACCCAGAAGCGCAGGCTGCCGTACATCCCGCATCGCCTGACCTGGAACGGGATGCGCAAGCACGGTGGCCCTGCACCTCGTGGCCACTACAGGTTCAAGCTCAAGACCCGGGGCCACCACGCGCGCCCCACTCGCAGATTTCGCCTGGCCGACGGCAAGTTCCCGGTCCGCGGGCCGCACGGCTACGGAGGCGCGGTGCAGAGGTTCGGAGCTCCCCGCAGCGGCGGTCGCATCCACCAGGGCCAGGACGTGTTCGCCGCCTGCGGCACCCCGGTGGTCGCGGCGCGGGGCGGCCGCGTCCAGTCGCGCGGCTCG
>Ga0307312_10002040_pt1 | contig 10581 bp, 8 predicted proteins | sample ER_DNA_202_FD_194489 | JGI IMG/M metagenome (GOLD analysis project Ga0307312, IMG submission 194489) | Bulk soil microbial communities from the East River watershed near Crested Butte, Colorado, United States - ER_DNA_202 | ecosystem: Environmental > Terrestrial > Soil > Floodplain | place: USA...
GTGGCGCTCGCCTCCGACACTCTCGCAATCGCGGCCGGTGAGTTTGCAATCACCGCTGGATTGAGCAGAAGCGATATCACCGCGCTCGCCAGGACTGGCGCGAACGCGACAGCGTTGACGGTCGGGCTCCGGGTCGCGGGCACGCTGGCCGCATTGGGCGTACCGCCGGCGGAGGATATTGGACTCGTGAGTGCAGAGCTGCGATCAGGAGAGCCGGCCTCGAGTCTCCTGTTGCTGCCGGCGAGCGTCCAGGCGGAAATCGCGAAGGGGGTTACACCAGCACAAGCCGCCGCTGGGCTCGCGCGCGCGGCGGCGGCGCAGGCGCGGCATGGCCCGCCACCGGGACTCGGGAGCGGGAATCCGCACCCGCCGCACCCGACGCCTCCGCCACATCCTTAGCCGGGATTACTGCGGCAGGCCGTAAATTATCGAGAGGGTGACAGACTCCACGGTTTCACGCAAACCGGAGGCGTGCGTCGACTCCATCCGATAGCCCAGCCGGCCCCAGAAGGATCCCGTCTCGCCCAGCCGCACTTCCAGACCACCGTTGGCCCCACGCCCGCCTGCGTGCAGTGGCGGATCGCCTACGTTTCCCGAGAACGCACCGTACAACTCGATGAACGTCTGCATGCGTCCCGGCAGCAATGTGCCGCGGGCGGTGGCGCGGCCCGTCCAGATCAGCCAGCGCTCGTCGCTGTCACCCATTGTGTATGCGCGCGCGCTCGGTCCGCCCCAGAGCGTGAGCCACTGCGTCGCCCGATACCCGACCAGCGCCTCCCCTTCGACGACCTCGCGTGGGTCCACGGTGCCTAGACCCAGCAGGCCCCCGCCGTCTCCGCCCTTCGGATTGATCCGGCCTTGCGCGTAGCGCACCCGTACGAGCAGGCGATCGCTGGTCAGGATGCCTTCGAGGCCAAGGATTGGCCCGGTAAAGCGGGTGCTCGTCGCGTCGATGTGGCTCTGCACGATTTCCTGCGAGGCGAGCCCCGCCACGGTGAACTGCACACCCTGCGCGTCCAGCGCGGCCGGCAGGGCGATGACACCACAAGCGATCGCGGCGACGTACCGCTTCATGGCGTTTCCCCGGTCACGAGTGTCGGAGCGCCCGGCCGGATGATCATCTTTGCCTGCCGCACTCGATCCGCGTTGCGTCGCGAGATCTCGGCCGCATTGCGCCGCCAATTGTCGCGGAGATTCCGGTTGTACTGCGTGTTCCCGGGAAGCTGTTGGCCCGGATGGCGCGAGAGGAACGCCGCGATCCCTGCGATCGCCACCGAGCCGCCGACGATGAGCCGCGCGCTACTGGCGCGGTCGCCACTTGCGACGAGTTGCGGCAGTACGATGATCGCCACACCCGCCGCGAGTCCCGGGGCCAGCGCCCGCATTGCGCCTTTCGTGTCGCCACGCTCGGGCCGGAACAGCGAATCGGGCGGCCCCGGCGGCAGCGCCGTTGTGTCGACGGGCGGATGCGCCAGCTCGAGGGGCAGGCGCAGCGACCACGTGGTCCCCCCCCCGCCGCCGGTGCGTCGCTGTTCGCGCGCGGTCGGCGCGACGACGATCGCGTAGCGTCCGTCCGGCGGCGGGTTCCCCGAGGCATCGAGCCCATTCCATCGGAGGTCGATGCTGTCGCGAAACGAGCCGGTATACAGCGTGCGGACCACGCGGCCGTCGGCACTCGTGATCGCCGCGGTCACTTCCGGCGAGGTCGTTGCGCCGAGGCGCACGATAAAGGCGTCGGCTCCCGGCCGAATCGCCGTGTCCCCTGATGCGCGGATCGACACCGTGGGTGCCGCCCGGCGGGCCTCCTGAAGCACGGCGAGGACGTCGGGCGGGAATGTCCGCTGGTCCGGGCGGTAGCGGGCGTCGAGGACAATCAGCCGGCGGGCGACGGCGACCGCGGAGTCGCGCTGGTTGCGTGCGACCTCGGTGGCCGTGAGATACATGAGCGCCTTAGCCGCGTCCGCCATGCCCAGCGCCCCCGATCCCTCGACGGCCAGCGCGCGCCGCAGCAGCCAGGCACCGCCGTCGTACTCGCGGACGGAATAGGCGCGCACGCCCTGGTCCAGCAGAGCGCTGGCACTTTGGGCCGCGGTCACGCCCGGCGCGAGCAGCGCGCTGATGGTCAGGCCGGCGGCGAGCAATCGGTTCACGGCTGTGCTCCTTCCCTACGGTGTGGCGACGGTAAAGTCCGCCGCCGAATCATCGTTATTGCCAAATGACAGCCAGACGCTGCACCGGCCCGTGTTGTCGCAGGCGCGAGCCCGCCAGCGGTACCCGGTGTTGTTCGTCAAGCCGGTGGCGCGCGCCATGGTCTGGTCGCCTCCGCCCCTCGCTGCCACCCAATTACTCGTATGGGTTGCGACGCCCGTGAAGGGACTTCCCAACGGCTCGAGCTCGATCTCCAGGCGTACGAGGTCGGCGTCATTGGGATCATCGACCTTTCCCCTGAACACGACTTCGGTTTCGGGTGTCTGATCGCCGACTTTGATCGACGTGTTGCCATTGGCACGGAACTGTCCCAATCCCTGCGGCGGTGTCGGCTCCCGTTCGCGCACCAGCGAGAAGGTGAGCGCGCCCGTTCCGCCCGGTTGCGTGCTCGTCGCTTCGACGAGGTAGTGGCCATTTGCCGCGATCGGGAAATCCGTAATGCACGCCGTTCCCGATTCGCCTGGGCACACGTCGTTTTGCGCGAGCACATTCCCGGCGCCGTCGGTGAGAATCAGATACGCGTCGAACGCGCCGCTCTCGAGACGAATCGAGAAGGTGTCGCCCGCATTGGCGTTGAAACCGTAGATGTTCGCCAGACTCGCGGGCCGGTGCGGCGCATTGCAATCGTTCTGGTCGAGCGTCCCGGGGCGGTCGATGACGTCCGGTGCAAGCGCGATCTCCACGCACTGCTTGCTGACAATCGTGAACTGCACGGGCACGAGGAACGGACTTCCCGCCGCTCCCGGCGACGACACGGTGATCGTGCCGGTGTGCACGCCGGGGGCGAGCCCCTGCGGATCGAGGTCCACTGAGAGCGTCGCCGGTGCGAGGCCTCCAGCCGGGCTTACGGCGATCCAGGGCTGATCCGCGCCCGCCCCCCACAGGAGTATTCCGCCCGCGGAGTTCGCGATGCTCAGCGAGAAGTGCTGTTTGTTGTTGTCGTTCTGTTCCGCACTCGCGGTGATCGACGGCGGCGAGACGACGAGACCGGGCTGCACGATCTCGAACTCCACGGGCACCTTGACCACTCCATTGGTGGCTTCGGGTGACGTAAAGACGATCGTGTCCGTCTGCATTCCCGGTGGCAGACCCGTCGGGTTGAGCGTGACCGTCACAGTGTCGGGCGCCCCGCCCGCGGCCTTCGAGAGCGTAAGCCACGGCTGCGTCTTGGTGGCGGTCCAGGTGATCGTGCCGTTGCCCGAATTCCTGATGATTAACACGTCGGTCGTCGGCGTCGTGGAGTTCGGCGGCGCCGCGTCACGAATCACGCTGGGGGTTACGGCGAGACCGGGGGCGAGAATCGTCACCGTGACGGAGATGTGCGCGGGGCTGCCCAGCGCGCCTGGTGAGGTGACAACGATCTCACCGTGATAGGTGCCGCCCGCGAGCCCGGTCGTGTTGATCGTGAGGGGAATCGTCCCGTTCCCGTTACCCGATGTCGCGCCCAGCGACAGCCACGGGCGGCTTGCCGTTGCCGTCCAGCTGAGGAGTCCCGTCCCGCTGTTCGTCACTGCCAACGTCTCGGTGAACACGGCGTTGCTGTTCAGAGTGGCGGAGCGCTCGATCGTCTGTGGCGTAACGGATAATCCGGGACGCTGCACCAGGAACGTCACGGCGATCGTCGTAACCTGCGTATCCGCGGCTTCCACTGCGGTCACCGTCACGTCGCCTTGATACACACCGGGGTCCAGGCCGTCGGGATCGAGCGAAATCGTGAGCGTCCCCGGGGCCTCGCCCTCGTTGGGATCGAGATGGATCCAGTCGGCGTGATCGCGGGCAGACCAGCTGAACGTGCCTTCGCCGGTGTTGGTGATTTCGACGTCCGCTTCCCGCACGTCGTGCGATCCCGCGCGCGCGGAGTCCCGCACTGCCAGGGGCGAAACGCTCAGCACGGGCCGCGGGCTGTTCTTTGACTTGAGCAGCATGTCGAGGCGGCACGCGCCCGAGAACGCGAGCAGCGCGATCGCACCGACGAGGAAGAGGCGACGGGGGCTAAGGAACCGGAGCATCGCCATGCTTTCTCCGCCGCAGCGTTACATCGATCCGCTGTGGGCTGTCTTGCGCGCCCGGAGCCGTCACGATGATCGTTTCGTTGAAAGTGCCGAAGTAGGAGAGGCCTTCGTTGGTCGCGCGGATGGCGATCTTCCCCGGACCCGAGCCGGCCGTGTTGGTCAGCGTCAGCCAGCCCGCTTGATGCTCGGTTGTCGCGGTCCATACGAGGGGCCCGTCCCCGTCGTTGGTGACCTGCAGCGTGTCCGTGAACACGGAACTGCTGGTCCGCGCCGTGAAACTGAGACTGCCGGGCTTGACGTCGAGCACAGGTTGCTGAATCCGGAACCGCACCGCGACTGTCGCCGCCGGCCCGGTGCTGTCCTGCTGCTGCAGTCGCACCGCGCCCAGATGGAGACCGGGCGCAAGACTCTTCGGGTCGAGTGCGAGGCGCACGGTCGCGCGCGATCCGCCACGCGGTGGGCTAACACTGATCCATGGGGTCCCGGCGGTCGCGAACCATGCGCCGCCATTGGTCACGGCGAGATTGGTTACGCGCGCAGCCGTCTCACCGGCCAATGCCGAGTCAACGACCTCGGTGGGACTGACGACGATGCTTCCGCCACCCGGATCCGCGGTCGACCGGCTGAGTAACCTGCTGATCTGACAACCATTTACGAGCAGACCACTAAGCAAGACGATGACGCCCGCCGCCAGTGAGATGACGATGGGCCCCGACACAGTGTGGGGGGTGCGCGATTCTTGCATCGATTCGTTACCTGGCTGCCCGGAGTCGCAATAAGCGGGCCAAGTACCGTCCAGACCCTTAACCCCGTAAGATTCCCATCCTTCTATGACTATCGCCTCGAATTTGGGCTTCCCCCCCATGGGTGCTGCGCGCGAATTGAAGCGCGCGACCGAAGGGTATTGGAGCGGCAAGATCAGCCGCGAGCAGCTGCTCGCCACGGGCGCGGAGCTGCGCCGCCGGCACTGGCAGCTGCAGCGCGACATCGGTATCGACCGCATCCCGGCCAACGACTTCTCGTTCTACGACCGCATGCTGGACACCTGCGCGATGGTCGGCGCAGTGCCGCCCCGCTACGGTTTCACGGGCGAATGGGTCGATCCGGGCACGTACTTCGCGATGGCGCGCGGCAGTCAGGGCAAAGGCCGGGACGTCACCGCGATGGAAATGACGAAGTGGTTCGACACCAACTACCACTACATCGTCCCCGAGCTGGAGCATGGCCAACGCTTCCGCATGGCGTCCGCCAAACCGGCGAACGAGTATCGCGAAGCCAAAGCACTGGGCATCGATGCGACGACGGTGCTGATCGGTCCACTGACGTTCCTGCTCCTTGCCAAATCGAAGGGCGGCGCCTTCGATCGGCTCTCCCTGCTCGACGGGCTCCTGCCGGTGTATGGCGACGTGCTGGAGTCACTCGCCGCCGCCGGGGCGACGTGGGTGCAGCTCGACGAGCCGAGTCTCGCGCTCGATCGGACGGACGTCGAGCGTGCCGCGTACAAGCGCGCGTACAAGTACCTGGCGTCGCGCGCGGGCACGCTGCAGCTGCTGGTCGCGACCTATTTCGCGGGACTCAACGACAATCTCTCCACCGCGCTCGCGCTCCCCGTGCAGGGACTGCACGTCGATCTCGTGCGCGCGCCCGCGCAACTCGATCCGCTGCTCGCCGCCTGGCCCAAGGGGAAGGGCCGTGTGTTGTCGGCGGGTGTGATCGACGGCCGGAACATCTGGCGCGCGGATCTCGAGAGGCAGGCCGGGTTGGTCCAACGTGCCGCCGCGAAGGTCGGGAAGGATCGGCTGTGGGTCGCGCCGTCCTGCTCGCTGCTCCATACGCCGCTCGACCTCGATCTCGAAGCCAAGCTCGATCCCGAGCTCAAGAGCTGGCTCGCGTTCGCCAAGCAGAAGTTGCAAGAGGTCGTCGCGCTCGCGAAGGGCGACCGCAAGGCGGTCGCGAACAGCAGCCGCGCAGCGAAAGCGCGTCGCGCGTCCAAGCGGATCAACAATGCCGGCGTGCAACGACGCGCGGGTGCAGTGACGGAGAAAGACCGTGTGCGCCGCGCGCCGTACGCCGTGCGCCGGAAATCACAGGTCGATTTGCCGCCATTCCCAACGACGACGATCGGCTCGTTCCCGCAGACCAATGAGGTCCGCGCGGCACGGCGCAAGCTGAACGACCACCAGCTCAGCGCCGGCGAATACGAGCGCTTCATCGAGGCGCAAATCGGGAAGACGATCGCGCTGCAGGAAGAGATCGGCCTCGACGTGCTGGTGCACGGAGAGTTCGAGCGCAACGATATGGTCGAGTACTTCGGCGAGCAGCTCGCCGGATTCGCGTTCACCGAGCACGGCTGGGTGCAGTCCTATGGCACCCGCTACGTGAAGCCGCCGATCATCTTTGGCGACGTCTCACGGCCGAGCGCGATGACGGTGCGCTGGAGCCGATACGCGCAGTCGCTGACGCAGCGGCCGGTGAAAGGCATGCTGACGGGCCCGGTGACGATTCTCCAATGGTCGTTCGTGCGCGACGACCAGCCGCGCGCGGAAACCGCCAAACAGATCGCGCTCGCGATCCGCGACGAGGTGGTCGATCTCGAAGCCGCGGGGATCCGCGTGATCCAGATCGATGAGCCGGCGTTGCGCGAAGGCTTACCGCTGCGGCGTGCCGATTGGGCGGATTACCAGAAGTGGGCCGTGGACGCCTTCCGGCTGTCGACGGCGGGCGTGCGCGACGCGACGCAGATTCACACGCACATGTGCTACAGCGAGTTCAATGACGTGCTGCAGGTGATCGAGCGCATGGACGCGGATGTGATCTCCATCGAGAACGCCCGCTCCGGCTCGGAGCTGCTGCAGGGGTTCGAGCATTACAAATATCCCAACGAGATCGGCCCCGGCGTGTACGACATCCACTCCCCGCGCGTGCCGCCCGTCGCGGAGATCACGGGCGCCTTGAAGAGCATGGCGCGGGTGCTCGACGGCGCGCAGATCTGGGTGAATCCCGACTGCGGGCTCAAGACGCGCGGCTGGGATGAGACGCTGGCCGCGCTCAAGAACATGGTGGCCGCGGCTAACGAAATGAGGCGTCAAACGGACGACGTCAAGAGAGAAACGTCGAGCAAGCGGCGTCAAGTAGAAAACGTTGAACGAGAGCCCCGGTGACAGCCGATGTTCGCATAACCGCTGAGCCGATTGACACCCAGCGCTGCAAGTTCGTCGTAAGCGTTCCGGTGCTGGCCGGCGGAGTGCGCCGGTTCACGGCGCCCGATGAAGCGACAGGCTCACCGCTGGCGGAAGCGATTTTCGGGATCCCGGGGCTGGCCGTCAGCGAGCTCATCGTGTCGGGCAACATCGTTACCGTCGTGAAGCAATCGTCCGCTCCCTGGCAGGCCGTGGGTCGCGCGGTGGGTAACGCCATACGATCCGCAGTGACGGCGGACGTGCCGGCGGTCACTCCGGCCCAGAAGCCCGCATCCGGTGACGGATCAGCGGTCACTGACGATGCATTGTATGAGCTGGTCGCCAAGGTCTTCGACGAGCAAGTGAACCCGATGGTGGCGCGCCACGGCGGTCGCGTCGAGCTCATCGACGTTCAGGACGCCGTCGTGATGCTGCGCATGGGCGGCGGATGCCAGGGCTGCGGCATGGCCGACGTCACGCTGCGCCAGGGGATCGAAGGCATGTTGTCGCAGTTGGTGCCCGCGGTCCGCGGCATCGTCGATATTACCGATCACACGTCGGGCTCCAACCCCTACTTCCAGGCCGCCAAGAAATAGCCCCCCCTCCCCGCCTGCTGCTGTTGCTGCCCACCACGACCTATCGCGCAGCGGCGTTCGTGGAGGCAGCGCGGCAGATCGGCGTGGATCTCACCGTCGCGTCCGAGCAATCGAGCACGCTCGAAGCCGCGAATCCGGCGGGTCTCCTCACCCTCGACTTCGAACAACCCGAGCGCGCCGCCGATGCCGTGCACGTGTTCGGGAAGCAGCATCCCATCAACGGCGTCGTCGGCGTCGATGACCGAACGGCCATTGTCGCCGCCGCGATCGCCACCAGGCTCGGGCTCAAGGGAAACCCGGTGCATGCCGCGATCGCGGCGAGCGACAAGTACTTGCAGCGCGAGCTGCTCGCCAAGGCCGCCGTGCCGATACCGCGCTTCCTGATGCGCAGCCTGGAAGACGATCCCATCGCGATCGCGAAATCGATCAGCTATCCCTGCGTCCTGAAGCCCGTGCGGCTCTCCGCATCGCGGGGCGTGATCCGGGCCGACAATGCGCAGTCCTTTCTCTCCGCGCGCGAGCGGCTCCGCGCCATCCTCACCGATCCGGAAACGGCGGCGGCCTGCGGCGACCGGGCGCGGCAGTATCTCATCGAGGAATTCATCCCAGGGTACGAGGTTGCCCTCGAGGGATTGGTGGTGAATCGGCGGCTGCACGTCCTGGCGATCTTCGACAAACCGGATCCGCTCGATGGGCCGTTCTTCGAGGAAACGATTTACCTCACGCCGTCGAGTGTCCCCGCCGGACTGCAATCGGCCATCAAGGCGTGCGCGGATCGCGCGGTCCGTGCCCTCGGCATCAGCGACGGCCCGATCCACGCGGAATTGCGCTACAACGAGCGCGGCCCCTGGCTCATCGAGCTCGCGGCGCGGCCGATCGGCGGCCGCTGCTCGGCAGTGCTCAAATTCGGGGAAGGGGGACGGGGGAAGGGTGTCACGCTCGAAGAGATCATCTTGCGCCACGTGCTGGGCATGCCGATCCCCACGCTGCAGCGGGAGCGGCTGGCCGCGGGCGTGATGATGATTCCGATTCCGGGCGCGGGGACGCTGCGGGAAGTGCGCGGCGTCGACGAGGCGAAGCGTGTGCCGCTCGTCGAGGATGTACAGATCACCGCCCATCGGGGGGAACGGCTGATTCCGTTCCCCGAGGGGTCGCGTTATCCGGGATTCATCTTTGCACGGGGAGAGACACCTGCAGTCGTCGAGGCGGCGCTGCGCGATGCACACCGTCGCCTTGAATTCGTCTTGGCTTAAACTGCTTCGGCCACGACCTCCAGCCAGTGCCGCGGCACCGACTCCACCTTGAGCTCGTTCATGGTCCGCTCGAGCCCGATCTCGAGCGCCTTGGAGCCCTCTTCGAGGGGCACGCCGGGGAGCGCGCCCTCGATGAACAGCGAAAACCGGCCGATATCGATCAGCGCGGCGCGCGTCATGTCTATCCGCAACAACTCCACGGTCGTCGGACGGAAGCCCGCTTCCTGCAACGCCTTGGTGTATTGATCGGTTGAGTACCACTCCATCGCCGCGGCGTGGCCGGTGTGCTTGACTTCGATGCCCTGCTCCCGCAGCGCCTGCACGGAACGCACGATCCAGCGCCGCCAGAAGCCGCTCGTCCCGTCGACATAGGCACCATTGAAGAACGTGCTGTTGAACGCGAGCAGCCCGCCCGGCTTCAACACGCGTCGGATCTCTTTGAGCACTTGCGGTTTGTCGGGCATCAAATGGATCGCATTCAGAAAGACGACGGCATCCGCGGAGTTGACGAGCTTCGAAAGCCACTCGGCGCTACCCTGCACGAACTCGGCGAGCTTCGAGGAGATAGCAGCGCGCGCCTTTTCGATCGCAGACGGCGATGGATCGACACCGATGACCCTCGGCGGCGGCTGCTGACCGCGCGTGCGCTCGAGAATCAGTTGCGTGACGGCGCCGGGGCCGCAACCCAGGTCGACGATGACCTGGCGGCCCGGACAAATGACGCGCTCCAGAATCCAACGATTGACGTGCGTAAAAAACGGATGCCGCGTGAACGGAGTGAACGAAAAGCGATCCTCTTCGGCCGTGGGATTCAAGGCGGTCACAGCTTGTGGATCCCGAGCGCGCCCAGGTGAACGTCGAGATTGTGGTTGACGCGGTAGCCCACCACCCCGTTCACGTCCAGATTCGCGGCGTCGCCCGTGTAGACCTCTTTGCCGTTCACCATGAACTTCGCTTTACCACCCTGGACCTGGATGCTGAGCTCGTTCGCCGCCCGGCCGCTCGTATCGGCCTTGGTTACGGCATCGCTCGCCGTCCATTCGACGACGGCGGTGGGGCGCGTGGTATAGCTCGAGCGGCGGCGGATGGAGTACATGCCGTCGATCGGGCGCACGAGGAAGTAGGTATATGTCTGACCCGAGTCCGCGAGGTTCTTGCCGCCGATGAAGATGCCGAATGCTTCGGGGTGGGCGGGGTTCTTCATCTGATTTAACTTCGCGACGACATGGTAGTTGCCGGAGATGGTGTCACGATCACGCCAATAGATCGCCGCGGGGCCGACCGTGGTGTGCAGGCCGTCGCCCATGGAGGTGAACTTCACATTCGCGAGTGG
>Ga0307312_10002041_pt1 | contig 10578 bp, 11 predicted proteins | sample ER_DNA_202_FD_194489 | JGI IMG/M metagenome (GOLD analysis project Ga0307312, IMG submission 194489) | Bulk soil microbial communities from the East River watershed near Crested Butte, Colorado, United States - ER_DNA_202 | ecosystem: Environmental > Terrestrial > Soil > Floodplain | place...
GTCCGTCGCGTCTTGTCGAGGCGTTTCTCCACCACGGCGAGGTCCGACAAGGCGAGCTCGAACTCGATCACCTCGCGGTCGCGCGCGGGATCGACGCTCCCCATCACGTGCGTCACGTCGGGGTCGTCGAAGCAGCGCACGACGTGCACGATCGCGTCCGTCTCGCGGATGTTCGAGAGAAACTTGTTGCCGAGTCCTTCGCCCTCGGCCGCGCCTTTCACGAGACCGGCGATGTCGACGAACTGGACGACGGCGGGCAGCGTCCGCTTCGGTTGGACAACGTCGGCGAGCTTCGGCAGACGCGCGTCCGGGACCTCGACCATTCCAACGTTAGGCTCGACGGTGCAGAACGGATAATTCGCCGCGTCCGCCCCCGCCGACGTGAGGGCGTTGAAGAGCGTCGACTTGCCGACGTTGGGGAGACCGACGATTCCGAGCTTGAGCATGGATCCCGCGCGCGAGCCTGTGAAGTACGTTGTGGCGCGCGCTCAGGCGCGGCCGATTTCGTTGTGCTTGTTCATCGCCGCCGTGATCCCGTCGGCAACGAACGTCTCGATTGCCGCGCGGATGGCCGGCAACTCCTCATCCAGCTGCCGCCGCTCGGCCTTGCCGAACGGCGCCAGCACGAACTCGGACAGATCCCCGACCTCGCGGCGCTCGTCCTCGGGAAGGATGCCGATGCGCAGCCGCGGATAATCCTGTGATTTCAGATGATGCTCGACGCTCTTCAATCCGTTGTGTCCTCCGGCGCTGCCATTCGCGCGCAGCCGCCAGGTGCCGAGCTTCAACTGCACCTCGTCGACGACGACGAGGAGGTCCTTCTGCGCCGCCCAGAACGGACGGCGTAGCCATGGCTTCACGACCTGGCCGCTGAGATTCATGTACGTCAGCGGCTTGACGAGGCGCGTCGCCACGCCGTTCACCTTTCCGCTCGAGGTGAGCGCCTCGCCGTCCTTGCGCCAGGCGGAAAAATGCCAGACGTCGGCCAGATGGTCGAGGACCATCCAGCCGACGTTGTGGCGTGTGTGCTCGTATTCGCGCCCCGGGTTACCGAGGCCAAGGATGACCTTCACGCCGGTCTCCTCGACGTCAGCGTCGTCCGCGGCAGAGAGGGGAGCGTTAGGCGACTCGGAGCGCGCGACGGGCGGCGGTGGAATCAGCCACCCGAGCGCGCGGCGCAGCAGTGCGCGGATTACTTCTCTTCCTCTTCCTCGTCCTTCGGCTTCCGAATCAGCTCGGGCTCGGCTGGCACGGCTTCCTCAGCAGCAGCAGCAGCAGTAGCCGCCACCGCCGCCTCATCCTCGATCGCGGCGCGCGAGATCTGGACGAGCGCGATCGGCGCATCCTCGTCGGCGAGCACCTTCACGCCGGTGGGAATCTGCAGATCCCGAACGTGGAGCGAGTGACCGACGATCAGATCCGTGACATCGAGATCCAGGTGGTTCGGGATGTGGGACGGATCGACCTCGATCTCCAGCTCGCGCAGCACCTGATCGAGGATGCCGCCGCCGAGGCGAACGCCTTCTGGAATTCCGTGGAGCACGATCGGAATGCTGACGATGATCTTCTCGCCGGCGACGAGCTCCAGAAAGTCGACGTGCAGGATCTGCTTCCTGAACGGGTGACGCTGGATCTCGCGAATCAGCGTGCGCGACGTCTTGCCGTCGACGGTCAGCTCGACGACGGTGCTGCCGGCGGAGATGACGTCGAGCAGCTTCTCGAGATCGCGGGTCGGCACGGCGAGCGACTGCACCTGACGTGCGTGACCATAGATGACGGCGGGGACGCTGCCCTCGCGGCGGAGCGCGCGTGCGGCGCCTTTGCCGGCGGTGGAGCGAGCGGTAGCGGATAGACTGGCGGTGGCCATGATTCGAACTCTCCAGAAATGCTACAACAGATCAGACTGCGACGGACCGGTCACCGGACTTGGCGGCGGGCGTCAATCGAACAGCGAACTCACCGACTGATCGCTGTGTGTATAGCGGATCGCCTTCGACAACAGCTCTCCGACGGACAATACCTTCAGCCGGTCGAAACGTTGCTCCGGCCTGATGGCGACGGTGTCGGTGACCGTGACCTCCGTGATCGGCGCTGCGCTCAACCGCTCGACGGCGGGGCCGGAGAGCAGGGCGTGCGTGGCGCAAACATAGATATCCTTCGCTCCCAACCCCTTCAACGCGCGTGCAGCTTCCGACACCGTGCCGGCCGTATCGATCATGTCGTCGGGGATCAAGCAATCCCGATCGGCCACTTCACCGATGACGTTCACGACTTCGGCGACGTTCGCCGCCGGGCGGCGCTTGTCGATGATCGCCAGCGTCGCGTTCAACCGCTTCGCGAAACCGCGCGCCATCTTCGCCGACCCGGCATCGGGCGCGACGACGACCAGATCCTTCAACTGCTTCCTGCGATAGTGCGAGACGAAGACCGGCATCGCGTACAGATGATCCACCGGCACGTCGAAAAACCCTTGCAACTGATGCTGGTGAAAATCGATCCCGAGCACGCGGTCCGCGCCAGCCGTCTGAATCAGGTTCGCCATCAGCTTCGCGCCGATCGCGACGCGCGGCTGATCCTTGCGATCCTGACGCGAGTAGCCGTAGTACGACATCACGCAGGTGACACGGGCCGCCGACGCCCGTCGCGCGGCATCGATGAGCAGTAGCAGCTCGAGGATGTTCTCCGCCGGCGGATTCGTTGGCTGGACGATGAACACGTCATGACCGCGGATGTTCTCGTCGATTCGTACGAAGATCTCGCCATCAGCAAAGCGCGACGTCGTGACCTTGCACATCTCGATGCCGAGTTGCCGAGCGATCTCCTCGGCGAGCCCCTTGTTGGCGGTGCCGGCGAGAAGCTTGAACCCGCGTCCCTGTACGGTCAGGCCGTCCATGGAGCCTTTAAAGATAGAGATGGAAGGGTACTCGGTCAACTCGACCAGCGTGCAACTACGCCAGAGCCGCTACTCCTCTCGTCACTTCTCGATCGCCCTTCATTCCCGATCCCCGCCGTGTCCCAACATCGCCAGGCGCGAGAGACTCAATAATCGCCCTTCAATCCCCATTCCCGCAGTGTCGCAAGGTAGTCCGGCGCGACCAAGCCAGTTGCCCCTCATGGATTCGAACCATGATCTTCACAGCCAAAGTGTGACGTCCTGCCATTGGACGAAGGGGCAAGTGCTGGGAAGCTAGTCGAGCTTCAGATGAGGGACAACGGACGAGAGAGTACGGGCCGCGATGACGCGGCATCCGGTCGCCTGTGAGACAACGCGCAACTCGGCCGGCTCCTCAAAGAGCGCGAAGAGCGTCGACCCGGAGCCGCTCATCCGAGCCATGGCCACCGCGGGGAGCGACGCCAGCTTTTCGTAAATCGCACCCAGCTCGGGGCGCTCGGCGAAGACCACGGGCTCGAAGTCGTTTGACGACACGCCTGCAACGCCCTCCCAGCTCGTCACGGCCGAGAACGGGTGAAGCGCGGGACCAGGGCCCTCGATGACTATCACACGATCGCTTGCCGCCGATTTGCGCGCTCCCGCACGCACCTTGCGGCCGACAGCAACCGACGAACCATGCGCCTGGGCGAGCCAGCCGTACGCCTCCGCCGTCGACACGCTGAACGGCGGGATGACGAGCGCGATATCGCGCTCCGGAAGCGCTGGGAGCACGAGCATCCGTTCACCGCGCCCCCATCCGAGCGCCAGCGGCACCTCGCTCGTGAGGAAGGGAACGTCCGCACCGAGCGAGGCCGCCACGCTGAGGAGAGCGTTAGGCGCGAGCGGCTCCGGATTCATCGCGTTGAGCGCGCGAAGGACCGCACCGGCATCGGCGCTGCCGCCACCGAGTCCGCCGCCGATGGGAATCTGCTTGTCGATCTCGATCGTGAAGCCCTCTGGCCAGCGACAGCGTGCCGCGTACGCGGCCGCGGCACGCCAGGCGAGATTCTTCTCGGGCGGGCCGAGATCGATGCCGCGGGAGGCGATCGAGCGCACGGCGTCTTCGCGTGTGTGTACCGTGACGTCGTCAGCGAGATCGACGCGGCAGAAGAGCGTCTCGATCTGGTGATAGCCTGACGTCTCGCGCGCCAACACGCGCAGCGAGAGGTTGACCTTCGCGAACGCGGACAGCCGCATTGATGGCATCTTGCCGCTCCGCGTTCAGCTCGTGCCGGCGCTGCGAAGCTCGTCCATCCTCAGACCAAGCTTCACGAAATACACGGCGCCGATGACGGTGATGGGGATAAAGCTCACGATGTGATATCCGATCGCCCACGCGGTTGCCAGTCCCGTGTCGATGCCGTAAACGCCGAGCGCTACCTGAGCGACCGCCTCGAAGACGCCGACCATCCCCGGCGCGGCCGGAACCGCGACTCCGATCGCGATGATGCCCTGCGCGAAGAGCGCGGCCGAGAACGGCGCTTCGATTCCGACTGCCTTGAAGCCGAGCCAGAACGCGAGCGCGTTCATCAACCAGTGCGCGGTGGTCCAGAACATCACCGCGCCGAACCGGCCCGGCGTGCGCAGCACGCCCAATCCGCTCGCGAAGGACAGCAGTGCGGCCCGCCCACGCGCTTCGATCCGCGGCGCGACACGCCGTACGACACTCTCGAAAACCGTTATGATGCGCGCCGGGAAGAGCACGATCGCGTAGAGGACACCAACGACGGCGATGATGAAGACGATGCCACCCGCGGCCCAACTGGCGACCGGCTGGTTCGCCACTGTCGTCCCGGCGGGGAACGCGGGATCGAGCATCGCGACGAGCAGCATCAGCAGCAGCACAACGCCGTCGAACACGCGATCGACGGCGATCGATGCAAACGCGGTCGCGAAGCTCACGCGTGGCTGTTCCTTGCTCAGTGCATAAGCGCGGGCGAGCTCCCCGGCGCGCGCCGGCACGACGTTCGTGACCATCATCCCGATCGCCGTGGCCCGCCAGAGCTGTCCGAAGGGAAGATTCGGCTCGACGGGATCGAGAATGACGCGCCAGCGGCGTGCGCGAAGCGGGAAGAGCAGAGTCGACGCCATAGCCGCGAGCACAAAATAGAATGGGTTCGACGAGCGCAGGACGTGCGCGACCTCGTCGAAATCAACCTTGTGCAGCGCGTACCAGAGCAACAGCGCGCTGAGCACGATGCCGAGCGCGCCGCGCCAGCCGATCTTCATGATGAATTCCGGTATGAACGACTAATCGCTCGTCGCCAACTCAAGCAGATCGTACAGTTCCGCGAGCTCATCGCCGGACGGCGTGCGGTCCGAGCCACGCAAGTGGTTGCGCAGCTCACGCGCACGATCGAGCGCGGCGCGGCCGCGATAAAGCAGCGTCTCGATCGGAACGAGCGTTTCGTCGATGATCGGCACCGCCTGGCTGAGCGGCCGCTGGCTGAGCTGCTGACCGAGTCCGCTGATGCCGGCATCGAGCAGCGCAGCGAGATCGCGGCCCGTCGGCGTGCGTGCGCGCGCGCCGTTGCGCGGTGCGCGCGGGGCCGCGACCGGCGGCGGCGCGGGGACGGCGATCACCGGCGCGGCGACGAGTGGCGTCGTCGCGGTCATGGCCGTCAGGCGCGCGAGCTCGGCGCTGAATTGGCCGCTGCGCGCCGGATCCGCGAGCAGCGTGGCGACGTTGCGCAATGTCGCGAGGGTCGACGGATCGAGCTGAGCGACCGCAGTCGACACCGAATCGAGGTAGCGAGCCATGCTCTCCTCGCCGAAGCTCTCCGCCGCCGCGCGCAGCGCGCGGACCGCGGCGCGCAGCTCGCGCGACAGCCGGTCGCGAGCGGCCGGATCGCCCGCCGCCTGCGCGTCGCTGACGAGTCGCAGCAGGTGCTCCGCCTGACTCACGCCCTCGAGGCGGAAGCGCTGCGCCGGTGTCGTCGGAGGATTCGGCGCCGAGGTCACGACGTGCGGGCCTCCGTCGCGGAAGAAAAGGTCGGCGATCGGCACGATGCGATCATCGACAAACTCCGTGTCGTCGAGGGCCGCGGCCGCAGCCGTGAACCGCATCACCTCTGGCGAGGTCGGATCGGGACGTCCCAGACTCCGAAGCTCGATCGCGACGCGACGAAGCAGGGAAGCCGCAGCACTGAAAAGGCCGAGCTGAAGCTGGCTCGGCGCAGGGGACGCACTCAGCTCGAGCGGCTTCGCGGCGCGCTCGAGCGAATCGACGACCTCGGCAAGCGGCGGCAGATCATGTGTTGCGGCGACACCACGCAGGCCGCGCACCCGCGCGAGCACGGTTCCGAGCAGCATCGAGTCGCCGGGGTGGGCCAGCAGCTGGTCGAGTCCCGTGGCAATCTCTGCTGCCTCATTGGCGAGGAAGGCGTTTCCGCCAGCGGCGACAGACGGCGTACCGCGCGCCAACTGCGGAGCATAACGCCCAAGCTCGGAGGCGCGCGCCTGCGCGCGCTGCTCCTCGGGCTGGCCCCACTCGCGAACACCGCGAACGAGGATCTTGAGGTCATCCACTGCGGCCGTCAGCGTGCCGCGCAAACCCGGTTCCCAGAGGAGCGAACCCTCGCGAAGCGCTCGCCCAACACGCTCGAGGCCGGCCGCCACTTCGGCGACGCCGAGCACCTTGGTCATCGTCGCACTGCCGCGCAGCATGCGAGCCGTGCGCGCCAACGACTCACCGTCGGGGCCCTGTGGACCGGCGGCGTTGAGCGCGCCGTCAAGTTGCTCGATGTAATCGCTCGCCTGGAGGATGAACAGGTCGAGGACGCCGGTCGGCGGAGGGCTGGTCATTGGCTCAAATATACTAGACTGGCTATGACACTGCGGGGCGTGATGTAACCGAAAGGCGATCGACTAGTGACGAGTGATGCGAAACTGCGGGGCGTGATGTAAAGGATCCCTAACTACGGGGCGTGATGTAACCGACAGGCGATCGACTAGTGACGGATGACGCTTCAGACGACACACAAATGACGTTTATGACCCTGAACGGTTTCTCCATTCATCATTCGTCAGCACCCCCACCGGTTACATCACGCACCGCAGTAGCATTTTCACTCATCGTCGTCGGTCGGTCGATCATGTCGATGCGGATCGCCCTTCGTGCATCGCGTCGGCTATCTCGCGTACCGCGGCCCGGATGCCGACGAACACTGCTCGACTGACGATCGAGTGACCGATGTTGAGCTCCTCGATATCGGTGATCGCGGCGACGGGCCTCACGTTGCGCACCGTGAGGCCGTGTCCAGCATGCACGGCGAGCCCGAGCTCCCGGCCCAGCGCGGCGCTTCTCCTGAGATCGTCGAGTGTGTCGCGGCTGGTCGGCGCGTGCGCGTAGGATCCGGTGTGCAGCTCGATGGCCTCGACGCCCAATTCGTGCGAGCGACGCACCGCCCGCTCGCTCGGCCCGATGAAGAGCGACGTGCGAATGCCGGCGTCGCGCAGGCGATCAATATGAGGCGCCAGGCGCGCCGCCTCGCGGACGACGTCGAGCCCGCCCTCGGTCGTAACCTCCTCGCGCCGCTCGGGTACGAGAGTCACCTGGTATGGGTGGAGACGAATCGCGATGCCGACCATCTCCTCGGTGCAGCCCATCTCGAGATTGAAGACGGACGCGATCTGGCGTGCGATGCGCTCGACGTCGTCGTCCTGAATGTGTCGACGGTCCTCTCGGAGATGTGCGGTGATGCCGTTGGCGCCCGCGCGCTCGCACTCCAGCGCGGCGGTCACCGGGTCCGGCTCGTCGGTGCGCCTGGCCTGGCGTATCGTGGCCACATGGTCCACGTTCACATAGAGTCGCAGGTCTGACATCCGGTTGCTGGTTCGGGGTGGTCGTCGTCGTTACGTTCGCCGACATTGATTGCCATTCACGCGTGGAGACCGTCGTGTATCGTACCGCTTTCATCCTGCTCATCGCTCTCGCCGCCTGTCACAACGGGCCGCGTGGATCGGACATTACCGGCGCACCGACAGCTGCGCTGGCCGTCGAACGCTTTTTGGGAAGCGCCAAGTCCCAGGACCTTCAGGCGATGTCCATCGTATGGGGAACCGACCGCGGCGCGGCGCGCGACGTGACCGATCGTAGCCAGCTGGAACGGCGCGAGCTGATCATGATGTGCTACCTCACGCATGACGGTTACAAAGTGCAGAGCGAGGGGCCTGCACAGAACGGCAGGCGTGCGTACGTCGTCGAGTTGCGCCGCGGTCCCGTCTCGCGGAGTACGACTCTTACCACCGTGCTCGGCCCGTCCAGCCGCTGGTACGTCGAAGACGTTAAGCTCGAGCCGCTCACCGATCTCTGCCAGGGACAACAGTCGCCGCGGCCCGCACCCCAGCCCTGAGCGCGATTCCCTGCGCCGTCGAGGAACTCCTGGGGCCCAGCAAGGATTAGTACTCGGACAGCTCCACCAGGACGCCACCCGTGGCGCTGGGGTGGAGAAACGCGATACGTTTTCCTTCGGCGCCCACGCGCGGAGTTTCGTCGACGAGACGGACCCCCGCCCGCCGGCACCGCTCGAGTGCTTGGTCGAGATCGTCTACGGCAAAGCAGACGTGATGAATACCGGGTCCCCGCTTGGCGACAAACTTGCCAATTGGTGATGCAGGGTTTGCTGCCTCGAGCAGCTCGACCAACGAATCACCAGCGGCCAGTCCCGCGATGCGTGCTCCATCGGCATCGTCGAGTGGTACCTCGGGCATCTGTAGAACGTCCCGGAAGAACGCACGTAGCGCGTCCAACGATTCGACGGCGATACCGATGTGAGCGATACGTGTTCCGCGGCGCGGCGTGTCGGGCATGACGCTGATGCTCCGTGACGAAAGGACGAACTCAACTTAATCCGCCGGCCCGCGACGGGCAGGCTCGCAGGAGGAGGACATGTCGCAGGCGATGGCAGTGACTGACGCAAGCTTCGAGGTCGAGGTCGAGCAGCACGACGGCCTTGTGGTGGTGGATTTCTGGGCGACGTGGTGCGGCCCGTGCCGCATGATCGCGCCGGTGCTCGATCAGCTGGCGAAGGACTTCGACGGCAAGGTGAAGATCGCGAAGGTGGACGTCGACGCGAACCAGAAGTCGGCGATGCGCTTCAACGTTCGCTCGATCCCGATGCTGCTCTTCTTCAAGGGTGGCAAGGTGGTCGATCAGATCGTCGGCGCGCAGCCGAAGACGAACATCGAGGCGAAGTTCCAGCAGCACACGGCGTGAGGCGTTAGACTGAAGCAGGGCGCTAGCGAGCGCGGCACTGTATTGCGGGCTCGCTGCACGGATAACATTTTGGGGCCCGGAAGGCGCACGCGCCGACCGGGCCCGCTCGTTTCACTTCAGCCGCGCCATGCCTCTCAGTCTTACCGGTCTGCGGTTCCCTCACGAGCGGGTGCTGCTCCCGCGGACAAAGCTCGCTTACGTCCATCTTCGCAATCTGCTCACCGACGCGAAACGCGAGCGGGCGGCACGAGTGTTCGGGTATGTCGCGATCTGGCTGCCCGAAGAAGTGGTTCTCCTGTACATCCAGGAGGGTGAGCTCGTCAATGCGACCACACTCGAACCGTCGGGCGCGGTCGTGCTGCCGATCGCCGAAGCACTCGACAAAGTCCCTCCCGAGCCTGAGTACGGCGACATCTGCTTCCACGAAGCGGATGACGAGCAGCTTGCCTGCATGCACTACGCGCATGTCGCGCCTCCCGAGCCGTGGCCACCCGAGCTAAACGCGCTCGATCCGAACGCGCTCTTTCCCTATCTGCTGTCGACGACCTTCGACGGGACGGTCGAAGTGACACTCGACGGGAACATCAACTACCTGATCGTGCGCGACGGGCTGGTGGATCGCGCGTTCCTCTCGAGCGTCCATTTCGGTATGCTCGAGGAGAAGATTGAGATGCTCTTCCAACCCGACCTCCGTGCGTCGCGGATGGGTGTGCGCCGATTTACCGTTCCGCCGCCGCTCCCTCGCCAGGCGCCGCCAGCACTGATCCACGCCTACCGCGAGCTTGTAAACGACCTCGTGCGGGCCCTCGTGGAACGGGGCAAGGACAGCGCTCCCGTGATAGCCGAGCTGGCACGCCAGTCGCTTGTCTCGACGCACATCTCCCTGCACTCGTTCACAACGATGGATCGGCTCGTACATGATCCGGTGGCGGGGGTCGAGGAGCTGACAGAAGCCGTGGCGGCGTGGGTGAGCGAAGTATTGTGGGCCGCGGCGGACCTCGATGGGGCGGGCCCCGAACAGATGCTGCGCGATCTGACCCATGCGCGTCGCCACATGCTGCAGAGCGCGGGCTTCTTCGAGCGCTTACCCTGGCAGATGGGATGACGGGCGGCGAAGCCGGCGCGTTGTACGTGGTGAGCACGCCGATCGGGAACCTCGGCGACATCACGCACCGCGCGCTCGAGGTGCTGCGGTCCGTCTCAGTCGTCCTTGCCGAGGACACGCGCCATTCCCGCCGGCTCCTCGACCACTACCAGATTCGCACGCCGCTCGCCGCCTATCACGAGCATAACGAGGCGAAGGCGACGCCGAGGCTCGTGACGCGGCTCCTGGCAGGCGAGTCGATGGCGATGATCACCGATGCCGGCACTCCGCTGCTCTCCGATCCTGGCGCGCGCCTGGTCGCCGCGGCGGCGGACAAGGGTATTG